>Ga0111539_10009461_pt1 | contig 12298 bp, 11 predicted proteins | sample RhiMethybrSRZTD1_FD_79667 | JGI IMG/M metagenome (GOLD analysis project Ga0111539, IMG submission 79667) | Populus rhizosphere microbial communities from Tennessee, USA - Rhizosphere MetaG P. TD hybrid SRZTD1 (version 2) (version 2) | ecosystem: Host-associated > Plants > Roots > Rhizosphere >...
GGCACCGCGCACGGCGGCTTCATCAACGCCGACGGCACGCTGCGGATGGACGTGAAGATCGACCTGAAGACGCTGGCCGAGCTGTCCGAGGTTGCGCGCAAGGAGTACGGCCTCGCCGGCGCGGTGCAGCACGGCGCCTCGACCCTGCCGCCGGAGGCGTTCGACGCGTTCCCGCGCGCCGGCGCCTGCGAGATTCACCTCGCCACCGATTTCCAGAACATGGTCTACGAGCACGCGAAGTTCCCGGCCGAGCTGAAGGGCGAGATGTACGCGTGGATCCGCCAGAACGCGACCGAGGAGCGCAAGCCGAAGGACACCGAGGAGCAGTTCATCTACAAGGCGCGCAAGAAGGCGATCGGCCCGTTCAAGCAGCGGATGTGGGACCTCGGCGACGACTGCTGCACCGCCATCGGCCGGTCGCTCGAGGAACGCTTCTCGTTCCTGATGAAGCAGCTGAAGATCAACGACACCGCGGCTGTCGTCGCCCGCTTCGTCAAGGTGCCGCAGATCGCGCTCAACCGCGACCTCGAAGTGGTGGCCGCTGGCGGCAAGATCACCGCCGCGGAGAAGAAGGCCGAAGGACTGGCTGACTGACGACAGTGCGGATTGCGGATTGCGGATTGCGGATTGATTGGGGATTGAGGATTGTGGTCGGCGCGCTCGCGCTGTCAGCGGCGGCCTGCGCCGCTCATCACACCGGCAACGGGCTGGTGCTCAAAGTCGATCGCCCCGGCGCCATCGTCACCATCTCGCACGACGCGCTGCCCAACTACATGGAAGCGATGGCGATGCCATTCGACCTGCGAGGGGCGGCGCGGCAGACCCGGGTAACGCCCGGCGATCGCGTCCGCTTCCGCCTCGCGGTGAAGGGCGGCCGGTCCTGGGTGGATCGCCTCGAAGTGGTGTCGGCGGCGCCGGTCGATGCGGGGCTGCAGCAGACGCCGGCGGCGCCGGTGCTGGTCTCTGTCGGATCGGCGATGCGCGATTTCACGCTGACCGATCAGGCCGGCGCGCCGGTGACCCTCTCCGCGCTGAAGGGGAAGGTCGTCGCCGTCACCTTCATCTACTCGCGCTGCCCGCTGCCCGATTACTGCCCGCGGATGATCGAGAACTTCCGCGCCGTGCGCCAGCGCTTCGCGGCGCGGATGGCGCAGGAGCTGGTGCTGCTGACGATCAGCTTCGATCCGAAGTACGACACGCCTGACGTCCTGAATCGCTACGCGCGCTCACAGCGCGCCGGCGGGCCGGGCTGGCATTTCCTCACCGGCGATCCGGCGAACATCGAGCGCGTGTGCAATGCGTTCGGGATCGAGTACTGGCCGGAAGAAGGGTTGATCACGCACACGCTGCAGACGGCGTTGATCGATCGTGAGGGGAAGCTGGCCGCGACCGTCGAGGGGAAGGATTTTACGCCCCAGCAGCTGGGAGACCTGGTGGGGGCCGTCCTGGATCGTTAGACGGCCCCACGCAGGGGCTGGGGGCTGGTTGCTAGGGGCCAGCTGCTCACGTCGGGACTCATCGCTACTCCCTGGTCCCTTCTAGCAACCAGCAACCAGCAACTACTCGACGCCCGCCGCAGTCATTGTCTTCAACGCCTGTACTTGCGGCAGATTGCTGTCGGCGCGCGTCCAGGCTTTCGCCGCCCGTGCCCGCGCTTCGCGCGCTTCTGCCGTCCGGCCGAGGCCGTCGAGCGCCGCGGCGAGTCCGAAGAACGCGCGGCCGCTGCCCGGCTCGCGCGCCAGCGTCTCGCGATACGCCTTCTCTGCGGCGGCGTAATCACGCAGCGACAGCGCCACGTTGCCGAGCCCTTCGACCACCGGCCGCGGATACGCCGGCGGCTCGGTGTAGAGCATCGCCGCTTCGCGATCCGCCGCCTTGCGGTACAGCTCGTAGGCCTTCTTCTTGTCGCCGGCGCGCGCCGCGATCGTCGCTTCGAGCTCCTGCAGCGCGATGCCGATCGGTTCTTTCGCCGAGGTCACGGCATCGAGATCCTTCTGCATCGCGGCCAGGGCCGCCCTGGCCTTCTCGGGCTGCCCGGTCGCCGACTGCGCCAGGCCGATCGCCCACTGGCGCCACGCCTGCTGCTCGGGCTTGTCGTAGACCGGCAGCGTCTGGCCGTCGAGGATCTCGTTCCACTTCTCGAAGCGCACCGTCGACTTGATCAACCCGAAGTAGCCCTGGCGCCAGGTGTTGCGCTGGCTGTTGCCGCCGCGCTCGCGCGGGTTCTCCCGGAAGGTGAAGAGGTGCTGCACCCACTTCATCGACTCGTCGTAGCGTCCGGCGAGGTTGAGCGAGTGGATCAGGAAGTGGACGTTGTGGCCGTGATGGCCGTTGGGGTAGAGCGAGTCGGACTCGAGCCACTTCAACTCGATCGCCGCGGCGGCCGAGAAGGCGGAGATCGCTTCCTGGATCTTGTCGCTCTGCGCGTAGATGTGCCCCGGCATATGCGCCGCGTGCGGGATGTTGGTCACGAGACCCGCATAGCGCTGGTTCGCGTGCCAGGCCTTCTCCGGCGTCTTGCTGCCCTCGTAGGCGTGAATCAGGTAGTGGTGCGCGCCGAAGTGGCTGTTGTCTTTCGCCACCACTTCCTCGAGCAGTTTGATCGCCTCGAGCGTGTTCGCTCGCGGCTCCTTGTCGGCCGGCGTGAAGCCGTTGTCGATCGCCAGGCCGAGCATCGACTTCGCTTCGAGGTCGTCGGGATACTCGGCCACCAGCTTGCGCAGCCCGGCGATGTAGGCGGCGTCGGCCGCGTCCTTGGGGCCGGGCGCCCGGCGCGCCGCCTGCGACTCGATGTAGAGCCGCTCGCGCGGCGTCACCGAGTCGCGCAGCGCCATCGCCCTGTTGATCGCCTCGCGCGCGCGGATCATCGGATCGATTGCCGCGCCGGTGGTCGAGCGCTTCACCGAGGCATCAGCGCTCGGCTCGGCGGGGGCAGCGGCGCGGCCGCCGCTCGACGGCTCGCGCAGCAGCTGGAACGCCGGACGGTAGTCGCTGGCCGCGCTCAGCGCGATGCACCAGTAGGCCATCGCGAAGTCCTTGTCGAATTCCAGCGCCTGCGTGCACGACCGCTCCGATTCCTGGAACCAGAACGAATGAATCTGCGAGACGCCCTGCAGGAAGAACCTGCGCGCCTCCTCGGAGCTGGTGGTCACCGGGAAGTTCTTGGTGATGCCCATCCCCGGCAGCAGCTTCGCCGGCAGCAGCGGCTGCGCGCCGGGCGGCACCACGCACATTTCGGGTTCTTTCTGGGACTGCGTCTGCTTGCCCTTGGCGAGCACGTCGGACGAAGCGCCCGCGGCAAGCAGGACGACGATGGCGGCGGAGAGCACCTGTTTCATAGGCCTCAAGTATAGCCGCGGCGGAGCTGGGGTTGGGGCGGCCAAGCCGGGGCTAGAGGCTGGGAGCTGGGGGCTGGAAGCAGCAAATCGAGGGACTGTGGCTGTTCGTCGCAATCGGGCTCATCCAGCCCCTACCTGGTTGCTGGGATTGGATGCAGCGCCCCACTGAGGTAATCGCGCAGACCTTCCTGTGTGCTGCGAAACGCCAGCCGATCCCACGGAATGCTTGCCTCATCGAACTCGGCGCTCTCGAGGCACTCCTCGTCGATGCACAGTTCGCCACCCACCGCCGTCGCCGCGTAGACGACGATGACCGGCGCGCGACCGGGATAGGAGTAGATGTTGACGAGGCCGTCGAGCCGCACGTCGAGCCCGCATTCTTCGCGCGCTTCGCGGATGGCGGCCGCCGTCAACGGCTCGCCCCGGTCGACGTAGCCGCCGGGAAACACCCACAGCCCGTAGCCCGGCTCGATCGCGCGCCGCACCAGCACCAGCCGATCGGTGGCCGACCGGATGATGGTGCCGACGGCGATCTTCGGATCGATGTAGAAGACGAAGCCGCAGCGCGTGCACACCGGGCGCTCGGGATCGGACGGCTTGAGCACGCGACGCTCGAGCGGCCCGCCGCAGCGCGGGCAGAACTGGTAGGCGTGCGAGTCGTCGTGCGGGTGGAGAATCGGTGGCGTTCGGCGTCCCTCCGGCAGGCACCCAGTATAATTCCAGCGATATGTCGATCCTGAAGGTCGCGCGCATGGGACATCCGGTGCTGCGCGCGAAGGCGCGGCCGGTCGACAAGGCGGAAATCCGCAGCGCCGCGGTGCAGAAGCTCATCGACGACATGATCGATACGATGGCCGAGTATCACGGCGTCGGCCTGGCTGCGCCGCAGGTGCACGAGGCGCTGCGCATCTTCGTCGCCGCGATCGACGATGGCGAGGAGGACGAGGGCGAGGTGACGCCGCTCGCGCTCATCAACCCCGAAATCACCGTCGTCGGTGCCGACCTGGTCGAGGATTGGGAAGGGTGTCTCAGCATTCCCGACGTGCGCGGCCGGGTGCCGCGGGCGCGCGAGATCAAGGTGCGCGCCTACGATCGCCGGGGCGACCGCCTCGAGCTGCGCGCGCACGACTTCCCGGCGCGCGTGATCCAGCACGAGACCGATCATCTCGACGGCGTGCTGTTCTTCGATCGGATGCGGACGTTCGAGTCGCTGACCTTCCTCGACGAGTACTCGCGCTACTGGGCCAAGCCGAACGACTGAGCGGCGATGTGACGCCGCAGGCCACTAGTCCCCAGTCCCCAGGCCCGTCGCGGATCGCTTCTTCTCCATGTTCCGCTCCGCCTGCAGCCGCTCCAACTCCACCTCAGAATGATCGGCGAACTGCATCGCGCCGGCGATCGCGTGGTGTCCGGCCTGCTCCGCGATCGCGCGGTGCATCTGCTGGCAGACGCGGCGATAGGAGGGATGTCCCTGCGGTGACGTGCGCAGCTCGATGACGTGCATCGCCTCGCGCGCGTTCATCTCCATGTAGAAGCGGACGCGGTAGGCCATCACCACCGCGTAGGGTGCGGCGTCGCGCAGGCCCGCCGCCATCAGCCGCTCGTGGAGCGCCGCGGACTGTTCCATCACTGCGCGCCAGTCCGCGAGCGCGCCCGCCTCCTCGATCGCCGCCGGCTCGACGTAGCCGTGCCGTACGCCGAGCGGCTGCCACTCCAGCGTCAGCAGGCGATGGCGCTGCAGGTCGCGGAACGCGCCGTAGTCGGCGAGGACGTCGAAGCGGTAGCTGGTGCGCTCGAACGCGCGCCCCGGCTTGTGCCGCCTGTTGGCCCGGTTCCCGGCGTAAGCGGCCAGCAGCGCCGCGCGATCGTCGCGCGCCATCCGCCGCGCGATCGCCAGCAGCTGGTCATCGGGGAGTGCCGACACCGAATAGAGCGCCGCGGCCACCACCTTTGCTTCGCCGTCGGGATCGAAGTCCGTCAGCGTGACCTCGTCGCGCGGCTCGGCGTCGGCGTCGATGAACGGCTCAGCCGCCGCCGCGAAGTCCCGCCGCGTCTCCGCGAGGTACTCGATCCAGCGGCCGCCGCGCGTCGGCTGATCGAGCCGCGCGAGGAACGCGGGAATCACCTGGCGCAGCTCGGTGAGCATCTGCTGCGCGCAGTCGCGAACCTCGCGGAGCGGGTGCGCGAACATCCGCAGCAGCAGCGCTTCGAAGGCCTGCCCCGTTCCGAACAGCCCGACGTTCGACGTCGTCGCCGCCGGCAGCAGCCCGCGCAGAGTATCGAGCGCTTTCGCGCGGATCACCGAGCGATAGACGGCGTCGGAGTCCTCCGTGGCTTTCGGGTGCTTGGCGCGGAAGTGCTCTTCCATTGCCGGGATCCACCGGGCGTAGGTCTCGAACGCCAGATCGAGCGTGCGCACGAACTCGGCGCGGAGCGGGATCTCCTCGATCTCCGCCGGCAGGTGATACTTCCACCGGCCGTTCGGCCGATCCGTGTACGGCACGTAGCGCGTCGACTGCTCGAGATAGGCCATCAGCCGTCCCCACTCGAGCACCTTGGTGAGGACGTTCGAGACCCCCTCGCACGCGATGTGCGCGCCGCCGAGCTGCGCGACCGAATCGTCGCCGTACTCGCTCAGCACGCGCGCGTAGAGCTTTTCGGCGCGTTCGGTGCCGACGCCGCGGACGTCGGCGGCGGCGTCGCGCTGCGCGCCGAGCTGGCCGATGAACTCGTCGAGAAAGAGCCGGCGCACCGATTTCGCGGAGCGCGAGTAGCGCGCGAACAGCGCCCCTTTCACCGTCTCGGGCAGGTTGGTCAGCGCGAACACCGGGCGATCGACGTTGGTGAAGTACGGCGCGAGCGCGCGCGTTTCCTCGTCGGTGAAGGTTTCGGCGGCGAGCGTCCGGGTCACGGTGGTCGAGTATTCTACCGCGCATGTCGTCGCCGAAACCCGACGCGGCCCATCGCCATCGTCTGAGCGTGCGGTTCCGCGATTGTGATGCGATGGGCCACGTCAATCACGCGGTGTACTTCACGTATCTCGAGCAGTGCCGGCTGACGTTCTGGCGCGAGCTGACCGGCAAGGCGGCGCCGAACGCGCGCGTGATCGTCGCCCGGGCGGAGTGCGACTACAAGGCGCCGGCGTTCTTCGGCGATGAGCTCGAGGTCCGCTTGTGGGTCGGCGAGATCGGGCGCTCGAGCTTCAGCCTCGAGTACGAGATCGTGCACGTGGAGACCAGCCGCCCGGTGGCGACCGGCAAGACGGTGATGGTGAGCTACGACTACGCCGCGGGCAAGTCGATGCCGCTGCCCGACGCGGCTCGCGTGCTGTTGGAGCGGTTGAAGCCATGAGCCACGTAGGGGCCGAGCTTGCTCGGCCCGGCCACCGCGGGCCGCGCGTACAATGGCTCAATGGTCTACATCTTCGGCAAGGACACCTGACCGTACACCCAAGCCGCCCGTGACGACTATGAGCGGCGGCATGTGGCGTTCGAGTACATCAACGTCAAGAAGAACGCGGCGGAGCTGCAGCGGATGCTCGGCTTCAGCAAGGGCCGCCGCGCGGTGCCGGTCATCGTCGACAACGACCAGGTGACCATCGGCTTCGGCGGCACCTGAGGCGTCTAGCGGGACGTGCCCCGTGCGGGCGCGACGCGTCGTCTTTTTTCCTTCGAATGGCGGTATTTCCGCGAAATTTGACAGTATTGTGAAACGATTCACATAATTGCGGCATGACGCCCGGGCCCGCCGCCCTCCCGTCGTCGCTGGCCGCCTCGCCGCAGCCCGGCGCGCCGGCGCCGGCGATCATCGAGCTGGACGACGTCACCCGCCAGTTCAGCGGCAAACGTGACGTCGTCGCGCTCGATCGCGTCACCCTCGCCATCCCTCGCGGCGAGATGGTCGCGATCATCGGACCGTCCGGCTCCGGCAAGTCGACGCTGCTGAACCTGATTGGCGGGTTGGATCGCCCTTCGGCCGGCCAGGTCCGCGTCGACGGCGAGGCGCTCGCCGGTCTCGGCGACGACGAGCTGACCCGCGTCCGCCGCGACAAGATCGGCTTCATCTTCCAGTTCTTCAACCTGCTGACGACGCTGACGGCGCTGGAGAACGTGGGGATGCCGCTGCACCTGCGGGGCTGGCCGCGCAAGAACGTCGACCAGCGCGCGCGCGAGCTGCTCGCGCTGGTCAAGCTCGAACACCGGCTGCATCATCTGCCCGACGAACTGTCCGGCGGCGAGCGGCAGCGCGTCGCGATCGCGCGCGCGCTGTCGATCTACCCGCCGATCCTGCTCGCCGACGAACCGACCGGCAACCTCGATACCCGCACCGGCGAGGAGATTCTCGCGCTGATGCGCGATCTTCACGCCCGCCTCGGCTCGACGATCGTAATCGTCACGCACGATATGAGCGTGGCGCAGCGCTCGCAGCGCACCATCGCGCTTCGCGACGGCCGCATCGTCGAGGACATCCGCCGCGGCGCCGGACAGCCGTGAGGTCGCAATGATTCTGCTGCGGCTGATCAGCTGGCCGTATTTCCGCCGCCACGTCCTGCGGACCGCGCTGACCACCGCCGGCATCGTGCTCGGCGTCGCGGTCTTCGTCGGCATGCACACCGCCAACCAGAGCGTGCTCTACGCCTTCTCGACCACCGTCGATCGCATCGCCGGCAAGACCGAGCTGCAGGTGACGGCGGGCGAACCCGGCTTCGACGAGGAGGTGCTGGAGAAGGTCCAGAGCGCACCGAGCGTGCGCGTTGCCGTGCCGGTGATCGAGGCGGTGGTCGATTCGCGGCTCGCCGGACAAGGGAACCTGCTGATTCTCGGCATCGACATGACCGGGGACCGCAGCCTGCGCGACTACGACCTCGAGAGCGGCGACGAGGCGGTGGTCGACGATCCGCTGGTGTTCCTGGCGCAGGCCGACTCGATCATGCTGGCGAAGGAGTTCGCGGACCGCAATCAGCTCGTGATCGGCTCGCGCGTCACCCTCGGCACGGTCGAGGGCGATCGGCAATTCACCTTGCGCGGCGTGATGAAGTCGTCCGGGCTGACGAGCGCCTTCGGCGGCAGCCTGGCGATCATGGACATCTACGCGGCGCAGAAGATGTTCGGGCGCGGCCGCAAGTTCGATCGCGTCGACCTGGCGCTGAAGCCCGGGTTCACGATCGCGGCGGCGCAACAGGAGCTGGCGGCGCTCCTCGGACCGGGCTTCCAGATCGACCCGCCATCCGGCCGCGGCCAGCAGTTCGAGGCGATGCTGGCCGCGTACTCGATGATGGTCGGCATCTCGAGCCTGTTCGCGCTGTTCATCGGAATGTTCATCATCTACAACTCGTTCGCGATCGCGGTGACCGAGCGGCGGGCGGAGATCGGCATCCTGCGCGCGCTCGGCGCGACGCGACGGCAGATCCGCTGGCTGTTCCTCGGCGAGAGCGCCGTGACCGGGCTGGTCGGATCGCTCGGCGGCCTGGTGTTCGGCGTGCTGATCGCGCGCGGCATCGCCGCCTCGATCGGCACGCTCATCACCGACGTCTACGGCGTCGCGCAGCATGCCGACGAGCTCTCGACCAGCCCGGCGCTGCTGGTGCTCGCGCTGGTGATCGGCATCGGCACCAGCATCGTCGCGGCCGCCATCCCGGCGCGAAATGCCGCGCGTGTCGATCCGGTGCAGGCGCTGCAGAAGGGCAAGTATCAAATCCTCTCGGCGGGCGAGAGCCGCCTGCGCGCGGCGCTCGGCGTGGCGCTGGGCGCGGTGTCGCTTGTCTGCCTCTCGACCGGGACGTCGCGGCCAATTTTCTACGCTGGCTACGTCCTGGCGATCGTCGTGTCGCTGCTCGTCAGCCCGCTGCTGTCGCTCGCGCTTGCGAAAGCGCTGCGGCCGCTCTTGAAGTGGCTGCGGCCGGTGGAGGGCGCGCTGGCGGCCGACAGCCTGATCCAGTCGCCGCGGCGCACGTCGGCGTCGGTGGCGGCGCTGATGCTGTCGCTGGCGCTGGTGGTCGCGTTTGCCGGCATGGCGCGCGCCAGCTACGACTCGATCATCGACTGGATGGAGTCGGCGCTGAACCCCGAGCTGTTCGTCCTGCCGTCGCAGAACGTGGTGATGCGGACGATCCGCTTCCCGCCGTCGATGGGCCCCGAGATCGCGGCGATCCCCGGCGTCGAGCGCGTGCAGATGGTGCGCGACGCGCGGATCGTGTTCCGGCAGACGCCGGTGATGGTGGTGGCGGTCGAGGTGAACAGCATCGCCGAAACGGTTCGCCGCGAGCCGGTCGCGGGCGATGCCGACGACATGTACCGGCGCACGGCCGCCGGCGAAGGGCTGATGGTGTCGGACAACCTGGCGCAGCTCCAGGATCTGAAGCTCGGCGAGATCGTCGAGGTGCCGGCGCCAAACGGCCTGATCAAGCTGCCCATCGTCGGCATCGTCGTCGACTACTCGGATCAGCAGGGCACGATCCTGATGGACCGTTCGCTCTTCATCCGCTACTGGAACGACGACTCGGTGAACGTGTTTCGCGTCTACCTGAACCCGGGCGCACCTGCCGCCGACGTACGGCAGCGGATTCTCGAGCGCTACGCCGGCGCCCGGCAGGTGTTCGTGCTGACCAACGTCGAGCTGAAGCGCTACATCCTCAAGATCACCGATCAGTGGTTCGGGCTGACCTCGGTCCAGATTGCGGTCGCCGTCCTGGTCGCCATCCTCGGCATCGTCAACACGCTGACGGTATCGATTACCGACCGGCGCCGCGAGCTGGGCGTGCTGCAGGCGGTCGGCGGGCTGCACGGACAGATTCGCCGGACGATCTGGCTCGAAGCGCTGAGCATCGGCACGCTCGGGCTGGCGCTCGGCTTCAGCCTCGGCGCGGTGAACCTGTACTACATCCTGCAGATCGTCCATCACGACATCGCGGGGATGCGGCTCGATTACGTGTTCCCGATCGGCACGGTCGTGGCGCTGGTGCCGACGATCCTCGGCGCCGCGCTGGTCGCCGCGATCTGGCCCGCGGAGTCGGCGGTGCGCGGGTCGCTGGTGGAGGCGCTCGAGTATGAGTAGCCGGGGAGGGCAGGTGGGCCGGGGAGGGCAGGTAGGGCAGGTAGGTCACAGAGATCTCAGAGGTCTCGTGCGACACAAAGGCTCGCGGCTCATGCAACTGTTCGCTCTCGCTTACGTCGTCACGCTCTCGCTGCACGCCGGCGCGGCCGACAACGCGCGGCAGATCGTCGACCAGGCGCAGAAGCGCACCGACGTCAAGTCGCAGCGCTACGAGGGGCTGCTGCAGGTGTTCGACGCCCGGGGAAAAGTCAGCGACAAGCGCTGGACGTTCGAGCGGCTGGGGTCGCACGGCGACAGCAAGGTGGTGCTGCGATTCACCGCGCCGGCGGAAGTCAAAGGGGTGGCGCTGCTGGTGGTCAACCATCCCGACCGCGCCTCCGACCAATGGATGTGGACGCCGGCGATCGAGCGCGATCGGCGGATCGCGCTGCAGGATCGGTCGACGCGCTTTTTCGGCACCGACTTCAGCTTCGAGGACCTCGAAGAGCGCGACGTCAACCAGTACGAGTACGCGCAGCTTGGCGAGGAGACCGTCGACGGCGCACGCTGCTGGAAGATCCAGTCGACGCCGCGCGAGGCGAAGGGCTCGCAGTATACGCGGTCGGTCGTCTGGATCCGCCAGGACAACTACGCCTTCGCGCGGATCGAGAACTTCATCAAGGACGAGGTCGTGCGGCGCCTGGCCTACGCCGCCATCCAGAACGTGCAGGGCATCTGGACCGCGAAGCAGCTGGAGATGGCCGACCTGCGCCGCGGCAGCCGCACGCGGTTGACGCTCGACAAGCTCGAATACAACGAGCCGCTGGTTGCCGATCGATTCACGCTGCAGGCGATCCGCCGCCCCTAGGCCGCGAGCATGGAAAAGGTCGTCGTCAAGCGCTCGCCGATTCACGGCCGCGGAGTCTTTGCGGTACGACGGATTGAACCGGGCGAAGTCGTCATCGATGGATGCCGGGAGGTCCTCAGCGCTGAAGCGCTCGAGGCTCTTTCACCCGAAGAGCGAATGTTCCTGTCGGTGGTCGACGGTCAGAACATCCTGATGAAGCCGCCGGCGAGGTTCGTCAATCACTCCTGCGATCCGAACGCCCGTGCCACAGACCGGCACGATGTCGCCGTTCGAGCCATCGAACCTGGTGAAGAGGTGACGGTGGATTACGTCGCCGAACACGTGCCCGGGCTGAGGCTCGATTGCAATTGCCAGGCGCCGAATTGTCGCCGATTGCTCATCGTTCCACCTGCGTCTCCGGAATGACTCCCGCCACAGAGCGCTAGAGGGCTTTGACGACCCAACGCCAGCAGTCCAACCGCGCCTGCACGCCGCGGCAGCCGATCGCCTGCGTGTTCGCGGCGTTGCTGCTGTTCGCCAGCGCCGCGCCGGGGTCGGCGCAGGCGCTATCGCAGCGCGGCTTCGGCGATCTGCGGATGACGCTGTTTCCGCAGGAGACCCCGACCGATCGCGTCCACGCGATCGCCGACGCCGTGGTTCGCGAGGAGGTGTTCGCGAAGCCGGCGGTCTGGCTGCAGTTCGCCGCGGGGCTCGACCTGCGGCAGAACACGCACGATCAAGTGGAACAGCGTGTCGACTTCCGCGATCGGCGCGCGCTGCGGCCGGCGGCGTCGGTGCGCCGGCTCGCGGCGACCCTCGCGCGCGGGCCGCTGACCGTCGACGTCGGCAAGCAGTTCATCCGCTGGGGCAAAGCCGACATCGTCACGCCAACCGATCGGTTCGCGCCGCGCGACTTCTTGAACGTGATCGACACAGAGCTTATCGGCGTCACCGGCGCCCGGGCCGTGTTCCAGCGCGCCGCGCACACCCTCGACGCCGTCTGGACGCTGTTCACCCCCAGCCGCATCCCGCTGCTCGGTCAGCGCTGGGCGGTGCCGCACACCGTGCCCGGCACCGTGCC
>Ga0111539_10009462_pt1 | contig 12297 bp, 5 predicted proteins | sample RhiMethybrSRZTD1_FD_79667 | JGI IMG/M metagenome (GOLD analysis project Ga0111539, IMG submission 79667) | Populus rhizosphere microbial communities from Tennessee, USA - Rhizosphere MetaG P. TD hybrid SRZTD1 (version 2) (version 2) | ecosystem: Host-associated > Plants > Roots > Rhizosphere >...
ACGCGCGGACGTCTGGGCGTTCGGCTGCGTACTCTACGAGCTGCTCACCGGACGGCAGGCGTTCCCGGGCGAGACGGTCTCCGACACGATCGGCGCGATCCTGCATCGCGAACCGGACTGGAACGCACTGCCACGCGATCTCCCGCCGAGCGTCATGACGCTGCTGCGCCGCTGTCTCGAGAAAGACGCGAAGAAACGCAAGCGCGACATCGGCGACGCGCGCGCGGAGATCGACGACGCGCTCGCCCGACCGTCGGCGGACGGAGCGGCCGGCGTCGCGTCGAAGGCGAGCACCGCGGTTGTGTCGCGACCTTCCGTGGTTCCGTGGCTCGTCGCCGCGGCAGGAGTGATCGCGGCAGCGGTGGCCTGGTGGCCGAGAACGGCATCATTAGATGCGTGGCAGAATCCGCTCGCCGGTGCGACGTTCAAATACTTGACGAGTTTCCCCGGCACCGAGTCAGATGCCGCCATCTCGCCCGACGGACGATTCGTGGCGTTCCTCGCGGATCGGAATGGGGACTTCGAAGTGTTTCTCACTCAAGTCGAGACCGGCACGCCTACTCCTCTCACGAAGGTGCACGGCCAATCACGGTGGAGGTGGGGGGGGCGCAGCCTTACCTTCAAAGCGGACGCCTCCGAGCTGGCGCTTTCGGGATCCGGACAGCTTAGTCTGATGCCGCTGATCGGCGGCGCACCGCAGCCGTTTCTTGGCAAGAGCGACAGGGAAGTGTCGTGGTCTGGCGATGGCGGCCGCATGGTCTACATGACCCAGGACGACGGCGATCCGATCACCGTCGCGGACCGCCATGGTGCGAATCCGACTCGGATCTACCGAAGTGAACCCGGGCTCCACAATCATGCGCCAGTCTGGTCTACCGATGGACAGTGGATCTACTTCATCCACGGCATCCCGAACACCGACCGCATGAACATCTGGCGAGTACGGCCGACGGGGGAAGCGCCCGAAGCGTTGACCGACCGCGAGATCGTCACGTCGCTCGCGCCGCTCGACCGGCGCACGGTGTTGTACACGGCGCGCGATCCGGCGGGCGCCGGCCCGTGGCTGTGGGCGCTCGACACGGAAACGCGAACATCGCACCGGGTGATCCTGGGCCTCGAGCAGTACACCTCGATCGCGGCGTCCGCCGATGGGCGGCGGCTCGTCGCGTCCGTCGCCAGACCGAGCGCCGAACTCCTCAGGATGCCAATCATGGCGAGGCTCGCCAAAGTTGACGACGTGCGACCGTACGGCGTGCCAGGCGTTCGCGCGCTCGCCCCGCGCATCAGGGGCCGGGCTCTGTTCTACCTGTCGGGCCAGGGGACGGGCGACGGCCTGTGGCGGCGGCAGGATGATCAGTCGACAGTGATCTGGCGCGGGTCGCGCGGCGCCCTCCTCGAAGCGGCGTCTATCTCTCCCGATGGGCTTGGGGTCGCCGTCGTGCTGCGACAGGGCGGGAAACGGACCGTGACGCTCGAGCGTGTCGACGGGTCCCAGCCGACCGCGATTGGCCAGTCCATCGATGTCGCCGGCACCTCCGACTGGTCGCCGGATGGGCAGTGGGTGGTCGTCGGCGGCACCGACGGACAAAGCCAGGGCCTGTTCAAGATTTCCGTGGACAGCGGCGAACCGGTCCGCTTGACGACCGGGCCGGCATTCGACCCGGTGTGGTCTCCGGCCGGAGACCTCATCGTCTACGCCGGTGCGAACCTGGCCGGTCGGGCCCCGCTGCTGGCGGTGCAATCCGATGGAACGCCTGTGGAACTGCCGTCAGTGCACACGGTCGCGAGCAGCATCTCTGGAAGGCTTCGATTTCTGCCGGATGGCAGTGGTGTCGTGTTCGTGAAGGGAAAAGCGGGGGTCCTCGTTCGGGAATTCTGGCTGCTGGATTTGGCCGCCAGGAAGACGCGGCAGCTCGCCGATCTTACCTGGACCACGAGTCAGGGCGAGATTCTAAACTTCGACATCACTCCCGACGGCAACCACATCGTCTTCGATCGGTCGAGCGACAACTCGGATATCGTACTGATCGATCTTCCGCAGCGTCAGTAGGCGTGAATGCCAGATTCGGCAGGCGCTTCCCGCTTCTGAGGGTGAGGCCGGCGCTCCGGCCCGAAAGGAACCTGCTATGGACGGCATTTTGCGGATAGTTTCAGCGGGCCTGCGGCTTGTCCCCGGGCTGATTCTCGCCGCCGCCACCCTGATGGTCCCCGTCGCGGCCGGCGCCCAAGGCCTGACCGGGGCTCTGAGCGCCACGGTCAAGGACGAACAGGGCGGCGTGCTCCCCGGCGCGCGCGTCACCCTCTCATCGCCCGCGCTCATCGGCGGCCCGCGCACGGCCACGACGAACGACCGGGGCCACGTGCGATTTCCTGTCCTCGCGCCCGGGACGTACACGCTCGTCGTCGAGCTGTCGGAGCAGTTCGCGCCGTACCGCGTGGCGAGCATCACGATTGGCGCCGGGATGACTCTCGATTTGACGCCGGTGCTCCGGGTGGCCGGCGTCGCCCAGTCGCTCGTCGTCGAGGCCGAGTCGCTGACCGGGGCGCGCGAGAGCGGTCTCGCGACGCGATTCGGCCAGGAGCAGCTGCGCAACATTCCAACGCGCCGCTACAGCATGTTCGACATGATTCGGTCGGCGCCGGGCGTGTCGGCGACGTCGCCGTCGAGCGGCACCATCAACACCGTGTCGTCGTTCGGGTCCGGAGTGAACGAGAACCAGTTCCTGATCGACGGCACGAACTTCACGTGCCCGTGCCAGGGCGTGTCGCGTGCCGAGCCGAGCGTCGATGCCATTCAAGAGATCCAGATTCAGTCGACGGGCACGTCGGTCGAGTACGGCAACATGCAGGGCGCCGTCTTCAACGTCGTCACCAAACAAGGCGGCGATTTCTTCCAGCTCGACTCGGCGTACTACTGGCAGCCGTCCGCATGGACGAGTCAGCCGATCGCGCGGACCATCCCCAACACCGGCGGACGATCAAGCGGCTACGAGCGGGAGCGGTACCGCGACTTCACCAGCAGCCTCGGCGGGCCGGTCGTGCGCGATCATCTGTGGTTCTTCGGGAGTTACCAGTACCTGCGTGACTACGACAGCCAGCCGGGCGCCGATCCGGCCTTCCCCAGGACGTACGAGCAGAACAAGGTGTCGGGCAAATTGACGTGGCGCCTGAAGCCGTCCATGCAACTCATGCAGACCTACCACCAGGAGTTCTGGGTGAACCCGACGCAGGCGACGGCGGTCACGCCTTTCGAAGCGACCTTCCGTCACAACGCGTCGGTACCGAGCATGACGTTCGGGCACTTCACGCACACGCTGTCGCCGGCGACGGTGTGGGAAGCGCGAGTCGGCCGGTACGTGCTCGACTGGAACATGGACCCGAGCACCGGCGATCGGACGACGCCCAATCGGCTCGATCGGCTCACCAATGTCTCGAGCGGCAACGTGGCCCAGTTCGGCCAGCTGCTGCTCAATCGCGTGACGGCAAAGGCCGTACTGAACCACTATCGCGCCGCCTGGCTCGGCGGTGACCACCAGATGCGAGCGGGCACGTCGTTCGAGCAAGGCGAACATCGCGGCCCGTCCGTGATCCCTGGCGGCGTTCGATACGTGGACAGCAACGCCCAGCCATTCCAGGCCGTGTATCGGCAGCCCTCCACGGAAGGCGGCCGGTTCGACACCGCGGCGCTTTTCGCGAGCGACACGATCACGATCGGTGATCGCGTCACGGTTAGCGCCGGCCTCCGGTTCGATCACAACCGGGCGGTGAGCCAGGACATCCACCCAATCGACGCGAACGGCCAGGAAACCGACGGCGTCATCGACGGAATGGGCACGCTCTACACTGAAAACGTCTTTTCGCCACGGCTCGGCGTCACGACGAAGCTGACCGACGACGGCCGGACGATGCTGCGGGCGAGCTACGGCCGGTTCCACCAGGGTGTCCTGACCGGCGAGCTCAGCTCGATCCACCCCGGCGTGACGCCGACGATCACGAAGGCGTACGACGCGGCGACGGGCGACTACACCACACCCGTGTCCGTGGTCGATCCGCACATCAACCTGGCCATCGACGGTGACACGCGCACGCCGAAGACCGACGAGTACTCCATCGGTCTCGATCGCCAGGTCCAATCGAGACTCGTGGTCGGGGCCGCGTACATCCACAAGCGCGGCACGGACTCGATTGCGTGGATCGACACGGCGGGCCAGTACCGGCAGGACACTGCGACGCTGGCTAACGGTCAGGTGCTGCCAGTTTACGTGCTCACGAATTCACCGGGCGCGAGGCGGTTCCTGCTGACCAACCCTGACGGCTATTTCATGAACTACCAGGGCCTCGTGCTCGCCGCCGACAAGCGGATGGCGAACGGGTGGCAGGCCTCGGGGTCGTACACGTTCTCGCGGACGCGCGGGCTGCAGCCCTCGAGCGGCGGCCCGGCTGATGCCGCACAGCTCAACACGGTCGCGCCGGCCAACACGTTCGGCCGCGATCCGAACAACCTCACCAACGCGACCGGGCGGCTGCCGAACGACCGGCCGCACGCGTTCCGTGTGATGGGCTCGGTGACACTGCCGTGGACGAGCATCATGCTGGCCGCGAACCTGCAACACTTCAGCGGCAAGCCGTGGGCGGCGACGACCCAGGTGTCGTTGCCGCAGGGCGACCAGCGCATTCTGCTCGAGCCGCGCGGCTCGCGACGGCTGCCGTCACAGTCGCTCGTCGATCTGCGCGTGTCGCGTCCGTTCCAGATCCGCGGCGTCGCGACGGTCGACCTGATGCTCGACGTGCTCAACCTCCTGAACGAGACGGCAGAGGAATCCATCGGCTCGGACAACCTCTTCGCCACCAACTTCGGCGTGGGGACGGTCTTCGTCGACCCGAGGCGTGCGATGGTCAGTGTCAGGCTCAGCTTAGGGCGCTGAGACACCGGTATCTTTCACGCGCGACCAGTGGTCAGGGGGCGAGGCCGTCACCCGCGTGCTTTACCAACCTGTCAGCCAATCGCTCGACGGATACGAGCAACTCGGTCTGTTCAATCGATCCGGAGACTCTGCTCCATCGCGAAGCACTGGTCCCAGATGTACACGTCGTACGCTGCGAGTTTCGTGGACCACTTCGGGGTCAACTGATTGACGCAGGCAAGCGCAACGCGATCGATGTAGTTGTCGAACCCGGCCCAGGGATTACTGACGTCGAGAGGGTTGAGCCCTTCGCCTGGCCTGGTCGCCTTCAGGGCGTCTTCTGCCGCCGCCTTGAGATCCTCCATGAACGTGAGTTGCGTCGTGACATCCGCGTGCGTGCCGGTGCGTGCCACGTGTCCGCCCACCAGGGTATCGAAGTCGAAGTTGCTGATCTCCTTCACCTGGGCAAACACCGCCGGGATATCCTGCGCCACCGCGAGCCGGCGCCACGGCATCCAGCCGGGAAATATGACATCGACCACCATCAACGTCCGCTGTTTCGGCGCGTAGATGAAGATGTTTCCAGGTGCGTGCGCGTTCCCGTGATACGACAACTCGAGCACTTGACTGCCGACCGACAGTCGGTACTGGTCCTCGAACGTAACCGTCGCAAGCGGACGGTTCGGATCGTTGTCTCGTGCGAGTATCCGGTTCGTCTCCTTCTGCGCGATGATGACCGGATGCCCGCCCAGGCTCTTCGCGCCAGCGATGTGGTCGACGTGGTAATGACTGTAGACGAGATGGGTGATTGGCTTGTCCGTGATCTCGGCGATGGCCTTCGGAATATGTGACGCGTAGGACGGCGGCGCATCGACCACCACGACGCCATCCTCGTAGGCCATGAACATGGACTGATAGGCGCCGTCCGTGATCATGTAAAGACTGTCGCCGAGCTTTTGCGTCCGGTACCCCTTTGCGCGATCGACCGCCGGGCCCTTCGCGAACTCGGGAACGTCGACGTACTTATCCACTCTGACGCCGATTGGCGCGATCGCGGGCATGTGGGCGTAGGGCACACCTGGTGCGCCGGGACGCGCCCCGTTGCGCGCGGCCAGCGCCGTCCCCGTCAGGAATGCTCCAGCAAGCGCAATCAGGCTTGCGGCGGCGACGCCGACCAACACGTACGAGCGCGCATGTATGTCACCGTTCAAGGGTTTCATGGAGACTCCTTTCTGCGGCTCTCACTGAGCCACCAGCGTGAACCAGACGATTTGACCATCCGCACCAGGGCAGATCTATTGGACGATCGTGTCGATCGATACCTAGGTATGGGATCAGCGTGCCGTGTCAGGAGCGGCTGTTCGATGCGGCCGGAATCGTAAACAGGAACGTGGCTCCCGGGCCGTCATTCGGTTGTGCCCACAGACGGCCGTGATGGCGCTCAATGATGGAGCGGCTGACGAACAACCCGATGCCCATGCCTCCGCTCTTGGTGGTGTAGAAGGCATCGAACAGCGAGTCCAGGTTTTGCGGGGAGAGGCCCACGCCAACATCGCGGACGGTCACACGCACACGGTTGCCGCTCTCCGGTTCTGTTTTGACCAGCAACATTCGCGGTCGTTCGTGCACGTCGACCATCGCGTCCGAGGCATTGCGTAGCAGATTCAGGATCACCTGCTGCAACTGGATACGGTCGCCGGTGACGAAGGGAAGGTCGTCCGCGAGCTCCGATTGAAGAATGACCCGGTGTCTCCGGAGGTCACTCAATGACAGGGCGATGACTTCCCGCATAGCCTCGTTCAGATCGAGCGATTCCAACGAGAATTCCTTCTTGCTGAACAGGGCTCGTAACCGCGTCATCACGTCCGAAGCGCGGTTGCCGTCACGAATCGTTCGTCTCACGGTTTCGCGCGCACCCTCCAGGTTCGGAGGATCGGCATCCAGCATCCGCAGACAGGTCCCGGCGTTCGTCATGATGCCGGCGAGCGGCTGGTTGACTTCGTGCGCGATCGATGCCGTCAACACGCCGAGGCTCGTGACCCTCGCTACGTGTGCGAGTTCCGATCGCGCCTTCGCGAGGACCTCCTCCGAATGTCGCCGCTGGGTCACGTCCTGCACTGCGCCGATGTACTCACGTTCACCGCTATCCTCCCGGCAGTGGGCGACCACGTGTATGTACTTGACCGTGCGGTCCGGCATGAGCAGCCGGATCTCGAGCTGGACATCGCTGCCATCTTGACGGGATCGCTCGACCTGTTCCTCGAAGGCTGGCAAATCCTCGGGATGGACTCGACTCCCGATCACCTCGAAGGTCACTGGCGCATCCCGGTCAATCCCGAAGATGCGATACAACTGCTCTGACCACGTGATCTCGTCAGTCGCGACCCGCCAGGAAAAGCTGCCGACCTGGCTGAGCAGCTGGCCTTCTACGAGGAACGCTTCACTCCGCCGCAACTTCTCCTCGGCCCGTTTGCGTTCCGTGATGTCCCGCAGGTACCCCGTGAACGACGGCGGCCCGTCCAACGGAATGCGTGTGATCGCGAGTTCGGTGGGAAATTCGCGGCCATCGGCATGTACGGCCGTCATTTCCATTCGCTTCCCGAGCACACGGGTCTCACCGGTGGCTAGATATCGGGCCAACCCTTCGCGGTGCCGTGCTCGAAGGGCCGGTGGGACGATCACATCGGCCAGCTGCTGGCCCAGAACCTCGTCCCGGCGGTGGCCAAACGTGCGCTCCGCGGCAGGATTGAATTCGGTGATGCAGCCCTGGTGGTCGATCGTCACGATGCAATCGAGCGCCGAGTCCAGGATGGCTGCCTTGCGCGTTTCGCTTCGCCGCAGTTCCTGCTCCGCGCGCTTGCGGTCATCGACATCGGTCAGCAGGTTGTACCAACGCACGATATTTCCGCCGAAGTCCCGAAGCGGAAGGCCCCGTACGTGCAGCCACCGGTAGCTACCGTCAGCCGCGAGGACGCGATGCTCCGCGTCGTACGGCTCGCCGGTCGTGACCGAGTGCGTCCACCCCTCCACGACGCGCGACCGATCGTCAGGATGTATGAGCGTGTGCCAATCGTTCAGCTCGTCAAGTGTCTTGCCGAAGTAATCCAGGATTTGGTGATTGACGAACTCGACGCCGCCGGTCGCGGTCATGGTGTGCACCATGCCCGGAATGTTGTCGACGGTCAGCCGGAAATTCAGCTCGTTCGCGCGCAGGGTTTCTTCCGTCTGTCGGCACTCCGCAAGCTCGTTCGCCAATCGCTCGTTGGCCGCGATCAGTTCGCTCGTACGGTCGCGCAGAACATCGAGCGCGCGGCTGACCACGTCGGGTTGCCGGCCCCCGACCCAGAGTGCCGGCACGGCCATGACGCCGAGCAGATCGCTCATGCACTCACGCAACCGCGTAGTTTCCTCGGCGGGAGATTCGAGTGGTGCGGCGTGTTTCGTCATGATGCCCACTTCCCGGGCGCGTCCGCGCGTCGAGCGTCCCGACAGAGCCTAGCGCATCGCCATGACAGTATCGCGGCGTTTCGTCCATGTCGATCCTGCAAACGATACGAAGGTATGGTGCATACCTTCGTCTGATGGATCCGACGCCGCGCCGCTGGTTTCATGCGTCCCAGGAGGACAGCATGAAGCAATTCGAACAACTGACCAGCCACGTCGCAGTCCGAAGCGGAATCATCTTGGTCGCAACAATGATGGTTTTCGCCGTCTTGTCACCGGCCGGTCGCCGCGTGGGCGTTCTCGCGCTCGCGGCGACGCTCGTCGGCGTAGCGTCGACGACGGTCGCCGCTGCAGAAAACAGCGACACTGCCATCCGTCCGTTCAAGGTCAAGGTGCCGGAGGCGCAGCTCGCGGAACTCCGCCGCCGGATCGTCGCCACGCAGTGGCCCGAGCCGGAGCCGGTGCCGGATGCATCGCAGGGAGTGCAGCTCGCGACGATGCAGAAACTCGCGCATTACTGGGCGACGGCTTACGACTGGCGCAAGTGTGAAGCGCGGCTGAACGCATTGCCGCAATTCACCACCAGGATTGACGGACTGGACATCCATTTCATCCATGTCCGTTCCAAACATCCCAACGCGATGCCGCTCATCGTCACGCACGGATGGCCCGGCTCGATCGTCGAACTGCTGAAGATCATCGATCCGCTGACGAACCCCACGGCACATGGCGGGAGTGCTTCAGAGGCGTTTGACGTCGTCATTCCATCACTGCCGGGGTTCGGGTTCTCCGGGAAGCCCAGCACGACCGGCTGGGATCCGCAACACATCGCACGCGCGTGGGTCGTGCTGATGAAGCGTCTCGGCTATACACGGTTCGCGGCGCAAGGCGGCGACTGGGGTGCCATGGTCGCGGATGTGATGGGAACCCAGGCGCCTCCGGAATTGCTCGGAATCCACCTCACCTGGCCTTTCACGGTTCCACCAGAGATCGATAAGGCCGTCCAGTCCGGCAACCCGCCGCCGTCCGGCCTCTCCGCCGACGAGAAGCGTGCGTACGATCAGCTCGATTTTTTCTACAAGCACAGCGTGGGGTACGCCCAGGAGATGGCAAGCCGCCCGCAGACGCTGTACGGGGTTGCGGATTCCCCGGTCGGGCTTGCGGCCTGGGTGCTCGATCACGACGCCGGCAGTTACGCGCTCATCGCGCGCGTCTTCGACGGTCAGTCGGAGGGGCTGACGCGAGACGACGTGCTCGACAACATCACCCTGTACTGGCTCACGAACACGACAATCTCTTCGGCGCGCATTTATTGGGAGAACAAGTTCGCCTTCTTTGCACCGAAACACGTCGCGATCCCGGTTGCGGTGAGCGCGTTCCCTGACGAGGTCTTTCAAACCCCGCGCAGTTGGACGGAGAGAGCCTACTCAAACCTCATTTATTACAACCGCGTGGAGAAGGGCGGGCACTTTGCGGCTTGGGAGCAGCCCGAAATCTTCGCGAATGAGCTCAGGACGGCGTTCAACTCGCTGCGCTGAGATCGTCGGGACCGGGTGATAGGCGGCGCCTTGCGCCGCCTATCACGCAGGCTCATGCCGCTCTATACCGTGACGCGAGCGAGACTGCGTTCCACGTTGCGGGCGGCATCGGCGGCGGCGTCATCAGGAGCTTTCCCGCGTTCGCGCGCAACGATGTAGGGACCGTACCATTCCGACCAGTGGTGCTTCGGAGCGGTCGGCTCGTAGCCGCCATGGCGCTCTTCGGTTTCGCGCAGAAGCGCGGTCAGTGTCGCGACGTCCGAGCTGAGTCCTCGTCCGGGAAATCGCGACGTGACCTGCTGGAGGAGCCAGCCGTTGCCATCCGGATCATTGAAGGAGGCAAACGAGAAGTACGAGCGACCCTTCGGGTCGTGGCCGGCGGCGCGCCCTTCACCGCGTGCGTTCAGGAGATCACCCTGGAAATGGAAGGCATCACTGACGTCGACGCCGTGCGCGGCGAGCTCGGCGCGTGCGGCGTCGATGTCATCGACCACGAGGAACGTTCCCTGGACGGATCCCGGCGCCGCGCTCGTAAACCCCTTGCCGAACATGACCGAGCATGGCGATCCCGGAGGAGTCATCTGCACCAGGCGCCAGTCTTCGCCGGCGGCGAAGTCGCCGTCCAGACGCCACCCCAGGCTCCCGTAGAAAGCCTTGGCGCGTTCGACATCGGACACCGGAAGGACGACGACTTCGAGCTTCAGATCGACCGCGGTAGCGCTGCCCGCGCGGGTGGTGTTTTCTGTTGTTGTCTGCGTACTCATTGTGACCTCCGTCTTGTCAGGCTTTTGCCCCACCTTCGAGACTTCCGTGCGCTCGCGACGGCGGCGCACCGGGAAGAATGCCCCGGTAAGGCGCACTCGTCCATCAGACCTTGGTATCGGTTCCCGATTTCACTTGGTGTCCATTGCGGTACCAAGGTATCGGCGATACGTTCGTCTGATGGAATTCATCGTGCCCGTCTGGTTGTATCGACGAGGCGATGGAGAACAGCCGCGTTCTACTGACGCGCACGCCACACCCGCAACGCCGCTTCGGAATTGCCCTGACTGCGGGTGATCCAGCCGCGGAGCCGTGTCAGCAGTGACGCGTAATGGGAGGCGATTGGAGGGAACATGCGCATCGTGGTGCTTGGCGGCGGATTCGGCGGCGTGATCACCGTGAGACACCTCGAGAGGCTGTTGCGACGGCACTCGGACGTGGAGATCACGCTCGTGAGCCGCCAGAATTTCTTCGTGATCACACCGCTGCTGTTCGAGGCATGCTCCGGAACCCTGGAGCTGCGCCACTGCGCGCAGCCCATCCGCGCGGCTCTTCGACGCGCCCGCTTCATAGAAGCCACAGTCCAATCGGTTGAGCCGGAACGCCAACTCGTTCGAGCCGTAGCTCTCGAAGGGACTGCGTATGACCTGCCTTATGACCACCTGGTGGTGGCGCTTGGCGCGTCGACGAACGAGCGACTGATTCCAGGCTCGTCAAACGCATTTACGTTCAAGACGATGGCGGACGCCTTGGTGCTGAGAAATCACTTGATCGGACGCTTCGAACGCGCGGACGCCGCCACAAACGCGGCGATCCGGCGCGAGTGCCTGTCGGTTGTCATGATCGGCGGCGGACTCGTCGGCGTAGAACTGGTGGGGGAGCTCACGGCGTTTGCCGATGACGTGTTGCGCTTCTATCCGCGGATCCGGCGCGACGAGGTCCGCTTTCGACTGTTCGAGGCCGGCGCGCGGATTCTGCCAGAGATCGACGCGACCCTGGCGGCTGCGGCGGCCCGCGTCCTCCAGCGGCGCGGCGTTGATATCCGGGTGTCGACGCCCGTTCGGTCGATCGAAGCAGGCCGGGTGCGGCTCGAGCACGACACCATCGAGGCCGGTACCATTGTCCTGGCGGCAGGGATCGTGCCGAGCGCTGTCGCGAGCGCCATCCCTGTCGTGCGCGATCCGCGCGGCCGGATCGCCGTGGAGGGCACGATGCGAAGCCGCAGCCATCCGCAGGTGTGGGCACTGGGCGACTGTGCGGCGATTCCAGGCAGGGATGGTCGTCTCTATCCGGCGCTGGCCCAGCATACGGTCCGTGAAGCGCGACACGTCGCCCGCAACATTGCAGCAGTGATCGAGGGGCGTGTTCCTTCACCGTTCATGTTCCGCTCCCTGGGCACCATGGCCTCGCTCGGGCATACGCGCGCGGTCGCGCGAGTCTTCGGTTTGCGACTCACGGGTTTCCCCGCCTGGTGGCTGCGGCGGACCTACTACCTCTTTCAGATGCCCCGGTGGGACCGGCGGCTGCGGATTGTCCTCGACTGGACCGTCGCACTCTTCTTCCGGCCGGACATCACGCGCGTCGAGCTGCGCGTCGAACGTGAGCAGGTGAAACAGGCGCGCGAGTTGGTGGAGAAGTCGTCGGATGTC
>Ga0111539_10009467_pt1 | contig 12295 bp, 7 predicted proteins | sample RhiMethybrSRZTD1_FD_79667 | JGI IMG/M metagenome (GOLD analysis project Ga0111539, IMG submission 79667) | Populus rhizosphere microbial communities from Tennessee, USA - Rhizosphere MetaG P. TD hybrid SRZTD1 (version 2) (version 2) | ecosystem: Host-associated > Plants > Roots > Rhizosphere >...
GCCATGACGATGCCCGGTGCCAGCACGTTGACTCGAATTCCCAGAGTCGCCAATTCCTGAGCCATCGTCTTGGCAAGCATCTTTACGCCACTCTTGCTGGTGATATAGGAAGCGCCCTCCGGCCATGGCATATCCTGGACCCAGCTGCCGGTAAACAAGACCTTACCGCGAATGCCCTTGTCGGTAGGCTCTTGCTTCACCATAATCCGTGAGGCGAGTTGCGCGGTGAGAAAAGCCCCTCCGAGGTTAACGTCTAAAGTCCTCTGCCAGTCTTCGAAGCTGATCTCCAGAAACTTTTGATTACGCACAATGCCTGCATTCGCAATGACCACGTCTACTCGTCTGAACCTGTCGACAACGCTGGCAAACGCTGCTCGCAAAGACTCCTGATTCGTAACATCGACCTGCGAATAGGCAACGGCGCCGGAGTCGAACTGCGCTTTCAGTTCCAGCTTGGCCGACGTCGGCAACTCGACGTCAAATAAGACGACTTTGGCTCTTTCTTCCGTCAACCGAAGAGCGGTCGCCTTGCCGATATCTCCGCAACCGCCTGTGATGACCACAATCTTGTCTTCGAGCCGAGCCATTTTCTGAGCCTTTTTCAAGCCAGGATATCTTTGACGACTCTGCCTTCAACATCCGTCAACCGGAAATCTCTTCCGCTATAGCGATAGGTGAGTTTGGTGTGATCGAAACCACACAGATGCAGGATTGTTGCGTGAAGATCGTGCGGATGCACCGGTTTCTCAGCGACCCTCAGTCCGAAGTCGTCCGTTGCGCCGTAAGCCATTCCACCCTTGACGCCACCGCCAGCGAGCAACATGGTAAAAGCGTAGCTGTTGTGATCGCGACCGTTTTGTAGTCCTCCGACCGTGGCTTGCACGCTGGGACTTCTGCCAAATTCGCCACCGATCATCACCAGCGTCTCTTGAAGCATTCCGCGATCCTTAAGATCACGCAGGAGTGCCGCAATGGGCTGATCCGATTGTTGGGCCAGAGATTTGTGATGCAGAATGTCGCTATGATCGTCCCATGGCTGTCCAGCGCCGAAATACACCTGGACCATGCGCACCCCACGTTCGACCAGCCTTCTAGCCATCAGGCAGCCATTGGCAAAATCGCTGCTGCCGTACGCTGTCCGTGTCTTCTCAGCTTCCTTCGAAATGTCGAAGGCATCCATCGCCTCGGCCTGCATTCGATAAGCTGTTTCCATTGATTGAATGGTTGCCTCGAGCGAAGCGGAAGGCCCTTCCTTTGAAAGCTGAAGACGATTGAGCTTGCCCAACAGGTCGAGCTGCCGCCGTTGCTCGGGCTGTCGGGTGAACCCACCGCGCAGGAATGGGATCAGCTTTTCCGGATCGCTTTCATTGTTTTGTACCCAGGTACCCTGATAGGTGGCAGGAAGGAACGAAGAGGACCAGAGCTGCGGTCCCATGATCGGGATCCCGGGGCAAAGCACAACAAAGCCGGGCAGGTTCTGGTTCTCGGTTCCCAAGCCATACGTGAGCCACGACCCGAGCGACGGACGCCCCGCCACATTGTGCCCTGTATTCATCATGCACAACCCCGGTGGATGATTCGGAATGTCGGTGTACATCGAGCGAATCACGCAGATGTCGTCGATACACTCGGCTGTCTTAGCGAACAGTTCGCTGGCGTCGAGTCCGCTCTGGCCGTACTTCTTGAAGGAAAATGGAGACTTCATCAAGCTGCTCACGGGCAGTTTTATTCCACCGCCTGAAATCACTTGATTGGCACCAGGCAGTGGCTTGCCGTGATACTTCTCCAGCGCAGGTTTTGGATCAAAGGTGTCAACTTGAGAGGGCCCGCCATTCAGAAACAGGAAAATGACATGCTTGGCTTTGGCCGTGAAGTGAGGCGTTTTCGGCTCCAACGGATTAGATGCTGAGCTGCTCGCTGCCAGTACGCGACTGAGAGCGGCCATTCCGAAGCCATTCGCCATGGTCATTAACAACTCGCGTCGATTCATGACTTGACCTCCCTTCGCCATTAGTTGACGTAGTTGAATTCGTTCGAGCTCAATAGAACTTGCACATACTGAGGCCACGTAGTCGGACCAGCCGATACGAATTCGGTGGCGTACTGAAGTTCTTCCCGATTCGGTGTCCTTCCAAAAAGAATGCGGTAAAGGGCTTGGACCTTGGCTGGATCTGACGACTCACTGCTAATTCGCTGTGAGAGCCCTTCCGCTTGCTTGCGGACGAAACCACTGTTTAGGAAAAAGAGTTGCTGCAGTGGGACATTCGTCGTGATCCGCTGTTCGCTTGTTGCGATTGGATCGGGGAAGTCGAACAGTCGAAGAAACCGATCGAGTTTGAAACGGCTGTAGAACCCGTAGACTGTTCGTCGCGAGTTCTTCTCATCGTCAATCGCAACCGCGGGCCCGCCAATCGTTCGGTCCAGACCTCCGGAGACGAACAACATCGAGTCGCGAATCGCCTCAGCGTCCAGCCTGCGGGTCGTGGCCCTCCAAAGCAAATGATCGTCCGGATCGATGCTGAAGTTGGCAGCGGAATATTCACTTCCCAGTGCATACGTCGAAGACAGCATGATCTCGCGATGCATCTTCTTGATCGACCAGCCGTTCACGACGAATCGAGCTGCAAGATAGTCCAGCAATTCAGGATGCGTGGGCGGTTCTCCTTGTTTGCCGAAGTTGCTAGGTGTGCGGACAATTCCTGCGCCGAAGTGATAACCCCAAATACGGTTCACCATCACCCGAGCTGTCAACGGGTTTTTCGCGTTCGCGATCGATTCCGCCAGCTCGAGTCGTCCGCTTCCGTTCTTGAAGATTGCCGGAGTTCCTTCGCACAAGATGGCGAGAAAGCGCCGAGGGGCCTCTTCTCCCAGATTCTCCTTGTCTCCTCGAATGTACACTCGCAGGTTTTCTGGAGTCGATTTGTCGCTGATTGTAGGGAGAAACGCATATTGTGGGGGTAGTGCCGACTCCTGCTTCCTGATGCTAGCTTGCAGGGTGTCATAGTGTGTTTTCCAAACACCTGTGAAGAATCGAGCCATCCCCGAATCCGAGAAGTAAAACACCCCCCCTTCCTTTCGTCTTCGTTCTGATTTGGGTGCCGGTGGTGCGCTCAGTTCCTCGATCAGCAAATAGCTATTCCGATCCAGCGCCAGCAGCTCAGGTGACATACCATTCTTGCCCTGAATCTTGGCATTCTTCTTGTCGATGTCTGCTTTATCCTTCAGGATCGTTTTGATCTGAGACTGAAATTTCTCAGCGGCTGTTCGCATTTCGGCTGCGTTGCTGCCTTTCTCCAGGAGACGTTGCCACTCCTCGAGAAATGTGTGGTCGTGCTTGCTCCCTGGCTCCAGGTATTGGACCCATCGTGTCAACAACTCGTAGTCCAGTGTCGCATCTTCTTGGATGACATCCTGGACTTTCTTCTTCTCGGGGCCGAGCACACGCCACGCACCCTGGATGTAGTCGGCTGTTCGTTCTGTCAGGACTTGGACAAGCTGGGTTCTTTGATTGTCCAGAAACTCTTTGAGTGCTGTCTTGCTCTCATCCAGCGATTTCTTCTGTCGTTTGTAGTCTTCGACCTCGGTCGGCGGCACGAGCGGGAACTCATCCGCCTTGGTGTTTTCAAAGATGCCTAAAAGAGAATAGTAGTCCTTGATGGGTATCGGGTCGTACTTGTGATTGTGACACTGTGCGCAGGCGACAGTCAGTCCCAGAAACCCTCGGCCCGTTGCATCGACACGATCTTCGTGAAACTCCGCGCTCGGGCTCAGCGCATAGAATCCCAGGCCTCCAACATACTTTTCTCGTTCGGGCAAAAGGTCGCCGGCGATCTGGGCCTTGACGAAGAGGTCATAGGGCATGTCTTGATTGAAAGCTGACACGACCCAATCGCGATAGCGAAATGCATTGGGCATCAGGCGATCTCCCTCGGCGGTCAATTGGGCGTCCGAGTAACGCGCAACGTCGAGCCAATAACGGCCCCAGCGTTCACCATAGTGCGGGGATGCCAGCAGCCGATCCACAACCTTCTCGAACGCATTGGGAGATTTGTCCCGCACAAAATCATCGACTTCTGCAGGGGTCGGCGGGAAGCCGATCAAGTCCAGAGTGGCTCTTCGGATCAGGGTCAATTTGGACGCTAGGCTAACCGGCTTGAGCCCCTTTTCTTCGAGCCTGGCCACAACAAACGCATCGATTGGAGACTTGACCCAAGAACGGTTGTGGACCTTCGGTGGTGGATATGCTTTTACGGGCTGGAAGGACCAGAAAGTTCTCTGCTCAGGAGCGATGACATAGTCCGATGAAGAACTGATCGCAGCACTCGAAGACTTTCCCCAAACTGCCCCCTCCTTAACCCATGCTTCCAAGACCGCAATTTCATCGGACGTCAGTTTACCGGGAGGCGGCATCTCAAGCTTCGGGTCGATGTGGTTGACGGCTCGGATGAGGAGACTCTTCTCCGGATCACCCGGAACCACCGAGGGGCCGCTCTTGCCTCCCTTCAAGACATTTTCACGAGTGTTAAGCTGAAGTCCTCCCATTTTGGCGTCTGTGTGGCATGCGAAACAGTTCTTGGAGAGAAGAGGGCGAACTTTCAACTCAAAGAATTCCTGCTTCTCCGCTGATGCTGTGTCGGGCTGGTCGGCTCCGACAGAAATCGGGGCGGCCAGGATCACCAAGCCACAAAGGCTGAGAAGTTGGAAAGGCTTGACGACAAGCATAAGACTCCTGAGGTCCGGTTGAATGATGAAACTTTAGCCAAGGTAGAGCGGTGTGTCAAGATAAACCTCTCAACTATTGATCTAATCTCGAATAATGAAATTTGAATGCAAATCCGACATCTTCTAAGGCACACAGGAAGAATAGAGAATGAATAGAAAAGGATGAGGCCTATTGGGGGATTTCGGCCGGGGACATCGTTCTAGCTTGGCTGGCCAGCAGCCGTGAAACACTTGGGTCACCACCGAGATGAATTGTGACAGAGTCAGCCTCTCTAATTAAGGAAGAAGCAAGCAAAGGGATGCGCTCCGCCGGAATTCGACTGCTGGGTGCACTAAGACTGATGGATGCTCTGACTTCCCCGGTTCCCTTGAAGATGGGTGCCGCGACAGCTCGAACTCCCGCTACAACCTCTTCGTTGTCCACTGAGTATCCCTTCTCCCGTGTACGATCCAAATCTTCACGAAGCTGCGTCAGATCCCGAATCGAATTCGGTGCACGAGACTCGAGCGGCCTGGGCAAACTGTGGAGAAGTTTCTCGAGGTTCTCTTGCGGAAGGAACGCAGCAATCCCCTTTCCCAAGGCAGTCAGGTAGAACGGTTGCCTTCTTCCGACCTTTGCTGCCATTCGAAACTCATGTGCGCTCTCGATGACGTGCAGAATGAGAATCTCCGTATGGTCCAGGACAGCGAGATTGATGGTTTCTCCCGTTTCGTAAGCCAACCGGGACATTGCCGGGTCGCATGCCGTGCGCAATTCCAGGGGCTGTGGAGCTAGCAAGCCAAGATGAAACAAAGCTTGACCGATGCGGTACCGGCCACGCCCGACCCTTTCGAGGCAACCGACAGCGTGAAGCTGTGAGAGAAGCCGGTAGGCGGTGCTTCGATTGATGGAGGTGAGTTCAGAAAGTTCACCAAGGCTCATTCCCTCTGGATTCAGACGGAAATACGACAGAATTTCAAACGCTTTCCTGACGACCCCTGTAGCTTCTCGCTGCTTCAACATAGTTTCTATGGCGCACTCCCCGGAAAATTTGTGTGATGCCCGTCGGTTGATAATCACCTTCCACGCCAGAATACGCTTGCATATGGTTTCACGTCAATTTGAATGTCGAAATTGTTTCGCAATGTGAAATAGCTCGGTCTTCCGACAAATAGAATGCCATTATTTGAGATAATGTCATTATTCAAAAAAATTTGTTGACAGCAAAAAAAACGTTCTGTAAGGTTTCATTCCACCCAGACTGTCACAGTGTTAGGACTATTTTGCCCGTGACGGGCAAAGAGGAGGAAAGATGAACCTACGGAGCATCAGACTCATCGTTTCAATCTTCGCTGGATTGTTGAGCGTCAACGTCGCGGTCGTTTCGGCCCAGCAAGCCGTATCTGGAGCGATCACTGGGTCTGTTACCGATCCCACCGGAAGCGTGGTTCCCTCGGCCATCGTAAAGGTGACGAACATCAACACGAATGTCACGAGTCAGACGGAGACCAACGCGGAGGGAGACTACAGGGTGTTCAGTCTTGTTCCAGGGACGTACACAGTGGCCGTGGAGCGCACTGGATTCAAGCGATTCGTCAGGGAAAACGTCAGTGTGGGTGTTGATCGGATCGTTCGCGTCGACGCCGTATTCGAGGTGGGTGAGATTACCGACTCCGTCACGGTTAGTGGCACGGCGCCCACCCTGAAGACGGACAAGAGCGATGTGAGCCAAACGATCGGTTCGCATCAAGTTGAAAATCTGCCGATGCTCGGCCGCAACGTGACACGGCTGGTTGCGTTGGCGCCGGGTGCGGCGCTTCCGACCGGCTGGCTGGATCTCCATCCAGAAAACGCCTCAGAAGTTTTCAATTTTCAGATCAACGGGCAGATCACTGGGAACTCGAACTATCAGATCGACGGAGTATCCCAGAACGAGACCATCCAAGGATTGGCCATGATGGTTCCCACTGCGGATTCCGTTCAGGAGATGAAGGTCACGACGAGTGGCTACGATGCGGAGTTCAGCCAGGTGGCGGGCGCAGTCATTCAGGTTTCCTCGAAGGGAGGCACAAACCAGTACCATGGCTCAGCGTTTGAATTCTATCGGAGCAACGGAATGTTTGCGCGCGACCCATTCACCGAGCCAGTGCGTGCCCGGTCTTACGTCTGGCATCAGTTCGGCGGCAGCATGGGTGGGCCGATCATCAAAGACAAACTCTTCTTCTTTGGCGACTATCAGGGCGAAAGGAATCGCTTGGCTCTATCGGGAACAAGTACTTCACCGGTGGCTGCGTTCCGAAATGGAGACTTTAGCGCCATCGCCGCAACTAATCCGATCTTCGACCCGCTAACCGGCAATCCCGATGGCACGGGCCGGCAACAGTTTTCGTGCAACGGAGTGCTGAATGTCATTTGCCCGAATCGAATCAGTCCTGCCGCAAAGAATGTGCTGGCGCTTCTCGACCAACCGACGAACCCAAGCCTGTATGACAACAACTTCATCGTGGCCAGATCGGCAATTTATGACAAGAACCAGTACACAGGCCGCATTGACTATAACAAGAGTTCGAGGACCACTATTTTCGGGCGCTATTCCCTGTTCCGGTCATTTTTCAACACGCCCACGTTCTTTGGGGAAATCGCTGGGGGACGTCCGCTGGGTGGCATCCCAAACTCCGGCGTGAGTCCCACACAGACACAAAACTTCTCGGGAACCTATAGCGTGATCCTGTCGCCCACTTTTTTCGCCGAGGTACGAGGTGGGTTCTCTCGACTACGAATCGACTCGCACGATCAGAGCTACGGCATCAATGTCGCAGATCAAGTCGGGATTCCTGGAATCAACATCAACCAATACTCCAGCGGCTTGCCGAGCCTCAACATTGGTGGCCCCGTTTCAACTTTCTTCGTGGGTACGGTGAATTCTCCCTTTATCGAGCGCGAAACAAACATCAATATCGTGTCCAACTGGACGAAGATCATTGGAAGACACACGTTCAAGTGGGGCGTGACTTTTGAAAAGGCATTTGTCCTGCGGAATGACTCGGGCGGGGGACAGGGGAGCTTTACTTTCTCTCAAAATGTGACCGGTAGTCCGTCCGTGACCAATTCCGGCCTGGGGATGGCAAGTTTCCTTCTGGGGCTCGGCAGCAACTACTCACGGAGAGCGCTTGTTCTCATTACCCAAGAAAAACAGTGGAGGGATGGAGCCTACTTTCAGGACACCTGGAACGTAACTCCCAAATTCACCCTGAATCTCGGATTGAGATGGAACTATATCTCCCCGATGTTTGCCGGAGAAGAGCAGCCGGGACATGTCACGAATCTTGACCTCAACACCGGGGATGTGCTGCTCGGCAATTTGTACGACAAGTACGCCGGGATCAAGCCGATCTATGATGAGTTCGAACCTCGGGTCGGGCTGGCGTATCGTCTGACGCAGAAGACTGTGCTCAGAGCAGGTTTTGCCCGAAGTCACGCATTGAACTCCGGCGGGGCGAACTTTGGAACGCAGGCAGCAACCTATCCCAACAGGCCTACTCAGAACTTCACGCCGCCCTTTACGTTTGCGCCAATATCATTCACGCTGGATCAGGGGCCTTCAGCGCCTGCTCCGATCCCACCACTACCCGCCAATGGAAGGTTGCCACTACCCAACGGCATCATGGTTTTCGGACTAGGTACCGACCTGCCGCACACCTATCTGGACTCCTGGAACCTCACTCTGCAGCATCAGCTAGCGGGGAATGTCACGGTTGAGGGAGCCTATGTCGGAAATATTTCAAGGCATGTGTGGGACCCATACAACATCAACGTTGCGGTTCCGGGTCCTGGTCCTTTGGACCCGAGGCGAGAGTATTTCTCGAAGTTCGGCTGGACGCAGGTCTTGCAGTTGCGCGTCAATGACCTCAATGCGAATTTCCATTCGTTCCAGGGAAGAGTCGAGAAGAGCTTTTCGCAAGGCCTGTGGGCCTACACGACTTACACATGGGGGCTGTCGCTGCGTCCCGCTGTCGTGAACCCGTTCTGCCGAGGCTGCTACCGGGGACCCTCAGGAAGAGACATGATCTCGGTCAGCGGATTTGCCTATGAGCTTCCTTTTGGTCGTGACAAGAAGCTCGGCAGCAGCGCCAGCGGATTTGCCAATCACGTGATAGGCGGTTGGAGTTTTAATGGGATCGTCAATTTGCAGAGCGGGGTTCATTTCAGCCCAGGCCTCAATCAGAATGCGTTTCTCAATTCGGATTGTTGCACTCCACGACCGAACCGCGTCGGCGAGGGTACCGTCGCGAATCCGACCCGCAACAAATGGTTCGACGTTACTGCATTCACCGTGCCCGGCCAATACACACAGGGAAATTCGGGAACTGGCATTCTGGAAGGCCCAGGGGTGGCAACCACTGACCTGGGACTCTTCAAGAATTTTCGTTTATCTGAGAGAATGAATTTCCAATTCCGTTGGGAATTGTTCAATGCGTTCAACCGCACGAACCTGAACAATCCCAACACAGCTGTTGACGCCAATCCACAGGTAGCCGCGACAATTACTTCAATCATTTCAACGGTGCCCATGCGCAGAATGCAGATCGGAGGCCGTATCACATGGTAGGTCGCGTCGGTTCGAAGACCGTTTGGAAACATTTTGCGATCCTACCCCTGTTACTTTCGGTTTTCGGGAGCGGCGTTTTGGCTCAGCAGGCGCCGCTCCGCCTGTATTGGGTTGATGTCGAAGGCGGGGGAGCGACGCTCATCGTTGCTCCGAGCGGAGAATCGATTCTTGTAGACGCAGGCGAGAACCTGGATCGCGATGTGTCCCGCGTGCTTCACGTTGCGACGAAGATCGCGGGGGTGAAGCAGATTGATCACTTTGTGGCAACGCACTGGCATGCGGACCATTATGGTGGTGCGATCACGCTCAGCACGCGGATGCCAATCAAGAAGTACTACGGCAGCGACCCCTATCCGGATCGAGTTCCCGAAGACCCCCAGTTTGGCAAACTTATGCCGCCGTACAGAGCCGTAACGAAGGGCAGCTCGATTGTCCTGAAGCCTGGGGAGAGCTTACCTCTGAGACAGACATCAAGCGGGCCTCCGCTTGAATTGAAGGTGCTTGCCGCAAACCGAATGACGATCGGCAGTTCGAAGTTGCCAGCTAATCAAGTCTGCAGTCAGAAGAGTGAGAACCCAGCGGATCGCACCGAAAATTCCAAGAGCATTGTCCTCCGCCTGACCTACGGCAAGTTCACGTTTCTCGATGGTGGCGACCTAACTAGGGCGATGGAACAGCAGCTGGTTTGTCCAAGCAACCTGATCGGCGAGATTGATCTGTTTCAGATCGACCATCACGGCCTGGACTTGAGCAACAATCCCTTGCTGATTCGGAGCATCAAACCGAGAGTCGTTATCGTGAACAACGGGCCGCAGAAAGGAGCTGAACCGAACACGATGAAGACCCTCTTTGCCACTCCCAGCATCCAAACGGTCTGGCAGCTACACCGCAACCTTCAAACCGGCACCCAGGTCAATACCTCTTCAGAATTCATCGCGAACGAAGATGTCGACGGGAAGGCCGAGTTCATACAAGCCTCGGCGACTCCTGATGGGAACTTCCGCGTCCAGATCGGAACGAGTGGAAAATCTAGAGACTACAAAGCACGCTAGCCTGCCACCGCCTGGCATTAACACTCCCAATGAAGTTGGCCTGCGCACACAGAGGAAGATTTCACGGCGCCTTCTCCCGTTTCTCTGCGTGCTTTACATGGTGGCGTACCTTGACCGCGCAAACATCGCATTTGCGAAGCTTTCGATGTCGGCGGATCTGGGTTTCTCGGAAGCCATCTATGGATTCGGAGCCGGAATCTTCTTTATTGGTTATCTACTTCTTGAGGTCCCGGGTGCACTCATCGTGGAACGTTGGAGCGCTCGGCGATGGTTCGCCCGAATCCTCGTCAGCTGGGGCCTCTGTACCGTCATCGTCGGCTTCATCAAGACGCCGACTCAGTTCTATGTCTCACGCTTCCTTCTCGGCGTTGCCGAGGCCGGATTTTATCCTGGAATCATTGTCTATCTGACGCATTGGTTCCCGCGTAAAGTGCGGGCACAGGCCTTGGCGGGATTCATCGTGGCCATCCCGGTATCCCTGGTCATCGGCGCGCCCATTTCGGCTTGGATTCTGCGTCAGAATTGGCTCGAGATTGCCGGATGGAGGTGGGTCTTCATTCTCGAGGGTCTGCCTGCAGTCGTTTTGGGGGTGGTTACTCTGTTTTACTTGACGGATCGTCCGAAGGACGCAGGTTGGCTCGACCCGGAAGAACGAGCGTGGATTGTCCGAGAACTAGAGATCGAGAAATCTGAAAATGGAGCCGCGGCGCAAACTACAATCTGGAAAGCCCTTCGAAATCCGAATGTGCTCCTTTGCGCAGCTTCGATCTTCTTTGCCAACATAGGGAGCTACGTATTCGTGTTTTGGCTGCCCTCGACTATTCACCGGGTCTCGACGCTTTCGGTGGCACTTTCGACTCTCTACTCGGCTTTTCCTTTTGCCTTCGCTCTGGGATGTGTCTTGTTGTCCGGCCGGATGGCGGACCGCAGCGGCAAGGGTAAGCTTCTGGCTTGTGTCTGGATGACGCTATCAGGTCTCCTGCTAATGCTGAGCGCAATTCCTAACCAGCCGTTTGCGCTGATGATGACATGGCTATGCCTCACGGCGGGTGCCGTTTATGCCTGGCCACCTCCCTTTTGGGTATTGCCGACACTGACCTTCAACGAGTCTGCCGCTGCCGTGAGTATCGGGTTCATCAACATGGCGGGAGTCCTGGGAGCATTCGTTGGACCGACTCTCGTTGGATACTTGTTGTCTTCAGGCTATTCCAATGGAACGACCACCGCATTTCTTTCCACTTGTTTTATCGCCGGGGCAGTGTTCATTCTTGGAGTGAAGGTTGCTAGCCCCTCTGTTCGTTCGTCCCACGGCCTTGACGGCGTAACCGGAAACTGACGGTTCCGGAATGACTTTGACAACCTCCTTGCTACTGTTGTGGCGATTAGTCCTGCCTAACGCCGTAGCGTTTACCGATCTGGCTCAGTGGTCGCATGGTTGTCAAACCTGAAATTGCGAAACACTGCCGACTCGAACTCCAAATCCAAAAAAGCTGATTTTGTAGGAATCTCGTGCGCATGGGACCAGCGCACGGGTTCGCTCCCATGAGCATTTCGTCTAAGGGTGGAATCGCCATCGCCGCTTACGCCTTCTTTGCAACAGCATCCGTGCGAATCGGCAGCCTCCAGTTTGGCCGGACGAAATGGCAGGTGTAGCCGCCGGGATATCGTTCAAGGTAATCCTGATGCTCAGGTTCCGCCTCCCAGAAGTCGCTTGCTGGAACAATTTCCGTAACAGCTTTCCCTGGCCACAGGCCCGAAGCATCGACGTCAGCGATCGTGTCTTCCGCAATCCGCCTCTGCTCGTCGCTGGTGTAGAAGATTGCCGACCGATAGCTGGTCCCGACGTCGTTGCCTTGGCGATTGCGCGTGCTTGGGTCGTGAATTTGGAAGAAGAACTCGAGGATCTGCCGATAGCTGATGCGCGCAGCATCA
>Ga0111539_10009470_pt1 | contig 12292 bp, 10 predicted proteins | sample RhiMethybrSRZTD1_FD_79667 | JGI IMG/M metagenome (GOLD analysis project Ga0111539, IMG submission 79667) | Populus rhizosphere microbial communities from Tennessee, USA - Rhizosphere MetaG P. TD hybrid SRZTD1 (version 2) (version 2) | ecosystem: Host-associated > Plants > Roots > Rhizosphere >...
CGCCGATTCGGACGCGTTCAACATCAGAACCGTCGAAACTTCGTCCTGATGAGCGACGCCCCGATCGCGGCGATCGCGACCCCGAGCAGCGTGAGCGCACCTTCGACCTGGACGTTCAATTTGTACAGCGCGGCGGCAGACGGATCGACCGACTGCCATTGGCGGTATTCGCCCAGCCAGACCATCGCCCGCCAGGCCCGCCACACCGCAATCGCGACACCAACGGCAATCGTGAACCAGCCGATTGCGGTTCGAAGGGTTTGCGCAGACCGAGTCTCCGCCATCTCCGGGAGACTATACAGGCCGCTCACGCGGCCTGAACTTCGAAGTTCGAACTTCGAAGTTCGAACTTCAAACTTCGAACCTAAGGTTTTCGCGCGACAAAGACTTCGTAGCGGCCGGGCTCGATGTCGGACATGTCGCCCGGATGGACCTCCGGTTGGTTGAAGCCGGCGTCGGAGAGCCAGCGCAGCCAGTCGATGCGCGAGAACAATCCCTCCACGTGCCGGTCAGACTCGACGTGCACCGACCCGTCGCGGTCACGCAGGAGGTACGCGGAGTCGACGAGATAGGTGCTGTCCGACGGATCCGGATCCCACGTCCATGCGAGATAGCGAAGGCTGCGATCCTCGCCGTCATGACCGCCATGCTCGGTCGAGGGCTGAAAGTTCTCGCGGACATGATCCGGCGCGAACAGCACCGCGCCGCCCGGACGGCAGTGGACGAACGCGGTCTCGATCGCCTGACGCACGTCAGCTTCGCTCGTGAGGTAGCACACCGCGTCATGGACGAACACACAATCGAACTCGCGGCCGAGCCTCACGGTGCGCATGTCACCCTGGATGTGCTCGCACTCGGGATTGAGCGTGCGGCTGACCTCGAACATGCCCGGCGAGCGATCGACGAGCGTCATCTCGAAATGCTTCTTGAGGTGCGACGCGTTGTTCCCGCCGCCACTCCCCAGCTCCAGCATCGTCTTCGGCGGCCGCTCGCAGGCCGAGGTCAGGAGTCGCTGATAGAGGGCGGCTTCTTCCGCGTAGTCCGCCGGCGCGGAGAGCAGCGGCCACCAGGAGGTCAGCGAGGAGTAGAGTTTCGGTCCTTCGTCTTCCGACGGGATCGGCTTGGGGCTCGAGGCTTGGGGCTTGGGGCTTTCCATCACACACGTCTTCGGACGAGGAACGCTGATGTTAACTCGTGGAACTTGTTAGCCTTTCAGGCTTTCAGGCTTTGCCTCCGCGCCTCCGCGTCTCCCAACCTCCGCGTCTCCGCGCCTACTCCGTCCTCAACGCCACCACCGGATCCACCGCCGTCGCCCGCCGCACCGGCAGAAACACCGCACCCGCCGCCACGACGAGCATCAACGCCGCACAACCGGCGAACGTCGCAAGATCGAGCGGCGTCACGCCGTAAATCCATCCTGCGAGGTAACGTGTGACGCCAGCGGCGATCGCGCAGCCCAGGCCAATCCCCAGCACGGCGAGTGTCATGCCCTGGCGGAAGACCAGCGACGTGACGCCAATCCGCGTCGCGCCGAGCGCGATCCGCACCCCAAGCTCGCGCGTCCGCTGCCGCACCCACCACCCGATCGTCGTCATCAACCCGATGGCCGCGAGTCCGACGGCGAGGACCGCGATGACACCGAGCAGCCAGGCGCCGAACGGGGTCGAACCCATGCGTTGACGAATCAGATCTGACATCGATCGGGCGGGCGCGACCACGGAATCCGGACGGAGCTCCCGGACGGCGGCGCGCATCTCGGCACCTGCGTCGAACTCGTGGCCCGGACGCGATTGGGCGACGATCTGCAGCGACACGACCGGATACTGCGGGTACGGAACGAACGCTTCTTGAGCCGGTCGCGTGTGGACGCCGCTGACGCGCGTATTGGCGACCACACCGACGATCGTGCGCTCGACCGGCAGATTAGCCTCCGGACCGTACAGAGCTTTCATCAGCACCCGTTGACCGACGACCTGGCCGTCCGGCCGGATCCGCGACGCCAGTGCCTGATTGACGATGACGACCGGCATCGACGCGCGGGTATCGCCAATCGAAAACGGCCGCCCGGCGACGATTGGCATCTTCATCAAAGCGAGGAATCCTGGCGTGACGTAGTTCGTCCACGTCTCGCGCGTCGTGTCGCCGATCTGGAGGCTGGAAGTTGCGATGTTGCCGCTCATCGGAAAATAGCTTGCGGCGCCTGACGCTTGAATCGCCGGCGCAGTCTCGAGGCGCTCGAACAGCCGCCTGAAGAACTCCTCGCTCGCCTCCGGCGTCGCTCCGCGCAGCCGTACGTTCATGACAACCTTGTTCGACGGATCGAATCCCGGCCGCGTCGGCCGCAGCGTGAGAAACGTCTGCACCATGAGCGCGGCGCTGATCAGCACGACGATCGACAGCGCGATTTCAGCGACGACGAGGACGCGGCGGCCCCAGCTCCCGCGCCGCTCGCTCGCACGTGCGGCGTCGGCGAGATCGCGAGCCGGGGAGACGCGGCGCGTCTCGCCAATCGGGAGAAGTCCGGCAACGATGCCGACCGCGGCCGCCACGCCAATCGCCATCGCGAGCACGCGGCCGTTCACCTCGACCTGATCGACGTACGGCACGTTCGAGGGCAGCATCGACACGACGGTTCCCAGCGTGAGCGCCGTGGCAGCGATGCCGGCAAGAGCGCCGGCGAGGCTCAACAGCAGATTCTCGGTCAGCGTTTGTCGGGCGAGTCGTCCGCGGCTGGCACCCAGGGCGAGCCGCAACGCCATCTCACGGCGTCGCGCGAGCGTGCGCTCCATCTGCAGACCGCCGACATTGAAACAGGCGATGAGCAACACGCATCCGACAGCGACCATCAGGACGGTGAACGGCGTACGGACGTCGTCGACGATCGACGAGTCGAGCGGCATCAGCACCATCCCCGGCAACGCGGACTTGCCGGCATCCATCGACAGCCCGGGCTTGAGTCGGGCGATGACCTGCAGCGTGCCGCCGGGTCTTGCCCGGCAGCCGGCGTTGTCAGGGCTCTGGACGGGACGTCCGTACGGCATCCATCCCTGCACGTCTGCTCGCGCGAGTGGTCCCGCAAATCCACGCGGCATCACTCCGATCACCGTCACCGGCGTCTGGTTGATCGTCAGCGGCGTGCCGGCAATGCCGGGCGACCCGCCAAGCTGCCGCCAGAAATCGTACGAGAGCACGATCGTCGGCTCTGCGCCCGGCTGGTCGTCGGCCGGACCGAACGTGCGTCCGAGAAGTGGACGAGTCCGCAGGACGTCGAAGATTCCGGGAGAGACGCACTCGATGTCGTCGACGTTGAGCGGATCACCCTGCCCCGTGAGCACGTGAGAACCGCTCGTGAATCCAGCCACGGCCGTCAGCGGTCCAGGTGCTCGTGCCAACTCACGGAAACGATCGGCAGGCACCGACCAGGTCGGGCGGTCCTTGACGAGCATCTGAACAGCCACCAGCTCCTGCGGCCGCTCGAACGGCGATCGCAGCAGCACGGCGTCGACGATGCTGAACATCGCGACGTTGACGCCGGTGCCGAGCGCCAGCATGAGCACGGCCATCGTCGTGAATCCCGGCGTGCGCCGCATCATGCGCAGCGCGTACTTCACGTCGTGGCGCAGCGCGTCGACGTGCTCGCGGACGACTGCAGCGAGCACGCTGCGGATTTCGCGCCACCAGAACGCAACGCCTCGTCTTCCACCAGCGTCGACGTCAGCGGTCATCGCCTCACCGAAGTCGCCGCGGAACTCTGCGGGCAGCAGCCGCACGAGCAGAGCGAACAGCCGCTTCATCACGCCTTCGCCTTTCGAAGCATGTCCGTGGCCCTGGCGGCATCGACCATGGCCTGGAGCCGGTCGGTTTCCACCGCGATGACCCGCTTGCCGAACGGCGTCAGCCGGTAGTACCGCCTTCGCTCATCATCGTCCTGCGCGGGCGGGCGCGTACGGCTTTCGACGACGAGTCCCTCGGCGAGCAGGCGTTTGACGATCCCATACAGCGTGCCGGTGCCGAGCTCCACACTGCCGCCGGTGCGTGCCGACACGTCTTTGATGATCGCGTAGCCGTGGCGCGGCTCGTCGGCCAGCGCGACGAGCACATGGAACATCGCCGGCGTCAGCGGCAGGAGGGCAAGCGGATCGCGGTCGGCTGGCATGCGTCGCTACACACTACATCGTATCGCGATGTATTCGCTACTGTCTGTATCTGGACGGTCGTGACCGTGCGGATGAGGTGGTGTTCAGACGTGCCTTTCTGAGGATGCTTTCGGCCCGCGCCAGAGCCTTCTTGCTGCCGGCGCGGTTGCCCACAGCTTCGAACGACCACTCGGCCTCAACACCTTTGGTCTGATACTCACGAACCAGCCCCAAGCACATCAGTTTCCGCGCGACGCCGACGTCATCGGGCGGCGGCTCGCCGCCCTGCAGAGGAATTGCCTCGGTGAAGAAGCGTTCAGCGAGGTCGAACCTGCCGGCTTCCATGTACAGCATCCCGATGGCAAACGCCGACATCCGGTGCGGCGTGTGATCGGCTGTACCAGTATTGGAGGCCCCGGGGATTGATCTCGTCGAGTCGCGCCGAACGTCGTCGTCGACCGACAGTGTCTCTTCGATCTTCGCGAACCACAGCCTGATTTTCGAGAGCGGGTGTTTCGGAAAGAGCGTGTCCAGTCGTTCATCGTCCGAGAGCGAATGCAGCGTCGGGCCCTGATAAGCCGCATCGTATGGGTCTCGGAACCAACCGTCGAGTTTCCGTCTAACGCCCGGCGGCCCACCGGCAGGGATTTTCAGCTCCCCGAGTTGGAAGAGATGCGCCGTCGTCACGGCTTCGCGCGTGCCTGTCGTCCCGTGCTCATCGGCCATCAAGGAGAGTGTGTACGTGGCTTTTCGAAGAGGAATCTCCAGCGTTCCTTCATATGTATAGGCCGGCAGATCCTCGAACTTCGTGATGGCCTTCGTCAGCAAAATCCCGTGACAGTCAGTCTGCTCCACCGATACGATGCCGCCCTTCCTGGGCGCGGCCGCGGTCCTGAAGCTCACGCGGGCTTCGGTCAGACTGGACGGAGGCACCGTCGCTTCGGCCTCGATTCGGACGAGTTGCGCGATGCAGACGTCGCCATCCAAATCCCGCCATTCGATCGAATCAGGCGTTTTCTTATCGACTCGCCAGCCTGTCGTGTCGAACCGGACCGACCGGAGCGTTGGTCGACCGGGTTGCCGCGGTTCCTCTTTCGAGAACCATGTGCTCCAGCTCATAGGTACTCTGCGGGGACGCGCGTGTGACGCGATGTGTTGATCGGAAGCCGCGAGCATCCTACCGCAATCTGAAGATCCAAACGGCGCCTTTAGTTTCCAGGCGCGCCAGCGCTGTAACGAAGCGGCTCCGCCGCTTCACGCACGTGCTGTCCATGCGCCAGATTTGCGGATGTATACTCCTCGGCGCTTTGCCCCGGATTCCGTTGACCGTTGTCTTGCTCGGCGCAGCCGTGTCGCTGTCGGCGTGTACCAGCACCTGCAGCAGGCAGACCTCGACCCCGGTTCCAGGTGGGACCGCAGCCCAGCCGCCAACCGTGTGGTCATTGGTCCTCGACATCCAGGAAGGCGAGGTCCGCCTAGTGGATGCCAGGCCCGCCAGAGGCAAGATCGTGGCACCACGGATCGACGAGCGTCTCGCGTCGCTGCGCAATCGCGACAGCCTGTGGATCGAGTACGCGGTCCGATCGGACGCGTCGAAGCAGGTCCTGCATACCGGCGCGTTTGCCGTGTCGACGACGGCCATCGTCGAACCGGGAGGCGCTGACGAACCCGGGGGCACAATCCGGGTTCGGCGCCGGTTCGTGAACGTGGCCGTGCCCTACGTCTCCGAGCCTGCGTCGGTCGTCTTTTCACGCGTCGAGCCGGGCGGCGACAGGGCGGTCGATCGGTGGGCGCGTGTGCCGATCGGCACCGTGGCCCTCAAAGGAGGCCCGCGATGACGCGCCCGCGCTTCGCACCACGACTACGCAGAGGCGGTCTGCTGCTCTTCGTCGCGCTGGCTCTGGCAAGCGGCCCCTCGTCGGCGATCGCGAAGGGGATGGATCTCGTCAGCGATCATCTCGCGGGCCCTCCCGTCATCCTCCACGGCAGCGGCGCCGCGGACACCCTCAACGTCGTCATCCTCGGCGATGGGTTTACATCCGATGACGCGTCGATCGGCGCGTACCGGGATGCCGCCGATCGGCTGGTCGCGGAGTTGATCGGTACCGATCCCTTCTCCGTGCTCTCGAGCGCATTGACGATCTACAGGCTCGATGTCCTGTCGGACGAACCCGGCATTGATGTCTGGGAGAAATGCGGTGACAAGTTTTACGATTTGCCTCCCCCCCCAGCGGGCGAAGGACCCTTCCAATCGTCGCGATCGCCAAAAAACCCTGCGAACATTCTCGACACGCATTGGTGTGCCGTGGACGTGACGACCAACAAACCCAGCAAGCGGTTCATCGGTTCAGATACCGCTCAAGTTGCCACGTTCGCGCAAGAGGCCGGGGTGTTTCCGCACATCAAAATCGTTCTGGTGAACGACTACATGTTCGGCGCGACGACACTCCCGGACAGCGCCGGCGGGGTCATGTTCGTCTCGATCAACCAGAATCTCGTCAACGATACCAACCCTGACACTGGAGCGGTGCAGCAGCCGCTCAATCCGAACCCGTTCCCTGCCGTGACAGTTCACGAATTCGGCCATCTGACGCCTTTCAATCTGTTCGATGAATACGTGAACAATCCGCCCAACCTCGCGGCTGACCTGACGCCAGCCGTGCAAGCGGCGATCGAGGACAGCAAAAACCTGACTACGGTGCTTGCGCCGCTGAAGTGGCAAAGCCTGCTGGAGCCAGGGGCGACGGTTCCCAGCGACTGCTCGCAGCCGAACCCGCCTGACGTCGGCGCAGCCGCCGGAGGGTATGGCTTCGCCACAGGTGTCTTCCACTCACATTGCTCACCTCCTTCAGCAGACCCCGGATCTGCGTGCAAGATGGACGCGAACTTCAGGACTCCGTTCTGCATCGTCTGTCGTCAGCGCGTCATGCAGGGACTTGAACCGTACGTGCCGTTGCTGAACTACGTGCCTCCGCGCAGCGAACCGTCGCCAGTTCGGGAAAGGCCGGAGCCAGGGCAATTGTGGGTCATCCTGGACGAGTTGGCCATCAAGAGCGGAGCATCGGGTTGGTATTCGATTGAATACACGATTTCGATTGATGGCCCGCCGCGCGGGGACCGACCACAAGTGGTGACGGGTCAGTGGCCGCACGATCGCCGAGTTTTCTTTCAGCGAGGGCAGACGGTCGTCATCGACGATCTGCTCACCGCCGTGCCAGGTACCTGGCTGTCGTCCTCGTTGAAGCTGAACGTGGACTACCGGCTCGTCTGGCGACCGAAGGTTGGCGACAGCGGCGCCGGTCCCCCGACGACGGTCGCCCAGGAGCACAACGAGGTTGCGGTGCCGCGAATCCAGACCGGCATCGTCGCCCTCAATCGGCCCACGCATCGGATGACGCTTGGGCTGATCGCGCCGCACTAAAAACACAAGGCCGTTCTCACTTGCCGATAAGGCTTTGCTGAGTCGGAAGTGAGAATGGCCTTGGCAGCCTCGAGCGTGGTTTCGTCAGTGCTTAGTTGTTGGGCACGCAGACGTCAAACTCTTCGTGGCTACCCGGCGGACAATTCGGGCCCATGCCACCGCCAGGTTGCTGCTGCTCGCCTCGCTTGCGGGTTTTGCATTTCTCCAACGCTGCTGAGAATTCCTCGGCGGCCTGCATCACACAGGCGATGACGTTTCCACGTTCCTTGGGGTCGGCGTTCCAGATGATTGTGGCGGCTTTGTGTTCTAGTTTCGCCATGACCCAGCGGAGCGCCTGCACGCCACCGACTAGGCTCTGCAACGCTGCGGGGTCTTTGGATTCACCATTCGGGCTCATCTCTTGGCTCCTTGGGAAGGTGATGCGGCTTGATGGTCACTCAGGCTGAAAGCCCAGACGTCGTGATTCGTGTCCTTTCTCATGTATAAGAGCCAGCCGTCATTGGTGACAGCGTAGCCGCCAAATGTGATGCCTTCGAGCGCATTCGCCACGACTGTCTTCGAAGTGCCAGTCACGATCGACACGGAACGGACTGTCGACAGATCATTTGTGACGCTGGTGCCAAAGAGACGATCCCGGACGGGATCGAGCACTGCCGTCATGCCTAGCAGGCCAGCTTCAACGGCAATGAGCCGCCGCTTTCCGCGCGGATCGATCTCCCAGATTTCCGTCGCATTTTTCACGTCGGGCCGAAACGCCCGCAGGGCCACGATAGTGCCGCGACGCGTCCAGCCTTTTACATAGAGCTGAGTGCCCTCGGCGCCCTCGAATACGACGTTGGGCGGTGCTTCTGGCCTGCCAAGATCCAGCAGTTCGACGGTTCCGCCTCGATAGAGTCTACGATTCGTCCGGACTACAGCCAGGAACGAACCGTCGTCGGAGACGGCGAGATCCGGAAATCGCTGCTCACCATGAGCAGCCGCGAGTACGTGCATGGTCGCTTTGAGGTTTGCATCGAGTGTGGCGCGCACGATCTCGAAAGTTGGATCGGTCGACGGTCCAAGACGCACGAAGTACAGTTCATCCGAACCGCGAGGCCCCCACACGGCGTTCTGACCCATGGGCGCCCAGGTGTTGACGTGATTACCTGGAAACCAGAATTGATTCCATAGCTTGACCGGTTGGTTTGGCGAGTCAAGGTCCTTGACCCACAGTTCCGGGAAATCAGCCGGGTTATCAGTCCATCGCAAGTAAAAGACACGACGGCCGTCGGCTGAAACTCCTCCGGCCGCTCCCGATCCGATCACCGCGCCTGGCACCAAACGGAAATCGGTCCATCGAGCGTCTACGAGCTCTGTATCCCTTGTCGAGTAGGTGACGAACGATCCCTTTCTCCGGTGAAAAATCAGGCGTCCGGTCTGAGACAGGCTCGGCCACAGATCGCTTCGGCTATCGTTCGTCAGTTGAACAGAAGAAGCCGACCCCGCCGGATCGACCGCCCATAGATGTGCAATCTGCTCCACGGTGTCTGCCACAACGAGATCACCGGAAGAAGACATATCAATGGTCTCCTCTTCCAGTGGACTGGTGGTAACGGCCGCCTTCCTCCCTGTGTCAAGACGGTATTCCCAAATGTCCGGTTGTCCGTTTTCGATTGTCACGTAGAGAATTCGTTTCCCGTCCGATCCCTTCCACCGCGGCGTCAACATTGAGCCGGGCGGCATCGGTAGACGTTCTGCATTCCTGCCGTCGAGATCTGCCAACCAAAGGCCTTCGTCAGGACGCTCGGCGACGAAAACAATCCGCGCTTCATCCTGCCGCACATCGACGTTTACCGTCGCGGCACTCGTCGTAAACCGCTTGCCGCTGGAGTGGGTGACCTGCTCGTCGACTCCGCGCGTGATGTCATGGCGCCAGAGAACGCTCTGTGTACCTGACGCGACGCTGAAGTAAATCCTCTGACCGATCCACCGCACGAGCGCGACGTCATCCCACCCGCCGCCCAACGGCCGCGCGGTTCCCGCCAGTTCACCCCACACGGAGATGATCTGAAGCCACGCCCGGCCTTCGTTACGGAACAAGTACGCAAGCTGCTTCCCGTCCGGCGACCAGGCCGGTGTCTTGATCGCGTCGCGGACGGCGGTAATCGGCTTCGGTTCGTTGCCGTCCAGCAAACGAATCCAGAGACGCGGCCCGCCCTGATTCGACACGAACGCAACCGTCGTCCCATCCGGTGACACACGGCTGCTCTCCTCGACGGACGGCCAGGTGACGACCGGCTGTTGCGTCAGCAGCTGGCTGGGCCTGTCGGCTCGAATCCGGTTGACGACGAAGATCGTGGCAACGCCGGCAATCGCGACGAGGAGACCCGCAACGAGCCACGGGCGCGGCGCGAGGCGAATCCTCTGCCACAGCGAAAGGTGCGTCGCCGAAAGCACCGACAACACGGTTCCGAGTTCCGCCTGCACCGGCTCGAGGCTCGCGTAGCGTTTCTCGGGCGTCTTCTCGAGACACCGCGCGACCAGCTTCCGCACCCGCTGCGGCACGCGCTTCGGCAGCGGCCTCGGCGGCGCGACGGCGGCCTGGTGCCGGTACTCCGTCGTGGACAGGCTCTCGAACGGCAGATCGCCGGTGAGGCACTCGTAGAAGACCATACCGAACGAGAAGATGTCCGAGCGGTGATCGACCGGCCTGCCCGCCGCCTGCTCGGGGGACATGTACGCGGGCGTGCCGAGGATCTGACCCGGGCGCGTCGCTGCCGCTGGCTCCTCGGGGCGATCGGTTTTCGCGATCCCGAAGTCCATCACCTTGACGTGGCCATGCGACGTGACCATCACGTTGCCGGGCTTGATGTCGCGATGGACGAGCCCGCGCTCGTGCGCAAACCTCAGCGCCTCGGCTAGCTCACGCGCGAGTCGAACCGCCGTCAGCAAATCCAGCGGTCCCTTCTTGAGGATCGTTCTCAGTGTCTGCCCTTCGACGTACTCCATGACGAAGAACACTTGCCCGTCGTCGCGCTGGATCAGCTCGTGGACCTTGCAGATGAACGGGTGATCGACGGAGGCCGCCAGTCTGGCTTCGGTGGCCAGACGATGGACGAACTCGGGTTTGGACGCGAGGCTGGGGCGAATCGCTTTGATGGCGACGACGCGATCGAGTTGACGGTCGCGCGCCAGGTACACCTGGCCCATGCCGCCCCGACCGATCAGCCGCTGGATCTCATAGCGCCCGCCGCCAAGGTCCGGGAGCGCAAAGGGTGATGGTGAACCGCCGGCGCCTTCGCCGGTCAGCGTCTCGGTCGCAGTGGCGGTGGCCAGCAGCGATTCAACTTCCTCGAGCAATTCCGGATCGCCGGCGCAGGTGGCATTCAGATACGCCGCGCGCTCGTCACCGGTACGGTGCAGCGCCTCCTGAAAGATCTGCTGAAGGATGGCGGGGTCACGCATCACGGCACCCCCTGGGGAGGCCGGCGGCAGGCCCGATTGTTGACCGTCGGCAGTGCCATGTCGGTGTACCGGGCCGATTCTATGCTGCGTGCGAGCGATGCGACACCCGGCAGACTCGAGCCGGACCGGCAGGAAATCCGCACCCTTGACCAAGGTCAAGGTCCGAACCTGAATCCCACCATGAGGGTGAACGCCCGGTTCTTGAACGCGCCTTCGAGTTCGCCGTCGTGGAATGCGCTCCGCAGTCCCCAGGTGTATCGCGCGTCGACAGTCAGGTACCGCACTTCGACACCGCCACCGGCAACGAGACCGATGTCGAAATCTTCGATATCGCGCGTGACGTCTTCCGTCACCCCGTCGTCTTCGTATGACCCGTGGACGTTGAACGCCGGCGCAGGACCTCCGACGAGAAAGATGGCGCGCCGACCGCGCTGCACGAGGTCGATGTGCAGGAGTACGGGGATCTCGAGGTAGGTGAGCCGTAGACGGTCGTCGCGGCGGAGCAGATTCTGGGCGCCCTTCTGGTGAAGCAGCACCTCGATCTGATAGCCGCCCGGTTTGGACGTCGCGATCAGGAACGAGACGCCGACCACGAAACCCGTGCGTCCTTCCACATTCGGAAGCTCCGGCGAACCGCCCTCTGGCGAGAACGAGATTGTGCTCGTGCTGAAGCCGGCTTTGATCTCCTGCGCGCGCGCCGGCGCCGGAACGAGCACGGCCGTGGCGCCAAGAATGACGGCGGCGGATGACGAGAGCAATGTTCGTTGTGATCTCATCGGCGTCCCTCGATAATCCTCGAGCTTGAAAGTCTGAAAGCTTGAAAACCTGAAAGTCTGGGAGCAAGAGTTTTCCGGCTTTCCGGCTTTCAAGCTTTCCGGCTTCAAGAGGTGATGCGCGAAACGACGGACGACCGGCTCAAAACCGGCTGTCCGGTATGATCCGGTAGTTCCTTCGGTTTCACCATCGATGCCGCTGAGCGTCGGGACTCGCATCGGCCCTTACACCGTTCTCAACCTCATTGGCGCCGGAGGCATGGGTGAGGTCTATCGCGCCCGCGACGAGAAGCTCAATCGTCCTTAGTGTCTCCGCGGTTCGATCGCTTCTGGGCGGCTCGTCGGTTCATTCCTCACGCTGCGACGATACCGAGAGCGCCCGGGTCTGGAGCGTTCGATGGCGGCCTCCGCGGACCCGCCTTCGCTGAAGCTACGGCGGGCAAGCATGACGCCTTGGCCGCCGAAGCCTTGGCGGAGGCGGCTCGAACCCGCTGCCTCCGTCCGCGCAGGATTGCGCA
>Ga0111539_10009472_pt1 | contig 12292 bp, 15 predicted proteins | sample RhiMethybrSRZTD1_FD_79667 | JGI IMG/M metagenome (GOLD analysis project Ga0111539, IMG submission 79667) | Populus rhizosphere microbial communities from Tennessee, USA - Rhizosphere MetaG P. TD hybrid SRZTD1 (version 2) (version 2) | ecosystem: Host-associated > Plants > Roots > Rhizosphere >...
CGGCGTCGCGATCATTCCCCTCGACGGCCTCACCGAGGAGCTACGGCGTTCATCGACTGCTTGATGCGCCGGACACGACCGCGCCGAGACCGAGAAAAACGTAGAAGCGGTCGAGACTGGCAAGGATGGGAGCAATCGTCGCCGCCGGCGTGTTGAACATCTCGAGGTAGGCCGCGTACGCGCCGACGGCACCATCGCGCGCGTTGTGTTCGCGCAACGGATCGCCACCCGGCCAAGGATTTGCGGCGAGGTAGTCGCAGTAGCGGGCGACCTGATAGCGCACGCTGGACCCGCTGTAGATCGGATCGCCGTCGACGGGATACTTGGTCAACCAGGTCACGAACGCGGACAGGGACTCCGCAACCTGGGCCCGCCCGTTCATGGCCATGGGTCGCGCGACCGGGCGAGCAGGGTCATCTCCTGAGCCGTCGCTTCAATCTGGTCCGCGAGAACGGCCTCGATGTCGGCGAGGTGACGTCTGGCAGCGACGGCGTTGAGCAGCAGCGCAAGCAACGCGGGCGTCGCCATCGTGTCGTCACCCGCACGATCGGGCAGCGTGCCCATCGCATCGTCGAGGTGAGAGCGCGCGCGTTCCAGGGACCTGCGGGCGACGGCCACGCGCGCTTCGGTGAAGTTGGCCGTGGTGCTGCTCATCGTGTCTCCTATCCACTACGCCCATCGACGACGCTGACATCCAGAGACGACCGGGGCCGTGGGTAGTCTCTGGACCGAACATCGTGGAATCGCCAGGAATTTGTTTCGCGGCCCAGCGGATTTCGCGGCGCCAGGACCGCCCCGGCCCGCCCGAAACAATTGAGTTATTGCTATGAGGCGTGTCTTCCCGTACTAAGACGGATCCCAAAAACAAAGAAAGCGATGTGAATGATGGACTCCAGAGTGACGAAGCAGGGTGTCAGGGATCTCAACAGCCTCGGGCCCCAGCGAAAGCGACCGCCGCGGGAGGATCAGCCGCGCAAGGATCAGAGCGCTGAAAAGGTGACCACGCCCAACCTGCCCGTCGTGGCGAGGTAGGAACGACATGCACGGCAAGCCCAAAGACTCCGTCATCGTCGCGAGCGAGAAAGCCGACTTCATCGCCGATCGCATCGCCGCCGGTACTGCTGCACCCGAGATCGAGATGCGCAAGCTGGCGCGTTACCTTCGCGAGATCGCCGCGGAGATGGATCGCCCGCGCACGGGGCGGGTCACGCAGATCGCGCCCGCCAGCAACTCGCGCCAGGTATCCTGAGCGCGATTCGCGCGCTCACGCCTCAGAAGCGGTAGTTGCCGAGTACGGTTGGCGCACCCTAGGCCTCGGACCTCAGGCCTCGGGCTTCTGGCTCCGGATCCGGACCTGAGGCCCGAAGTCCGACGTCTGAGGTCCTTTGGATCGAACCAGTCATCTCACTGTGGCGATGTACTAGTTGGCGCCCAGCGTCGCATAGAACGGCAGGTCGAGGTCCTGCAGCGTTTCGGTCTTCGTGACGCCGGCGCGCAGCACGACCTCGACGGCGCCGAGCGTGACGCCGCCCTTGGCGCCTGCGTGCAGCCGCCCGCCGGTGCCGCCGTACCACCCGGCCAGCACCGCTCCCGTTGAGATCGTTGCCTTTTTCAGCCCTCTAAGATTTTTTGGCGCCCGGGTGACACCTTCGCCGGCGGCCGGTGTTGAGGGTGTATGAGGGAGGCAAGCCGGTCTTGGGAATCGACGTCGAAAGCCACTACCTGCGGTACGGGCCGATGGTCCTGAGGCGCTGCCGCACGCTGCTGCGCGATCCGGCGAAGGCCGAGGACGCGATGCAGGACGTGTTCGTGTCGCTGATCCGCAGCGAGGATCGGCTGCGCGACGAGGCGCCCGGCGCGCTGCTGCTGCGCATCGCCACCAACGTGTGCCTCAACAAGATGCGCGGTGCGCGCCGCCGGCCGGAGGACGCGCCCGGCGACGACGACCTGGCGCTGCGCATCGCCCAGGCCGACGACGGAGGTGGCGACGCGGAGTCGCGGACGCTGGCGCGCAGCGTCCTCGGCAAGCTGTTCGGCAACAACGATCCGCTGGCTGCGTCGACGCGCAGCCTCGCGTTCATGCACCTGGTCGACGGCATGACACTGGAAGAGGTGGCGCGCGAATCGCGCCTGTCCGTGTCGGGCGTGCGCAAGCGACTGCGCGGTTTGAAGGGACGTCTCGCGGAGCTCGAAGGAGTGTAGTCATGCAGCAAAACAATCGAAACGTGCCGGACTGGTTGCTCGAGCGCCTGGCGCTGGGCGAGCTGGACGCCGAGACCGCCGCCGACGTTCGCCGCCGTCTGGCCGCCGAGGGGCGCTCGCCCGACGACATCGCGGCGGCCGTCGCGGCGTCGAACCGCGAGATCCTGGCCGAGCTTCCCGCCACGCAGGCGGCGGCGGAGATCCGGCAGCGCGCGGCCCGCGCGGCGGCGGCTGAACAACCGGCGCGCAGGCGGGGCATTTTCCTGATGGGCGTGCCGCTCGCGCTCGCCGGCGGCCTCGCGCTGACACAGTTGATGTGGCGGCCGGCGCACCCGGACGAGGGCGCCGTGTCGCGCGTCGGCGAAAATCCCGAGATCATCACCGTCAAGGGCGCCGATCTGAAGGTCTACGTCTACCGCCGCGGCGCCACCGGGCCCGAGCTGTTGTCCGACGGCGCGCGCGCCACACGCGGTGACCTGCTGCAGCTCGCGTACGCGAGCAAGAACGCTGGCTACGGCGTGTTGTTGTCAATCGACGGCGCCGGCAAGGTGACGCTGCACTTGCCCGAGGCCGAAGGCGGCCGGGCCGCGCCGCTGCGCGAAGGCGGCGCGACGGTGCGAGTTCCCTCGGCGTATCAGCTGGACGACGCGCCCGCCTTCGAGCGCTTCTTCCTGGTGCGCTCGACACAGCCGTTTTCGGTCACCACCGCCACGGAGGCCGCCCGGTCTCTCGCGGCTCAACCGTCGGCGCGCAGGCAGGCGCTGGCGCTACCGCCCGGATTCGAACAGATCTCGCTCTCGCTCGACAAGACGCACGCCGCCAAGAAGGAGCTGCCATGACCACCCGCAATCCGCTTCCCACCATCCTCGCGGCGTTGTTCCTGCTGCTTCTGGTCGGCCTCGTGCTGGTGGGTGCCGCGAGCGCCGCGGCCGCCGCGACGGGACCGGGGCCGGCGCCAGCGCCGACGGTGCGCCTGCGCCGCTTCGTGCTGCTGGCGGGCGTCGACGACGGCGGCCCGACGCGCACCAAGCTGCGCTACGCGGCCACCGATGCCCGCGCGATGGGGCGCGTGCTACAGACGATGGGCGGCGTCGCCGCGGAGGACATCGTATTCGTGTCGACCGCCAACCGCGCTGCGTTCGACGCGGCGTTCGCGGACATCGAGCAGCGGCTGCGCGCCGGCACCACGCCCGGCGTCCGCCGCGAGCTGCTGGTCTATTACTCCGGCCACTCCGACGAGGACGGGCTGATGGTGGGTCGCGATCGCGTCGGTTACGACGAGCTGCGCGCGCGCGTCCAGAAGGCGCCCGCCGAGCTGCGCGTCGTGATCCTCGACTCGTGCGCGTCGGGCGCGTTCACGCGCCGCAAGGGCGGCGTGAAGCGCGCGCCGTTCCTGATGGACGCGTCGACCGACATGCGCGGCCATGCGTTCCTGACCTCCAGCGCCGCCGACGAGCGGGCGCAGGAGTCCGACCGCATCTCCGCCTCGTATTTCACCTACTACCTGGTGTCCGGCCTGCGCGGCGCCGCCGACGTCAACCAGGACAAGCGCGTGACGCTGCAGGAGGCGTATCAGTTCGCGTCGCAGGAGACGCTGGCGCGCACGGAGCGCTCGCAGGCCGGGCCGCAACACGCCGCGTACGAGTTCGACCTCGCCGGTACCGGCGACATGGTGGTCACCGACGTGCGCGGCACCCAGTCGGGCCTGGTGCTGACGCCCGAGCTGGGCGGGCGCATCACCGTGCGCGAGGCGAACGGCGCGCTGGTCGCCGAGCTGCGCAAACCGGCGGGCAACACGATCGAGCTCGGGCTGGAGCCCGGCGTCTATATCGTGGCGATGGACAGCGGCAGCACGATCTTCCAGGCCAACATCGCGCTCACCGCCGGCAAGCACACCTCGCTGGCGGCGGCGGCCTTCCACGCCACCGGGCCGCGCGAAGCGACCGTCGCGCGCGGCGACGACCCCCCGGCGACGACCGGCGCTCCCGCCGCCACGGCGACGGCCGCCGCATCGCCGCCGGCGCTCACGTCCGAGGCGACGCCGTTCAAGGCGACCCTGTTCCCGAACGCCGCCGATGGCCGCGCCGACGTGCACGGCTTCTCGCTGGGCCTCGTCGCCGACCGGACGCGCCGGATGCGCGGCCTCCAGCTCGCCGTCGGCTGGGCGCAGACCGACGAGCATCTGGTGGGGCTGCAGATGGCGGCGGGCGCCATCCTGGCGCAGGGGTACTTCCAGGGCGTGCAGATGGCGGCGGGCGCGACCATCCTCCGCGGCACGGGGCGCGGGGTGCAGATGGTGGGCGGCGGCAACATCGTCGAGGGCAGCTTCGTCGGCCTGCAGATGGCCGGCGGCATCAACACCATCAGCGCGAACATGAAAGGCCTGCAGATGGCGGGCGGCGCCAACTGGGCCGGCGGCGACGGCGTCGGCCTGCAGATGGCGGGCGGCATCAACCTGGCGAAGAACTTCACCGGCCTGCAGATCGCCCCGGCCAACTACGCGGAGACCATGACCGGCATGCAGCTGGGCGTCGTCAACGCCTCGCTCCGCTCCGTGAGCGGCTTCCGCCTGGGTGTGGTCAACACCGCGCGGGAGAGCCACGGCTTTTCGTTCGGCGTCGTCAACGTCGCGAAGCACGACGACGGCGAGTCGTTCGCGCTCATCAACATCATCGGCAACGGCATCCACGACGTGTCGCTGTTCGCCACCGACGTCATGGTGACCAACGTCGGCATCAAGCTGGGCGGCCGCCACCTGTACACGCACCTGATCGCCGGCTACCAGCCCGGCGACGAGCTGGCCCCCGGCCCCGAGCGCTTCTCCGCCGGCAGCAAGCGCTTCGCGACCGGCACCGGCATCGGCTGGCGCTTTCCCGTCGAGCGCGGCCCGCTCGCGTACGCCGAGCTCGAGGCCGACTGGTTGCAGGTGCACCCGGCCTGGAGCTGGCTCAACAACCCGCCCGGCATCGCGTCGTTGCGCCTGCAGGGCGGCTTGCGCCTCGCCCCCTACGTCGTCCTGGTGGCCGGCGCCGGCGTCAACGTCGCGGTCGCGACGGACGGGCGCGACCTCGATCTCGGCCGCGGCCTGCCCCAGTCCGTCGAGCACAGCGGCGCCACCACCGTGCGCATCTACCCGGGCCTGCTCCTCGGTTTGCAAATCTGATCCTCGATCGAGACTGGGCCACCCCTTGCGCCAACCAGGCGCGTTACGAAGCTGAAAGGCAGTACGCGGAAGGGGAAGGGCGAGGTGAGGATGAGGCGGTCGGGGTTGATCGGGATGGCGGGGAGCTTCGTCGGCGCGCTGATGCTGGCGGCGGTGGGTTGCGGCAGCGTGGACAGCGACGATCGGACGGACAGCGGCGAGCCCGCCGAGAGCGCGGCGCTGGGGGGCAAGCGCAAGCTGCCGCGCAAGCCCAAGGCGCCGCCGCCGACCCAGGATCCGGGCGGCGGCGGGCTGACAACCGAACAGGTGATCGCCGCCGCGCAGACGCCCGACGGGCGCGCGATCCCGCAGCCGTCGGGACCGAACGGCGCCTGTCCCGAGGTGGTGGTGCGGATCGGCTTCTGGTCGTGCCCCACGATCAACGACACCTGCTCGTTCACGAGCGGCGGCGCGTCGACGCACTGTACGTGTTCGCGCACCGACGGCGAGGGCCAGTCGCCGACATGGATCTGTCAGTAGGTAGCCGCGCGCGCGCCGGTCATGCCCGGCCGTAGAGCTTGCGCAGCTCCTGCTTGGCGCGCATCAGCGTGGCGCGATCGCGCGCCGGCAGGGTCTTGCCGGCGCGGTTGACGTAGAAGGTCAACATCGACATCGCCGACCTGAACGGCGGCGACTTGCGGCGCTTGCTGGCCTCGGCCGAACGCGCCAGCGAGCGGGCGATCGCGCGCGCGCTTTGCATCCGGAAGACCCCTGATTTCAAATCCAGCGCGTTGCTGGTCCGGGTCACGCGCTGCGACCAGCGACGGGTTTGTTTGCGAGCCATATCAGGAACCTGGATCCGCGCCCGGGCCTGTCGAGGCCGCGTCCTGCCGGCGATCTTGGGGCGTTTCAACCGGCTTCGACCCTGGCGGCACCATATCGGCATGCGGCTGCGTCCGTCCGACGCGGTGCATGGGTGAAATGCATGGTTAACGATGCCGGAGAGGGCGTTTCAACCCGTGTGAACGCGATGAGCGACGACGACAGCGGGCCGGACCCGTCCGAGCTGGTTGGCCGGAGCATCGCCGGCAAGTTCGTCGTGGAGGCGCTGATCGCGACGGGTGGCGCCGGCACGGTCTATCGCGCGCGACAGCTCGCGCTCGACCGCGTGGTCGCGCTGAAGGTATTGCGCCAGGACATCGCCCGCGATCGCTACTTCGTGGAGCGGTTCAAGCGTGAGGCGCGCGCGGCGTCGCGCCTGGACCATCCGAACTCGGTGCGCGTGTTCGACTTCGGGCACATCGACGATTCGCTGCTCTACCTGGCGATGGAATACGTCGAGGGGAAGACGCTTCACAACGTCATCGCCGACGAGTGGCCGCTCGGCGACGCGCGCATCGTCGACCTCATGTCGCAGATGCTGTCGGCGGTCGCGGTGGCGCACGACATGGAGGTCATCCACCGCGACCTCAAGCCCGACAACATCATGATCCTCCCCGCGACCAGCGATGACGGCGAGGCGACCGAGCTCGCGAAGGTGTGCGACTTCGGCATCGCCACGCTGGGCGCGGTCCAGCGCGACGGTGGCGGCGGCCAGGCGGGGGGCCCGTGGGCGACCATGGATGGGTCGCTGATCGGCACGCCCGGATACATGTCGCCCGAGCAGGCGCGTGGCGAGCAGGCCGATCGACGCAGCGACATCTACTCAGCCGGCGTCATCCTCTATCACATGCTGGCGGGGCGGCCGCCGTTCGACGGCGAGAGCGCCTACCAGGTGGCGATGAAGCACATCACCGATCCGCCGCTGCCGCCGTCGACGCACGCGGCGGTCGGCGCCGAGCTGGAGGCGGTCTGCCTGCGCGCGCTCAGCAAGTCGCCCGAGGATCGCTTCGACAGCGCGCGCGCGATGCGCGCGGCGTTGCGCGCGGCGCTGGCCCGCTCGACGCCGGCCGGCCAGCTCGCGGCCGCGCGCGGCCTCGCGCTCGACGCCACGCCGATGCCCCAGCCGAAGGGGCCGAGCACGATCGAGCTGCTCCAGAGCGCCGGGCTGGGCCGGGCGGCCCGGCGCCGGCGCACCGTCGCGACCGCCCTCGGGGTCACCGCCGCCGCCATCGTCGCGGTTGGGTTCGCGGCCAGGTCGCTGCTGGTGTCCGGACGCGATCGCGCGCGTCCACCGACCGCGGTCGCGATGCCCGCCCCGGCGCCGCCCCCCGAACCGGCGCCCGTCGCCGCGGCCGTGGCGCCCAGCCCGATCGAGGCGGCCCACCCACCCGCGGTGCCCCCGCCCGCGGAGCGGCCGGCGCGCACCCGCCAGACCCGCGAGCGCGCGCTGGTCCGCGCCACCCGCCTGGAGGCCAAAGCAGCCGCACCGGTCCCGGCCCCGGTCTCCGCGCCAGTCGCCGCCGCGACGCCCGCCCCCGCCCCCGCCCCCACGCCCGCGCAGCCGCCCGTGGCCACCCCGCCGCCGGTCGCGGCCGTCGCACCGACGCCCCAGCGCATCGACATCGAACGCGCGACCGCATCGATCACCGCCGTCACGACCACGAGCGCGATCCCGGGATCCAACATCCGCGCCGCGCTGGCCCGCGCCCCGCTCGTCCGCTGCTATCGCGAGGCCCTCCACGCCGGCGGCCTGGCGTCGGCGACGGCAACGCTGCGGCTGCGCATCGACATCGGCGGCTACGTCACCGGGGCGACCTTGCTGGGCGCCGGCATCCCGCCGGCGCTCAAGGCCTGCGTCGAGAAAGCGGCGACGGCGCTCCGCGTGAAAGACGTCGACACCGGCGACGCCACCGCGGACGTCGCGCTGAGCTTCATCGCGGCGCCGTGAAGCGCGCGCGCACACATCGCGGGCGCGGTCTGCTCGCCGCGGCGCTGATCGCCGCCGCATGCGCGACCACGGCGCGCGACGGCCTCGACGTCGCCACGCTGCCCGTCGAGGTCCGCCCCGACTACACCCTGTTCGCCCGCCGCTGCTCGAAATGCCACCAGCTCGCGCGCCCGCTCGGCAGCGGCATCCGCGACGACGCGACGTGGGCGGACTACGTCGATCGGATGCGCCGGCAGCCGAGCAGCGGCATCACGCGCGCCGACACCGGACCGATCCTGCGTTTCCTTCACTACTACTCGTTCTCGTACACCGCCGGCCGCCGCGGCGACGCGGGGGGCGAATGACGCGCGCGCAGGTCATGCGCCTCGCGTTCGTCGCCGGCCCGCTGGCCGCGGCGCTGCTGAATGCGGCGCCGGCAGCGGCGGTCGAGCGCAACTTCGCGGGGTCGGCGCAGCTCGACTACCTGTTCGTCCCTGACGCCTCCAGCAGGCCCGGCGGGCGCAGCGTGTATGACGGCTTCACGACCGAGGTCGCGCTGAAGCTGGCGGCGGACGTCTCCGATCACCTGTCCGCGAACGTGAAGGTCTGCTACGGCTGCCACGGCTTCGAGCTGCCGATGGCGTATTTCGATTTTCGCGTCGCCGACGAGCTGGTGTTCCGCGCCGGTCGCTTCAGCCCCAGCTTCGGCGCGTTCAACATCCGCCAGGATCCCGCCAACCACGCCACCAGCGACAAGCCGTTGCCCTACGACATGGGCCGGATGTTGCGGCCGGGCGACTGGAACCTGGGAGTCCTCCCCAGCCCGTTCCCCGACAACGGCGTCGAGATCGGCGGCACGCACTGGTTCGGCGAACGCGTGCAGCTGGACTACGCCGTCTACGCCACGTCGGGCTTCCGCGCGCCCACCGGCAGCAACGACCTGACCTGGAGCCTGTCGCAAACGCGCGGCGGCAACATGATCGACAACAACGGCGTCCCCGCGGGCGGCGGCCGCGTCGTCGCCACCTTCCGCGTCGGCGAAGGCAACGACGTCACCGTCGGCGGCAGCGTCATGTACGGGACCTGGGATCCCGCGAATCGCTTCTCCTATCTGATCGCCGGCGGCGACGCGGCCGCGCGCATCGGCCGCACCCAGGTCCGGTTCGAATACCTGGTCCGCCGGCAGACCTTCGCGCCCGATCCGGCGGTGCCGTACAAGCTGCTCGTGCCCGCGTCGGGCGAGGACACGTTCGAGAAGCACGGCGCCTACCTGGAGGTCGAACGATCGATGACCGAAACGGTCACGCTGCTGGCGCGCGCCGACGGGCTGTACCGCGCCGGCAACCTGCCCATCGCCAGCCCGCTGGCGCCGCGCGCCGCCGTGTTTCGCTACACCGTCGGCGGAACGGTGGCGGTCGCGCCCGGGTTCCGCATCAAGGCGTCCGGCGAGCTGTGGGCGTTCACGAACGACGTCCCCGTGCACCAGGAGCTGGACCTCGCGTTCCACCTCGGGGTGGTCGGAACGTTCTGATCCTTCCGCCTCAGTGGCGCGGACGGTAGAACGGGTTGCGGCCGGCCATGCGGGCCGCGAGCCAGGCGAGCGCATCGGGGTCGAACGGCTTCGGCAACATCGCGTCGACGCGCAGCGGCTCGTGCGTGCCGTTCATCGGCGCGGCGCTGATCGCGACGACCGGAATCTGCATCAGCATCTCGACTCCCTGGCGGACCTTGCAGAACGTCCAGCCGTCAAGCACCGGCATCATGAGATCGAGCAGGATCAGCGACGGCACCTGGGCCGACTCCGCGAGAAAATTCAGCGCGTCCATCCCGTTGCTGGCGCCGACGGCGACGAAGCCCTCCTCCTCGAGGAGGTCGACGATACCCTCGCGAATTGCGTCATCGTCGTCGATGACGAGCACGAGCGGTCGAGTATGCGTTTCACCCATCCATTCTCCAGGAAGCTCGACGCAGCTAGATCTGCTCCAGGCACGCGACCAGTAGGGGTTCCCCTGAAAGCTGCGGACCCTCCGTGAACCCGTCAAGGCCGCGGGCTGCCATTGTCATCGTGCTCACAGACGCGCATGTTTGCCCACGTGCCTGCTCGAGCCGACCGCGACGCGGACGTCATCGTCGTGGGCGCCGGCGCCGCGGGCCTGGAAGCGGCCCGCCGGCTCGTGCGGGCGCGGCTGCGCGTGATCGTGCTGGAAGCGCGCGCGCGCATCGGCGGTCGCGTCGACACGCGGCGACTGCCGGGCTGGCCCGCCCCCGTCGAGGTGGGAGCCGAGTTCGTGCACGGCCGGCCGCCGAACCTCATGCAGGCGCTCGCGGCGGCGGGCGCGCGCCTGGGTGTCCACCCGCAGCGCCACGAGCGCCCGCGGCCGGGCGGCGTCGGCAGCTCGGAGAGACTGTGGCGGGAGGCGATGGCCGTGATGGACAGCCTGCCCGACGAAGACGTCAGCGTGACGGACCTGCTGCGGCGGCGCGAATTCGCGCGGCGCCTGTCGCCGGAGGCGCGGCGGATGGTGATCGGCTTCGTCGAGGGATTCAACGCGTCGGACGCGACGCGCGTCTCGGTGCGCAGCCTGGTCCAGCAAGCCGAGGCGACCGAGGCGGAGGGGGGCGATGCGCTGTACCGCGTGCGCGACGGTTACGACCGCCTGCTGCATCACCTCGCGGCGCCGATCGCGCGCGTCCCGGGCGCGCTTCGCCTCGCGACCATCGTCACGGCCGTCCGCTGGAGCGGTGTCGCCGGCGTCGAGATCTCGGCGCGCGGCGCGCTCGGCGGCACGCCGTCGCGCCTGCGAGCGCGCGCCGCGCTGATCACGCTGCCGCTCGGCGTGTTGCAGGCGCCCCGCTCGGCGCAGGGCGCGGTCAGGTTCGTGCCCGCGTTGCCGCCCGCCAAGCGGCGCGCGATCGGGCGGCTGGCGATGGGCAACGTCGTCAAGGTGGTGCTGCGGCTGCGGGAGCCGGTCGGCGCCGGCGCGCTGGCGGCGCTGGGCCGCGACATGTCGTTCGTCCACCTCGGCGACGCGCCCGTGCCGACCTGGTGGGTGCCACGGCCGTTTCCCGCAACGATGCTGGTCGGCTGGGTCGCCGGGCGGCGGGCCGACCGCTTCACGGCGCGCCACCGCGATTCCGGCGCGCGCCTGCGCGCCGCGCTGGGCGGACTGGCGCGCGCTCTCGGGCTGGACGCCGCCGCCGTCACCGCCGCCGTCGAGGACGCGCGCGTCTACGACTGGGGCGCCGACCCGTGGGCGCGCGGCGCTTACAGCTGGATCCCGGTCGGCGGTCTCGGCGCGCCGGCGGCGCTCGCGGCGCCGGTCGGCGGGCGCCTGTTCTTCGCGGGCGAAGCCACCGACACCGTCGGCGATCCCGGCACCGTGCACGGCGCGATGACGACCGGCACGCGCGCGGCGGCCGAGATCGTCGCCGCGCTTCGCTAGTTACACGCGGCAGGCGCCGTCTTCGCAGTCGTGCTCGAACAGCCGGGCGATGCCGCGGCGGTGGCTCGAGAGGAAGCGGAAGAATCCCTTCGCGAGCGGCGCGAACGCGGGGCCGGCGAGGCGGTAGGACCACTCGCGCCAGTCGCTGAGCCCCCACAGGCAGGTGAGGAACGCCGCCGGGCCGACCCACACCTCGCCGCCGTCGCCGACGACGATCAGCTCGTCGCCCAGCCAGGGGATGTCGCCGTAACGCGCGCGGGCCTCGGCGCCCGAGCAGGCGACGAACTCGATCGGCACGTAGCTCGGCTGGTGCTGCATCCACACCCGGCAGCGCCGGCACAGCGCGCACTGGGGATCGTAGAGCACGGTCAGCGCGCGCGGGCTGCGCGCGACGTCGGGCGCGACGCGCGCCTGCACGCGCGCCTCGACGTCTTCCATCCACACGCTGGCGTTCATGGCGCTCACGGATGGGCGTGGCCGGCGTTGGCGGCGGCGGTGGTGCCGTTGTGATGCATCTGCGGCCACACGGGCGGCGGCGCGAGCTTGATCTGCCCGCGGCGGCGGATGCGGTGGAACAGGTACAGGTTGCCCATGTGCAGCGCGCCAAGCACCAGCAGCAGGGAACCCAGCTTCACGCCCAGCGTCTCGATCCCTTCGGCGCGCGTGTTGACCGCGTTTCCGGCCTTCAGCGTCACG
>Ga0111539_10009473_pt1 | contig 12291 bp, 6 predicted proteins | sample RhiMethybrSRZTD1_FD_79667 | JGI IMG/M metagenome (GOLD analysis project Ga0111539, IMG submission 79667) | Populus rhizosphere microbial communities from Tennessee, USA - Rhizosphere MetaG P. TD hybrid SRZTD1 (version 2) (version 2) | ecosystem: Host-associated > Plants > Roots > Rhizosphere >...
GCCATCGGACGTCCGGGCACCGGCGGATCGGGCAGCACGACGTGGTCGGCGACCCACAGCGATTCGAAGCCGGCGGCTTCCGCGGCCCGCCCAACGCGCGCGGCGGCGTCGGGATAGCTGCACGAATGGAGGTTGACCGAGTGCAGACCGAATTTCATCGACGCTCCTCCTGGTTGGCGTACGCGAAGCACGCCGAGTCTACCAGAGCGGAGTGCCGGGCGCGTTCACCTGGAGCGCGCCCGGCAGCGGCCCTACGGCTTGATACCGAGCGTCGCCATGGTGTCCTTGGCGATCTTCTCCGCGTCGGCGGTCTTGCCGGCCTTGCACAGCTTCGAGATCTCGTCGACCTTCGTGCGGGCGTTGTTGCTGGCTTCGTCCGCGCGGGTCCCGACCTCGACGTTGATCTTGGCCACCCACTTGTCGCAGTCGCTCATCGGCTGCTGCGCCATCGCGGGCGCCGAGAGCCAGGCCAGCGAGGCCAGGGTCACGAGCACAGTAATCATCCGCGTCATATTCGTTTCACCTCCCCCCTGTGTGAGGCATGCGCACAGCTTCGTCGTCGGTCAGACGACGGCAGCGGCGTCAGTGGTACCGAGGTGGAGCGAGCGTGAAGCTAGAGCGCGACGACGGGGGGAGCACGCCCCGGCGAAGGCCGGAGCGGGCGGGCTTCCACTGCTGGCGAATGGGCGCCGGCCGGGCGCTCGGCGCTGAGCTGCGGCGGCGCGATGGTGACCGGCGGCGGCGAGGTGGTGATCGCGAGCGGCTCCGCGCTCGACGGTGCCGCGATGTTGATATCTTCGACGTGGTAGGGCGCGTAGTAGCGGATCTGGAGCATCAGCACCGCGATCAGCGGCACCATCAGACCCGCCGTGAGGCGGCGCCAGGAGCGGGAGCGAGACATCATCCGGTCAAGTCATGTATACCATTGCTGTCCAGCAAACGCCTGTTACATGGTAATTGTTGCGCGATGGTGTCCGCGGGCTGTCGGCCGATGGCGTGGAAGGTCAGAAAATCTTGAATTCTGGGGCCCTCTCAAACCGCGCGGCGCGGCATACGCGTTGCAGTTTTTCGCCGAGTCAGCTTCGCCGCGACCGTTGTCCAGCGAGGAGCGCTACATGCTACGAGAGCCGGAACCAGTCGGCGTCGCATGCCTGAGCGGGAGCCGCCGGGGATGGGCCGTCGGGCTCGCAGGGCGAGCGAGGTGCGCGCCCACGATGCAAAGGGCGATCAAGAGAAGCAGCGAGCCGCCCGCGCTGCCGAGGGCTAGAGCCACGTACGGCATCCCCGCGATACCGGTTGGTATGACGCCACCGACGACGCCGAGTCCGATCAGTCCGATTGCCGCTCTCACCGAGGCGATCATTAACACACCTCCCCTTCCTCTTCCAGATGTGGCAAACGCGATGCCAGCTGTGCGGGGCGTGGTGCATTGGCGCAATGTGCCTGAAATGTATGAGATCGTGCGGTCGGCCGTCACGGATTCGACGTCACGGTGCCGTCGCTACAAGGTAAGTCTTACGTCGTGCCGATGACACAGCCGACGACCGAGCCCATCCGTGCCGAGCTGCTGAGCGTCGAGCGCCTCGAGGATCTGGCCGAGACGATCGCGAAGCATCGCGTGTCCGAGCGCCGGAGGCCCGACGCCGGCCTGCTGGCGCGCGTGCGGGACAACGGCCGCGTACTGCTCCGCTGCTACCGGACGCTCGCGAGCGTCGTCAACGAGGATCGCACCCCGACGCCGGCGGCCGAGTGGCTCGTGGACAACTTCCACATCGTCGAAGAGGTGCTCAACGAGATTCGCACGGACCTGCCTCCGGGCTTCTACCGGCGCTTGCCGACCCTCGTCAATGGCCCGCACCAGGACGCGCCGCGGGTTCTGGAGATCGCCTGGACATTCGTGGCCCATACCGACAGCCGCTTCGAGGCGACGACGCTGCAGCGCTTCGTCCTCGCCTTTCAGCGGTCCGAGCCTCTGAGCATCGGCGAGCTATGGGCGCTGCCGATCGCGCTCCGCCTGACGCTGCTCGAGAACCTGCGCCGGCTGACGGAGGAGATCATCGCGGTGCGTGCCGACCGCCTCGCGGCCGATCGGCTGGCCAATATCGTGCTCGGCCAGACCGACATACCGGCCGACCCGCTCGCGTTTCGCGCGTTCGGCAACCAGCCGCTGAGCACGGCCTTCGCCGTGCGACTGGCTCATCGCCTGCGGGATCACGACCCGGTCAGCACGCCGGCCTCCGGCTGGCTCGAGGAGCGCATCGCGGCGCTCGGCACCACCTCGCAGGAGCTCGTGCGGGCGGAACACCAGCGCCAGGCGGCCGCCAACGTGTCGGTGCGCAACGTCATCGAGCTTCAGGGTGATGGCGACGTTCGACTGGCGCGACTTCGTCGAGAAGGTGAGCCCGATCGACCGGGTCTTCCGCGACGAGAGCGAATTCGGCGCGATGGATTTCGTGACCCGCGACCGCTACCGTCACGCCGTCGAAGATCTCGCGCGCGGATCCGGACGCACCGAGCTGGAGGTGGCGCGGCAAGCCCTGGCCCTGGCCGGCGGCCAGCCGCGCCGGACCGATGATCTCGGCTATTACCTGATCTCGCGCGGGCGACCGCGGCTCGAGGAGGCGCTCGGCTACCGGGTCTCGATGCGGCAGCGCCTGGTCCGCGCGTACATGGCGTCGGCGACCTGGGGCTATCTCGGATCGATTCTCATCGTCACGGCATTTCTCCTGGCCCTGCCGATCGTGCACACGAGCGCGCTCGGCCTGAGCCTCGTGGCTCTGGTCGTCCTGGCGCTCCTCGCGGCCTTCCCCGCCTCGGACGCGGCGACCGCCCTCGTCAATCGCGCGGTCGTCGAGATGTTCCCGCCACGGCCGCTGCCCCGACTGGAGCTGCCGGAAGGCGTCCCCTCCGAGCTGAAGACGCTCGTGGCGGTCCCGACGCTGCTCACGAGCCCGGCTCAGATCGCCGAGCAGATCGAGCGCCTGGGCGTCCACTACCTGGCCAACGCCGACGGCGAGCTGCGCTTCGCGCTGCTGTCGGACTGGACCGACGCCTCCGAGGAGCACGCGCCGAGCGACGACGCCCTGCTGGCCGCCGCCCGGCGCGGCATCGACGAGCTGAACCGCCGGCACGGCGTCGCCGGCGACGGCGAGGCGCGCTTCTATCTCTTTCATCGCCGGCGGCTCTGGAGCGAGAGCGAGCGGCGCTGGATGGGCTGGGAGCGCAAGCGCGGCAAGCTCCACGAGCTCAATCGCCTGTTGCGCGGCGCGACCGACACGTCCTTCATGGTGGACGGCCGCGTCCCATCGTTCGTCCGTTTCGTGATCACGCTCGATGCCGACACGCAGCTACCGCGGGGCGCGGCCGCGCGCCTGGTCGGCACGCTGGCGCATCCGCTCAATCGGCCGCGCATCGAGTCGCGCGAGGGCCGTGTCGTCGAGGGCTACGGCATCCTCCAACCGCGGATCACCCCCACCCTGCCCGCGGAACGCGAGGCCTCCCTGTTCCGCCAGGTGTTCTCCGGACCGGGCGGGATCGATCCCTACTCGGCCGCGGTGTCCGACGTCTACCAGGATCTGTTCGGTGAGGGTTCGTACACCGGCAAGGGCATCTACGACGTCGACACGTTCGAGCGCGCCCTGGCCGGGCGGGTGCCGGAGAGCGCGCTGCTGAGCCACGATCTGTTCGAGGGGCTCTTCGCGCGAGCCGGGCTGGTGACGGACATCGAGCTCTTCGAGGATTTCCCGTCGCACTACGATGTCGCCGCGCGACGGCAGCACCGGTGGGCACGGGGCGACTGGCAGCTCCTGCCGTGGCTGATTCGCGGCACGGCCGGCGACGGCGGCGCGCGGGCCCGCATCCCGCCCATCGGACGCTGGAAGATGCTCGACAATCTCCGGCGAACCCTGTCCGCCCCCGCCGCGTTCACGACACTCGTGCTCGGCTGGACGCTACCCTCCGACGCGCCCTTCGTCTGGACCAGGCTGGTCCTGCTCTGCCTGGCCCTCCCGGCGCTCGTCCCGGTCTCGATCGAGATCATCCCGCAGCGGCCGGGCTTCTCGAAGCGCGCGTATCTGCGCGGCATCGCGCGGAGCCTCGCGATGGCCTGCGTGCAGTTCGCGCTCACGCTCACGCTCCTGGCGCACCAGGCTTGGCTGATGGCGGATGCGGTGGGCCGCACGCTCTTGCGCCTGACCGTCACGCGCCGGCGCATGCTCGAGTGGATCGCGGCCGCGCAGGTGAAGTCCGACTCGCGCCTCGATCTCCCCGCCGTGTTCGCGAGCATGAAGGGCGGGCTCGCGCTCGCCGTCGCCGCCGGTGCGGTGGCCGTGCTGAGCGGCGGCCAGAGCTGGATCATCGCCGCCCCGTTCGTGGTCCTCTGGTGCCTTTCCCCCGTCATCGCGCGACGCATCAGCCGGCCGCCGGCGGCGCGGCCGTCCGAGCACGTGACCGACGAGGACCGGCAGACGCTCCTGGCGGCAGCCCGCTCGAGCTGGCGGTTCTTCGAGACGTTCGTGACGCGCGAGGATCACTTCCTGCCGCCGGACAACTTCCAGGAGGATCCGCGGCCCGTCGTCGCGCACCGGACCTCGCCGACGAACGTGGGCGTCTTTCTGCTCTCCACGATGGCCGCGCGCGATCTCGGCTGGATCGGCACGCTCGAGGTCCTCGATCGCCTTGGGGCCACGCTGGCAACCATGGGCGAGCTCGAGCGCTTCCGGGGGCACTTCTACAACTGGTACGACACGCAGTCGCTCAAGCCGCTCGAGCCGCGGTACGTGTCGACGGTCGATAGCGGCAATCTGGCCGGACACCTGAGCGTCCTCGCCGTCGCCGCGCGCGAGTATCAGCAGCGGCCGCTCGTCAGTGTCGACGCGCTTCGCGGCGTCGACGCCGCGCTCCTCTGCCTCGGCGAGGCCTTGCCGGTCGGCGGACGGGGCGCAGCGGCGACCATGCTGCGACCGGCGGTCGCCGAGATACGGAACCGTCTGGCCGGCGAGCCCACCACGATCGTCGAGTGGGCGATCCGGCTGCGCGAACTCTCGGCCGCGACTCGAGACCTCGCCGACAAGGCGCGTGAGGCCGACGGCGCGCCCAGCGCTCCGGCATCGGTCTGGGCCGAGGCCGTGCAGGCGACCGTCGCGAGCCATCAGCGCGATCTGGAGACGCTCGCGCCATGGCTCGACGCGCTGACCGACGCGAGCCGCCTTCTGTCTCCAGCCGATCGCACGCAGGCGAGCGCGGTCGAGCGATTGCTCGGGACGCCGCTCCCGCTGGCGAGCCTTCCGGAGCAAGCGCGCGCGGCCGCGCGCGAGGTCGAGGAACGGGGCGCCCGACTCGACGCCGGCGCGGTCGCCAAGCTCATCGAGGCGCTCGAGCGCTCCGCTGTCGCGGGCGAGGAGACGCTGGAGCGGCTCGAAGCGGTGGCGCGAACCGCCCGCGGCCTGTTCGACGACACGGATTTCCGCTTTCTCTTCGACGGGCCGCGGCAGCTCTTCGCCATCGGCTACCGCGTGGCCGACGGATCCCTCGACGAGGGCCGCTACGACCTCCTGGCGTCGGAAGCGCGGCTGGCGAGCTTCGTGGCGATCGCCCGCGGCGACGTCCCGGCCACGCACTGGTTCAAGCTGGCGCGGCCGATGACGCCGGTCGAGTCGGGAATCGCGCTCGTGTCCTGGTCGGGCTCGATGTTCGAGTATCTGATGCCCGGGCTCGTCATGCACGCGCCGGACGGCAGCCTGCTCGACCAGACGTGTCGCCTGGTGGTCAAGCGCCAGATCTCCTACGCGCTCGGCCGCGGCGTGCCCTGGGGCATCTCGGAGTCCGCGTTCAGCGTGCGCGATCTCGACCTGACCTATCAGTACTCGGGCTTCGGCGTTCCCGGGCTCGGCCTCGCGCGGGGTCTGGGCGAGGACCTGGTCATCGCCCCGTACGCCACGGCTCTCGCCGCGATGGTCGACGCGCCGGCGGCGGCCCGGAACCTGATCGCGCTCGAGACCACCGGCGGGCGCGGTCCCTACGGCTTCTATGAGGCGCTCGACTACACGCGACGGCGCCTGCCCGAGAACGCGCGGCTCGTCGTCGTCCACAGCTACATGGCGCACCACCAGGGCATGACCGTGGTGGCCCTGGCCAACGTGCTGCGCGCCGGGCTGATGCGCGTGCGCTTCCACGCTCAGCCGATGATCCAGGCCACGGAGCTCCTGCTCCAGGAGCGCGCGCCGCGCGACGTGCCGGTGATGCGGCCGCTCTCGCGGGAGGTCCAGAAGCATGCGGACACGCACGAGCTCGTGGCTGCGACCTCCCGGCGGTTCACCAGCGCGTTCGATCCGGTGCCGCGCACGCATCTCCTGTCGAACGGACGCTACGTGGTCATGCTGACGGCGGCCGGGTCTGGGTACAGCCGGTGCGGCGCGCTGGCCGTCACGCGCTGGCGGGAAGACACCACGCGCGATGCCTGGGGCACGTTCATCTTCTTGCGCGACGCAAAGAGCGGCGCCGTGTGGTCGGCCGGCATCCAGCCGTCGGGAGTCGAGCCGGACGCCTACGACGTGACGTTTCTCGAGGACCGCGTGGAGTTCCAGCGCCGAGACGCCAATCTACTGACGCGGCTCGAGGTGCTCGTCTCGCCCGAGGACGACGCGGAGATCCGCCGCGTCACGCTCACGAATCTCGGCAGCGAGGCGCGAGAGATCGAGGTGACGTCGTACGCGGAGCTCGTGCTGGCGCCACCGCGCGCGGAGGCGTCCCATCCCGCGTTCTCGAATCTGTTCGTCCAGACCGAGGCGGTGGCCGAGCTGGACACGCTCCTGGCCACCCGCCGGCTCCGCGAGCCGGGCGAGGAGCGAGTGTGGGCCGCGCACGTCGTCACGGTCGAGGGCACGAGTACCGGCGGCTCGCAGTACGAGACCGACCGCGGTCGCTTCCTGGGCCGGGGGCGTGGGATCCGGACGCCCATGTCGATGATCGAGGGTCGGCCCCTGTCGAATACGACGGGCGCCGTGCTCGACCCGATCTTCAGTCTCCGGCGGCGCCTGCGTCTGGCGCCGGGCGCCAGCGGGCGCGTCATCTTCTCGACCGTGATGGCGGGGTCGCGCGCCGCGGTGCTCGGCCTGGCCGACAAGTTCCGCGACGTCGCGACGTTCGAGCGCATCGCCACGCTCGCGTGGACGCAGGCGCAGGTCCAGCTGCATCACCTGGGCATCACGCCCGAGGAGGCGCACCTCTTCCAGCACGTGGCCAACCGGATCCTCTATTCCGACCCGCGACTGCGCGCCCCCGCGGCCACGCTCGCGCGGAACACGCTGGGCCCGTCGGCGCTGTGGGGCCACCGGATCTCCGGAGACCTGCCCATTGTGCTCATCCGGATCGACGACGTCGAGGATCGGCAGGTCGTGCGCCAGCTCCTGCGCGCCCACGAGTATTGGCGCATGAAGGGTCTGGCCGTGGACCTCGTGATCCTCAACGAGAAGCCGGCGTCCTATCAGCAAGAGCTGCAGGGAGCGCTCGAGGCCCTCGTGCGCGCCGGGCGCCCGACGCTGAGCGTGACCCCGGAGGGCTCGGTCTTCATCGTGCGCACCGATCTCCTTTCGGCGGAGCAGCTCACGTGTCTGGAGGCGGCGGCCCGCGTCGTGCTGCTGAGCCGACTGGGAACCCTGGGCGAGCAGGTGGCGCGGGCCGAGTATGGGGCCGTGACGCGCCGCCGCGAGGCGCGACCCGAGGTGGCCGAGCCGCCGGTCCCGGAGGTGCTTCCCGAACGGCAGCGGCGGGAGTTCGACAACGACCTGGGCGGGTTCGTCGACGAGGGCCGCGAATACTCCATCGTGCTCGACGAGGGTCACTGGACGCCGGCGCCGTGGATCAACGTGATCGCAAACGAGCGCATCGGCTTTCAGGTCTCGGAGTCGGGCTCGGGCTTCACGTGGGCGCTCAACAGCCGGGAGAACCAGCTCACGCCCTGGTCCAACGACCCCGTGAGCGATCCGCCGGGCGAGGTCATCTACGTCCGCGACGACGAGAGCGGTCAGCTCTGGGGACCGACGCTCCTGCCCATTCGCGAGGATGCCTGGTCGTACCAGTGTCGCCATGGGCAGGGATACAGCCGCTTCGCGCACGACTCGCACGGCATCGCCCTCGAGCTCTGTCAGTACGTTCCGTCCACCGATCCCGTGAAGATCTCGCGGCTCAAGATCACGAATCACTCGCGCCGAGCTCGGCGCCTGACCATCACGGCCTACGTCGAATGGGTACTCGGCGCCTCGCGGGCGACCACAGCGCCGTTCGTCGTCACCGAGCTCGACGCCACCACCGGCGCCCTGCTGGCGCGGAACGCGTGGACGCTGGACTTCGGCGGACGCGTCGCCTTCCTGGATCTCCGCGGAGCCCAGACCGCCTGGACCGGCGATCGTACCGAGGTGCTCGGCCGCAACGGCACGCTCGATCATCCCGATGCGTTCGAGCGCGGCGCGCGTCTCTCGGGCCGCGTCGGAGGCGGGCTGGATCCGTGCGGCGCGCTGCAGGCGACGGTCTCGCTCGCCGCCGGCGCCGAGACCGAGATCGTGGTGCTGCTCGGCCAGGGAGAATCGGCCGAGGAAGCCCGGGCGCTGATCGAGCGCTATCGCGCCGCCGATCTGGACGAAGCGCTCCGGGTCGTCCTTACTCAGTGGGACGACCGGCTGGGTGCTCTGCAGGTCGCCACACCCGATCGATCGTTCGACCTCATGGTGAACCGCTGGCTCCTCTACCAGACGCTGTCGTGCCGCGTGTGGGGCCGCGCCGGCCTCTATCAAGCGAGCGGCGCGTACGGCTTTCGCGATCAACTGCAGGACGTGATGGCGCTGACCGTCGCGGCCCGTGACATCACGCGCGCGCAGCTCTGCCGCGCGGCGGCGCGGCAGTTCCCGGAGGGCGACGTGCAGCACTGGTGGCACCCGCCGTCGGGGCGCGGGGTGCGAACGCGGATTTCGGACGACCGGATCTGGCTGCCCTACGTGACGGCCCACTACATCGCGGTGACGGCAGACCGTACCGTCCTCGACGAGGAGATCCCGTTCCTGGAGGGGCCGAGCCTGGCCGACGACGCCCTCGAAGCCTACTTCGAGCCCGCGGTGTCCGGGGAGCGGGCGTCACTCTTCGAGCACTGCGCCCGGGCGCTCGATCGCAGCCTGGCGCTCGGCCGCCACGGGCTGCCCCTGATGGGCACCGGCGACTGGAACGACGGCATGAACCGGGTCGGCCACATGGGGCGAGGCGAGAGCATCTGGCTCGGCTGGTTCCTGCATGCGACCCTCGCCGAGTGGGCGCCGATCGCGGAGGCGCGCGGGGAGACCGCGCGAGCCAAGGCGTGGCGCGAGCACGCCACGCTGCTCGGGTACGCGCTCGAGACTCACGGCTGGGACGGCGACTGGTACCGGCGGGCGTACTTCGACGACGGCACACCGCTCGGCTCCGCCGAGAACGCCGAGTGCCGGATCGACTCGATCGCGCAGTCGTGGGCCGTGCTCTCGGGCGTCGCCGCGCCCGCGCGCGCGGTCCGCGCCATGAACGCGGTCGAGGAATACCTCGTGCACCGAGAGCAGGGGATCGTCCTGCTCTTCACACCGCCGTTCGCGCGCACCTCGCGAGATCCGGGCTATGTGAAGGGCTACCCGCCCGGGACCCGGGAGAACGGCGGCCAGTACACGCACGCGGCGATCTGGGCGATCATGGCGTTCGCCGAGCTCGGCGACGGCGACCGCGCGGGCGAGCTATTCGCGCTCCTCAATCCCATCAACCACACCAGCACGCGGGCGGGCCTCTACCGCTATCGCGGCGAGCCCTACGTGGTGGCCGGCGACGTGTACGCCGAGGCGCCGCATTCAGGGCGCAGCGGCTGGACCTGGTACACCGGCTCGGCGGGCTGGATGTACCGCGCCGCAGTCGAGTGGCTGCTGGGCGTCCGCCTGCGCGGAGCGTCGCTCTTCGTCGAGCCGTGCATCCCGCGGACGTGGAGCGGCTTCTCGATCACGTTTCGCTACCACTCCGCCCGCTACGAGGTGCGCGTCGAGAATCCTCACGGCGTCACGCGTGGCGTCACGCGCGTCGAGGTCGATGGCGCCCCCCTCACGCCGGTGTCCGCGGGGGTGCCGCTGGCCGACGACGGCGTGACGCACCGAATCCAGGTCTGGCTCGGCTGAGAAGGGAGATCAATCATGTCGACACCTGCCAGCATCGCGCGCCACCCGATCCACCCGATCCTGGTCGCGTTTCCCATCGGGCTCTGGGTCTTCTCGGTGGTCGCCGACCTGATCTATCAGCTCGGATGGGGTCGCGCCACCTGGAGCGACGTGGCGTTCTATTCGATCGGCGGCGGGATCGTGGGCGCGCTCCTCGCGGCGGTCCCTGGCTTCATCGACTTCCTGTCGATCACGGACAAGCGCGTGCGCGCGATCGGTATCTACCACATGGTCGCCAACCTGCTCGCGGTCGCGATCTTCGGGGTGAGCTTCTGGCTTCGATGGATGGGCGGGGCCGGCGCGGGGCCGATGGCGGTGTCCGTCGTCGGCCTGGTCTTACTCGGGTTCGCCGGCTGGCTCGGCGGCGAGCTCGTGTTCGTGCACAGCATGGGCGTGACACCCCCACGCGCCGCGACCCGGGAGTCGAGCCCCCGCAGTCGCGTCGCGTGAGTCGTCGTGCTCGTCAGCGCTAGGGGCGTGAGCCCCTAGCGCTAGCAAGCAGCAGCGCGACGCCCCCGACGAGCGCCACGCCGCCCACGATGGGCGGCAAGGGAATCGTCTCCTTGCTTTCCTTCGTGGCCGTGAGCGGCCCGACCTCGAGGACCTTTTCCCGCTTCGTGTACGTGATCCCTTGATACGCCAGCGCGATCACGCCCAGAACGATGAGCGCAAAGGCGACGATCCTGAGACCTGACATGTCTGCCCTCCCGGTCGTGGCCTGACTTCCCAGCTCTGCTGCTCTGCTCTTTTATGCGCTGCGCCCGGTGTCGCGACGGGCCGGACGCTGTGTTGTCCCTGCTTCGCACGCTTCTTCGGTGGCAAGCCCCATGCCGAGATCCGTTCGGCGGTCGAACCGAGGAACTCGCGCGGTACGGCGCGACGTTTGAGCCTTTTCGGCTCCACCGGCATCGCACCAGACATCGCCCGCCGCGTAATTCTTACCGGGAATGAATGACTCGCTCTCGCGCAGCTTCCGTCCGGGCACATGTCTTGCTCGATCTCGCTGCAGTGCGAAACCGACGAGCCGAGTGGGAGGAGCAGCAATGTTTCGAAGCAAGGCGGCCGCGATCGGGCGCGCGGGGCTTCGCGGAGCCCGGCGCCACTGGGTGCTGATTACTGTCCCCATTGTCCTCCTCGTCATCGCCGCTTACGTGCTCGCGTTCATGCTCGACGAGCCGCTCAGGCGGATCACCCAGGGCAAGATGAACCATGCCCTCAAGGGCTACACCGCGAACATCAAGAGGCTCGATTTCCATCCATTCGGATTCTCTCTCGACCTGCGACACGTGACGATCACGCAGGACGAGCACCCTGACCCGCCGGTTCTGCTGGTCGAGCGCCTGAGCGCCAGCGTCCACTGGCGCGCGCTCCTGTCCGGCCGGCTGGTCGCCGACGTCGAGATCATCAGGCCGGTAGTTCGCGTCGACCTGCCCCAGGCGCGCAAGGAGATCTCAGATCCAGTGCCCGTGAAGGAGCGCGGCTGGCAGGAGGCGCTGGAGGCGGTCTATCCGCTCAAGATCAACCACTTCGAGATCCGCCACGGCGATGTCACCTATGTCGACAAGGGGCCATTCAAGCCGCTCCATCTGAGCGAGCTGAACCTCGTGGCCACGAACATCCGCAATGTTCGCTCGCAGGAGCGGACCTATCCCTCCGACGTCTATTTCTCGGCGCGCGTGTTCGACACCGGCCGGGTGGGCGCCGAGGGGCAGGCCGACTTCATGGCCGAGCCCACGCCGACGTTCCGCGGCGGCGTCGATCTCGCGGGCATCGAGCTCGACTACTTCAAGCCGATCACCAACCGCTACAACCTCGTCGTGAACAAGGGCATCATCTCCGCCAGCGGTGAGGTCGAGTACGGCCAGGAGGTGCGGACGGTGGATCTGAAGACGGCGGTGCTCGACGGCGTCCACGTGGAATACGTGCATTCGCCCAGGACGGCGGGCGCCGAGCGAGAGCGCACCGGGCAGGCCAAGAGCGCCGCCAAGAAGGTGAACAACGCCCCGGGCGTCCTGGTCCGGATCGGCGAGCTGCATCTCGTCAACAGTACCGTCGGCTTCGTGAACAAGGCCAAGAC
>Ga0111539_10009474_pt1 | contig 12291 bp, 12 predicted proteins | sample RhiMethybrSRZTD1_FD_79667 | JGI IMG/M metagenome (GOLD analysis project Ga0111539, IMG submission 79667) | Populus rhizosphere microbial communities from Tennessee, USA - Rhizosphere MetaG P. TD hybrid SRZTD1 (version 2) (version 2) | ecosystem: Host-associated > Plants > Roots > Rhizosphere >...
CGGTAGGTGACGAACTGATCGTTGGTGTAGACGCGTCGGGCAGGGTCGTGCTCTCTGGACTCGCCGAGACGCCAGGTCCTGGAGATCAAGACCCGGCGTACGTGTCAATCAATTTCGAGTGACGGTGAAATCGCCCTTCTGGCCACCCTCGATCCAGGTGCCATGAAAGAGCTTGCTGTAGGCGCCGATGTTCTCGAGCGTCCCATCGACAGAGATAGCGACCGGCTTACCCGCCTTGTCCTTGCCTTCGGCGGACAGCTTGACTTTCCATGCCGCGGGGTTGGAATAGTCGAAGGTCACCGACTTGACGGTTGCCGCCTCATCTCCCGGATTGATGACGCCGGTGATGTCCTTGCCATCCCAATGAAGATCGAGGAGCAGGCGCTTGGGGCTGTCCGCGGAGCCCCACTGTCCACTCCACTGTCCCTTGAGCGGATGTCCAAACTGCGCCCAGGCACCACTCGGTGCGAGGAGCATGATCGCAAGTGCCACAACGTACAGAGCCCGTGACCGATTCAACACATCCTCCTAGCGCGTACCGGTCGACGGCTTCTGTCCGGGCTGCGGACGGGGACCAAAGATCGGCTGACCAAGATCGTCTTCCAGACGATTGAGATATCGATTGTTCTCCTGGCAGATGTACTCCGGCAGCTCGCCGTCATCTCTCCAGGGGATGTCCCACGCGATCGTAAACGGACGCGTGTAGGCGCCCGGATCGGTGACCGTGGCTTCGTAGTGCAGCGTCGCTTTGGTCGGACGCGTCCACCGCTCGATGACGTGCATCTGATCGGTGTGCGGATGCCCGAAGTAGTCGAGCCAGCTGTTCTCGTTGAAACCCTTGTTCTCGACGACGAGCGTATCGCCTTCCCACTTGCCGATCGAGTACCCCAGGTACGTGGGGTTCAGCGCGTCGCCTTCGGGAAACGAGCGGCCGTCCATGTAGATCTCGCGCCAGACGTGCGTCGCACCTTCGAAGATCATCACGATCCGTTTGTGCTCGGGCAGCTGGATGATTTCCATCTGGTACGGCGTGGCCATCATTCGCGGGCCGCCCGGCGGCAGACAGTAACCTTCCGGATCGTACTTGGACTCGTTCTTGGAGTTGTAGTCGTAGACAGCTGCCGACCACGGCATCCACGGCATCCACGGCTCGGACTTCGAACCGCCTCGACCGCCACCCCCGCCGCCGGCGCCGCGGCCACCCGCTCCTCCAGCCCGTGCGGCAGCCTGCGACTCCTGGATCGCCGGCAGCAACTGACCGTCGCTGCCCACGACGCGCATGGCCATGTTCGTGATGTAGGGGACAGCCCAGACACCCTTCTCGCCGGGAACCCGGCCGAAGTTCACTGTGCCATCGGGCAGGCGCGGGGTGGGAAGCGCGGGCGCCGCCTCGCGGCCGCCACGCCCTCCTCCTCTACCCTGTGCTTGAAGTGCCGGGACGTCGCCAGCGCGAGTCTGGGCGATGACAATCCACGCGGTGGATGAAAACACGATCGCCGCAGCCGCGCCGGTGAGCGCGGTACGAAGACTCTGCTGCAACAGGCGCTCCTTGCTTACTGCGTGTTGCCCTGGCTGGAGGCCGCAAACAGTCTCTGGCCGGTGGAGGCCATCGTCACCGACCGCGCATTGCCGGTGGGACTGCCGTCCTTCGCCAAACTGCCCTCCACGCTGACCTTGTCGCCAACCTTCATCGTGTTCCGCGTCCAGCCGGCGCGCATCAGACCGTTCGGACTCCCCATCTCCATCGCCCAGTTCGTGACCTTGCCCGTCTTCTCGTCGGTCACGTCGATGTAGAAAAACGTATGGGGGTTCATCCACTCGACCTTGGTCACCGTGCCGGTCATCTTGAACGGCTTGCTGGCGTCGAATTCAGCCGAAAACGAGTGGTGCGCACTCACACCAACCACGCTGACAAGCAGTGCGATTCCAGCAACTACCACTGCACACTTGGTTCGCATCGAACAATCCTCCACACGAAGTACTCGTCGGCGACATGCGCTACGACTCTCTGACATTGCAATACTGCGGAGTTCCCCCGGACGTTGACCGAACAGACATCTACGTCCCCGGACCGTGGACAATCATTTTCCCTGTCCCTCACAGTCCTGTCAACGCCCAGCCGCACGGTGCGCCAGGCTCTACGATCACAATCATCAGTCAATTCCCACGCCCAACTTCCAACTCCCAAATAGCTGACATATTGGTAGTTGGGAGTTGGAGACGTGGCCGTCGACGCGGGTTCGAACGCGACTAGTGGGCCAGCGACACGGTTGCCGGTCTTCGATCGCTCCGATAGAAGGTCGTACCGGTGAGCTTCCGAAGCTTGAAGTACGGCTGCAGCACCTCGAGCGACCGCGCCATCGCAACGGCGAGGTGCTGGCGGACGGCATCGGCAACCTGATGCGGAGCACCCTCGCACAGCGCCTCTGCGAGTTCGGCATGGCGCGTCGTGGAGTCGGTAGGACTCGGCTGTCGCAGAACGCAGTACCAGATCGAGGCCAGGGCGTGCGTCTTTTCGATGGCTTCGAGAAGAGCCGGGCACCGGGCGTCCTGGGCGATCCGGGAGTGAAGCTTCAAGTGCACGGTTTGATACAGCATGCGATCGGACTGCAGGCCGAGGGTGTCCACCCGGCTCGCCAGCTTCTTCAGCTCGAACCGCTCGCGCGCGGTGGCGAGACACGCAAAGCGGAGCGCAGCCTGCACTTCGAGCGCTTCACGGACCACGTAGTGCCCCTGCACGTCCTCGGCCGAGGGAATTCGCACGCGCGTGCCGGCGCGCGGCCGGCTCTCGAGCAGCCCCTCCACTTCGAGCCGCAGCAGCGCCTCCGAAACCGGGAGAAAGCTCATGCGCAGCTCGGCGGCGAGCTTCCGGCGCGAAATCACCTGCCCCAGGCCGATGGTGCCCGTCAGGATTCGCTGGCGGACCACGGTATAGGCTTCTGCGGCCAGACTGGACTGTTGTGCAGCGTCACTCATGTTCTCAGCCCTTCTGCATTTCCGTTCTGAGACCGAAAACCTTAAGGTTGGGATTCCTGGGATTCTAGTGTGAAACCTCGTCGTTTGGACGACAACCGGGGCGACGCCGGCCTTTGGAACAGCCGCCGGCACAGCCGGCTGGCCTGGTTACTACCGGCGGTGCTCGTATGTTTAACGCCGTTGGCGCCCGCCTGTACGAGCCCCGCACCTCGCAGGACCTTCGACAGTCTCCACTCCTGCCGCAGCAATGAAGGCCCCACCGATGCGCTCTGCGGCACGGTGACGGTATCTGAAGACCGCCATACCGGTATTGGACGGCAAATTCACCTCTGGGTTGTCGTGCTGCCATCGCTGGCGTCGTCTCCGAAGGAAGATCCCCTGTTTTTTCTTGCGGGCGGCCCCGGTCAAGCCGCCACGAAGCTGGCGAGCCAGGTCCGCGTGTTCTTCTCCGACATCCAGCGCACGAGGGACATCGTGCTCGTGGACCAGCGCGGGACGGGGAAGTCCAACCCGCTCGATTGCCGCTCCGACGCGAGTTCGCTGCGCGACCTGACGGAGAAAACCACGACGGCACTCGCCAGGCTGCGTCGCTGCCTCGAAGGCTACGACGCCGACGTCCGCCTCTATACGACCGACATCGCGATGGACGACCTTGACGACGTCCGGGCGTTGCTCGGGTACGACCGCATCAATCTCTACGGAGGGTCGTACGGCACCAGGGCCGCCCTGGTCTATGTGCGCCAACATGGCGGCCACGTCCGTTCGATCGTGCTCGACGGAGTGGCGCCGACCGACATGCGCCTGCCGCTCTTCACCGCGCGGGATGCCCAGCGTGCGCTCGACAAGGCGCTCGCGGATTGTGATGCGGAGGGGCCGTGCCGCCAGGCGTTCCCCGGGATGCCGGCCCGGATACGCGCGCTGATGACGACGCTCGAACACCAGCCACGCCGCGCCCGCGTCGTGCATCCGCGAACGGGAATCGCGGAGGAAGTCGAGATCGATGCGCGGCTCGTCGCCAGCGTCCTGTTCAACGCGCTCTACTCTCCGCTTACCGCGTCGATCGTGCCGGCGCTCGTCGCGCGCGCGGAAGCGAACGATTTCCAGAGCCTGTTCGCGCTCGCGCTCGCGGGCGAGGGCGCTGGCGAGAACATGAGCATCGGGATGCAACTGTCGGTGCTGTGCAGCGAGGATGCGCCACTGGTGTCGCCGGGCGAGCTGACGAAGGAGCGCTCCAGCTCCGTCTTCGGGTCGCACCTCGTGAGCGGTCAGCTCGACGCGTGCGCCCTGTGGCCCAAGGCTGCCGTTGACGCACGATATTACAGTCCGATCGTTTCGGACGTGCCTGCGCTCGTGTTGTCAGGTGATGTCGACCCTGTCACGCCGCCGGCGTGGGGCGCATCGGTCGTGAAGCATCTGTCCCGCGGCACGCATATCGTCCTGCCCTCCACGGGCCACGGCGTCATCACAACACCATGCGGGAATCGTCTTGTCCGCAACTTCATCGAGCGTGGCTCGGCAGACAGGCTGGACACGACGTGCGTGGCAACCGTACGTCGTCCGCCGTACTTCGTGACGCCGGCGGGACCGGATCCGGCTGCGGTGGGTGATTCCAAGTGAACGGTGAAGACGACTCACGGAGGCACCCGGTCAACTCCCAATCTCCATCTTCCAACTATCAATGCGTCCAGCTATTTGAGAGTTGGGAATCGGTAGTGCGACATTGAAACCATAAATGTTGAGCATCACCAACGCGCGCAAGCGGTTCGGCACCGTCACAGCGGTAGACGGCGTGAGCTTCGTCGCCCGTGACGGCGCAATCACGGGCCTGCTCGGCCCGAACGGCGCCGGAAAGACGACCACGCTGCGGATGCTGTATGCGGTGCTGAGACCCGACAGCGGCGAGATCCGGGTGGACGACGTGGACGCGGTGACGGCGCCGCAGGAGGCACAGGCGAAGCTCGGGGTGCTGCCAGACGGGTTTGGGCTCTACCCGAGGCTGACTGCACGCGAACACCTCGATTACTTCGGCGCGTTGCAGGGCATCGAGCCCGGACGCCTGGCGTCGCGCACCGAGGAACTCATCGACCTGCTGGACATGCGTGGCATCGCCGATCGGCGGACCGCCGGCTTCTCGCACGGCGAGCGTACGAAAGTCGCGCTGGCGCGCACACTCGTGCACGAGCCGCAGAACGTGTTACTCGACGAGCCCACCAACGGGCTCGACGTCATGAGCACGCGCGCCGTCCGTGCCATCGTCCGTCGCCTTCGCGACGAAGGACGCTGCGTGCTCTTCTCCAGCCACGTGATGCAGGAGGTGTCGGCACTCTGCGATTCGATCGTCGTGATCGCCTTCGGGCGCGTCGTCGCGCAGGGCACACCCGACGAACTGCGTCGGCAGACCGGGCACGACACCCTCGAGGACGCGTTCGTGGCGCTTGCCGGCCTCGACGGGGAGGCACGCGAATGATCCCGGGGCGCACTCTGCGCCAGGCGATTGTCGTCGCACGGAAGGAACTGAAGGATTCCTGCCGCGACCGGCGCGCGCTGTGGTCGATCGTCTTCAGCGTGGTCGTCGGTCCGATCCTGGTCGGGATCATGGTGAACAGGCTCGCCGACCGGCAGCGCGACGCCGATGTCTTGCGGATCCCCATCGTCGGCACGAGCCGTGCGCCGGCGTTGGTTCACTGGTTGAACCAGCAGTCGGGCGTGAGCGTGGTTGAAGCACCGGCAGATGCCGAGAAGGCCGTACGCGATCGGCGCGAAGCCGTCATCGTGGTGGTACCCGACGACTTCGCGGATCGGTTCCGGGCATCGCGTCCGGCGCCGCTGCAGGTCGTTGCCGACAGTTCCCGCACCGACGTGCAGCCGTCGGTGCAGCGTGTGCGCGACCTGCTGCAGCAGTACGGCGCCGAGATCGGCAGCCTGCGTCTCATCATGCGCGGCGTCAGTCCGGCGGCCATGCAGCCCATCGCACTCGAGCAGATCGAGGTTTCCACGGCCCAGCAGCGCGCCGCTCAGATCCTCACCTTCATCCCGATGTTCATCATGGTGGCCGGCTTCGTCGGCGGGATGCAGATCGCCACAGACTCGACGGCCGGCGAGCGGGAGCGCGGATCACTCGAGCCGCTGCTCGTGAATCCCGCGCCGCGAGTGGCGCTCGTGGCAGGCAAATGGATGGCGGCCGCGCTTGCAGCGATCGTGAGTGTCTGCTTGACGACGCTCCTGTGTGCGGTGCTGACGCGGATGCTGACGCTCGAAGATATTGGCCTGCGCCTGCAGATTGGCGTGGAACACCTGGGCCCGATTCTCCTCGCCGTCGCACCGCTGTGCCTGTTCACCGCAGCGCTCCAGGCGGCCGTCGCGACGCTGGCGCGATCCTTCAAGGAAGCGCAAACCTACATGGGTGTGCTGATCCTCGCGCCGATGCTGCCCGGCATCCTGTCGGCCCTGTATCCCCTCGGCAAAGCCCCATGGATGTCCGCCGTGCCCATGCTCGGGCCGTACGTCTTGCTGACCGATATCATCGGCGGCCAGCCTCCCAACGCCGCTGCATTTGCCGCGTCGGCCGCGACGTGCCTGGCGGCGAGCGCCCTGCTCATTCGCCTTACGACAGGGCTGTTTCGAAGCGAACGGATCATTTTTGGACGCTGATTTCGGGGCTCGCGATTCGGGATTCGGGACTCGGGACTCGGGACTCGGGATTCGGGGCTCGGGATTCGGGATTCGGGACTCGGGATTCGAGATGGCCGATTTCGGAAAACTCGAATTCCCTCATGCCGTTGTTCCGGATCACATTTCAGGCAGGCTTCGGGCAAGACCGTGCAGGACCTGGCCAACCCGGCTTGCCAGTGCGCTCACTGATTCAATGTGGTTCGAACTGGCCATTCGGAGACGGCGGGCGAGTTCCAATTGCGTCTCACATTCGGCGTGAGAGCCTAACGCCCTGATCACGTGATGACGATACGCCCGTGTTCCCTGACGATGGCCTTCGGCAACGTTGGACGGAATGCTGACCGCTGCTCGACGCAACTGAGAAGTCAAACCGAAAAGCTCTTCGCGCGGAAAGGAACGCGTCAACGAGTAAACCGCTTCAACGAACGACATCCCGAGTTGCCACGCTTCGAGATCGCGATACGACGTGATGGTTGTCATCTCGCGGAAGCACGCAAGCTGCGGGACATGGCTCATTTTCCAGGAAAGACGTGACGACAGCAGAGATTCGGAGAATTCGCGCACAGCCGCAGCAGACCTGAGTACCTGGTTATTGCAATCTGTTGAAGCCTTTCGGCAACACGAATCCCGAGTCCCGAGTCCCGAATCCCGAATCCCGAATCCCGAGTCCCGAATCCCGAGTCCCGAGTCCCCGTATACTGACGCTCAGGAGCAGTCATGCAGATCGGAATGATTGGCCTGGGCCGAATGGGATCGAACATGGTCCGGCGGCTTCTGCGCGCCGGCCACACACTCGTCGTTTTCGACCGGTCCACTGCCGCGGTCGATGCGCTCGTCAAGGAGGGCGCCGTCGGGGCGGCCTCGCTCGCCGAACTGGCGGAACGCCTGTCCACTCCGCGTGTCGTGTGCGCGATGGTTCCGGTGGCCGCCGTCGATGCGCTCCTCGACGAACTGGTTCCGCTGCTCGCGCGGCAGGACGTCGTGATTGACGGCGGCAATTCCCTTTTCCAGGACGACATCGCCCGCCATCATCGCCTTGCCGCATCCGGGGTGAGCTACGTGGACATGGGCACGAGCGGCGGCATCTGGGGACTCAAGCGCGGCTTCTGCCTGATGATCGGCGGCGAGACGGACGTCGTCGAGCGATTGGACCCGATGTTTGCCGCGCTGTCTCCGGGCGGACCGTCGGGAGATGCGAAAGCCTCGGGAACGGCGTCGCGTGGATACCTGCACTGCGGACCGTCCGGCGCAGGCCACTTCGTCAAGATGATCCACAATGCGATCGAGTACGGGCTGATGGCCGCCTACGCCGAAGGATTCAACATCCTCGAGCACGCAAAGGCCGGAAAGCGTGCGGTCGATCGCGATGCCGAGACCACGCCGCTCCGCCACCCCGAGCATTATCAATACGACTTCAACATCGCCGAGATTGCGGACGTCTGGCGGCACGGCAGCGTGATCGGCTCGTGGCTGCTCGACCTGACGGCCGCAGCGCTCGCCAAAGGCGGGTCGCTCGACGACTTTGCCGGCCGCGTCTCGGATTCCGGCGAGGGCCGCTGGGCGCTCGCCGCGGCCACCGACGTGGGTGCACCTGCGCCCGTCCTGGCGACGGCGCTCTTTCAGCGATTCGCGTCGCGCGGAGAAGACGATTTCCAGAACCGGGTGCTCTCCGCAATGCGGTGGGGATTCGGGGGCCACGCGGAGAAATCCTGATGCGCGAACCATCCGACGCCCTCGTCATCTTCGGCATTACCGGCGACCTGGCCTACAAGAAGATCTTCCCCGCGCTGCAGGCGCTGGTTCGCCGCGGGCGCCTGACGGTGCCCGTTGTCGGCGTCGCGCGATCCGGCACGCTGGAGAACCTGATCGAGCGGGCGCGCGCCAGCCTCGAGGCCGAGGGCTGCTTCGATCCGGGCGTGTTCGAGAAGCTGGCCAAGTTGTTCCGGCTCGTCGCGGGCGATTACAACGACGCGAGCACCTTCGATCGGCTGCGCGAAGCGCTCGGCGGCGCCGAGCGGCCGCTGCACTACCTGGCGATTCCGCCGTCGGCGTTCCCGATCGTCATCAAGCACCTGAGCGAATCCCGCTGCTGCTCGCGCGGGTCGCGCGTCGTGGTGGAGAAGCCGTTCGGCCGGGATCTGCAGTCGGCTCGTACCCTGAACGCGACGCTGCGCGCCGCATTCGACGAGGAAGCGATTTTCCGGATCGATCATTACCTCGGTAAGGAGGCAGTCCAGAACATCCTGTACTTTCGATTCGCCAACGCGTTCCTCGAACCGATCTGGAACCGCCACTACGTCGATCACGTCGAAATCACGATGGCCGAGCACATCGGCATTGCCGGACGCGGCGCCTTCTACGAGGAGACCGGCGTCATTCGCGACGTGGTCCAGAATCACCTGCTGCAGATCGTGAGTTACCTCGCCATGGAAGCGCCTTCGTCCACCTGGCCCGAAGCCGTGCGCGACGAACAAGCGAAGGTGCTGCGGACGGTGAGGCCGCTGTCCGCGTCGGATCTCGTCGTCGGTCAGTTTCGCAGCTATCGCGACGAGGCGCAGGTGGCAAGCGACTCGCAGGTGCCGACCTTCGTCGCCATGCAGCTGTTCGTGGATTCGTGGCGATGGGACGGTGTGCCCTTCTACGTGCGTGCCGGCAAATGCCTGAATGCGACGGCCACGGAGATCCTGGTGGACCTGAAGGAAGCGCCGCCCGTAGTGTTTCGGGAGTCGAACCCGCACGGCGACAACTTCGTGAGGTTTACGCTGGCGCCCCATGTCGCCATCGACATCGGCGCATCGGCCAAGCGGCCCGGAGAAGGCATGACCGGCGAACCTGTCACGCTGTCCGTGCTCACCGGCGAGCCGCAGGGCCAGGGCAGCAGGCTCGGTCCCTACGAGCGGCTCCTCGGCGACGCCATGATGGGTGACGCAACGCTGTTCGCACGGCAGGACGTCGTCGAGGCAGCGTGGGCGATCGTCGATCCCGTGCTGAACGCGCCGACGCCGATCGCGATGTACGACTGCGGCAGTTGGGGACCGCCCGAGGCGGACAAACTGGTGCAGAAGATCGGCGGCTGGACGGCGGTTGCGCCGAAAGACGCGCAGCTCGTGGCGGGGTGATGAATCCCGACGTCGTCGTTGCCCCGTTACCGATGCTGCTCGAGCGGCTGATCGAAGACGTGCGTGAGGAGTCGGCTCGCGCGAACGCCCGCCGCGGACTGTTCGCCATGGCGCTGACGGGCGGATCGGTCGGCGTGTTCGGCTTTCCGGCACTCGCGACGGTGCCGTTCGACTGGAACCTGACACACCTCTTCTGGGGCGACGAGCGCGCGGTCCCTACCACGTCGGACGATTCCAACTTCGGTCTTGCCCGCAAGCTGTGGCTCACACCTGCGGGGGTGACCGCGGCGGCGATCCACAGAATGCCTGCCGACAATCCGGATCTGAATGCGGCCGCTCACCACTATCGCGACGAGATCCTGCGGGTGCTCGGCGCCTCGCCACGTTTCGATCACGTGCTCCTCGGTGTCGGCCCGGACGGCCACGTCGCGTCTCTCTTCCCCGGACATCCCGCGCTCTCGGAGGAGCGGGAGCTCGTGCTTCCGATTGTCGATTCGCCCAAGCCTCCGCCGCGGCGCCTCACGCTGACGATGCCGATGCTCACCGGCGCCGAGCGCGTGGTCGTCATGGCGCTCGGGAACATGAAAGCCGCGGCCATGAAGGAAGCGCTCACGCGAGATGATTCGTCGTTACCCGTAGCGCTCGTCCTGCGACGTTCACGGCGGCCGCTCGTGCTCCTCGATCGAGACGCATCCAGTCACGTGTGACCTCCCCTGTCACACGCACAGGCGACATTGATCAGGGATCGGGGATCAGGGATCAGGGATCAGGGATCAGGGTTCGGGAATCACGATTGACGTACCAAATCCCGAGTCCCGAGTCCCGAGTCCCGAATCCCGAGTCCCGAGTCCCGAGTCCCGAGCAAAAGCCCAGAGCCGAGAGCCTATAATGCCTTCCGTGCACCCTCCGCTGTTCGAGCTCGCCGCGCTCGACGCCGTCGCGTGGCTTCGCGATCTTCCAACCGCGTCAGTGGACCTCGTCGTGACGGATCCGGCGTACGAATCGCTGGAGAAGCATCGGGCCGTCGGTACGACGACGAGGCTGAAGCACAGCAAGGCATCGAGCAACGACTGGTTCCGCGTGTTTCCCAATGCCCGCTTCGGCGAGCTCTTCGCCGAAGTCTTCCGCGTGCTCAAGCAGGACACGCACTTCTACCTGTTTTGCGACGCCGAGACGATGTTCGTCGCGAAACCGGCAGCGGAACAGGCCGGTTTCAAGTTCTGGAAGCCCCTCGTGTGGGACAAGCGAACCATCGGAATGGGCTACCACTATCGCGCGCGGTACGAGTTCATCTTGTTCTTAGAGAAAGGCAAGCGGCGCCTGAACGACCTCGCGGTTGCCGATGTCATTTCCGTTCCCCGCATCCATCGCGGCTATCCAGCCGAGAAACCGGTGGCCGTTTCAGAGGTGGTCATCGGCCAGAGCTCGCATACCGGAGACACCGTCGCCGACCCGTTCATGGGATCCGGCAGTGTCGGCGTTGCAGCCGTCAAGCTCGGACGCCGGTTCATCGGCACCGATCTCAATCCCGACGCGGTCAGGTGGTCGGCGCGGCGGCTCCAGTTATTCAGCGACGGCACGCAACAGGCCGCGGAGCCGTTTCGCGGCGAGCCCGATCTGCTCGCGCTCATGGGTTCCCGCCGGTGACCGGTGCCGCCTACGCCGATCTCGTCGCGTTCTACGTGTCGCGCCGCTTCGAGGACCGCGGCCTGAGGGTGTACCGCGAACTGCAGATCGGCAAGACGATCGTCGGCAAGAACCGGCACGTGGACATCTTTTGCGTATGCGAGCGGACGAACCGTGCGTTCGCGATCGAGTGCAAGTACCAGGAGAGCATCGGTACGGTGGACGAGAAGATCCCGTACGCGCTCGACGATCTGAAGGCGCTCCCGATGGTCGGATGTATTGCCTACGCGGGCGGAGGCTTCTCGGCCGGCGTCCTGCACATGCTCGAAGCCTCGCCGCTAGCCGCGTATTGCATGCCGGCGTTCGATCAAAGGGAACCCACAGCCGAAACGCGCGAGCTCGATCACTTGATGGCCATGCACTTCGGCTGGTGGGACGTGCTCGTCGGCAGCAAGCGTCCTCTCTTCGATCAGCGGCTGCTGCTGTCCTGACGTCTGCTGTTGACAGCCTTCGCGTCCGGCACTGCGCGCGACCTCGGCTGCGGCGAAGGCGGTGGCGATCGTGTCGGTGCTGCTGTGGTCCGGCGTCGGCATCATGGGCCGCGGAATCGGTTTCTACTGAGTCCCCTGCCCGCTTCGTGCGGCCCTTCAAACTATTGCGGTGGCGGAGCGCCGCGACCGCCCCTCCCGCCTCCATCTGGTCCGGCTGCCGGAGGTTGCGCAGGTGCGGCGCCGCGCCCGCCTCTGCCGGCTGCGCCCTGGCCGCCCTGGCCTCCCGCGCCCTGGGCAGGCGGGCCGCCGCAGCCTTCCTTGCACGGCGGAGGCATCACGTACGTGTCTTTGAGCTTCTTGCGGTACTCCGGATACATCGTCTCCGGTCCGCCGACCACGGCCTCGAG
>Ga0111539_10009478_pt1 | contig 12287 bp, 5 predicted proteins | sample RhiMethybrSRZTD1_FD_79667 | JGI IMG/M metagenome (GOLD analysis project Ga0111539, IMG submission 79667) | Populus rhizosphere microbial communities from Tennessee, USA - Rhizosphere MetaG P. TD hybrid SRZTD1 (version 2) (version 2) | ecosystem: Host-associated > Plants > Roots > Rhizosphere >...
GCGAGCGTCGAGGGCGTGCTGCGCGACCTCGCCGAGGGCACCGGCGGCTTCGTGATCGCCAACACCAACAACTTCAAGCCGGGCGTCGAGAAGATCGCCGCCGACATCGCGAGCTATTACCAGCTCACCTACGTGCCGCCGCCGGGGCCGTTCGATGGACGTTTCCGCAAGATCTCGGTCGAGGTGAGCCGCAACGACGTGGTGGTCCAGGCGCGCAGCGGCTACTTCGCGCTGCCGCCGGGCGAGTCGCAGGCCGTCTTCCCCTACGAGGTGGCACTGCTCGGCGCGCTCGGAGTCCAGGCCCCGCCCCACGACTTCGAAGTGCGCGCGGCCGCGCTGCGCTTCGGCCCGCTGGCCGGCGGGTACGACCACAAGATCGTGGTCGAGGTGCCGATCTCCGCGCTCAAGATGGACGTGGTGCCTCCGGTGCCTCCGGCCACCACCGGGACCTACAAGCTGCATCTTTCGCTCGTGGCGCTCGTGAAGGGGTCGGGCGGCGACGTCGTCGAGCGCTTCTCCGAGGATTACCCGTTCGAAGGGCCCGCCGACAAGGCGGACGCGCTCAAGGCCGGCAACATCATCTTCAAGCGGCGGCTGGCGCTTCCCGCCGGCCGCTACACGCTCGAGGTGGCGGGCCAGGACCGCGAGACGGGCAAGCTCACCACGCGACGCACGGCCTTCGAGGTGCCGGCGGCGGGCGCAGGCCCGGGCATGAGCAGCCTGGCCCTGATCCGGCGCATCGACCCGCTGCCTGCCGACACCAAGTCCGACGACCCGCTCGACATCGTCCCCGCGCGCATCGTGCCGAATCTGGATGCGCCAATCTCGCTCGCGACGAACCCCAAGCTGTGGCTGTTCTTCATCGCGTACCCCGCGAAGGGGGCCGAGCCGCCCCGGATGACGCTCGAGTTCCTGAAGGACGGCAAGCCGCTGCGGCGCGCCGAGGTGGCGATGCCGGCCGCCGATCCCGACGGCAACGTGCGCTACATCGGCAACTTTCCCACGAACCTCTTCACGCCCGGGACGTATGACGTAAAGGTCGGAGTCACGCAGGCCGGTGCAACGGTCGCCGATCGCGCGAGCCTGACGCTCGTTCCTTGAGAATGGCCTCCCGCGCGTCGTCCGGCGGCCTGCTCCTCCTGCTGGGCCTGCCGGCCCTGGCCCTCTCGCAGGCTGCCGCCCCACCCCAGGAGAAGGCTGCCGAGAAGCCGCCGGCTTTCCCCGCCGGCGTCGAGCTCGTCACGGTGGACGTCGTGGCCGTGGACAAGTCGGGCCACGCCGTCGCCGGCCTGGGTCGAGCCGACTTCACGGTGCTCGAGGACGGAGTCCCGCAGGCCGTGAGCAGCTTCCAGGCCGTGGCGCTGCCGCCCTCGCCGCCCGGGCCGAGCGCGACCCCGACGCGGCCGCGCGTCTCGACGAACCAGGGGCCCGAGGCGCAGCAGGGGCGCACCTTCCTGATCGTCTTCGACGACATCCACCTGAGCCCCCAGCTGGCCCTCTCGGCCAAGGCGGCGGTAGGCGAGTTCCTGAAGACCGGCGTGCGCGACGGCGATCGCGTGGGCCTAGTCGTCTCGTCCGGCGTTGCGTGGTGGAGCGCGCGGATGCCGGAGGGCCGCGAGGAGCTGGTCGCGATCCTGAAGCGCCTCACGGGCCGCTACATGCACGAGTCGCAGCCGGACCAGGTCACCCCGTACGAGGCGATGCGCATCATCAGCTACGACGACCCGGACGTCGCCTACCAGGTCCAGCGCCGCTTCGACGCGTACGGCACCGCCGGACGCGAGCGCTCGGGGGACCGCAGCTACCGGGACACGACCGACCGCACGTCGGTCGTGGGCCTGATCGATCCCTACGTGCGCTCGCGCGCGGCCGACGTCTACCGCCAGGCGACCGAGCGGCGGCGGATCACGATGCGCACCATGACGCGCGCGCTCCAGTCGCTTTCGGGAGTGAAGGGCCGGAAGTCGATGATCCTGGTCTCGGGCGGCTTCATCTACGAGCCGGACTTCAGGGACATGAAGACGCTGGTCGACGCCTCGATGCGGATGAACGTGCCGATCCACTTCATCGACTCGCGCGGGCTGAAGGCGCTGCCCGACTTCATGACCGCCGAGTATGCGACGGGCTTCGACGTCCAGGACACAGTCGCGGCGCTCGCCGACATCACGCGCGAGGCGGAGGGCTCGGAGAATGTCGCTCTCGACACCGGCGGGCTCGTGGTCAAGAACACCAACGACCTCGCGTCGGGCCTGACGCGAGTGTCGAACGAGTCGCTCGCCTACTACCTGATCGGCTACACGCCCACCAACACCACCCGCGACGGCAAGTTCCGCAAGATCACCGTGAAGCTCGCGCCGGCGCGGGCGAAGGGCCTCAGGCTCCGCGCACGGCGCGGCTACTTCGCCCCCGAGCAGGGACGCAGCGACCTGGTGGCCCGCGAGGGCCGCGGGGGCTCGGACCCGGAGATCGGCCGCGCCCTCGACTCGCCGCTCGAGAGGCGCGAGCTGCCGCTGCGCGTGTCGGCCTTCAGCTTCGACGAGGCGTCGCTCAACCGCGTGGACGTGATGATCAGCGCCGAGATCGGGATCGGCGAGCTGCAGCTGGTGGAGCAGGACGGCCGGATGACCGGCGAGCTGGCGTTCCTGATCGAGGGCCAGCACCGCGACACTGGCGAGTTCTTCGGCGTGGACGAGAAGATCGAGATCAGGATCCTGCCCGAGAACTACAAGCGCATGCGCCTCACCGGCTACACCGTCACGCGCCAGTTCGCGCTGCCCGCGGGCAGCTACCAGACCAAGCTGGTGGTGCGCGAGCTCGGCTCGGGACGGATCGGCTCGGTGATCCACGATTTCGACGTGCCCGGGCTCGCGAGCTTCAGGCTCTCGACGCCGGTGCTCTCCGACGCGCTCGAGGAGCGTCCGGCAGGGGCGACCACTCCGGCTCGGCCCGTGCTCACGGTCAGGCGCCGCTTCGCCCCGGGCTCGACGCTCTACGTGCAGTACAGCGTGCTGGGCGCGGCGAAGGACGAGGCCACCAAGCTGCCGCGCGTGAGCGCGGGCTACGAGATCCGCCGCCAGGACGGATCCGTCTTCAAGAGCGCGCCGCAGACCCAGATCAACCCGACCTCGATCGGCTCGCTGCTGCGCCTCAACGGCATCCAGCTGGCCGGCGCCGTGCCGGGCGCCTACGAGCTCGTGCTGAAGGTGAAGGACGAGCTCGACGGCCAGCAGCTCGAGGTCCGCGAGCCGTTCGAGATCGGGTGAGCCCGCAGGCCCGTCAGGGCGCGATCTCGAGCACGGTCCGCTTCGCGCTGAGCGCGCCGCTCAGCCGGTCCTGCACGGCGCTCTCCAGCACGTAGCGCGCCGGCGGCAGCGCGAGCGTCTTGCGGACTGCGACGTTCCGCTGCTGCGCGAGCGACGCCTGGCTCGCCGGACCCGAGAGCGGCCAGTCGTGGCTCAGCCTGGCGACCAGGCCGCCGCCTTCGCCCCGAACCAGGACCAGCATCGAGACGTGCGCGGCGTAGGTCTGCGCGGCGGCGTCGGTCAGCAGGCGCAGCTCGCGGATCGGAACCTGCACGACGAGCCCGACCTCCCGCTCGCTGCCGTTGCTCGCGCCCAGCTGTGTGGTCACCTGGTGCGTGAAGTCCCGCGGCAGCTCGGGCCGCTCGAGCGTCTCGGCGAGCGCCAGCTCGTAAGGAAGCGTTGGCGCTTCCCCCCGCGGCACGGCGTAGTAGCCGCGCCGCGCGCGCAACACCACGCCGCGCCGCTTCACCTTCACTTCGATGTTGCGGAACGTACGGTCGGCTGCCGTGTTCGCGGGCAGGTAGCCGATCTCGTAGTAAGCGCGCAGCTCCGCCCCCACGCGCTCGATGGCGGAGCCCAGGTCGTTCGTCTCGGCCACCAGGAAGCCGCCCGTCGACTCGGCGAGGTCGCGCAAGTTCGCCTGGGCGTTCAGGCGGATGGCGTCGAGCGCGAGCTCCGGGGTCCGCACTTCCAGGGCCGAGACCCCGCGGTTCGGGCCTTCCTCCTGGCCCGTCGAGCGCATCGCCTTCTCCGAGAGGTGCTGAGCCGCGAGCAGCGCGCGCTTCGTCTCGTCAAAGGCACTGTCCTCGGCGAGGCCCCGAGGGTCGACGGCGTAGATGGCGACACTCGCGTGGTTGGCCTCGCTCACCAGCGTGTCGAGAGCGCCAGAGGCGGCTTCGGGGACGTGGAGCCCCTCGGAGAAGAAGAGCAGCGTCTTGCGGCCTTCGACCCCGCCGAGCGCGCCCGCGAGCGACGTGAGAGCGCGAAGGGCGCTCCGGCCGAGCCGCAGGCGATTGAGAGAGTCGATCGCGGCGAGCACGCTGCCCTCGACCTGCCGCTGCTTGACCTCGGCCATGCTCTTGGGGGCGAGGATCGTCAGGGCGGCCGTGGGATCGCTCTGGCGAACGCCCACGGCACTCTCGCTGGCGACGAGCGCGGCCGTCATCGCTTCGCGCGTTGCGCCGACCTGATCGGCTGGGCCGCCGCCGGTTGCCGCGGCCGCTATCGCCGCAGACATTCGGGCGAGGTCCTGTGTAAAGCGCTCCTTGAGCTGGACCGATTCCCCGAGCTCGACCACGGCGATCCAGGTGTCGCGCGGAAACGGGCGCGCGACGAACTCGCTTGCCGCCTTCCGCGCCAGCGGCGCCGACTGCGGCCCGAGCCGGTCGAAGGCCAGCAGCACGAAGCTCGCGCGCGCCGGCGCGTCCCCGGCATTGCCCGCGTTCGACGAGGCTGAGCCTGCTTCGCTCCGCGTGGGTGAAGCGAGCCCGGCTTCGGCCTCGCCTGCCCGGATCAGCCGGACTGACTGGATGCGGCAGGATTCGCCGTTTTCCGAGACCTCGATCTCGCTCTCGCGGAGGTCCGTGACCATCCGGCCCGCCTTGTCGCGGGCCACCATGTCGAGCAGGACGAGCTCGCTGCGGGTCGGGAACGTCGGCGGGCCGGCCTGCGGGGTTGCAGGCGCGGGCCGGGCGTCCTGCGCTGCGGCCAGAGACGGCAGCAACCACGCGCTGAGCCGGAGGATCCCGCCAATGGTTCTCCGGGCCGTCACGATGGCCTCCCTTCGGCGCGCTGGTCTACCGTGCCTAGTTCCGGTCGGCGGCTTCCAGCACGAAGTGCGCTCGGCGATTGGCGACGAGGCCGGCCTGCTTCATCAGCACGCGCACCTCGTAGCGACCCGGGACCAGCTCCTGCATCGGGACGGTCGCCACGAACGGGGCGCGCCCGGCCTCCCCCGCGCCGGGCAGCGGCGACAGCGTCTGCGCCACCACGGCGCCGTCTTTCAGGAACTCGAGCAGCACGTCCCCCGGCGGACCGTCCTTGCGCGGATAGGCCACGGCGAAGAGCGAGAGCGAATCGCCCTGGGCCAGGTGCGGCTCGTCGAGCCAGGGCACGAGCCGCGTGCCGCCCTGGCGGAACGGGTCCTCGCTCGCGAGCGCGCCGGTCGCGACCGCTTCCGTGCGCTTGATCAGCATCAGCGGGCTCACCTCGAGCCCGGGCGCCGGCCGCGGCACGTCCAGCACCGAGCGCAGCGTCCCGTAGCGCTTGGCAAGCTGGTCCACGACCGCCGCCTCGAGCGTGTAGCGGCCCACCGGCAGCGCGAAAGAGCGCAGGAAGACGGCGTTGCCCAGCTTGAGCGCCGCCCGCCGCGAGCGAGGCAGCACGATCGGCGAGTCCTCGCTGAACTTCTCGACCACGACGCCGGTGGCGTCACGGATCACCAGCAGGATCGAGAAGTGGGCGCGGTCGGTGTCCTCGCCCGACTCGGGCTCGAAGCTGATGCCGGCGAGCGGCAGCTCCAGCACGGCCGTGTGACGCACGCCGCCTTTCTCCGGGCCGAAGCGGAAGCCCGTCACGCGTACCGGAAGGTTCTCCGGCGGCGGATAGGCGCGCAGCGCCTTCAGGAGCTCCACCTCGAACGGGAAGGTGGCCGTGCCCTCCCCCGGAGGCAGCGCGAAGTAGCCGCTGCGCGACTGCACGCGCACGTCGTGGCGGTTGAGCTTGACCGCGAGCGTGCGGAAGCGGCCGTCGTAGTTCTGGTTGGTCGGGGCGTAGATCAGCTCGTAGTAGCCCCGCAGGTCGCCGACCGCGCGCTCGATCCCGCGCCTGACGTCGTTGCTGTTGGCGATCAGGGCACCTCCGGTGCTCTCGGCGAGGTCGGCGAGCGCGCCCTGCAGGTCGAGGCGCAGCGAGCGCTCGGCGCTGTCGAGCGAGAGCACCTGGTCCTTCGGCACCGCGCCCACGCCGCGGCTCAGCATCTGGCGCTGTGACGCGGCAGCCGCCGCCTCGAGCACCTGGCGCGTGGCCTCCAGGTCGCGCTCCTCGGTCAGCCCGCGCGCGTCGATCGCGTAGATGCTCACGTTGGCGCGGTTCGCCTCGCTCACGGCGCTGTGGAACACGTGCTCGAGCCCGGGAGTGATCTGCAGCCCCTCCGAGAAGAACAGGATCGTCTTGCGGCCCGCCAGGCGATGCTGCTGGCGTGCCAGGGCGAGCAGCGAATAGAGCGAGGACTGCCCCTGCTGCTCGCGCTGCAGCTCGTCGGTGAGCCGCATCGCGTCGACGTCCATCCGGGCCATGTCGATTTCGCGGCCGAGCGCGGCGAGCGCGGTCGCCTGGCCGATGTCCGTGATCGGTCCGACTGCCTCCATCTTGCGCCGCAGCGCCGCTTCCTGCTCGACGGCCCGCTGCAACAGCTCGGTCGCGTTGACGTACTGCGTGTCGAGCGTCCCGGTCGCCTCGCGCACGGCGCGCTCGACCTGCGCGCGGTCGTTCGTGAACTGCTGCACCAGGCCGAGCGTGTTGCGGATCGTGAAGACCGAGACCAGCAGGTCGTTCTGCTCGGTGAGGCCGGCCAGCGCCAGCCCCGCCTTGCGCGCGATCGCTCGGCCGTCGACACCGAGCTGGTCGAACACCAGCGTCACGAGGTTGACGTGGCGGGCGTCGACGTCGCGGGGCGCGGGCGCGGTCGGTCCCTCGGGCACGGCCGGCGCAGGCTCGGCGCCTGCCGTTTCCTCGGGCTCGCCCGTCGCGCGCAGCCGCAGCGACAGGACCCGCTGCGGCACGCCGTCCTCGAGCACCACCAGCTCGTCCGGGCGCACGTCGCGCACGGTGCGGCCCTTCTTGTCGCGGATCACCACGTCGAGCACGACCACTTCCGAGCCGGTCTTGAAGCTGGGCGGCTGGGCGTCCTGGGCTTCGACCCGCCCGCTTCCGGGACCGGTCAGGAGGGCCGCACAGGCGAAGGCGAGCGCGCGCCGCGTCACGGCTGCCCCCGCGGGGCGCTCTCGGCGGCCCGCTTCTCGCGCCGCGCGCGATCGAGCTCGGCGAAGACGGCCCGCTCGCGCGCCGCGTCCTCGGCCCGATCGGCCTTGGTGTAGGCGCGCGCGAGCGAGAAGTGCACCTCCGGGCTCTCGGGCGCCAGGCGCACGGCCTCCTCGAGCTCCAGGATCCCAGGCTCGAGCTGCCCGAGCTCGATCAGCACTCGTCCCCTGGCGTTCCGGGCCGCGAACAGGCCGGGGGCGAGCTGCGCCGCGCGATCGGCGAACGGGAGGGCCTGGGCGTACTCGCCACGCACGATCAGCTCGAAGGCGATCTCGAGGTTGGCCATCACGTTGTCGGGCTGGACCTCGAGCTCGCGCCGCAGCTCGCCGAGCGCCGCCTCGCTGTCGCTGCGGAGCTGGAAGACCCCGTAGGCGTAGTGGACCCACGGCTCCTTCGGGTAGGCCGCCACGAGCGCCGCGTAGGCCTTCGCCGCGTCCTCGGAGCGCAGCGCGAGGTGCAGGTAGCCGGCGTGCCCCGCAGCGCGCACCAGCTCGCGCTTCGGCGCGGCGACCTCCGACGGCAGCGCGGCGGTCCGCAGCAGCATCAGGCCGATCCCGTCGACGAGCCACGGAGCCTCGGGCGAGGTGCGCGCCAGCACGGTCAGGGGCGCCACGGCGCGCTCGAACTGAGCGGTCTTCACGAACGCGAGCGCGAGCTGGTAGCGTCCGGCCCGCACGAGCTCGGCGTTGCCGCCCAGGCCCAGCTCGAGGCCCTTCTCGAGGTCCGGTATCGCTGCCTGGTGGTCCCCCGCCAGGAAGGTGCTGAGCCCGCGCAGCGTCCAGCCCGGGCCGGACTGCGGCTTGAGCTCGACGAAGCGCGTGAAGGCCAGGAGGGCCTCGCTGCCGCGCCCGCTCTCGTAGTGGAGCGAACCGAGCGACCACCAGCCCTCGTCCCAGTCGCCACGCAGCGCCAGCGCCCGGCGGTAGAGGTCCACGGCCTCGCTGCTGCGTCCAGCCTGCTGCGCGCTGCGCGCGTCCCGCGCCAGGGCGTCGAAGGCCTCGCTCGCAGGCGTAGACGCGGCCTCGGCGGTACTCGGGGGGAAAGCGAGAAGAACAGCGAAGCTCAAGAGGAGGGGCACGGCAGGTCCAGGACGATTATGCGCCCAGCGCGGGACGGAGACGAGCCGGACCGCGAGCCGACAGACGAGCCAAGCGGACAAACGAAAGAGAGCGGGTGCGGCGGTCGAATCGCCGCACCCGCTCTGGAATTAGAAGGTGAACCTCAGCGCGAGCTGGACGATGCGGCGTCCGAACTTGTTGTCCTGGGGCAGCTTGCCGAAGTTGGGATCGGACAGCACGCCGTTCGTGAAGCGCAGCGTCAGGTTCTGGCCCGGATCCGGGGACGCGATCGGGTGGTTGAACGCGTTGTAGGCGTTGACCCGGAGCTGCAGCTTCTTCTCGCCGCCGAGGTTGAAGTTCTTGAAGAGCGAGAGGTCGGTATTGAAGTAGTCCTGCGCCTTCATGTACGGCAGGTTGTACTGGCCGTTCTCGCCTCCGAGCGGAGCCGCGAAGCACGCGGGGTTGACCAGGTAGCCGCTCGGGACGTTCTCCGCGGGGTTGCAGGTCAGCACCGGCTGCGTCGGCGCGGCGGGAGTGCCGCTGAAGTTGCGCGGGTTGCCGAGGTCGAGGCCCTGGGAGTTCGTGCCCTGGATCGCGAAGTTCGTGCCGGTGGCGGCGTACGGCAGCGGCGAGCCGCTCACGTAGCTCAGGATGCCGGCGAACTGCCAGCCGCCCAGGACCGCCTTCATCAACCCTCCGGACTTCGGCTCCGGCAGCAGGTAGCTGAAGGTGCCCGTCGCCACGTGCGTACGGTCGTAGTTGAGCACGCCGTAGTTGTAATCGCGGTAGGGGGTCATGATGTACTCGGAGCCCACGGCGGGTCCCTGCGAGTCGCCGCGGATGCCGAGCGCCTTCGAGAAGGTGTACGCGAGCGTGAAGTTGAGGTTGCCGCGCTGGCGCGCCAGCAGCATCTGGATGCCGTTGTAGTTCTGGAAGCTCGTGTGGCGGAACACGTTGAGCGCGCCGTACGCGGAAAGCGGACGGTAGGCGTTGTCGTTGCCGCCGGGGTCGCCGAGCATCGCGCCGAGCGGAACCGCGTTGAGGTCGGAGACGCCGTTGTTCATCAGGTGGTCGCTCTTGTTGCCGACGTAGCCGATCTCGATGTTCATCGAGGCGGGCAGCTTCTGGTTGACCGTCAGGCTCCAGTTGTAGGTGCGGGACTGGGTGTTGTCGTTGATGTCGAGGGTGTTGCCGTTGAACACGATGCCGCCCGTGCCGATGCCCTCGAGCGACTTGATCGTGAAGCCGCCATTGCCCTGGTAGTAGCTCCTCACGCCCGCGCTGATGTCGACCAGCGAGTCGTAGGGCTGCTGAGCGTCGTGGTAGATGTACATGCCGCCGCCGCCGCGGAGCACCGTCTCGCCGTTTCCACGCAGGTCCCACGCGAAGCCGACGCGGGGCTGGACGAAGAACGGCGTGTCGACGCCCTGGATCGGGGTGTTCGGGTCACGCGCGTGCCAGCTCACGCCGGGGAACTGCACCCCCGCGGCGAGGTCGCTCGCGTAGCGCGACTGGTCGAAGACCGCGACGCCGTTGCCCTCGCGGTCGGTCCACGGCTCGAAGACCGACAGGCGCGCGCCGTAGTTGAGCGTGAAGCTCGGGCTCATCTTCCACGTGTCCTGCGCGAAGAGCTCCCAGCGGTTCCAGGCGATGTTGTGGAGCGCGTTCTTCGTCTGCTCGCTGTACTCGCCCGAGATCTGGCCGGTCAGCAGGTCGGCGAAGGTGTTGCCCGTGTAGTTGCTGGTCCAGTTGGCGAACGCCATGAACCCGTTGCTGTTGCCGTTGCCCGGCTGGTTGTTGGTGATCCGCTCCCAGAAGAAGCCGGCCTTGGCGGTGTGCGTTCCCCAGACCTTGGTCAGGTTCTGGGTGAAGGCGAACTGCCACTTGGTCGCGAACAGCACCGGGTCGAAGCCGCCGGGGTTGAAGATCAGCGGCCCGTTGTCGCCCCATCCGCCCGGGTCCACCGAGGGGATCTGGTCGTTGCTCTGGCCGAAGACGCCCTGGTAGGGATAGCCGAGGGCCTGGCGCGAGATCGGCGCGCGGTCGTCGATCGCGTTCGGGAAGTCGATGTAGGTCATCGCCAGCGACGTCTCGGACGTGAGCGACGGGTCGAACACGTGGGTGAGGCTGGTCGTGACCGAGTCGGAGGCGTTGGCCGAGCTGATCGTGGTCGGATACGGCACCTGGCGCTGGCCGTTGCGCCACCAGAGCCCGATCACCCACGGCTGCGTCTCGCGCTGGTAGTTGTAGCGGACGAACATCTTCGTGTTGTCGCTCAGGTTGAAGTCGATGCGCGCGAGCGCCTGCCGGTTCGGCTGGTCCACGAGCAGGTTGTCCACGTAGTTCCAGCCGCCGGTCTGCGCCGGGTTGGCGTTCGGCATCGGGAAGCGGTTGAGCAGCGCCTGGCCGCCGGGATCGATCTGGTTGGCCGGCACGATGCCGCCCGGGAAGTTCGGGACGCCGTTGACGAAGCCGCCCCTGCCCACGGATGCGGCGTTGCTGAAGTCGCCGTTCCGCATCTCCGCGGTCGGCACCCAGGAGCGGATGTAGCCGGTGTCGAGGTTCTGGTCGAAGTACTCGAAGCCGACGAAGAAGAAGACCTTGTCCTTGTTCTTGTTGAAGCCGCCGAACGAGAGCGGGCCGCTGAAGGTGAAGCCGGGGTAGACGAACTTGTTCTTGATGCGGCTCGCCTCGATCTTGTTCGCGAACCACTCGTTCGAGTTCAGGTTGTAGTTGCGGTAGTAGACGAAGGCCGAGCCGTGGAAGTCGCGCCCGCCCGACTTGCTGATCACGTTCATCGCGTTCGGGCCCTTCGCGTACTCCGCGGAGAAGCTCGACGCCAGCACCTTGAACTCCTGCACGAACTCGGTGTTCGGGTTGACCGAGGTGGCGCAGTTGCAGCCGGGGTCGGCGCCGGGAGCGCCGTCGACCGTGATGTCGAGCGAGATCGTGCGCGTGCCGTTGGCGGAGAAGTTGCCGATCGCGCTCTGGTTGTTGCCGCCGCCGCCCTGGTACTCGCCGTTGCCGTTGATCCCGATCACCTCGCCGGTGAACCCGGGCCGGTTGGTGACGCCCTGCGTGATCGCGGTCATGCCGGGCAGCACGCGCAGCAGCTCGGCCGCGCTCGAGGAGACGATCGGAATGTTCTCGATCGTCTCGGCCGTGAGCGTCGCGCTGCGCTCGCCGCTGTTGAGCGGCGTGAGCTGCACCTCGGAAGTGACCGAGACGGTCTCGGCCATCGCCGCGACCTTGAGCCGCATCTCGCGCAGCGAGCGGCTGTCACCGGCGCGCAGCCCCACGCCCGTGACCTCGAAGCTCTGGAACCCCTGCAGGGCGACGATCACCTTGTAGGTGCCCGCGGGAACGGCGGAGAACGCGAAGAAACCGCTCGCGTTCGTGACCGAGCGGCGCACCGAGGCCGAGGCCTCGTTCGTGAGCGTGACGTCGGCGCCCGGCACCGCGGCACCGGAATCGTCGACGACCGTGCCGTTGAGCTCGGCCGTCATGCGCTGAGCGTGAGACGTGCTCGGCAACGCGATCAGCAAAGCCAGCGCCGCGATCACTCCCAGCGCCGGTCTCGTCAGCTTCACGAATCCGTTTCCCGTCATGGGTTCTCCTCGAGCGTTTTGTCGCAGATTGTGTCGAACGCTGCGACCGGACCTGCGGACAGCTCCTGCACTGAATTTTGCAGAGAGTACGAGCGCTTCTAGGCAACGTCAAGGAATTTCAACGCGCTCGTCTCATAAAAAACCCGTGCGAACTTCTGGAGTTCGATACGGTGCGGTGTACACCGACAACGCTTTACTTCACTAGCACTTGAGTGGGGTTGGCTTGCCGAAGTCCAAGCCGTCGTAGGGGCTGAGATCCAGCGAAATGTCTAGATATA
>Ga0111539_10009481_pt1 | contig 12284 bp, 8 predicted proteins | sample RhiMethybrSRZTD1_FD_79667 | JGI IMG/M metagenome (GOLD analysis project Ga0111539, IMG submission 79667) | Populus rhizosphere microbial communities from Tennessee, USA - Rhizosphere MetaG P. TD hybrid SRZTD1 (version 2) (version 2) | ecosystem: Host-associated > Plants > Roots > Rhizosphere >...
AGGAGCACTCCCCAGCGATATACACTGTCCCTCAGGTGCAGTTTCATAGCAGGTCTCTCCCTCGTAGGCCCATGCCGACCTTTGACCTCCGTAGCAGTTATGGTGCATCACAAGCGGCAGCTTCTGGCAAAGCCAACGCAAGAGCCGCACCACGACTCCTGCCGTGTGTCAGCGTTCATTGCTCGTATGACACAGTATGGCTTCCATAATAAGCTGGGGTATGTCAGCTGTAAAGGAGTTTTAGAGTTCAGCGGTGTATAAATCCTAGGCGCGCAGGCGAGGGGCGTCAGCCTCCATGCCGCTGTATTGCCGCCAGTAGCCTGGGGAGCGGCATATCGGCCAGAGAGGCGATTTGCAGGTCCGCTTGTGCTAGGGAGAGCTGACACGTCAGCGGGTTGGGGACCGCCACGCAGAACAGGCCAGCCCGTTTGGCCGCCAAAATGCCATTGGGGGAATCTTCCAGGGCAATGGCCTCATGTGGTTGGACCCCAAGCGCCTCCAGGGCAGCCTGGTACAGAGCCGGATTAGGCTTCGGGTGCGGCACATCGTCCCGACACTTGATGCAGAGAAAGTGCTGGCTGAGTTCAAGGCGTGTAAGATGGCCATGCACCCAGGCCCGCGAGGAACTGGAGGCCACGCCAACGTGCAGACCTAGACGTCGGGCTTCAGCAAGATAATCATGCACTCCCGGCAGGACAGTCTGAGTTGCAATGAGGGCGTCACAGCGTTGGCGCTGTTGCGCCTGCACGGATGTACGATTGATCGCGCGCCCTAGCTGCTCTTCGAGATGTCCATATGGGTCAAAGGCTCCTACAGTGCCTATACACGTAGCCCACGCCGCAAAGGACAGCGTGCTCCCATGCGCCTCATAGATTTCTTGCCAGGACTGAAATTCGGGCAGTTCTGTATCTAAAATTAAACCGTCAAAATCGAAGACAATGGCTCGTATCATAGCGTATTGTTAGGGGGCAGCGTCCACGCAGCCACACTGTGCATACAAGTCTGCCAGCGTGTAGTCCATGCCAGCCTCAGTACGCCAGTGCAGAAAGGTACGGGGTGGAACCATAGCATGAGGCAGGTGGAATGTCAAAAGCTGTTACGCGCGCATGGGGCGCCAGGTCTGCGTCGCGGTGAGACAACTCCCAGGGGTGAGAAAAGTCGCAGCGGTACCGTCTGTGACAGTGAGCTGGGCCTGGCTATAGCTACAGGCTCTCTCATGATGCATGGTGGTGCAGGAGGTGACCAGCGTTGTGAGCTGCAACGGCTCGTCATATTCGGGCATGACCCACTGCAGCGTGAGGGCATCTCCAGAGGCCAATGGCAGGCCGGTATTGAACACGAGACGGTGCCCAGGATCGCTAGAGCTACTACCCATCAGGATACCGTGCCCCATACGATTGCCCTGGGTATCGAGCACCTGGCAGGGGAGCGCTAACGCACACTCACCCTGGTGGGGATTGTAGATGGCGCGGATCGAGTACAGGGTCACAGGATAGGATTTGCCTTTGACCATCAACGGGGGTAGACGTACAGCACAGACATGATCCTTAATCGGTAACCAGGTCGCCTCAGAGACGAGCACTTGATAGCGCCCCGCCAGGTGCTCGATACGCGCCGTCAAATTCACCGTATCGCCAATGAGGGTGAACTCGATTTTGTCCTCTGAGCCAATATTGCCGGCTATGAATTCCCCAGAATTGAGACCAATCCCCATATACACTGGCTGTTGCCCTTCAGCGCACAACTGTAAGTTAAAAGGCCAGAGTTTTTGTTGCATACGTATGGCCGTGAGCACTGCGTCGCTCTCATCATGGGCGCCGGTGCGTGGCACACCCCAGAACGCCATCAAGCCATCACCGTTAAACTTGTCGACGTTGCCCCCATGGTCATAGATGACTTTCTGCATAATGCTAAAGTAGCGGTTCAGCTTGGCCACGACCCGAGCGGGGGGCAGCTTTTCACTCATAGCCGTGAAACCAATAATATCCGCCAACAGAATGGTCCCCTGGTAAGCATCCCCACCCAGGGTGGCTGTGACTTCGCCCGACATCAACATATCTACTAACCCGGGTGAGAAATAGCGTTGCAGACTGATGCGTCTCGCCGTCTCCGCTTCGATGGCTTCATAGAGCTGAAGATTCTTAACGGCGATGGCAGCCTGGGCGCTGATGCCGGTGAGCACCTGCAAATCTTCAGCGGTAAAACCGCGTGGCGTGGTGCAGGTATCCACCTGCACGAGGCCCAGGATTTCGCCATTGATCAGCAGGGGAGTGCACATCATGCTGCGGATGGAGAGATCAACCACCGACATATTCTGATTGAAACGCGAGTCGTCCAGTGCGTCACGGGACAGGATGGAACGCTTGTGCAGCGCCACCTCATTCACAATGGTTTGCGAGATCGCTACTTCTTCCAGCGGCTCGGCAGTGCCATGCCGCATTCTGGCAACCACGGGGACAAGCCGGCCACTGTCTTTGTCATGCAGCATGATGAAGGCGCGTTCCGCCACGGGAAAAATATCAAAAAGACAGGCGAGGATCTTAGCCAGGAGGGTTTCCCGATCTGTAATGGCACCAAGGGCTGTACTCACCTGGCACATGGCCTGCAGGCGTTTTAAAGCTTCTTGGAGACCTTTGTCAGTGTGCTTTTCGGTATCGCTTACTTCCAGCCAGTTCATCGACGCATCGAGCGTCAGGGCGACCCCTGGCTGGGAGACATCATCTGTCAGCATGCGTAGTCGTAACGTCCCTCCCTCCCCGGTCAACGCGATACGTTTCGTCATCGGTTCTGCCGCCGCGAGGGCAGGGGACATGGCACGACACAGCTGGGAGGGCTTGGGAAGGAGAGCGTCGGCGCGAAAGACCATGCGGGTGGAACAGATCGTGATCTCATCGCCATCCTGGAGTTCATAGGGGACCTGCGGCAGCAGGCGTTGCCCCTGCACGATGATACCATTCGAAGACTGGAGATCTTCAATGACAAACGTCTTGCCGCGCCGTCGTAGCCGCGCATGGTGGCGACTCACATGGTGCTCGGGCAAACAGAGAAAACTCTCCGGATGGCGCCCAACGCCGGCATCATCGGGCAGCGCAAAACGTTCTCCACAGTGAAATCCCTCAAGTACTTCCAGGTGCGCCATAGCTTCTACCCATCGTTCAGATGTAGTAGCGTTGATCACCTTGTCACTCTCGCTTGCTTATCGGCACCAGGTCTAGGGCACTTAAGGTCAAGTAAACGTTCTCAGGCGTAAAGTTTTCCCGGTAACACGTCGATATGTTGAGCAATGCAGATATAGATTGTGCAAGCGCAGGAGGAAACCCATGCATCACAACCATCGGTACATGATCCCTAAAGCTTTGCGGCAGGTCACGCTCTGGGTGCATCCTGAGGGCCGCGTTATCGGCTCCTTGTTTCTCAGCTTCCATACCAAGAATGGCCCAGGTCTAGAGGATCCTTGTGCTGTCCTCAATGATGCAGCGCCATTTTTCGTGCTACAGCGTGCTGAGCCTGAAGATCTCCGTTTCTATAACAAAAGGGCCATTGTCCGCGTGGAATACCAGGAGGAAGAGACACCGAGCGAGGAGGGGGCTGGCATCAAGACGTTACACTGTCAAGTGTCGCTCATGGATGGCTCGCTCATCGAAGGTGTGGTGCGCTATCCATTGCCCCCGAGCCATGAACGTCTCTACGACTATCTTAACCTCTCCAAGGAACGGTTTACCAAGTTGTATCTGGAAGACGGCAGTATCTGCTTAGTGAATAAGGCGTATATCGTGTGTGTGTCGCAGCTCACGGCCCCGGATGAGATGGAGCCGCGCTGGCTGCCAGAGGCGGTGGAGATAAGCGGCACTTCCGTATAACTCGTGTACTGTGCCGATCATTATGAAACTCCTGGACCAATTCCGCGTAAAAAAATGGCTCGCGATGCTGCTGGCCACACCGGACGCCACCGGTCCAGCACAACGCCAGGCCATGGCGAGACTCGCCCAGATTGGTCGATCAGCCATTCCACACTTGCTGCAGGCGTTGGGGAATACTCCTCCCTCTACCATATTGATCGAGTTTCTCACGACCCGCGTCAATCCGGCTTCCTTACCCTACTTTGTGCGGGGGCTGAGTGACCGGAATCCTCGCGTGGTCGCCGGGATTGTCACGATCCTCTCGCACAGTCGAGGCTATGACCCGCATAGCTTGCTCGAACTGTTTATCGACCCAGCTGCCCCGAAGGCTGCACTCGTCCAAATTCTTACTGCCCATAAGGAGACGCTGCGCCCCAAAGCCCTCCTGGATTTGTGCAAGAGGACCGACAAGGATGGACGGCTTGCCGTGCTGCGGCTGGCTGACCAGGTGGCCACGGAAGGCATGATCCCTGAACTGCTGCCTTATGCGCACAGCGACGATTGGCTCATCCGTCTCCAGGTGGCGCAGACCCTGAGGCGTTTTAGCACAGCAGCCAGTTGCGAGACCCTGCTAGGTCTCGTGACGGATGCCCACAAGAGTGTCCGGCTGGCCGCCCTCGAAGGGCTGGCAGGCTTGCAGATGCCCGTTGAAGTGGAACCGCTCTGTGCTCTCCTGCGCGATCCAGAGCTGACTATTCAGCAAAAAGCCATCGAAGCCATCATTCAGATCAATCACCCGCACACATTGCGCCACATCCTCGAGCTCCTGCAAGATGAGTCCGAGTATATACGCCGTGCCGCGGTGGAAGTCCTAAACGCCGTCGGCACCACTGAGGCGATCAAAGATCTCTTAGGGGCGCTTGGAGACCAGGACTGGTGGGTGCGGGTGCGTGCGGCTGACGCCCTGGGCACTATTGGAGGTCCCAGGGTCGTTGAGGCGGTTATCCCGCTGCTCAAGGAGGCCGACGCGTTCATCCGCCGCTGCGCCGTGGAAATTCTCAATACTACGAAGGACCCGCGGGCGTTACAGGCGCTCGTCGATGCTTTGGAGGACCCTGACTGGTGGGTCCAGGAACGGGCTGTGGATGCCCTGGCAGCACTGGGTGAGCGCCCTGCTGTACCAGCGCTCCTCCGTCTGTTGCAGCGTGACACCCCGGCAGCCCCCGCCGTACTCCGCGCCCTGGGAAGTTTGGGTGATCCCCAGACCGTTCCAGCGGTGCTGGCGATGCTCCCGCATGGGACAACAGCCGTACGCAAAGAAGCACTGCATGCGCTGGCGACTGTCACAGAGGCGTCCCAGGCGGCGCTTGTGCAACAGGCTCTACACCAGGTTATCCAGAGCACGGATAGTGAGAGCAAGGAACTCGCGGAAAGTGTGTTGCGGACGCTCGTGACGAAATACGGCGAGAGGCTACGGAGCACCCCGATCGCCATGCCGGCTGTGGCCTCACGGCATTCCCTCCTGGGCGATTCTGGCATGGACGTGGTGGGCACTACGGATGCAGACTTCACGCCCTATGCGACCACCATGGTCGGTACGTCTGGAGCCAGCCCCGTGTCTGCCACCCCACCCAGTTTTGAGGCGCTGCAGCTCGAACCCGGGACGGTGCTAGACGGACGGTACCGCGTCGTGCGTCGTGTGGGGAGAGGTGGCTTCGGCATCGCCATCCTCGTGGAGGACATGGTCGTCAACGAAGAAATTATTCTGAAATTCTTGCATGCCTCCCTGGCCGCGGATGCCAGGCTCATCAAGGGGTTCATTCGCGAGCTGCGCTACGCTAGAAAAATCACCCATGAAAACGTCATTCGCATCTATGACTTCCTCTCTGTCGGTGGGGCCTATGCTATCTCCATGGAGTATTTTCCCAGTCACACGCTGTCCTCCGAAGCCCTGCCCCTACCTATACCGCGCGGACTCAACATCATTGGTGATATTTGCAAGGGCATGAGCGTCGCCCATCAGGCCGACATTGTGCACCGGGATCTGAAACCGCACAACATCCTTATCAATGAGCACGACCTCGTGAAAATTGTCGATTTCGGTCTGGCGGCAGGCGTCAGTCCTACTGACTCCCGCCTGACCCAGCGCAGCGCCCGCATGGGTACACCGGCATATATGGCTCCCGAGCAAGTCCGTGGAGGCTCCGTTGACCCCAGAACAGACATCTACAGTTTAGGAATTATCATGTACGAACTGTTTACCGGCACAACGCCTTACGTTGGCAATGATCCCATTGAGATCGCGTTGCAGCATGTCGAAGGGAAGCCCAAACCGCCCCGAGAACTCGCTCCCGACCTCCCGCCTGTGCTCGAAGCCATTATTCTCAAGGCCATGTCCCTGCAACCTGACGACCGGTTTCAGAGCATGGATACCCTCCGTGAGACGCTCGCTGCACTGGCCGTCTGAAGGAGTAGACGATGGCACGTCTCGACGCCTTTTTGCAGCTTGGCTGCGCCCAGGGATGTTCCGACATCCATCTGGCCATGGGTGTGCCCCCCATGTTGCGTCTGCACGGAGATCTCCTCCCTGTGAAGTATCGCGATCTGGATGCCGAAGAACTCACCAGCCTTCTGCGCGAAATCGTCACCGACGGACAATGGTCCACGTTCATGGCCGGGCATGACCTGGATTTTTCCTATGCGCAAGAAGCGGTTGGTCGTTTCCGTGTGAATCTGTTCCGGAAAACCCAAGGCATAGGCGCCACATTTCGGGTCATTCCAAGCCAGGTCCCAACCCTCGACACCTTAGGGTTGCCCCCGGTCGTGCAGCAACTCACCCAAGCACACCAGGGCTTAGTCCTGGTGACCGGCGCTACTGGGACGGGGAAATCGACGACCCTGGCGGCGATGCTGCACCATCTCAACACCACCAGGAAGTTCAATATCATCACCCTGGAAGACCCTATCGAATGTATCCATACGAGCGCCATGTCGCTGGTCGTGCAGCGTGAGGTCGGCACACACGTGGGGAGTTTTGCGGAGGGGTTGCGAGCGGCGTTACGCGAGGACCCAGACGTGATTCTTGTCGGTGAATTACGTGATGCCGAGACCATTGCCATGGCCCTGATGGCTGCCGAGACCGGTCACCTCGTGCTCGGTACCCTACATACCACGAGTGCCGCCAAGACCCTGGAGCGCATTATTGATGCCACCCCTACGGAACAGAAGGCGCAAGTGACGAATGTGCTGGCGCAGGTCCTGCAAGGCGTTCTCAGTCAGACGCTGGTGAAAACGGCTGAGGGGCGAGGCCGCAAGGCGATCGTGGAGGTCCTGGTGATGACCCCCGCCATCGCGCATTTGCTCACCAACGACAAGATCTTTCAGATTCCCATGAAACTTGAGACGGGCCGAGCCCTGGGCATGCAACTGCTCGACTATGCGCTCCTGGAAGCCGTACAACACAAACAGATCGATCCCGATGACGCCTATCTACACGCCCAGGACAAAAAGCCCTTTCAGCGTTTTGTCACTGATCCACACCTGTTGCCGAAGATTAGCCTTGTGGGAGCATGAGCACGCCAGGGGGGGACGTGAAGCGTATCAACACTTTTCTCGAACTTGTGGTCAACCAGAAAGGCTCTGACCTGCACCTGTTGTCCGGCCAGCCACCACGCATCCGCTTGTATGGGGACCTCATTCCGATCAAATACCGTGAGCTGAGCGCTGACGAAACCGCGGCGCTCCTGGCTGAAACGATGACAGATGAGGTGCGCCAGCACTTCGAGGCACGCTATAGTCTCGACTTCGCTTACGAGGTGCCTGGCCTGGCGCGCTTCCGCGTCAATGCCTTTCGCCATCTGCATGGTTTGGGCGCCGTTTTCCGCGTCATCCCTAACGCCATCCGCACGCTGGAGGCCTTAGGAGGGCCACCTGTGCTGTCCAGCTTGTGCCGGGAAAACAACGGCCTCATCCTCGTCACCGGGCCAACCGGATCAGGGAAATCGACCACGCTGGCGGCCATGATTGATTGCATTAACCGGACACGGCGGGGACATATCATCACCATCGAAGACCCCGTGGAGTTTCTGCATCAGCGCCAGGGATGTTTAATAAGCCACCGTGAGGTAGGGGTGCACACGCCTAGCTTTGCGGCGGCGCTCCACTCTGCTCTGCGCGAGGATCCAGACGTTATCCTGGTGGGTGAGTTGCGTGACCTGGAGACCATGAGCCTGGCGGTCACTGCGGCGGAAACGGGCCTCCTCGTCTTTGCCACACTGCATACAAATGGCGCGGCGGCAACGGTCGACCGCGTCATCAATGTCTTCCCTGCTAGCGAGCAACCGCGCATTCGCACCATGCTGTCCACCTCCCTGCGCAGCGTCATTTCGCAGCAACTCGTACGCCGCGCTGACGGCCATGGGCAGGTTGTGGCCTGCGAGGTACTGATTAATAACCCTGCTATCGCCAACCTCATCCGCGAAGGCAAAACGCACCAGATCGCCAGCGTGCTCGAACGCAGTGCCCTCGTCGGTATGCAGAGCCTGGACAACGCCTTGCGGACCTTGCTCGACGAGCAACTCATCACCCCGCAGGAAGCCTATCAACGTGCGGTATATAAACAGGCGTTTGCAGCCTTGCAGGACCATGAGGCCTCAGCGTGAGGGGCAGGTTGTAGGGGGAGGATGTCTGTGTACCAATCTCACGTGGTCTGAGTGAGGTGTTTTTCCAACTGCCGCTGCTCTAATGAACGCACGCGAATTTTGAACACGACGCGTCGACTCCGCACCTTGTCTTCTTTGCCGTCGGCATCCAGTATGGGTTCACTGCTGCCGCGACCACTCGCCGAGAGAAACGTGAGAAAGCAGGCACGCAGACTTGGGGACGAAGTGGCCGGCTCGCCGAGACCGCTCAAGACGCGTAGACTTTCCTGCACCACGGCCATGGCCCGTGCCTGGCTCAGGGGCAAATTGGTCTCATCCTTCCCCGAAGAATCGGAATGTCCTTCCACGACAATAGAGCTCAGCTCGCCCTTAAAAGTGTCCGAACACGCTGTGGCTGCCAACCGTGGTGTAAAAGCCCGCAGGAAATCGATACCGGCTGACGGAATTTTCGTCTCGCCGACTGCAAAGGCGAGGAGTCCCTCAGGTACGAGCACCAGCAGCCCGAGTGGATCGGCGGGATCTGCCTCGGCCCTGACGCCTTGGGCTGCAAACACCTCCAGCACCTGTTTCAGGGTCACCAGCATGGCGTTGCGGGTTGTAGCAGTTTTGTGCTCAGCGGCCGTCAGCCGCTGCTGAGTGTCGGCGACCTGCGCGCGGGCGGTTTCGAGCTTCTGTTGCTCATTGTTGTGCGACGCAACGAGGAGCAAAATAAAAATGACTGCCAACGAGGTCATCAAATCGGTGAACGAACTGGCCAGAGCCGCATTATCCCCGTGGACTGCCATGCACTTCTCCAAGATGCTGGAGCCGCTCCAGACTCTCCGTGACCCCACGCAACTGGGCGTCCAGACTGTGCACCGTCTCCCCTAAACGCCTGGTAGCCTGGGCCAGATGGGTCTCTGCTGTCTGGAGCACGCTCTCAAATTTCTCGGCACTCAAGGTCGTGTAGTGATGCAGGTGCTGTTCCATACGCGTGAGGAGGTCCTGCGTCGCCTGCGTCGCCTGACTGAAGACCTGTTGATACTGCTGCATACTCTGCGCCACCTGCTGCTGGATATCCTCCTGACGTCGGACTGTCCCCGCAAAGCGCTCAGCCTGCACCGCCGCCATGGTGGCCGTGCGCTCGGCGGTCACACCGGTCTCGCTGATGGCTTTGCTAATGCTCGCCGCGGCAGCAGCGATCTGGCGCACATGCCCGGTGACAGTGTGGTACTGCCCGAGTGCCTCCTTGAACTGTCCCAAGCTGGTATCAAACGCTGTTTGCATCTCCCGGCTTCGGTGCAGCTGCCCCTGATGCCTCTCGAGCAGTTGCGTGAGTTGGGCTGCACTTTGGGCGGACCACCCGTCAGCTTTGTCAATGACCGCCTGGGCCGCCCCAGCCGCCTGTCCGGCGCTGGCGACCACCGTCTGTGTCATCTGTTGTCCGAGCTCAGCCACTTTGGTTGAGAGATCGTGGACCACTGTCGTCAAGGCCGCGGCCATCTGGTGCACTGAGAGCCCTGTAGCCTCGTGCATCTGGCCCATGAAGCTTTGCAGGCCGGCGGTAAAATTCTCCATCTGCGCCTTGCCAAGGGTCATCTGCTCAGTCGTGGTATGTAAGGACTCTGCAAATCTGACGTCCATCCGTTCCAGCCCGGTGTCGAGCGACTGTTCAAGATGCTGTATGAGGCCGCTGCAGGCATTCGTGAGCGTCTCCTGCTGGTGTGCGAGCACCGTCATCATACGCTCCAACAAGGGCTCTATACTGTCACTCATCCCCTGCTGGAGCCCAAGGGTAACCTGGCTCGTAAAATGTTGGAGCGCTGCTCCCTGCTCCGCCATATCCTGCTGCATCGCTACTAGAACACTGGTCGGCGATAGCCGTGGCACGAGGCTATCGAGCGTTGTGATCAGGGTGTGCAGGCTCGTGCTCAGGCTGTGTGACAGCGAGCGTTCGAAGGCGAGAAAACCCGTGGCCGCGAAGAGGGCCGCAATGGACGACAGAAACTTTCCCGAGAGCCCGCTGATCAAGTTGTCGAGCCCCTGAAATTGCCCATCTACAAGCCGCACATCGAGTAAGGCGACCAGGATAGCGATAAACGTACAGAGCAAGCCCAGACCCGTCACCATGCCTGGCAGCGCTGCAAAAAAGCTCTGATTCACCCGTAGCTCGATGACTGCAGCGGCATTGAAGGCACTGCTGGCGCTCGCAGTCACCCACCAGCGGCACTGGCCGGCAGCGTCAGCTTGCCTGAGCATCTGTGCCTCAAAGTTGTGCCACGCTGGGAGCAACGGCGGTTGCTCGCGAAAGATCTGGACGACAGCATCATACGCGGCCTCTGCCAGCCCCACCCGACTCGGGGCGCGATACTCGGTCTGAATCGTCTCAAGCTGCGCTATGACACGCCGATGCAGAGCCTTTTCTCGGACGATCAGCCGCCACAGCCGGAGACCCTGGGCCAGCGTGCCCAGCAGGAGCAGCACCGCGGCGATCCAGATAAATTGCGGGGCCTCGAGACCAAACAGTATCCATTTAGCCTTGACCATGGCTAACAGGGTCATAGATGGTCCCATTTTTGTGCGAGTGTAGCGGCGGCTGATGCGTGCGAATGGACGTGGATGACTCCATTTCTCTCTTAAAGCATACCCATGCGACCGCACCTCTGCCCACTCCAAGGAGGGTACAAGAGGTAACACTCTTTGCGGCTGTGCGGAATTGCTATTGCTCTTGACAGCATGCAGGTTATAATGTAAGTCTTGTCGTCTCATTGGTCCTGGGCTGCTTTCTGGCAGGGAGGGCGGCTGGCAGTGCTGGGAGGGTAGAGGAGGATAGGGAGCATGCATGTTGGCCAGCCTGAGCGGCTATCGCAAGCCATCAGGCGTTCGCAAGACTACATCTTGTCGCAGCAACTTGCAGAAGGATTCTGGGTAGGAGAACTCGAAGCGAACACGACTCTGACCTCTGAGTACGTCCTGTTTCGTCATCTCATCGGGCATGTCGATACGGAGCGAGAGCAAAAATGTGTACGCTATCTCCTCTCACAGCAACAACCTGATGGAGGGTGGACCCTCTACTACGGTGGGCCGAGTGATCTCAGTACCACCATCGAGGCGTATTTTGCTATGCGTGTGGCCAGGGTTACACCCCAGGCACCGGCCATGCAACGTGCCCGTCGCTTTATTCTGGCACGCGGTGGGTTGACCAAAGCCCGGGTGTTCACCAAGATCTTTTTGGCCTTGTTTGGGCAATACGATTGGCGTGGTATTCCGGTCATTCCACCCGAAATCATCTTTCTGCCCCGCTCGTTTTATATCAACGTCTATGAGCTTTCGAGCTGGTCGCGCAGTGTCATTGTGCCGCTCACTATTGTTTTTGCCCAAAAACCCCTATGCCGTCTTCCAGTAGGGCTGCATGTCACAGAACTATTTGTGGAGCCACCCGGTCCAGAGCGTTATGCCATACCAATACGTGAGCGTAGGTTCAACTGGAACACCTTTTTCGTTTTGCTCGATAGACTGTTAAAAATCTCGGAGAGATATACCCCCCAAACCTTACGCGAAGCTGCTATGCGACGTGCTGAGCAGTGGACGCTCGAGCACCAGGACCATACAGGAGACTGGGGAGGCATCATGCCAGCCATGATGAACTCCCTTCTGGCTCTGGTGAGCCTGGGATATAGCCTGCGCTCGCTGCCAGTGGCGAAAGGACTGCAAGCCATCGAGCGGTTTGGCATCGAGACCCAGGACACCTTCCGGTTACAGTCGTGTGTCTCGCCGGTGTGGGATACGGTGCTCTCCATTATAG
>Ga0111539_10009483_pt1 | contig 12284 bp, 10 predicted proteins | sample RhiMethybrSRZTD1_FD_79667 | JGI IMG/M metagenome (GOLD analysis project Ga0111539, IMG submission 79667) | Populus rhizosphere microbial communities from Tennessee, USA - Rhizosphere MetaG P. TD hybrid SRZTD1 (version 2) (version 2) | ecosystem: Host-associated > Plants > Roots > Rhizosphere >...
CGCTCGCGCGCGGCCGCTGGCGGCTCAAGATGCCGGACGGCAAGGAGCTGACGGGGATGACGACCGTCGTCCTGCGCAAGCGGCCCGAGGGCTGGCGCATCGTCCACGATCACTCTTCGGCGGATGTCGGCTAGCACGCCGCCACCCGCTCCGGCTGCGTCGGCGGTGCCCGCGGGACGCCTGCCCTTCCAGACGATCTTCAGGCGCACGGCCGCCGTGGTTGCGAACCTCACGGCCCTCGTCGTGTTCGTGAGGGAGTTTCCGCCGTGGCTGCAGGCCTTGCCGAGTCTGGGCTGGCGCGAGGCCTCGGTGGACCTGATCCTGCGCCTGACCGGCCAGGCCGTGGTCCTCTCCGTCATCAATACGTTCGTAGTGGCGCTGCCCCTGGCCGGAGCGATCTACTACTTCCGCTTCATCGCGGAGCGCCGCTCCTCGTGACGGGTCACATCGTGGACGGCGGCGATCTGGAAACCCTGCTCGATCCCCGTGCGAATCGACGCGTGATGGCCTATCTGGCCCTCGCCCGCCCGTCGTGTCACTCGGACACTGGAGGTGCGCTGATCGAGGCCGCGGAGAAGTGCGGGGACTGGATCGCCTTCAGCCCGTCGTTCGCGCAGTGCCGCTACGTTGCCCTGATCACGCGCCGCCGTATCTTCGCGCTGGGCCTCGGCCAGCGGTCGGCGTGTTTCCGGCTGCCGCGCGCGCTGCGCAAGACGGCGCGGGCGACGGGCGCGAGCCGAAAGCCGGAGATCGGCGCCGACTGGGTGGGCTTCTCGCTCTTCAAGGCCGACTGGCCCGCCGTCGACCTGCCGTTCTGGACGCTGCGCGCGTACGCCGCCGCCCGCGAGCAGCCTTGACCCGGGGAGCCCTGGCCGCGACCGTCCTCGTGTGCGCGAGCCTGGGCGCCTCCTCCGCGAACGCGCAAGCGGCGAGGCCCCGCCCGCCGAACATCCTCCTCATCGTCGCCGACGATCTCGGCTACGGGGATCTCGGAAGCTACGGCCATCACACCCTCAAGACCCCCGCGCTCGACCGGTTGGCCCGCGAGGGCCTGCGCTTCACGTCCTACTACGCCGCGTCGCCGCTGTGCTCGCCGTCGCGAGCGGCCATGCTCACCGGCCGCACGCCATTCCGCGCCGGCATCGAGAGCTGGATACCCGAAGGCACGGCCGTTAAGCTCGGTCCGCGCGAGCTCACGCTGGCGACGCTGCTGAAACGCCGCGGGTACGACACGTATCTGTCGGGGAAGTGGCACCTCAATGGCGGTCTCGACGTGAAAGGCCACACCCAGCCCCGCGATCACGGCTTCGATCACGCGCTCGCGTTCCACGCGTTCGCGATCCCGAGCCACCGCAATCCCGAGAACTTCTTCCTCGACGGCAAGCCCCTGGGACGTCTCGAGGGCTATGCGGCCCAGATCGTGGTGGACCAGGCCGTGTCCTGGCTGGAGGCGCGCTCGCGCGAGGCGCCCTTCTTCCTCTACGTGGCCTTCGCGGAGCCGCATGGGACGATCGCGAGCCCGGAGTTCTTCACCGACCTCTATTCCGCGCTCACACGGGGCCGTCCCGAGCCGTTCGCGAACGGAGGAACCATCCCCGCCAACCTGGCCGCGCGCGGTCCCGGCGAGTACTACGCGAACGTGACCCACATGGACTTCCAGATCGGCCGCCTCCTCGAGCGCCTCGACCGGCTGGGCCTGCGGGACGACACGATCGTGGTGTTCACCAGCGACAACGGGCCGGTGACGGAGGACTGGCGCCACTGGTACGAGGTCAACCTGTACGGCAGCACGGGCGGCCTGCGCGGCCGGAAGGCGGATCTGTACGACGGCGGCGTTCGCGTGCCCGCCATCGTGCGCTGGCCGGGCCACGTCACGCCGGGGACAGAGACGGCCGCCCCCGTCATCGGCTACGACCTCCTGCCGACCCTTGCGGCCCTGACCGGCGTGGCCCTGCCGACAGACCGCCCGATCGATGGTGAAGACGTCTCGCCCGTGCTCCGGGGCGAAGCCTTCCGGCGCAAGCGCCCGCTGTTCTGGGAGTTCGAGGACGATCAGGGATTCCGCTACGCCCTGCGCGACGACGGCTGGAAGCTCATCACGGACCGGACCTTCGAGAGACGCCGGCTCTACGACCTTGCCCGCGACCCGTTCGAGGTCGAAGACCAGACGGCTCAGCAGCCTGCGGTGGGGACGGCTCTGCTGGAGCGCCTGAAGACGTTCGCCGCCGACGTGGCCGCCGACCCGCTGCGGCCCCGCTAAACCTGATAGAATGGGCCGTTTGTGCCTGGGGCGGAGAGCCGCGCCAGGGACGAGCGCAAATGCCTGAAGCCATTCACGCGCGCGGGGTTCGCGTCCACAACCTGAAGGGGATCGACGTCTCGATCCCGACGCGCCAGCTGGTCGTCGTGACCGGAGTGTCCGGGTCCGGCAAGAGCAGCCTCGCGTTCGACACCCTCTACGCCGAAGGCCACCGGCGTTACGTGGAGAGCCTGTCCGCCTACGCCCGCCAGTTCCTCGAGCGGATGGAGAAACCCGCCGTCGACGTCATCGACGGCATCTGCCCGGCGGTCGCCATCCGCCAGCGGACCCCTTCCCGCAACCCGCGGTCCACCGTGGCCACCGCGACCGAGATCCACGATCACCTGCGCGTCCTTTTCGCGCGGGTGGGACGGACGGTCTGCGGCACCTGCGGGAGCGAGGTCACCAAGGACACCGCGGAGGCGGTGGCCCAGCGCCTGCTCGGACTGCCCGAGGACTCCCGCGTCCTGGTGGCCTTCCCGGTCTCGGCCGGTGGCATCCCGCGTGCGGACCTGTTCGAGCGGCTCCTCAAGCGCGGCTTCCGGCGCCTGCTCGCGGGCGAAGACCCGCTCGACCTCGAAGGTCTGGATCCGGCGGCGGCGCCCGCGGGCGACGAGATGCTCGTGCTCGTGGACCGCCTGGCCGCCCGCGAGGACACGCGTGCCCGTCTCGTGGATTCGCTGGAGACGGCGTTCGCGGAGGGTGGCGGACGCGCCTTCGTGCGCGTGGTGGGTGGCCCGGAGCTCCGCTTCTCCGAAGGCTTCGACTGCGCCCGTTGCGGCCGGGGTTTCGAGGAGCCGCAGCCGCGGCTCTTCTCGTTCAACAACCCCTACGGGGCCTGCCCGACCTGCCACGGCTTCGGGAACCTGATCGAGGTGGACCAGGACCTCGTGATCCCGGACAAGGACCGCACGCTGCGCAAGGGCGCGGTCGAGCCCTGGAACAAGCCGCACTACAAGACGGCCCAGGCGGAGCTGCGCCGCTTCGCGAGGCGGCGGGGCATCTCGCTCGACACGCCGTGGAAGGACCTGCCCGAGGAGCACCGCCGCCTGGTTCTCGAGGGCGACGAGGAGTTCCAGGGCGTCGTCGGCTTCTTCCGCTGGCTGGAGACGAAGAAATACAAGGTCCAGGTCCGCGTGTTCCTGAGCCGCTACCGCGGATACCAGGTCTGCCCGGCCTGTCAGGGCACGCGCCTGCGGCCGGAAGCGCTGGGCGTGCAGGTGGGCGGTCGCGGCATCGACGCGATCTGCGCCCTCTCCGTGCGCGAGGCCTTCGCCTTCCTGTCCGATCTCGCTTTCGAGGAGACGGACCGCACGGTCGCGGCCAAGGTGCTCTTCGAGCTCAAGCGGCGGCTCTCGTACCTGACCGACGTGGGCCTCGATTACCTGACGCTGGCCCGCGCGTTCGCGTCGCTCTCGGGGGGCGAGGCCCAGCGCATCGCGCTGGCCACCGCGCTGGGCACGGGGCTGGTGGGCACGCTGTACGTGCTCGACGAGCCGTCCATCGGCCTCCATCCGCGCGACACGGGCCGCCTGATCGACGTGCTGAAGGCCTTGCGCGACCAGGGCAATACCGTCCTCGTGGTCGAGCACGACCGCGCCATCATCAAGGTCGCGGACGACGTCATCGACCTCGGGCCGGGAGCGGGGGAGCAGGGCGGACGCGTGGTGTTCCAGGGATCGTACCCGGAGCTGATGCGCGACGGCCGCAGTCTCACCGCCAAGTACTTGCGCGGCGAGCTGCAGATCCCGGTGCCGGCCAAACGGCGCAAGGGGAACGGGCTCGCCCTCGGGGTGCGCGGAGCGCGCGCCCACAACCTCAAGGGTGTCGACGTCAAGATCCCGCTCGGCGCGCTCACCTGCGTGACCGGCGTCTCCGGGTCCGGGAAGTCCACGCTGGTGACGGACGTCATCTGCGGGGCCCTCCTGCACCGTCAGGGCCGCTGGGACCGGCCCGTCGGCGCTCACGACGCCATCGAGGGCGCGTCCTTCGTGGACGAGGTCATCGTGGTCGACCAGTCGCCCATCGGGCGCACGCCGCGCTCCAACCCCGTGACCTACCTCAAGGCCTTCGACGGGATCCGCGAGCTGTTCGCGGCCACCCGCGACGCGCGCGCCCGCGGCCTCACGGCCAGCGACTTCTCGTTCAACGTTCCCGGCGGGCGCTGCGAAACCTGCGCTGGCGACGGCCAGGTGCGCGTCGACATGCAGTTCCTGGCCGACGTCTCGCTCGTGTGCGAGGCCTGCGGGGGCCGGCGTTACCGCGCGCCCGTGCTCGAGGTGCGCTACAAGGGCCGGTCCATCGACCAGGTCCTGGAGATGACGGTCCACGAGGCCGTGCACTTCTTCTCCGGCCAGGCCGCGGTGGTGCGCCGCCTGAAGCTGTTCGAGGAGATCGGGCTCGGTTATCTGCGCCTCGGGCAGTCCGCCACCACCCTCTCCGGAGGCGAGGCCCAGCGCATCAAGCTGGCCGCGCACCTGGCGCGCAAGGCGGGCCAGCGCGTCCTCTACGTGCTGGACGAGCCCACGACGGGCCTGCACCTCGGCGACATCAACGAGCTGCTCGGATGTTTCCATCGCCTGCTCGAGGCGGGGGCGACGCTCCTCGTGATCGAGCACAACATGGACGTGGTCAAGCAGGCGGACTGGGTCATCGACCTCGGTCCGGAGGGCGGGGCGGAAGGCGGACGGCTGGTCTTCCAAGGGACGCCGGAAGGGCTGGCCGCGTCGACGGGCGTGAGCCTGACGGCACGTTATCTGCGCGCCGCGCTGGCCGCGCCCGCGCGCCAGGCCCTCGCCGAGGTCTAGGTCGCGTGGGCAGCGTCACTTCGCAAGTCTGATATCATCGACCGATTTCGCGGCCCTCGCCGGGCCGGCGCGCGCGCAATCGACGGGACCGGAGGGAAGAGGATGATCCATCGGGCAGCGCCCGCGGCGCTCGCTTTCGTGCTCCTGGCCGGCGTGTCCGAAGCCGCATCGCGACCCAGCTTCGAGGACCTGGTCGCGAACCTCAAGAGCCCCAACGCCGGCACGCGGCGCGACGCCGCGGCCGAGCTCGGACGCAGCCGGCGCCGCGAGGCGGTGACTCCGCTGGCCGCGCTCGTGCGCGATCCCGACGCCAAGGTGCGCCTGGAGGTCGTGCGGGCGCTGCGCGAGCTGCGCGACCTCACCGCGGTGCCCGCGATCGTGACCTCGCTCTCCGACGGCGAGCCGCAGATCCGCGAGGAGGCCATCGGGTCGCTCGTCGAGATCTACGCCGACCGCGACCGCGGCAACCCGGTGGGACGGTTCCTCGAGCTGTTCTCCGACGAGTTCGACCGGTCGTCGCTGGCCGCGCACGGCTCCGTCGATTCCTCCGTGATCCAGGCCCTCGCCGCCAAGCTCGCGGACGAGGACAAGGACATCCGGCAGGAAGCGGCCTACGCCCTGGGCATCCTCAACGGGACGGAGGCGCTGCCCGCGCTCACGAACTCGCTGCGCGATCCGGAGGCGTCCGTGCGTGGGGCCGCCGCCACCTCGATCGGAAAGATCGGGACGGCGGAGAACGGCCGGGCCCTGGTGCCGCTCCTCTCCGACGACTCCACCAACGTCCGCAACCGGGTGCTCCAGGCCATCGGCGTGCTGCGGGTGAGGGAGGCCGGCCCGGCCCTGCGCCAGCTCTACGAGGCCAACCGGAGGAAAGAGGGCGGCCCGCGCATCCTGGCCGCGTTGAGCCGCATCGGCGATCCCGCGCAGGCGGACCTGTTCCAGGAGCTCGTGCAGGACCCCGATCCCGAGCGCAAGCGGCTGGCCATCGAGGGCCTGGGGCGGATCTCGGATGCCTCGCGCCTGCCCGCGTTCAAGAAGGACTACCAGCGCGAGAAGAACGAGGAGCTGCGGCTGGCCTACAGCTTCGCGCTCGTGCTCCTGGGCGACCGGGCGTTCCTGGACACGATCGTGCTCAGCCTGCCGTCGCGCACCCTGGGCACGCGCAGCCGGAGCTACCTGCAGGAGATGGGGCCGGCGATCCTACCCGAGCTCTATCCGTACTTGAACGACCCGGAGGCGGAAATTCGCGCCACCCTGTGCGACATCATCGCGTCCTTCGGCGATCCGGAGGCGATCCCGCGCCTGACCCCGCTCATCAACGACCCGAGCCAGACCGTGGCGGACAAGGCCAACCGCGCGGTCGAACGGCTGCGCCGCTCGGGGGCCGCGAAGGCCTCGCGCTGAGGACCCTGGCCGCGGCTTGCGCGGTCGTCTCCGTCTCTCTCGTGGTGTCGGGCTGCAAAGGCCCCAGCTCGGGGGGAGCGGACGGCAGCCTGTCCAGCTCCGTCCGGGAGAGTAAATCGCTCCTGGAATCGGGGCAGCTCGACGCCGCCCTGGCCGAGCTGCAGAAGGCGCCGGACGATCCGGATTCGCTCTACTACCAGGGCCGCGTGTGGGCGAAGAAGGCGGAGTCCGCGCCTTTGCCCACGCCTCCGCCCCCGCCCGTCCCGACCCCACGCGGATGGCAGGCGCCACCGGCGCCCGAGTTCAAGCCGGAAGAGATCCAGGCCGCGCAGCTCTACGAGAGGGCCATCGCCGCCAAGCCGGACAACGCCGCCGCCCATCTCGCGTTGGGGCAGCTCCTCGCCCCTCACGCCGCGCATCAATACGACCTGGCCGAAGAGGCGGCCAAGCACAAGAAGCCGCCCGTGCCCGCCGCGCCGCTTCCCATCGACGCCAGCGTGGACCGGGTGATCCGCGCCTTCCAGGTCGCGATGCAGGCCGATCCGACGTCACCCGGGCCCGTCGAGGAGATCATCCGTTTCGGCCGCCGCGTGGGCCGGCTGGACGCGGCCGAAGCGGGCTTCAAGGAGATGGTCCGCCGCAAGAAGGAGAGGGAAACCGCGGAGCCGCTCGCCCGGTACGGCGATTTCCTGGCCGAGGAGAAGAAGGAGCCGCTGGCTGCGATCGAGCAGTACCGCCAGGCCCTCATCTGGGTTGCCGACGACGATGCCACCCGGGGCAAGGTCGCCGGCATCTACCTGAAGATGGCCGCGGAGGCCTTCGCCAGGCAGCAGTACCTGGTGGCTGACGACTATCTCAAGGAAGCGTCGAAGTACGTCACGGATCGCTCGTCCGCCCAGGGCCGCATGCTGGAAGACTACCGCGGCCGGCTGCGCAGCATCCGGCGATAGGGACGGGCTCCGCTCGCGCCCCCGACGCGCGCGCGTCGGATCAAAACGGCGTGTGGCCCAGCCCGTTCTGGTCGATGAAGATGAGCCCCGACTCCGAAGGGTTGCCCGGCGAGTAGAAGCGCACGAGGGCCTCGCCTCCGACCTTGAGACGATCCGCGGTGACCCCTTCGGTGGGGCCGCTCACGATGTGGGGATCGTAGACACGGACCAGGTACGGCTGGCTCACTGGCGTTGGCGGGAAGTTCACGGGCACGCGCCGCGCCGTCCCCCGCCAGATCCAACGGCCTGGCTCCTTGGTCAGGAAGAACTCCTCGCCTTGCTGCATCCAGCTCCCGAAGAAGACGACGTTGTCCTCGCAGCGTGGTGAGCCCTCGACGCACTCGGGAACCTGGTCGTATTCGATGGTCACGGAGGCGGTGCCGGGCGGGTTCGGGAAGGGCGCTTCGTCGGGCCCCGCTGTGCGCTTGAAGGCGTTGCAGGACAGGGCGTTCAAGGCGGCCGCGCCGAGCAGAGCCGCGCGCCAGGGCATGCGAGCCATCACTCCCACCTTCTGAATTCGGATGATAGCATGCGTGAATGCTGGAGCCGGCGCTCCCTCCGACCCTCGTCATCGACGATGACGACGTGGTCCGGAAGACGTGCGTGGAGCTCCTCGAGGCCCGCGGGCACAAGACCCTTTCCGCCGCCACCGTGGGCGAAGGCCTGCGCCTCTTCTCCGAGCACCGGCCGGCCGCGGTGCTGCTCGACCTGAGGCTCCCGGACGGCACGGGCATCGACGTCCTGCGCGAGTTCCAGCGCCAGGCTCCGGGCACGCCGGTCGTGGTCATTTCGGGGCATGGCAGCGTCTCCGAGGCCGTGGAGGCCATGAAGGTGGGGGCGACGGACTTCCTCGAGAAGCCCGTCTCCCGCGACCGCCTCTTCCAGATCCTCGACCGCATCCTCCATCCGCCGCTCCCGGGAGGAGAGACGGACCTCGAGAAGGTCGCGGACGGATCGCGCTACGGCATGGTCGGGCGCTCCGAGCCGATGCGCCGCATCTACCAGCTCATCGAGATGGCCGCGCCGACCAAGTGCCGCGTCTTCATCGCGGGGGAGAGCGGGACGGGCAAGGAGCTGATCGCGGGGGCGGTCCACGCCCTCTCCCCGCGCCGCGACCGCCCCTTCATCGAGCTCAACTGCGCCGCCATCCCCAGCGAGCTGATCGAGAGCGAGATGTTCGGGCACGTGAAGGGCGCGTTCACGGGCGCGGTATCGGACCGGAAGGGGAAGTTCGAAGCGGCCACCACGGGCACGCTGTTCCTGGACGAGATCGGGGACATGAGCCTCATCACCCAGGCCAAGCTCCTGCGCGTGTTGCAGGAGGGGATCGTGACTCCGGTGGGCAGCTCGGAGCCGCGCCCGGTGGACGTGCGCATCGTGTCCGCCACGAGCAAGAACCTGCCGGAGGAGATCGCGCGCGGGACGTTCCGCGAGGACCTCTACCACCGCATCAACGTCCTCACGGTGGCCGTCCCGCCGCTGCGGAACCGCCGCGAGGACATCCCGGAGCTGGCCGAACACTTCCTGCGCCTGGCCAGCGTCGAGAACGACGTCAAGCCCAAGCGCCTGTCGCCCCGTGCCGTCGACCTGCTCATCCAGATGCCCTGGCAGGGGAACGTGCGGGAGTTGCGCAACCTCATGGAGAGGCTCGTCGTGCTCGTGGCCAAGGACGTCGTGGGGCAGCAGGAGGTCATGGACGTCCTCCAGATGCCGGGCGTCCGCGCGGAGGAGACGAACCCGCTCCCGCTGCGCCAGGCCCGGGCCCGATTCGAGCGCCAGTACATCCTCTACCGCCTCACGGCGAACCGCGGAAACCTCGGCAACACCGCCCGTGAGCTCGGAATCGAGCGGACGAACCTCTATCGGAAGATGAAGCAGCTCGGGATCCAGGCTCCCTCCCGCTCCAAGCCCTGAGCGTTGCGCATTAGATAATCGGTTGTTGTCGTTATGCATCATCTGCGGGTCCCCGGCCAAGGGCAGCAGCCCCCGAAGTCTATACAGGTCAGCCCCGAACGATATTCCTGGGACTTGGCACATACCCTGCTTATGGTATAGCCGACGAGGGATCGCATCACCGTAGCCGCATCGGTGAGTCGAGGCCTTCCGCAGGCGAACGGCGTGGTTTGGAGGGAGCTGCGCCGCCAGCCGCGGTAACGATCGGTCGTGCGACCGATCGGGGACTTGACGCCGGGGCGGAGGCGGGGATCGCGATCCCTTCTTTTTTTCCCTAACGCCCGATCATTCTCTCGACCGTGGGCGCGGTCCCGCGACCCTGAGCCGAGACAGGCGCCCCCGCGAGGGCCGGGCAGCTGGCGCTTCTCGAGAAGATCTGCAGTGCCATCGATTCGTCCTGCTCGGCGAAGTTCGCGAGGTACACGGCATATTCACCGGATCCGACGGTCGCGGTCGAGAGGCGCCGCGGCTTCACCGTCGAGGGCTCGGACTGAGCCACGAAGTGGCACGTGCGCGCGTTGAAGTGCTCGAGGTCGCAGGCCCCCTGGACGGCATAGACACCGATCGGACTCGACGGCGACGTCCAGTCCACGACAATGTCGATGCGTGCGGTCGCGTTCAATGTGAAGGGCACGGCGACCACCGTTCGCGCCGGGACCGGCCCGTTGTCGTCGAACACCACACTCTGCTCGCACGGAAGGGTCGTGGTCGTCGTCACGGACGTCGAGCTGCTGCTTCCACCGCCGCAGGCCGGGATGACCAGGACCAGGACCAGGCCGACCGCGAGCCTCTGGGTGTTCATGCTCACTCCTCTGTTCGAGTGATCCCTCCGTTGAAATCTGTGACGGTTTCCGGGCAGCGTCAACGGGACCGCGAGATTTCACCGGTGGCCACCGTCGCACGCGTGTGGTCACGCTCGAAGGAATCGAACCGGCAAACGAGGATTTGGCGGCTCGCGGCCCCCGCCGATAGAATCGGGATTTCGCCCTCCCGCGAACATTCCGTTCGTGGCGGTGCGAGGGCAGGGAGGTCGCCGTGGCCGCGCGGAAGGCATTCGTCACCGGGATCACCGGCCAGGACGGCAGCTACCTGGCGGAGCTTCTCCTGGACAAGGGATACGAAGTCCACGGCCTGGTGCGGCGGAGCAGCTCGTTCAACACCTGGCGGATCGATCACGTCCGGGACCGCCTGATCCTCCATTATGGCGACCTCGTCGACCAGAACAGCCTGATGCGCACGCTGGAGCTGGCCGGTCCCGATGAGATCTACAACCTGGCCGCGCAGAGCCACGTCAAGGTCTCGTTCGAGATGCCCGAATACACGGCCAGCGTCACCGCCCTTGGCGTGCTGCGCTTGCTCGACGCCGTGCGCGAGGTGGACCTGAAGGCCCGCGTGTACCAGGCGGGCAGCTCGGAGATGTACGGCCTGGTGCAGGAGACGCCGCAGACGGAGAAGACCCCTTTCCATCCGCGTTCTCCCTACGGTGCGGCCAAGGTGTTCGGCCACTGGATGGCCGTGAACTACCGTGAGGGTTACGGGATGCACGCGTCCAACGGCATCCTGTTCAACCACGAGTCCCCGCGGCGGGGCGAGAACTTCGTGACCCGCAAGATCACGATGGGCGTGGCCGCCATCAAGAACGGCCTCCAGCGCGAGCTGCACCTCGGCAACCTCGACGCCAAGCGCGACTGGGGCTTCGCGAAGGACTACGTCGAGGCCATGTGGCGGATGCTCCAGCAGGACCAGCCGGACGACTACGTCGTGGCCACGGGCGAGACGCACTCGGTGCGCGAGTTCCTCGAGGAGGCCTTCTCGCACGTCGGCCTCCACTGGCAGGACCACGTGAAGGTCGACCCGAAGTACTTCCGTCCGGCGGAGGTGGACGTCCTCCTCGGAGATCCCACCAAGGCCCGCACGAAGCTCGGCTGGACACCGCGCGTCACCTTCAAGGAACTGGTTCGCCTGATGGTGGACGCGGACCTGGAAGGCGGCGGGAAGCCGGTCCGTCCCCGCGGCTAGACGGTCGGGCCGTCAGCGCGCGACGGGGCTGGTCGCGCGCGCGTCGATGAGGGCGTCGAGCTCGCGGCGCAGGCGGGGCAGGATCTCGTCGTAGGTGAAGGCCCCGACCGTCTCCGTACGGCGCTTGAGGTTGACGTGGGTCGGGCCGCACCAGAGGCCCAGGTCCGCATCGTCCGTCTCGCCGGGGCCGTTCACGCGGCAGCCCATCACCGCGATGGTGAGGGCGTGCTTCTCCGCGTAGACCGTCATCTCCTTGACCGCCTCCGCCAGCTCCACGAACTTCTCGTTCTCGACGCGCGAGCAGGACGGGCAGGAGATGATGTTGAGCTTGTCGTCGTCGAAGACGGGCACGGAGCGGAAGCGCCCGGCGGCCACGTCGGCCAGGATCTGGCGGCCCACGGTGATCTCTTCGTGCTTGCGCGGATTGGGGAGGGTGAGGCTCACGCGCAGGGTGTCGCCGATCCCGCGCGAGAGGAGCTGCTCGAAGGCCACCCGCGTCTTGATCACGCCTTCCGGCGGGATGCCCGCCTCCGTGACGCCGAGGTGCAGAGGCACGTCCGGGCGCAGGGCCGCGAACCGCATGTTCCCCTCGATGACCTTGCGCGGATGCGAGTCCTTGAGGCTGACCACGTAGCGGTCGAACTTGAGGTCGTCGAGCAGGGCGCAGTGCTCCAGGGCGGACTCGACCATGGCCGCGATGTCGTCTTCCGGATGCCGGGCCTTGAGCGCGGGGTCCACGCTCCCGCAGTTCACGCCGACACGGATCGCGCAGTCGTGCTCGCGCGCGACGTCGGCCAGGAAGCGCACCTTCTC
>Ga0111539_10009484_pt1 | contig 12283 bp, 9 predicted proteins | sample RhiMethybrSRZTD1_FD_79667 | JGI IMG/M metagenome (GOLD analysis project Ga0111539, IMG submission 79667) | Populus rhizosphere microbial communities from Tennessee, USA - Rhizosphere MetaG P. TD hybrid SRZTD1 (version 2) (version 2) | ecosystem: Host-associated > Plants > Roots > Rhizosphere >...
CGCCACCATCTGCATGGTCACGCACGATCCGCGCTACGCGGCACACGCCGATCGCGGCGTCCACCTCTTCGACGGCCGCGTCGTCGAAGAGAACGTCGGCACGGCGGTCTAGCCACGGGCATCAAGGAACAGAGGGCAGGGTCGTGCTGATTCAAGATATTCGGTACGCCCTGCGTTCGTTCCGTCGCGCGCCGGGCTTCACGCTCGTCGCGCTCGTCACCCTCGCGCTCGGCATTGGCGGCACCACCGCGATCTATTCGATCGTCGACGGCGTGCTGCTCCGCCCGCTTCCCTATTCCGATCCCGGCCGCATTCTCCGCATCAATCGGATCGGCGCCACCGGCGGTCTCGACTCCTTCTCCGCCGCCGATTATCGCGACCTGAAGAAGGACGCGACGAGCTTCGCCGCGCTCGCGGGCTTTCGATCCGACATCGTCGACATGACCGGGCGCAGCGAACCGGTTCGCATCATCGGCATGCAGACGACCGCCGCGTTCTTCGATGCGTTCGACGCGGCGCCGTTGCTGGGCCGCACGTATCACGAGGCCACGGACAAACCCGGCGCGGCCGTCGCGGTGATCAGCGAAACGACCTGGCGGCAGCAGTTCGGATCCAATCCAGCGGTGATCGGCACGCAGGTTCGGTTGAACGGCGCGCCGACGGAAATCATCGGCGTCGTCCCCGAATATCTGCGGCACCCGCAGAAGAGCGATGTGTGGATGTTGTCGCCGTTCGACGTGCCGACGTCGCCGTTCGGGGTCGACGGGAACGACAGCCGCGACATCCACTACTTCGGCGTGGTCGGCCGCATCGCCCATGATCGCCAGGTGGTCGAGGCACAGCAGCAGCTGAAATCGATCGGCGATCAGATTGCGCGCGATCAAAAGGGCAACGCCGGCAGCACGTTCAGGGGCGAGCCGCTCGCGTCGAGCATGGTCGCCGACGTGCGAACGGCAATGCTCGTGCTGCTGGGTGCGGTCGGATTCGTGTTGTTGATCGCGTGCGCGAACGTTGCGGGGCTGTTGATCGCCCGCGGCGCCGCGCGACGACGTGAGCTGGCGGTACGGACGGCGCTGGGCGCAGGACGCGCCCGCCTGATTCAACAGTTGCTCACCGAGAGCCTGGTCCTTGCGCTGGTCGGCGGCGCGCTCGGCATGCTCGTCGCCACGTGGACGCAGCAATTGCTGATCAGCCTCGCGCCGGAAAACCTGCCGCGCCTCGCGGACGTCGCGCTTGACTGGCGCATCGCCGCATTTGCATTGATTGCCACGATCGGTGTCGGCGCGCTCTTTGGACTGACACCGGCCCTGCAATCGTCGAAGCCGGAGCTCAATACCGATTTGAAGGACGGCGGCCGTGGCGGCACGAGCCGTACGGGCCTGCGCAACGTCATGGTCGTGGCGCAAGTCGCCCTCGCGCTGGTGCTGCTGATCGGCGCCGGCTTGATGCTGACCAGCTTCGCGCGCCTCCGCGCGGTCGATCCCGGCTTCCGCGTGACCGAGGTTGTCACCGTCGAACTGATGCTGCCGCTCGCGCGATTCGACGACACCGCGCAACGAAACTTCTACATGGCCGTGCACGAGCGGCTCAAGGCCAATCCGATCACCGCGCAGTCGGCGATGCTCTTCCCGTTTCCGTTTGGCGGCGGCAACGCGCAAGCGGGCCTGCAGGTCATCGGCCAGCCCGAGAAGCCGCCCGAACAGCGCACCAGCGCGGATCTCTATTCGGTATCGCCGGGATACCTGCAAACCGTCGGCGTCAAGCTTCTGAAAGGCCGCGACTTCAACGAGAACGACGGCCCGAAGTCTCCTCCCGTCATCTTGATCAGTGAATCCGCGATCAAGGACTTCGGCGGCAAGGATCCGATCGGCGAGAAGGTCGACATGGGCGATGAGTTCACCGTGATCGGCATCGTCTCGGACGCGCGCCGGCGCTCGCTCGACACGCCGCCGCGTGCCGCGGTCTACCTGCCCTACACGCAGTTCGTGCTGCCCTACATGGGCGCGGTCGTGCGCACCGATCGCGGCGCGGGCGCGGTCGCATCCGCGGTGAAGACCGCCGTCGCGCAGATCGATCCCGATCTGCCGATCGGCGACGTCAAGACGATGGAACAGATCATCGAGGAGTCGACGGGCGAGCCGCGCTTCCGCTCGTTCCTGATCGCGAGCTTCGCGGTCCTGGCGCTGATGCTCGCCGCCGTCGGCGTGTATGGCCTGATCAGTTTCACCGTCACGCAACGCGTGCCTGAAATCGGCGTCCGGCTCGCGCTCGGCGCCAGCCCGCGCCAGGTCTTTGCGCAAGTCATCGGCCAGGGCTTGCGCCTTGCCGTCATCGGCGTCGTGCTGGGGCTCGTGGCGGCCGCGGCCGCGACGACCCTGGTGCGCGGCCTGCTCTTCAATACCAGCGCCACCGATCCGCTCGTCTACGGCTCCCTGGCGGCGTTGCTGCTGGCGATGGCGGCACTGGCGTGTTATGTTCCGGCTAGACGCGCCATGCGCGTCGATCCGATGACCGCCCTTCGCTCAGAGTGAGCCTTTTCAGCCTTCAACAATGATCAGACTGCAGAACATCGAGAAATCGTACCGTCACGGCCTGTCGCAGACCTTCGTCCTACGCCGCGTCAACGCGGAAATCAAGCAGGGCGATTTCGTGTCCATCATGGGACCGTCGGGCGCGGGCAAGAGCACGCTGCTGCACATCCTCGGCATGCACGACAGCGCGTGGACCGGCGAATACTGGCTGCACGACGATCCGATTCATCAACTGTCGGCGAAGGATCGGATGCGGCTGCAGAAACAGCACATCGGTTTCGTGTTCCAGAGTTATCACCTGCTCGACAACCTCACGGTCTACGAGAACATCGATCTGCCGTTGTCGTACCGCGACGTGAAGAAGGCCGAACGCGAGGGCATGGTCGCCGACATCCTCGACCGCTTCAACATCGTCGGCAAGAAGGACCTGTTCCCCAACCAGCTCTCGGGCGGCCAGCAGCAGCTCGTCGCGATCGCGCGCGCCGTCGTCGCCAAGCCGTCGCTGATCCTCGCCGACGAGCCCACCGGCAACCTGCACTCCGATCAGGGCAAGGAGATCATGGAGCTGTTCCGGCGCCTCAACGAGGCGGGGACGACGATCGTGCAGGTCACGCACTCCAAGGAGAATGCGTCGTACGGCAAGCGCGTGATCAATCTCAAGGACGGTTGGATCGTCGATGCGAACTGATCCGCCGTCCCGGATCCTTATCGCCGACGACCAGGCCGACGTCATCGAAGCGCTGCGGTTGCTGTTGAAGCCGGAGGGCTTCATCATCGACACCGCCGCGTCGCCGCCGCAGCTGCTGCGCGCCCTCGAGCTCAAGGACTACGACGTCGTCCTGATGGACCTGAATTACACGCGCGACACGACGTCGGGCGAAGAAGGTCTCGATCTCCTGCAACGCATTCACACCGCCGACGAATCGCTGCCGGTCGTCGTGCTGACGGCGTGGGGATCGGTGAACGTCGCGGTCGAGGCGATGCGGCGCGGCGCCCGGGATTTCGTGCAGAAGCCGTGGGAGAACGAGCGGCTGCTCTCGATTGTCCGCACGCAGACCGAACTTGGCCGCGCGATTCGCCGCGGCCGCCAGCTCGAAGCGGCCAACCAGGCGCTGCAAGCCGACGGACGCTCGCCGATCCTCGCCGAATCGGCGGCGATGCGGCCGGTGCTCGAGATGATTGCGCGCGTCGGGCCGTCGGATGCCAACGTCCTGATCACCGGAGAGAACGGCACCGGCAAGAGCCTCGTGGCGCAAGCGCTGCACGCCGTCTCGCCCCGCGCCGGCCGGCCGATGGTGACCGTGAATGCCGGCGGCATGGCCGAGGGCGTGTTCGAATCCGAGCTCTTCGGACACCTCAAGGGCGCGTTCACCGACGCGAAGACGGATCGCGTCGGCCGTTTCGAGCTGGCCGACGGCAGCACGCTGTTCCTCGATGAGATCGCCAACGTGCCGATGACGCAGCAACAGAAGCTGCTGCGCGTGATCGAGACCGGCGAATTCGAGCGGCTCGGCTCGTCCAAGACGCGCAAAGTGAGCGTGCGCCTGATCTCGGCGACCAATGCCGATCTCAACGCCGAGGTCGAGGCCGGGCGCTTCCGGCAGGACCTCTACTTCCGGCTGAACACGATCGAGATTCACCTGCCGCCGTTGCGCGACCGGCGCGAGGACATCCCGCTGCTCGCGAAACATTTTCTCCGCCAGCACGCGCAGCGCTACCGCAAGACGCTCACCGGGTTCGATCCGGCCGCGATGCAAATCCTCATGGATCATCGCTGGCCCGGCAACGTGCGCGAGATGGACCACTCCATCGAACGCGCCGTGCTGATGACGCAGGGGTCGACGCTCCGCGCCGGCGATCTCGGCTTGCGCGTCGACGGCGGATCGACCTCGCGGCTCGAGGACATGAGCCTCGAGGAAGTCGAAGCCTTCCTGATCAAGAAGGCGATGGCGCGATACGGCAACGTCAGCCACGCCGCCCGCGCCCTCGGCCTGTCGCGCTCCGCGCTCTATCGCCGCCTCGAGCGCTACAAACTGTGAGATTGCTAAGTTGGGGTCAGGTCCCGAGAATTAGCGAAATGCTAAGCGGGGGCCAGGTCACAGAATACGAGACGCCAAGAGTCATCTGACCCCAACTTAGCAAAACGCTAATAATCAGCACCTGACCCCAACTTAGCGATGTGGCGACGATTGCGGCTCGATCAGCAGGTGTTTCTTCTCGCCCTCGGCGCCGGCATTCCCGGCGCGGCGACCGCGCTGTGGATCCTCTGGACTGAGCCCTACACGCCGAAGGTGCAGTGGACGCTGACCGTTGTCATCCTCAGCGCCCTCTTCGGACTCGCCTCATCGGTCCGCACGCGCATCGTCGTGCCGCTGCAGACGCTGTCGAACCTGCTCGCCGCCCTTCGTGAGGACGACTTCTCGATCCGCGGCCGCACCGCAAACCCCGACGATCCGCTCGGCGCCGCGCTGATCGAAATCAACGCGCTCGCCGAAACACTGCACGAACAGCGCCTCGGCGCCGTGGAAGCCACCGCCCTGCTGCGAACGGTGATGGAACAGATCGACGTCGCGGTGTTCGCGTTCGATCCGGAGCATCGATTGCGCATCGTCAATCGCACGGGCGAACGGTTGATGGGCAAGAGCATGGAGCACATGCTCGGCCGCACCGCGGAGGAGCTCGCGCTGAAAGACTGGTTTGGCGACGCGCCCCGGGTCGTCGACATCTCCCCTCCCGGCGGCGGGCCCGGCCGATGGGAAGTGCGAAAGACCACCTTCCGGCTCGGCGGCCTGCCGCACGATTTGCTGGTGCTGTCCGACGTGAGCCGTCCGCTTCGCGAACAGGAACGGCAAGCCTGGCAGCGGCTGATTCGCGTCATCGGGCACGAGCTGGGCAACTCGCTCGGTCCGATCAAGTCGATCGCCGGCTCGCTCGAAAACCTGTTGCAGCGTGATCCGCCTCCCGAAGACTGGCGTGAGGACATGCGCCGCGGCCTGCAGGTGATCGAATCGCGCACCGATTCATTGAGCCGCTTTACCGGCGCATCGGCGCGGCTCGCCCGCCTGCCCGCGCCAAAACTGGCGCCGGTCGTGTTGAAGCCGTTGATCCAGCGCGTCGCCGCATTCGATGCGCGCGTGCCGGTGGTGGTGAAGCCCGGACCCGACGTGACGATCGACGCGGACGCCGATCAACTGGAGCAGTTGCTGATCAACCTGCTGCGCAATGCCGCCGATGCATGCCTTGAGGTCGGCGGCGGCACCGTCACCGTTGGCTGGCGGCGCACGCGCGGCGGACTCGAGATTGCAGTGGAAGATGAGGGCCCCGGCCTCTCGAACACCTCGAACCTGTTCGTGCCGTTCTTCACCACGAAACAGGGCGGCTCGGGCATTGGCCTGGTGCTGTGCCGGCAGATCGCCGAAGGCCACGGCGGATCGCTCGCGCTGGAGAATCGCAAGGACGCGCGCGGCTGCCGCGCCCGGCTTACACTACCGACATGATTCGAGCCGTCCTGGTGTTGTCGATCGCGCTGGCGCTGTCCACGGGCGTCGTCGCGCAGAATCGCTACAAAGCCGGCGACGGCAAGCTGCGCGTCGCGCTTGCGCAGCAGCCGCTCGGGCCGAATGGGCCATCCAAAGGCCCCGACACGATGGCCAATGGCGGCATCCAGAAGATCCTCGGGGATCTGGGCGCCACGGTGCGTGTCGAAAAAGCCGAACTGACGCCGCTCGAGGAAACGGAATACGGCGGATGGAAGAAGCTCGGCCTGAGCCTCGGCCACTTCGCGGACATCATCACGAAGAACGAGCGCGATGGGTACTTCACCGTCGGACTGCTCGCGACCTGTCCGTCGATGCCAGGGCTCGTCGCGGGTCTGCAGCGGTCTGGAACGACGATCGAGCCGCTTCGCATCGGCATGCTGTGGCTCGATGCCCATCCCGACTTCAACACGCCCGAAACGACGCGTAGCGGTTCCCTCGGCGGCATGCCCGTCGCCGTCGCCACCGGCCGCGCCTTGCATGTGCTTCGCCGGGATGCCAAGCTCGATCCGCCGATGTCGGATCAGAACATCGTGATGGGCGGCGTGCGCTTGACCGATCCGCTCGAGCAGCGCCTGCTGGACGATTCACGCATCGAGCAACTCACAGTGGACGACCTGCGCTACGGATCGCGCGCCGTCTATCAGCAGCTCGATCGCCTGAATCGGATCAGCGACAAGATCTACATCCACATCGACATGGACGTGCTCGACCCGCGCGAGGTGATGGCGCACGGCAACAAGGTGCCGAACGGCCCGGCCAGCGAGCAGCTCGAGAAGTTGTTCGAGGAAATCTTCAGGCGCTACCCGAAAGCGTCGGCGATCGGCTTTGCGACAATCCCGCCGACCGATGAGGGCGGCCTGTCGATCGCCGCGCTCAACCGCATGATCGCCGGCGCGGTCCGTGGCGTGAAGGCGCGCCAATAGCGGACGTGCCGCACATTTCGATCGTCATCCCGGCCTATAACGAATCGGCACTTCTCCCACGCCTGCTCGACACGATCGACGCCGCGCGCGAACGATACTCAGGCGGCCGCGCTCAGATCGAAGTCATCGTCGCCGATAACGGATCGACAGACGACACCGCTGCCATCGCGCGGGCGCGCGGCTGCCGTGTCGCGCCGGTCAGCAAGCGGATGATTGCGGCAGCGCGAAACGGCGGCGCGGCGATCGCGACGGCGCCGATTCTCTGTTTCGTCGATGCCGACATGCAGATTCATCCGGAGACGTTCAACGCGATCGCTCGTGCGATGGCCGATCCTCGATTCATCGGCGGCGCAACCGGCGTGAAGATGGAACGAATGTCGCTCGGGATCGGCATCACGTTCGCCGTGGCGCTCGGGCTGATCTGGACGACGGGAATGGACACCGGCGTGGTGTTCTGCCGGCGTGAGGACTTCACATGGGTGGGCGGTTATGCAGAGCACCGTCACTACGCGGAGGACATCGATTTCCTCTGGAAACTGATCAAGCTCGGCCGCGCGCGACGGCAGCGCCTCACCCGTCTCCGGCCGGTGAAGGCCATCGCATCAACGCGAAAATTCGATCGCCACGGCGACTGGCACTACTTCACGCTGATGGTGCCGCTGCTGCGCGGCATGCTGAGTCCCGACCGCAGCGGCAACCAGAGAGCGCGCGATTACTGGTACAACGATCGCTGACCCGCCTTCTTACTCCGGCGCCGTCGTCTTCTGCGGCGGCGCCGGCTTGGCCTTCTTCAATTCTCGCTCGCGATCGAGGACCGACTGTCCGTCGGTGATCCACTTCGCCGCGGGCTCGCCCTTCAGGTAGTGATCGAACCACTGCTGGATGCGGTGGTGATAATCGACCTGGTTCGGTTTCTTGCGGAGGCCATGGTCTTCGCCCGCATACGCGACGAGCACCACGTTCTTCCCCGCGCGCCGCGCGATGTTATAGAGCTCGAGGCCTTGATGCCAGAACACGGTCCCATCCTGATCGCCGACCGAGATCAGCAGCGGCGTCTTCATCGTCCCGGCACCGTAGACCGCTGAGTTGCGAATGTAGGCCTGCAGATCCTCGTAGATCGGCACTTCCATTCGCTGCTGTCCGGTTTCGATGTGATCGGTTTCGGCGATGCCGTTGCTCCAATGGAAGTTGCCGTAGTTGCTGACGAGATTCGTGATCGGCGCGCCGGCAATCGCCGCGGCGAACATGTCGGTGTGCGTCGCCAGGAAGCTGGCGTCGAATCCGCCCCACGAGTGGCCGACGACGCCGACTTTCGCGGCATCGACCTGGCCCTTCGCGATCACAGCCTTCACGCCGGGGAGAACGCACTCGATCACGGACAGTCCGGGGTCGCGTGGACGGAAGACGATGTCGGGCTGGAAGAAGAAGTAGCCGCGGCTCGTGAACACCGACGCGTTGTAGGGAGCGCGCTCGGAGGGCGCGACATACGAATGCAAACCGTCCGATAGCCGCTCGTACATGTACACAACCATCGGGTATTTCCGGCCAGGCTGATAGTCAGCCGGATACGACAACACACCCTGCAGCCGCTCACCACGATCGCTCTTGTATTCCACGAGCTCCGCGCGTCCCCACGCAAACTTCGCCTGGAAAGGATTGGTGTGGCTGATCTGCTTCGCGTTGGCGAGGCCGGCATCGCCAACGAAGAAGTCGGGCGAGTCGTCAAACGCCTGCACCACATACGAGTAGACGTCCGCGCTCTTCGCCTTGCCGAGGCCGCTCACGGACTTGTCGAGCCACACGGCGCGATCGAGCTTCGGCGCCGCGGCGTCCGCATCGAGGCGGGCGAGTCCGGATTTCTTCGACCAGATGCCGAACACCGACACGAACCCGCGCGGGTCGACGAAGTCCGCATCCGGATCCAGACGCAGATAGCGATGACGCACCTGCTCGGCGGCGCCGTCGGTCAGGCGCCTGGACTTCGTGCCATCCGGCGACACCGACCAGATATCCAGCTTGTCGTAGAGCCACACGGCGCTATCGTCCTTCGCCCAGCCGGCCACGCCAAACGCCGGCTTCTGCTTGACGGTCTCGTCCGACTGCTTGTCGACGAACGACGTCGCGATCGCCTTCGTGATGTTGGTCCGCGCGCCGCTGTTCAAGTCGACCGTCCAGTAGTGATCGTCGAGCAGGTACAACACGTAGCGGCCACCGGGGCTGGCCTGCACGTACTGATCCTCGACACGATCTTTGATCTTCGTGCGCGCGCCGCTGGCGACATCAACGGTATACACGTCGGCGTAGATCCGGCCGATGCTGCGATCCATCGCATAGGCCTTGCGATCGATGACCAACGCCGTGGACGGCCGATGTTTGATTGTCCGGACATCCTCGAGCGGATCAGCCGCCAGCATCGTGAGCCGGCCATCGGCGAGGTTCCACGCCGCCAGGACGTTCGCCGTTCGCGTCGACGTCAACAGGCTCTTCTGCCGCGGCACCACCACGGTGTCCTTCCAGTGCCATACGTCCACGCTCGCCATCTCGTCGGCATCTTCTTTCGGTCCAGGCTTGTCGTTCCAATCGGCCACGCCGACGAGTACACGTGCGCCGTCTTCCGACCACGCCGGCTGCCGTGCCGCGAGGATCCGCCGGCTCAGACCGAGGCCGTTCGCGCCGGTCGGATCGAAGATGAAGCTCTGACCCGCACCATTGCCAAGTCCCGTCCACGCGAGCACCACCTGCGTCGGGCCGTCACGCGACGAATCCGTCTTCGATCGAAGCACCACCAGGTCGCCGGCATCCTTTCGCCAGGCGATGCCGCTGTAAGACGCCGGCGCCGAATCGAGCACGCGCAGCGCGCCGCTGGCCGGATCGAAGATCTGAACGCCGTTGCCCGACTTCCCTTCCGCGCTGATGGTCATCGCCAGCAGCTCTCCCGCGCTCTGCCACGCGTACTCGGCAACGTTGCCGAACGTCGTGTCGCGTCCGCTCGACAGGTCGCGCACCACCAGCGTCGCACCGGGCTTGGGGGTATCGAGCTCTTCGTTCCCCTTGTCGCCGGCCTCGTCTTTCGCCTCCGCCGCGTACCGCTTCATCGCGATGCGCGTGCCGGCCGGGTTGAACGCGAACGATTCGGTGCTATCGAACGTCGCGACCTCGCCGGTGGCCAGGTTGCGCAGCCCCATCTTGCGATGCAGCGGCTTCTTCGCCTTTCGCAGCTTCGCCTCTTCGGTCTCCGAAATCGCGATGCCGTAGGCAATCCACCTGGAGTCCGCCGAGAACGCCGGCTGATCGCCGAACGCCGCAGCGGCGGTGTCGCCGCTCGCGACATTGGCGATGCGCAGCTCGTTGTTGCGATCGGATCGATTGATGCCGTAGGCGATCCATTGACCGTCGGGCGACAGCGGCCCCTGCGCCGCGCGCGGTTGAAAGGCGAGCGCCTCCCATTGACCAAACTCCGCGGTGACCGGTGGACGAAGTTGTTGCGCGGTCGTGGACAGACCGGCAGCCAGGACGACGAGAGCGACGAGGTGCAGTGTCCGCTTCATGGCGGACATTCTAGTCCCAGGAACGCTTTGCCCGAACCTTGTTGCGGACGGCGGGACGGGTGATGTCGCGCAACGCGTCCTTCCCGATCCAGCGTTCCGTGGCGTTTTCGCTCTTCGACAGCTTTGTCGCGGTCTTCATCGCCGCCGCATGCAGCCTTGCGTTGCGGTGGCCGAGATGTCGCAGCGCCCAGCTGACGCCCTTCTTCACGAAGTTCCGGTTGTCGGACGCGCCTTTCTCAATCATCGGCAAGAACTTCATGAACGCCGCATCGGCCGCCGTCTTGTCGTGCGCGGCGAGGCACGCCATCATCACGAAGCCGGCGCGCTTCTGGAACTCGCCCTGCTGCTTCGTCCACGGCGTCACGACTTTCCACGCCAGCGGCGATCGATCGAACAACGCGAAGCACGCCGTGTCGGTCGTTCCCCAATTGTCGAAGTCGCGGCACCACGCGTTCATCTGCGCCAGCGTCAGCCGTTTGGGATCGGCGACGAACGACGCCAGGATTCGCGCATCGAGCGATCCCGACTTCCACAACTGCATCGCCAGCCGATGATCGGTGCCGATCTGCTTCGCGTAGGCCCGCAACGCCGCGACTGAAATTCCGTAGGCGTTGGTGGATGGCAAACCGTAGCGCTCCAGACTCTTTGCCGCCGTGCGCGATCCGGTCTTCTCGAGCCACGCCACGACCGAGCCCACCGTTGCTGCTGCTTGCTGCACGCTGTCATGATAGTGGGATACCCATCATGGACCAGCAAGAGCTGTTCGACCGGTTCGTCGATACCTCGCTGCCTGCCGATCAATTCCACCACCAGCAGCACGTGCAGGTGGCGTGGCTGTTCGTGCGCAAGCACGGCATGCCCGCGGCGCTGTCGGAATTCACCGCCGCCATCAAGCGCTTCGCGGATGCGAAGGGCGCCACCGGCCTGTATCACGAGACGATTACCTGGGCGTTCCTGTTGCTGATTGCCGAGCGTCAGGCGCGAAATCCGGCCGGAACGTGGCCGCAATTCGAGGCGGCGAATCCAGACTTGCTGGTATGGCAACCGTCGATTCTGGAGCGGTATTATTCGAAGGAGTTACTGGCGTCCGACCTCGCGCGGCGGACGTTTCTGATGCCCGATCTCCTATGATGCTGCCCGCTCTCGTGATCTTCGACATGGCTGGAACAACCGTCGAAGACCGCGGCCAGGTGCCTTCCGCATTTGCCGCCACCCTCGCGGCCAACAACATCGCCATCACCGCCGACGAAATCACCCGCATCCGCGGCGCGTCGAAACGCCAGGCGATTCGCAACCTCGTGCCGGCCTCGAGCGACGGCCTTGCCGACCGCATCTACGCGCAGTTCCGGGAGAATCTCTCAGCGGCGTATGCCAATGGCGGCGCGCGCGCGGTGCCTGGCGCCGACCAGGTGATTCACGATCTGAAGAAGAAGGGCGTCAAGATCGCGATCACCACGGGCTTCGATCGCGACATCGCCACGCTGCTGCTGTCGCGGATCGGCTGGACCCGACAGACCATCGACGTGGTCGTGTGCGGCGATGATGTCGCCAACGGCCGCCCCGCGCCCGACATGATCCTGATGGCGATGAAGATCACCGGCGTCGACGATGCGGCGCTCGTCGCCAATGTCGGCGACACCGTGCTCGATCTCGAATCCGCGGCGCGGGCCGGAGTGCGCTGGAATATCGGCGTGCTTTCGGGTGCGCATTCGCGCGAGGCGCTCGAACGCGCGCCTCATACA
>Ga0111539_10009489_pt1 | contig 12280 bp, 10 predicted proteins | sample RhiMethybrSRZTD1_FD_79667 | JGI IMG/M metagenome (GOLD analysis project Ga0111539, IMG submission 79667) | Populus rhizosphere microbial communities from Tennessee, USA - Rhizosphere MetaG P. TD hybrid SRZTD1 (version 2) (version 2) | ecosystem: Host-associated > Plants > Roots > Rhizosphere >...
GCCCGGGTTGTCGTATCTCGATGGCGTGCATCTCAGTGCCTCGATAACTCAGTCGCTCAGTAGCTCAGTCGCTCAGTCGCTCAATCACTCGGTCGCTCAGTCGCCTGGGAATGCGGCGGCCGTCGTGGCTGGCTCGAGCACGAGGCGGGCGAGCGCAATCCCGACGGCGACTCCAATGATCAGCACGCCGGCCACTTCACGTATCTGAGCAACGGCGAGACCATCCACGGCGAGCGCGACGGCGATCAGCAAATCCACGACCAGCGTCATGGGCGCCGCGCGTTCGCGCTCCCGGCGCAGGCCGCTGCCGTGCGTACGCTCAGTGAACACCAGGTGGGCGCGCAGGACGCCAACTACAGTAGTGGCAATACTGAGCGCAATGAACACCCCCGACGTCGCACCTGGGCGCCACTCTTTGGCGAGCCACGCCAGCACGGCCGCAGCCAGGTAGAACCCGATGACGACGATCTGATGCCAGCGCCACCACCGCGTATCCGGTGAGGTAGCGGCGATCACCGGATTGGCGGCGGTCGTCGTCTGCACGGCTTCCAGTGCCTCAACGATGGCACCACCCGAGGCGAAGCGCGATCGCGGCGATTTCTTGAGGCACCGGTCGATCACCGCGATGAGGCTGGCCGGCAGTTCGGGGCGCCGCGAGGCGAGCGGCTCGGGCGCGCCTTCGATAACGCGTGCGGCCCTGGCGACGAAGGTATCAGCGTCGAACGGGTGCTCGCCGCACGCGTACTCGTAGACCAGCACGCCAAAGGAGAAGACGTCGGTCCGCGCGTCGACCGTTCCGCCGCTGAACTGCTCCGGAGCCATATACGCGGGCGTGCCCATCAGCATCCCCGGCTGTGTGACCAGAGCCAGCGGCGCGCCGGCCTGCTCCTGCCTGGCAAGACCGAAGTCGAGAATCTTGATGCGTCCGTCGGTCGCACGCATGATGTTTTCTGGCTTCAGATCGCGGTGGATCACTCCCGCCGCATGAGCCGTGCCCAGGGCTTCGGCCAGCTGTCTGGCGGTGTTCAGGATCTGCCGGAGCGAAGGCCGCGTGCCGCTTTCGATCTCCTCGCGCAGCGTTCGACCCTCGATGAACTCCGAGACGATGTACAGCTCGCCGTCGATTTCCTCGAGGGCGTGCACGATGCAGATGCCCGGGTGTGAAAGAGCCGCGGCGGCGCGGGCCTCGCGCCGCAACCGTTCGCGTTGAGAGGCGTCCGGTGCGGCATCGAGCCGCAGCGCTTTGATCGCGACGACGCGATTCAGCCGCGTGTCGCGGGCCCGGTAGACACGGCCCATGCCGCCGCGGCCGGCTTCGTCGATGATGTGGTACTGCCCGATGACCTGTCCGGCGGCGAGACCCGGGGCTGCTTCGTCGAACAGCTCGGGTCGATCGCCGACAGGCTGGCTGAGAAAATCGCCGGCCTTAGTGTGGCTTGCGAGCAGTGAAGCGAGCTCGGCTCGCACCTCGGGATCGCTGTTCCGCTCGGCGAGCCACCGATCCACGTCGACTGGCGGGTTTTCCAATGCCGCTTCGAACAGCTCGCGCACGCGTTGCCAGCGCTCCGTGTTCATCCTCGATCTCCGCTCAGCTCGCGAAACAGCCAGGCTCGTGCCAGCGCCCAGCGCCGCTTCAGCGTCGCCGGCGAGATCGCCAGCACCTCGGCGGCCTCCTCGACACTCAGGCCGACGAAGTATCGCAACTCGACGATGCGCGCCTGCTCGGGATCGATCTGCTCGAGCCGATCGAGCGCTTCATCGAGCGCCGGCAGCATCGCGTCGCCGGGGTTGGCGGCAACGAGGGCCGCTGACAGCGAGACTCGGTCCATCCCCGCCCACCGCTTCTGGGCGCCACGGGCCCGTGCGCGCTCGACGAGAATCTGCCGCATCGAACGGGCGGCGATGCCGATGAAGTGCCGGCGATCAGTCCACGGCGTGCCGGCGCCGGCCAGCCGCAGGAAGGCCTCGTGAACGAGCGCCGTGGCTTGAAGTGTCTGCCCCTGACGCTCACGCCGCATGTAGGCGCCCGCCAGCCGCCGCAGCTCGTCGTACACGACTGGCGCCAGCTCGTGAGCATCCGGACGATCCGGAGAAGAGGGTGCCACGGGTATGCGCCACAATTGTAGACGATGGTGATCATCGTCATCGGCCCTCCCGGATCCGGACACGTGGTTCTGGGGAGAGTCCTGGCATCTGAGCTCCGGTGGCCGTTCGTCGATGCGGCCGTCAGGGGTCTTGCCTGGCAGCGCGAGGTGGTCACACTCGTCGACCGCGCACTCGACCGCCGCGATCACTGCGTTGTGGCGAGCCCGGAGCTCACCTCCGCCGACAGGGAACGCATCGCCGGACGACGTCAGCTGCGATTCGTCCACCTCGCCAGCCCGCAGCCGGCACCGCTGCCCGATGACGGCATACTGCACCTCGACGCCGCCAAAGACCCGGAGATTCTGGCGGCGATGATTCGTCGGGAGCTTGGACTCTAATGGAGAGGGCCGCTGTCACGAGCACCTGGCCCGCGTCAGTTCCGGGTTCTGCAGTTCTGGGTTCTGGGTTCCAGTTCCGTGGTTCTGGGTTCTGGGTTCAGGTCTAGAACCTCTCGATTTAACCGGTCTTCTCGAGCGCCTGGGATTTTCGACTGTGCGGTTGCAGGTTTGCCCGAGAATCATCGTTTAGTGGTCCCCTCGGAGAATAGATGAGGCAGGGTAGTTTGCAGTGTCGCCCGCCAGCATCAGGCGCGTGGGGGAATGGTGATGCCACCATCTCACGCGCCGTCTTACTGCTGCTCATTGCGCTAGCAGGGCTCGTTGCGTACCGTGCCGCTGTGCAGTCGATTACGTACGACGAGGCGTTCACGTACTTCAGATTCCTGTCCGGGGCGCCGTCACGTGTGTTCACACGTTACAACTCAAACAATCACGTGCTTTTTAGCGTTCTGGCGCGAGGCGCGCTCGCTCTGTTCGGTGCGTCGGAACTGACCTTGCGTCTGCCGTCGGTGCTCGCTGCCGTCGTGTACTTCGGCACCGTCTGGATGATTGCGCATGCGGCCTTCGGTTCAGGACCGCTGTTCGGACTGACCGTTGCCGCATTAACACTGAACCCGTTGATTCTCGACCTGCTCGTTGCGGCGCGTGGTTACGCCCTGGCTCTGGCGCTGTACTCTCTTGCAATGTACCTACTCGCGCGGAATTTGGTCGAATCCGCGCCGTCCGCTCGTCGCTTGATTGTGCCATCCGCTCTTCTTGGCCTTTCGGTTGCAGCAAACCTGACGTTTCTGTTTGCCGCCCTGGCCCTCGTGGCCACGGTCATGGCGCTGCAGCTTCGCCGCGCCCGCACAGCGCAGCCTTTTGATTTCGGGTTCGCCCAAGCGGCGATTACGCTGGCGTTGCCCGGTATTTTGACAGCCGCCGTGCTCCTGGCAGTGCCTCTCTGGCATTCGATTCCGAACACTTTTTCTTACGGTACAGCCTCGCTGTGGCGATCGCTGCAATCGCTGATTGAGATGTCGTTTCAGCACGACCGTGGCGCATGGCCACCGGGCCCGGAGCGACTGCCTCCCACGAAGCTGGCCCTAGTGTTAGTGTGGACGATTGTGCTGCCCACGGCCATCGCTGCGATCACGATCGCCACACGTGATTTCCTCAACCTGAGAGCTGCGCAAATCGCCGCGTCCTTATGGTTGCAGCTCGCGATCGGCTCGCTGATGGGCAGCATCCTGCTGATGATCGCCGCCCACGTCGTATTTGCAGTGCCGTACCCATTCGGCCGCACGGCAGTGTCACTTCTGTTTCTGTTCATCGCTGCGGCCGCATTCCTGGCAGGAAGGCTGCTGCGCTCCGCCGCGGCCGCGGCCACCCTCCGCGCCAGCGGCGCGGTGTTGGTGGTGCTGATGCTTGCTGCCACGGCACGGTACACGGCGCAGCTGCAGACGTCTTACTTCTACGACTGGCGCTTCGACGCGGGCTCCCGACAGGTCTTCGACATAATTGCGAATTGGCCAGTACCATCAGACGGGCGGCGTCTGCGCGTCGCCACGTCGCCGTGGCTCTTCGCGCCAAGTCTCAATTTCTACCGCACCATGCGGCGAGCGACACACGTCGAGGAGATCGTCGACGGCCTTGTGAACGACCTTACGAGCTATGATTTCATCGTCCTGTCGGCCGAGGTCGATCTGTCCCGGGCACAGCAGTTCGGGCGTGTGCTCTGGGTGCATCCGGTGTCAGGCGCCGTTCTGCTCGTCACAAATTGAAGCCGGCAACGACGCGGCGTCGATCACCGACACCGTGTGAACGTCCGGCTTTTGATATGAAAGTCTGTACCCGGGCCGCGGCTCTTACTGCCCCGTCTCTAACCATTGCCGTGGCACTAAGGCGAGAACCGCGTACTGATTACGCAGCGCTTCGACCAGCAGCGAATACCTTTCTTTCGAGAACTCCTTTTTGAGATAGCGCTCCCGAAGCCGCCGAATCTCGTACTTATAGAGATCGCGGACGTAGCCGCGCGCCAGTTCGGGCGGAGTCTGTTCCGTCGGCATGATGCCGTGACGCCAGACGATGTCGAGGACGTCGCGGCGATAGCGGAATGGGCCGCCATCAGGCATCGAGCGCGCCCGCGATGGCCTCGAGCGACGTGTCGAGGCGTAGGATCTGACGAGGCCTGGCCAGCGCCTCCGCCAACGGCGCCGGCGTCTCGATGTCAGTGCCAATCACCGGCTCGACGATCTCACGGAACTTCGCCGGATGCGCCGTCGCGAGTAGAACGCCGGGCCGTCCCGACGTGAGCTGGGTCATCAGGCCCATGTAGGCGATCGCGCTGTGCGGGTCGAGGAGGTAGCCCCGCCGATCATAGACGCGTTTGATCGTCTCCTTGACCTCGGCGTCTGCGTGCCGGCTGCCGACGATGTCCCGGCGCATGGCGTTGACATCATCGTCATACAGCCAGCGCATGCGCTCGAAATTGCTCGGGTGCCCGACGTCCATTGCGTTGGCAATCGTCCGGACCGACGGACGCGGTGTGAAGACACCGGTCGCCAGGTACTCGGGCACGACGTCGTTGGCGTTGGTGGCCGCCACGAACCTGGTGATGGGCAGACCGGCCTGTTTCGCCATGAGGCCAGCCGTCAGGTTGCCGAAGTTGCCGCTCGGCGTGCACACCAGCACATCGCGACCACGAACTCCCAGCTGGGCCACCGCGTGGAAGTAGTAGATCATCTGTGGCAGCAGACGGCCGATATTCACCGAGTTCGCCGACGTGAGTCGGGCGCGCCGGCTGAGCGCCGCGTCGCCAAAGGCCTCACGAGTAAGGCGGTGGCAATCGTCGAAGCTGCCGCTGACCGCGTAGGCCAACACATTCCCGGCCTCCGCATTGAACATCGTCAGCTGCGCTTCTTGGGTCGGGCTGACTCGGCCATCCGGATAGAGAACGACGACGCGCGTGTGTGGCACGCCGTGGAAGGCGTGCGCCACCGCGCTGCCGGTGTCGCCTGACGTGGCAGCGAGGACCGTGAGCGGCCGATCGCCCCGGTCAGCGGCCGCCATGAGCCGGGCCATCAGGCGCGCGCCGACGTCCTTGAACGCCAGCGTCGGACCATGAAACAGCTCGAGGACGAAGACGTCCGGCTCAATCTCGACCAGGGGAATCGGAAAGTTCAAGGCGTCAACGACGAGCGCTTCAAAGAGCGTCGCGTCCACTTCACCGCGCGCGTACGGCCGCAGCGTCCGGTAGCCAATCTCGGTCAGGGTCCGATTGCGCAGGCGGCCGATTTCGTCGGCCGACCAGCGTTCGATGCTCTCGGGCACGTAGAGGCCGCCGTCGGGGGCCAGTCCCTCGAGGAGCGCGTCGGCGAACGAGATCGGCGGCGCACCCTTTCGCGTCGTTACGAAGCGCATGACGAGACAACGTGAGCGCCCTTCGTCGAGATGGGCGACACGTAGCATTGGGATTCCCCGCCGATGTGCGCTCTCACGGCTGCCGCCATCGCGGCCGCAACCGTGGTTGCGATTTCGGGCGAGGCACATAGCGCGAAGAGCGACGGGCCCGAGCCGGACAAGCTGCAACCGAGCGCTCCCGCGTCGGCCGCGGCCCGTTTGATGAGCGCCAGGCCGGGCACGAGCGGCGCGCGGCGCGGCTCGGCGATCGTGTCCTCGAGGGATCGCGAGATCAGCGAGAAGTCGCTCCGATGCAGGCCATCGACCAACGCCCCGAGATTAGCCCACTGGCGGATGGCGTCGGCCAGCGGCACCGTCTCGCCAAGCAGGGCGCGCGCCTTTGCCGTCTCGATCTCCAGTTCGGGATGCACGACCACCGCCGTGAGTCCGGCCGGCACCGGCAACCGGATCACGTCAGGCGGTGACGCCCGCCGGACGAGCACCAACCCGCCGTAGAGGCACGGCGCGACGTTGTCCGCGTGCGCGGATCCTGCGCCCAGCCGCTCCCCCTCGAGCGCGCAGGACATGAGCGTGTCGATCGGCGTCTGCGCGCCGACCAACGCGTCGACGGCGACAACCGCCGCAACCGCGCTCGCCGCACTGCCACCGAGCCCGCTCGACAACGGGAGCCCTTTGCGGACGGTGAGCGCCACGCCACGCCGCTCGCCGATCGTCGTCAGCAACGCCAGCACCGCGACGCCAGCCGTGTTCCGCGACGCGTCGCGGGGCAGCCGGCCGCCGTCGTTGACGATGTCGTCGATGCGGACGCCCGACGGAGCAAACGCCGCCCTCACCTCGTCGCCGAGCGAGTCGAGCGGGAAGCCAAGAACATCGAATCCGCACGCGACGTTGGAGACGGTCGCGGGGGCGAAGGCGGTCACGCTGATCATGTGATACAGAATCCAACCGTGGCTGGACAGAGAGTCTCTGATTCTATCGAACAGTCCCGTTCGAGGTAAATTGTAGCCCGTGATCGCCAGACTGGCGCTCGCGCTGACCGCGTGGACCGAGCGATGGATTCCCGATGCGTTCGTGTTCGCATTGTTGGCGACCCTGCTCGTCGCCTTGGCCGGCGTCGCACTGACGCCGTCGACGCCCGTTCAGATCGTCGACGCGTGGGGGCGTGGATTCTGGGAGCTGATTCCCTTCACGCTCCAGATGTCGCTGATCATCATCGGCGGCCACGTGCTCGCCACCTCACGTCCGATCGGGCGGATCATCCGCTACGTCGCCGCGTGGCCGCGCACGCCGAAGAGCGCCGTCGCGCTCGTCACGTTCTTCGCGCTCGCGAGCTCGTGGTTCAACTGGGGCTTCAGCCTGATTTTTGGCGCCGTGCTGGCGCGCGAGGTAGCCCGACGGGTCGACGGCGTCGATTATCGCGCGCTGGCCGCGGCGAGCTTTCTCGGCATCGGCAGCATCTGGGCCCAGGGCCTGAGCGGATCCGCGGCGCTGCAGATGGCCAGTCCAGGCGCCCTTCAACCGCAGATTCGTGACATCGTCGCCGGCGGAACACCGCCGGTCGTCCCCGGCGGCATCGTCAGCTTCGAGCACACGATTTTTCTCTGGCAGAGCCTGGTGGCGGTGGCCGTGGAAATCGCCGTGGTCACCGCGGTCATGTGGTTGGCGACGCCGCCGCGCGGTGAGGGCCGCACCGCCGCCGACCTCGGCATCGACCTCGGCGTCAGCGAGAGCGATGACGACGTGCAGCGGCCGGCGGCCTTGACGCCGGGCACATGGCTCGAACACTCGCCGATCCTGACCTGGGCCATTGCCGCCATCGGTCTTGTCTATCTCGCCCGGCACTTTGCCGCGCAGAGCGATCCTCTGAACGCTCTGACGCTGAACATCCTCAATCTCGCATTCCTGCTCGTTGGGATGCTGCTCCACCACACGCCTGCTCGCTTCGCACGGGCAGTGCAGAGAGCGACGCCCGCAGTCTGGGGTGTCATCCTGCAGTTTCCCTTCTACGCCGGCATCGCCGGGATGATCACCGGCACCCACCTCAGCGCCCAGCTTGCCGCGACCTTCGTGCGCTTCTCCACCCCGGCGACATTTCCACCGCTGGTGGCAATCTACTCGGCCGTGCTCGGCGTGTTCGTCCCCTCGGGCGGGTCGAAGTGGGTGATCGAGGCGCCTTACGTGATGCAGGCAGCGCACACGCTGCAAGTGCATCTCGGCTGGGTCGTTACCTCGTACGATCTCGGCGAGGCGCTGGCCAACCTCGTCCAGCCGTTCTGGATGCTCCCGATGCTTGGCCTGTTCCGGCTGAATGCCCGGGACGTGATGGGCTATACGTTCGTGGTCTTCCTGGCACTCGTCCCCGTCGTCTTACTGCTAGTAGGCCTGCTCGGCATCACGCTTCGATACCCTCTCTAGTAGGGATGAACGAAGAACCAAGAACCGAGAACCAAGCACCAAGAACGACACCAGCGATTAGGACGAACGACCAACGACTCGCGACCAACGACCATCCTGCGGAGGAACTTTCCATGGAAGCCGTCGCCACCTGGATTGCGACCGGACTGATTGTCGGCTGGCTGGTGCGCACGGCCATGAAGAGCCGCGGATTCGGCCTGATGGGGGATCTCACCACCGGATCTCTCGGAGCGCTGGTCGGCGGCTGGCTCTTCCGCAGCCTGCATATCGTGGCACCCGACAATGAGATTGGGCATATCGCCGTGGCCCTGTTCGGCGCCATGGCGCTTCTGGGAATGTTACGTATCCTTCGGCGGGTGACCGTTGCCGCTGGTTTCGGCCCACTGGTTCCCGTAGGCCCGCTGGCGATCGATCTCGAGGCTCACGTGAAACGCCTCAGCGAATTCGAGCGGCGTCTTCTGTCGTCGCTCATCCAGCGCCAGCAGACCACGCCGGATCCGAACACCCGGTTCGACGCGCAGATGACGTTCGGCGATCGGATCGCGGACCGTGTGGCAACATTCGGCGGTAGCTGGGTGTTCATCGGCTTGTTTCTGACCGTGATGATCGGGTGGATGGCCATCAACGAACAGCTGGCGCGCCCGTTCGATCCGTTTCCTTACATCCTCCTCAACCTCGTTCTGTCATGCGTGGCCGCATTGCAGGCGCCCGTGATTATGATGAGTCAGAACCGGCAGACGGCGAAGGATCGCCTGGACGCCAGGAGCGACTACGAGGTGAACCTTCGCGCCGAAATGCAAATCATGGCGCTGCACGACAAACTGGACGTCACCCGGCAAGAACACCGCGACCTCGCGCTGCGGCTGCTGGAGGAGCACGGCCGTTTGCTCAACCAGATCGAGGCGAGGCTCGCCCGTCACGAGGCCGCTGGTCGCCAGACCGGCTGCGCCCCCTACGAGGCTGAATGAGCGGGATTCATCGGATCAGTCGACACGTGTTGTTCGTCGCCGTGGCCTCCCTGTGCCTTTGTACGGTCAGGCCAGTGGCAGCCGAGACAATTGACACGATCGTGTTGCGCGGACACCGCCTGACGCTTCATCTCTATGGAAACCGTGGCGCATCACCGGTCGTGCTCTCGAGCGGTGACGGTGGCTGGATGCATCTTGGACCGCACGTCGCCGAAGTGCTCGGCGCCAATGGCTACTTTGTCGTCGGCTTCGATGCGAAGGCCTATCTCGAGAGCTTCACGTCGGCGACGGCCACCTTGAAGCCGGAGGATGAGCCCGGCGACTATCGAACCCTCGCCGAGTACGCGGCCAAGGGCGCCACGCGCAAACCGGTGCTCGCTGGCGTCTCTGAAGGCGGCGGACTCTCGGTACTGGCCGCGACCGATCCCGCCACCAGGGCCGTTATCTCGGGAGTGCTCGGTCTCGGACTACCCGACGTCAACGAGCTCGGGTGGCGTTGGCGTGACTCGTTGATTTACGTCACGCACGGCGTCCCGAAAGAGCCCACGTTCAGCGCCGCCGCTCTCGTCGGCCGCGTCGCGCCGTTGCCGCTGGCCGCCATCCACTCGACTACCGACGAGTTCGTGCCGGTCGCGGAAATCGAGCGACTCATGGCTGGCGCCCGCGAGCCCCAGCGGTTGTGGATCGTGCCGTCGTCGAATCACCGGTTCAGCGACAACCTCGCGGAATTCGATCGGCGGCTGTTAGAGGCTCTCGACTGGATCGGACAGCATCAACCCCAATAGGCCGGGACGTGCGTGATCGCGTCAAAGAGGCGTTGCCGGCGCTCGTCGGCCTCGCCTTGTTCGGTCTTTCTCTTGTCGTCTTGCGGAGAGAGCTGCGAGCGCTGACCTGGGCGGCACTGACCGCCGATGTGCTCGGCACGCCGCCGTCACAGCTCGCGGCGGCCATTGCCCTCACCGCGCTGAACTACGCCGTCCTCACCGGCTACGACCTCATTGCATTCGCCAGCATCGGCCGAACGCCGGCGCGGCTGCGCGTCGCCGCCGCATCGTTCCTGGCGTACGCCATCGCCAACAACGTCGGCTTTGCCATGTTGTCGGGCGCGTCGGTGCGCTACCGCTTCTACACGCGCTGGGGGATTACCGCCGAAGAACTGGCGCGCATCGTCGTCTCGTACTCGGTGACGTTCTGGCTGGGACTGCTGCTGCTCGGCGGGCTGAGCCTTGCGATGAGTCCGCTGCCGGCCGCGCATCAATTGCCGGGACATCAAATCGCGGCGCCGATTGGCTGGCTGCTCGTCGCCGTATCTTGTTCGTACGTCGGCGTGACGCTGGTGCGGCGGACGACTGTGCGGATGGGGCGGGTGGAGGTTGTGCTTCCCGCACCCGGTCTGGCCACCGCACAGCTCGTCATCTCGGCGGTCGACTGGTTCCTTGCCGGCGCCGTGCTCTTCGTGCTGCTGCCGAGCGGGCGCGTCCCCTTCCTGACGGTGCTGGGCGCTTTTCTCGCGGCACAGCTGTTAGGGCTCGCGAGCCACGTCCCCGGCGGCGTCGGCGTATTCGAGGGCCTCATGGTCCTTCTGCTTCAGCCATTCATCTCCTCGGCCGAGCTGCTGCCGACTCTCGTCGTCTACCGCCTGGTTTACTACCTCCTTCCACTGAGCGTGGCGCTCGTCGCCCTGGTGTTGGACGAGATGCGGCAGCGGCGCTCGCAGGCGGCGCGGGCCACGGCGCTCCTCGGCCGCCTCGCCGAAGCAGTCACACCGAAAGCGCTGGCGGTCGCGAGTTTTTGCGGAGGCCTGCTGCTGCTCTTCTCGGGCGCCACGCCGGCCGCCGAAGGACGGCTGCAGATGCTCAATCGCATCGTGCCGCTCGGCGCGATCGAGACGTCGCACTTCATTGGCAGCCTGGTCGGAGCCGCGTTGCTGCTCCTCTCGCAGGGCCTCGCTCGGCGACTCGACGCTGCCTATTATTTGACGGTCGTCGGACTCGTGCTCGGTGTTGCCGCATCGGTGCTGAAGGGCGCCGACATCGAGGAAGCCGTCATCTTGACGCTCTTGCTCGGTATTCTGGTGCGGGCGCGGCCGGCGTTCGATCGCAAGGCGGCATTCTTCGAAACGCGCTTTTCCGCGAGCTGGACCGCCGCGGTCGCGGCCGCGCTGGCGGCTTCGGTCTGGTTGGGACTCTTTGCCTTCAAGCACGTCGAGTATTCGAACGAGCTGTGGTGGCAGTTCGAGCTCCACGGCGAAGCCTCGCGATTCTTCCGCGCGTCGGTCGGCGCGGCGGCGCTCGCACTGCTCTTCGGCCTCGCCCGTCTCCTCGGACATGCTCCGCACGACGCCGATGCGCCGACGGATGAGGAGATCGCGCATGCCGACCAAATCATCGCAACCCAGACGTCCACCTATCCGTTTCTCGTCCATCTCCGAGACAAGACGATCCTCTTCGATGAGGTACGCACGGGGTTCGTCATGTATGGCGTGCAGGGGCGGACCTGGGTGGCCATGGGCGATCCGGTCTGTGCGGCACCGCGTACGCCTGAACTGATACGCGTGTTTCTCGAGCGGTGCGACGACTTCGGCGGGACGCCGGTCTTCTACGAAATCGGCAAAGAGCGGCTGCATCACTACGCCGACTTCGGTCTGACGTTCGTCAAGCTCGGCGAGGAAGCGACGGTCGATCTGACGGCCTTCCGCCTCGAGGGCCCGCCCGGCGCCCGTTTTAGGCAGAACATCAAGCGGCTCGAAAAGGATGGCGGCCGCTTCGCGGTTCTCATGCCGGGTGAGGTCGAGGCTGTTCTTTCCGAATTGCGGGGGGTTTCGGACAACTGGCTGGAGTCGCGCGCAGCTGCCGAGAAGGGATTCTCGCTCGGGTTTTTCGATGAGCCTTACCTCAAGCACTTTCCGGTGGCCGTCGTGACGCGGGAGGAGCGTATCCAAGCGTTCGCCACGCTCTGGCCCGGTCCGCAGCGCGAGGAACTGTCGATCGATCTGATGCGCTATCACCACGA
>Ga0111539_10009491_pt1 | contig 12279 bp, 10 predicted proteins | sample RhiMethybrSRZTD1_FD_79667 | JGI IMG/M metagenome (GOLD analysis project Ga0111539, IMG submission 79667) | Populus rhizosphere microbial communities from Tennessee, USA - Rhizosphere MetaG P. TD hybrid SRZTD1 (version 2) (version 2) | ecosystem: Host-associated > Plants > Roots > Rhizosphere >...
AGCCTGGAGAAACTGGCTCCTCGTCGTCGTGTTTGCCGCGGGCATGGCATGGGTCGAGGCCGCCTGCGTCTATTACCTTCGCGCAATGGTCGATCGTCTGGAACCGTATCAGGCCAATCCGTTGCCGATGCATGGGGTTCTGGGTCCGGTGGAGCTCGTGCGCGAAGCGGCCACGCTCGTCATGCTCCTGGCCGTCGGTGGGATCGCGGGACGAACCCGTACCACGCGACTGGGTTACACCGCGATTGCGTTTGGGGTCTGGGACATCTTCTACTACGTGTTTCTGAAAATCATCTATGACTGGCCGAAGTCGCTGTTCGACTGGGACATCCTTTTTCTGATCCCTCTGCCCTGGTGGGGACCTGTCATCGCGCCCGTCTCGATTGCCCTGTTGATGATCGCGTGGGGAACGTTGGTGACCCTGGATGTCGCTCGAGATCCGGCCCCCGTGGGGACGTCGATCTGGTGGCGATTCAACGCGCTCGGTACTGTGTTGGCGCTCTACGTGTTCATGGCCGATTCGTTTCACGCGGTCAGCCAGGGAGTGACCGAACCGGAGACGGTACTTCCCACCGCTTTCAATTGGCCGCTGTTCGCCCTCGCCGTCACGCTGATGGCGGCGCCCGTCGCGCAGCTGGCCTGGCGAATGATGCTCTCGCCGGAACGCCGCGCCTTGACATCGTGACGCCTCGTTGGAGAATCCTCGATGGAAACATTCGCACCCGACACGACGTACCGTCACATGAAGATTCAGATCGCCACCGAGCGTCCATTCGAGTTCATTGACGTCACACCGGATGTCGAGGCGCTGGTCGCCCAGGCCGGCATTCATGTGGGTTTCGTCAACGTCCAGAGCCTTCACACCACGACTTCGATTGTCGTCAACGAACACGAGCCACAGTTGTTGACCGACTTTGCCGACGTGCTCGAGCGCGCGGCGCCGCCCACCGCTTCGTACCGGCACGACGACGCCAGGCTTCGAACGGTCAACGCGATCTCGGGCGAACGCATCAACGGGCACTCGCACTGTCAGGCGCTGTTGCTGGCGCCGTCCGTCTGCCTCAACATCGCCAACGGCTGTTTACAGCTCGGGCGCTGGCAGCGCGTGTTTCTCGCGGAATTGGACGGGCCGCAGACACGTGACCTCTCGGTCTTGATCTGCGGCGCGAGTGCGCCCGGCGGTGGTCCTTGATCCATAATCACTGGGTGCGAAGACTCGTCGCCGCCGCGATGCTGGTCTTGTTCGCGTCTCTGAGCGCGATCGATGGCATCTGCTGTCCGGACGGCTGCACGCACGAGCAAACCTCGGCCGCGCAACATCACGACCGGGAATCATCTGACGGCCGCTGCGTTCTCTGCCTCGGCGGGGTTGAATCGGCCGTTCCCCAGGCGGCGTCAGGAGCCGCCATCGTCACCAATCGCTTCGCACCACTTCTGTTCACGCATCACCTCGACGCGCCGACGGACCCACCCGAACACCCTCCGCGCACGTAAGCATTCCGAATCGCTCACCGGTTGAGAAACGGAATGGACTGGTGCGTACGAAGCACCGGCGGAGATGCGTATGCGCTCGCTCATGTTGATGATGGCTGTTCTTGCCTGCTACCCGACCGCCACGATCGGCGCTCAGAGTCAAACGGCGACGATTCGCATTCAGGTCCGTGCCGCTGAAAAGCCCGTCGAAGACGCCGAAGTCGTCGTGGCTGGCACATCCCACCGGACCGACGCGGCTGGTACGACGACGATTATCACGATGCCCGGCGCAGTCGAGATCACCATCATGAAATCGGGCTTCGCTTCGACGACGGTAGCGGTGCAGGTGGCAGCCGGCGTCACTCAGGACGTGATGGTGGAGTTACAGGCACAACCTGCCGTCGAGGAGACCGTCACGGTCGTGGCCTCGACGCGCACCGACAAGAGACTCGAAGATCAGCCCATGCGGGTAGAAGTCCTGGCTCGCGAAGAGATCGAGGAGAAGATGCTCATGACGCCCGGCGACATCGTCATGATGCTGAACGAAATGGGCGGGATGCGGGTGCAGGCGACGTCGCCGTCGCTGGGGGCCGCGAGTGTTCGCATTCAGGGTATGCGAGGCCGGTATACACGCGTGCTCTCCGACGGATTGCCGCTGTTTGGTGAGGTGGGAGGGCTCGGGCTGCTTCAGATCCCGCCGATGGATCTCGGACAGGTCGAGGTCATCAAAGGCGTCGCGTCCGCGTTGTACGGCGCCGGGGCGATGGGCGGCGTCGTCAATCTCCTGTCTCGGCGTCCGGGCCGCGAGCCTGAGCGGGAGTTCCTGCTGAATCGCTCGACGCGCGGTGCGACGGATGCCGTCACGTTTCTGGCCGGCCCGTTGGCGCGCGGCTGGAGTGCCTCGCTCCTCGGCGGCGGCCACTGGCAGGGAACGAACGACGTCAACGGTGATGCGTGGGCCGATCTCCCGGGATATCGGCGAGCCGTCGTGCGCCCACGAGTGTTCTGGGATGGCGGCAACGGTCGGACATTCTTTGCCACGACCGGGTTCACCCACGAGGACCGTGACGGCGGCACTCCCGAGGGTCAGGTGCTCGCGTCCACCGGCCAACCCTACGTGGAAGCGCTGGAGACCCAGCGCTACGACGCCGGCGCCGTCGGGCAGTTCCTGTTCAAGGACCGGTACGTGATGACCGCACGCGCCGCGGTCGCACGCCAGAGCCACGACCACCAGTTCGGTGAGGTCATCGAGCGCGACCGGCACGACACCGTCTTCGGCGAAGTCGCCCTGCGTGGGACCGTGGCTCGGCAAACGTGGGTCGCGGGGCTCGCCATCGAACGGGACGCCTACGAGGCGCGCGATCTGCCTCGATTCGACTACACCTTCACCGTGCCCGGGGCATTTGCGCAATACGACATCACCGCGTCATCACACCTGTCGATCTCCGCAAGTGCTCGCGCGGATGTTCATAGCGAGTACGGGACGTTCTTCAGTCCTCGCGTGTCAGCGCTCGCGCGCGCGGGTCGCTGGACGAGCAGGCTCTCGGTTGGAACCGGATTCTTCGGGCCCACGCCGATCACCGAAGAAACCGAGGCCGCCGGCCTCTCGCGCCTCGAAGTCCGCCAGCCTGTCGAGGCGGAGCGCGGGTTGAGCGCCTCGTTTGATGTCTCCCGGACTGACGGACCGCTGTCGTACACGGCCACGCTGTTCGCATCTCGCGTCAACGATCCGGTTCACGTGGAGCGATCGCCATCGTACGCCCTCAGCACGCTGCCCGACCCGACCACAAACGTCGGCCTCGAGCTTCTCGGGACGTTTCGCAAGGAACCATTCTCGGTAACCGCGACCTACACCTACGTGCGGGCTCGCGAGACCGTGGATGCCATTGCCCGAGACGTCCCGCTGACGCCGCGGCACAGCGCGGGAGTCGTCGGGATGTGGGAGGCGGAGGACCTCGGACGGCTCGGAATCGAGTGGTACTACACCGGACGCCAGAGTCTTGAAGAGAATCCCTACAGAGCCGTCAGCGAGCCGTACATGATTCTCGGCCTCCTGGCGGAAAAGGCCTTCGGGCGGATCCGACTGTTTGTGAACGGCGAGAATCTAACCGGAGTGAGGCAGACGCGCTGGGATCCGCTTCTTCGAACCACCCGTGCGACGGACGGTCGGTGGACCGTCGATGCCTGGGCGCCGCTCGAAGGCCGCAACGTCAACGGCGGGCTTCGCGTTCGATTTTGAGCGCTATTCGGCGGCCTCGGTGCGCCGCCAGCACGGCAATGCCCGCTGCATACGCGCGGCGGTGCTCCTGCGTCCACGGCGGACCAGCGGGACGGCCCGCACGGCCGACGAACTCCTCGACCTCACGAAGGGTCACGCCGAGTTGCTCCGCGGCCCACGAGTTCTCCTCGCCACGACGGTACATGTGGATATCAAGCCCGAGCTGCTGCGCCGCGCGACAAACGGCCAGCTGATACAGCATCCCGTCCGCGGAGCATTGCAGCCGATACGATTCCCGCACGGCGGCGACCGTTTCGGGAAGGTCGGCAAACGGGGGCTTCCGGATCGCGAGGGCGACGACGGGGTGCGACCGTGCCAGTTCGGCCACGACGCGCGTCAAGGCGTCCGAAGTTCGGGCCTCAATCGACCGCCGCACCTGCGCGATGAGCGCATCGGCCTCGTCCTCTCTCATGGCTGTCGAGTCGTGTTCGTACGGCTGCGTCGGCAAGCCCGAATCGATCAGCGTCACGCGCCGCCGCGCGACGACGGCCGGTACCAGGCCAGGCGCTGCAACGCACACCAGATGCGCCCAGCCCGTATGCTCGGCCACACTCACCACGCACGGCGCGCCCTTCATCTCTTCAACCTTTTCCGCTTTACGCCACGCACCAGATAGGGCCGGAGCGTGGCCTCGAGGTCGTCGCGCAAGCGCTCGGCAGCGGAGCCCTCCCGGTACAGCGTCCATGCCAGGAAAGAACCGTCGAGCGTGACCTCGATCATGCGCGCCAGCGTTCGAACGTCGGTGTCGGACCGCAGTTCCCCTACGGAGACCGCATCGGCCAGCAGCTCCTCGTAACGAACCCGCGCCGCCCGCTTGAGCCGCAGCAAGTGACGGCGCAGGACCGGGTCCGCCAGGTCGTTCTGCAGGTAGGCGAGATTCCTTAGCGCCGCGCGAGGTGACGCCGCCAACGCGGCATGAACCGCCGTGAGGCCACGCACCGCCTGGAGCGGCGACGCTGTCCTGGCGTCGCGCGCTGCGCCGACGCCGATGTCTCCGGTGGCGGCGGCGTGCCGGGCGTGCGCATGGAGCAGCGCTCGCTTGGAACCAAAGCGCTGCACCAGCGCGCCCGCTGTCACGCCCGCCTCCGCGGCGATCGCCCGCAGCGTCAGTTCCGCGGGCCCTCGGCGCAGCATGACCCGCACCAGGGCCGCGAACACATCGACATCTTCCGCCTTGCGGCGCCGTGGACTCATCCCGTCCTTGACATAAACTAAACGACTGTTTAGTTTAGCGCAATGGCACAGCGAAGATCCTCCCGCAGGCCGCTGACTGGACGCGTGGCCCTCGTCGCCGGCGCGACGCGCGGCGCCGGCCGCGGCATCGCACGGGCGCTCGGGGAAGCCGGCGCGACGGTCTACTGTACCGGTCGAAGCGTCAAAGGCCGGCCGTCGCCGTACGGGCGGCCCGAGACGATCGACGAAACCGCGGCGATGATCAAGGCCGCCGGCGGCACCGCGATCGCGCTTCGCGTCGATCACACGAATGAAGACGACGTCAAAGCCCTGTTCCGGCGCCTCATCCGCGCCCACAAGCGCATCGACGTCATCGTCGACAGCGTGGCGGGCGAAGACCCGCTGATGGGGGCGTACGGCTTCCTCTGGCAGGCGGATCTGAAAGCCGCGGATGCGATCTTCCGGCAGGGGCTCACGTCACGCATCATCACGGCGAAGTACGGAGCACGTGCGATGATGCCGGCCAGGCGCGGCCTCATCGTGGAAGTGACGGAGAACGACATGATCGGCGGCGGCGGGAATCCGATGTCGCAAGCCGTCAAGATGGCGCAGAAGGTGCTGCCGCTGCTCTGGGCCGCCGAGCTCGCGCCGCATGGCATCGCCGTCCTGGCCGTTACCCCCGGTTTTCTGCGCTCGGAGCGCATGCTGCAGAACCTCGGTGTCACAGAGGACAACTGGCGCGAGGCAGGCAAGAAAGATCCGAACTTCCTGCAATCCGAATCGCCGCTGTTCGTGGGACGCGCGATCGCCGCGCTCGCGGCCGACCCGAAGGTGAACGATCGCACCGGAATGCTGTTCGGATCCTGGGAACTGGGTCGCGATTACCGATTGTTCGACTACGACGGCCGCCGTCCCGACTGGGGCCGCCACAAGATTGATTTCTCCGTCCTCCCGCCGGCGTGGATCGATCTGTTCCGCACGGGGGCGGACCTGGAGATCAAGTGGTTGACGACGCTCGCGGCGCGGACCAGAAAGTTCAGAACAAAGGTCCCGTCCTGACCCCTCGTGTCGCGTGAGAAATCACATTCCAGTGTGTCCTCACGGATTAGTGCCGCAGCGGCACGAGGGCCCGCAGCCGTTTCTCGCGTAGGTACAGCCCTCCCCAGAGCACCAGGGCCACGTAGACCGGGAAGAGCGTGTGGGTGAACAACGGGCTGGAGATGCGTACGTGAGTGGCAATCGCGCCGCCCAGGTACCCCGTCAGCAACAGGCCTCCCAGCACCGACGTGCGCGGCACCAGATACAGGACGAGGCACACGAGCTCGATCGTGCCGATCCAGCGCACGCTATCAGCCGGATAGCCCAGTGCGATCGTTCCCTCGAGGGCCGGCCCGAGCCTCAAGACTTTGAGGACGCTGTCGAAGGCGAGGAACATCGCGGCGAGTCCTGTACAGACACGGCCGACATTCGTCGTCGTCCTCGCGCTCCGCTGTGCAGCGCCGTCAACCGGGACGGTGATTCGTTCCGATGCGATCATGGTCAAACCTCCCATGCGCATCGTAGATTCGCGGCGGCGGCGTTGTTTTGTATAGAAACGACAGCTGCTGTTTGCCTTGCTGGATCTCCACGGGCGTCTGGCCGATCAGCGTCTTCATCGAGCGGGTGAGGTGCGCCTGGTCGAAGTAGCCGGCGTCGTAGACCGTGTCGAGGATCGAGACCCCCTGTTTCAGGAGAGTCGTCGCATACCGGGCGCGTTCAATCTGCCGAACCGTGCGGTGGGTGATGCCGGTTGCGCGCAGAAAGTGACGCTGTGTGGATCGGATCGGCAGGCGTCCAGGTTGACTCCCTAGCGCGGCCTCGACGCTGGCGTCGCGTACGATGATCCCCTTCCGAACGAGCCGGGCCACGAAGGTATCCGCGTTCTCGAAATCGGGGTACTCCCACGCGGAGCCATTCAGCCAGAACGACCGACCCGCGGCGCCAGGCAGCGTCACATCGTGTCGATCCTTGAGATCGGCGGGGGTGAACCCTGGCATGAACGTACCGAGCCTGAAACGGATGCCAAGCCACTCACCCTCTGCGGGGCAGTCGGCCGGCGTCGCCTTCGTCTCGGGCCCGCGCACAGTGAGGAAGATCCGGCCCTTGTGCCGCGTCACGGCGATCTCGAAATGGCTCGCCGCGACGGACAGAAACACGCCCGCCGAATGGCTCTGGCTGCGCCAGACGCGCTCCACGAACGGCGAATCCGAAGGTCTGTCGTTGAAGGTGAGCAACATCGTTTCTGTCCTAGTCTACGGCGTCACCCAACGCCACTGCGCATTGAGGCTCGAAGTCCATCCAAGTGGTGACTTTGAGTCGACCGTTCGCCGCCTTACCGAGTGACATTGATTGTCATCGTGCGTATTACTAGCGATTTCATAACCAAGAATTTGGCGCGACGATTGCTAAGCGCCCTCCGGTTCTGAAGTGCTGGTCAGAGAGATAAAGATAAAGGAAGGAGTCGGAGAGATGAGACGACTACTTGTTGTGGCGACTGCGGTTGTCATGCTGGCGGCTGCCGGAGCATTCGCGGGTGAGGTCAAGGGACCGCCGAACCAGCAGAATAATACGAACACGACTGGAGCTCTGGATCACGCGCAATCGGCCTGTGCCGCCAGCGGGCTGAATGACTTCGACACCTCCGACCCCGGACAGGTGCAATCGCAGGTTCAGACCGCGGCGGACTCTTGGAAGTTTTACCAGCTTCCGAAGTCAACCCCGGGCCAGGCCTGCAGGGGAAATCTGCCGTAGATGCGATTCTCGTGGTTGGCCCTGGGCTCGGTCGGGGCCAACCTCTCCCTCATTGACGCCGCAGCGCTTCCATCGGATCGGTTTTCGTGATTCGCCAGGCAGGTAAGAAGCATGCCAGCCCCGCCACCCCGGAGAGCACAGCAGCGACAACAACGACCGTGAGCGGGTCGTAGGTGCCGACGCCGTACAGCATCGACGACAGGACGTCAGTCGCGGGAAACATTCCGGTAAGTCCAATCGCGAGTCCGATCAACGTCAGCCGCATCCCACCCTGAAAGATCAACGTGCGCAGGTTGCCCGGGCTGGCCCCAAGCGCCGCGCGAATGCCCATCTCGTGCGTTCGCTGGATGGCCGTGTAAGAAATCACGCCGTAGATGCCGACGGCAGCGAGCAACAGCGCCATGGAGGCAAAAGCCGTCAGAAGCGTGTTCACAATGCGGCTGGCTAGCATCGATTGATCCACGATCTGTTCGAGGGTGCGGACATCGCTGAGCGCCTGGTCCCTGTTGACGCTGTCAACGGCCGAGCGAACGGATCTCTGCAGAGACTCGGGCGGCATGCCGGCGCGCACGACGAGATTGATGCCGTAGGTCGGGCTCTGCTGGTTCGAGACATACATGCCGGCGGTGATCGCATCGCCGAGACCAGTGATCTTCTCACCCGCAATCACGCCGACGATTTCCCAGGCGATCTCCTGGCCGAACTCAGTCTTGCCCGGCACGATTCCTGGCACCAGTATGCGGCGACCGATCGGGTTCTCATTCGGAAACTCTCGCCTGGCCAGCGTCTCGTTGATGAGCGCGACGGGCGCTGCCCCCGCCTTGTCGTGATCGCTCAACACACGTCCTGCAAGGAGTCTGATGCCCAGTGCGTCGAGGTACGACGGGCTGATGATCTTGAAGAACGCCGTCCGGCGATTGGCGGGATCCGGAACCTCTCGACCCGCGATCGAGTAGGGGACGCCGTAGCCTGAGCCCTGCAGCGGTAACGCCGAGGTCATGGCCATCTCGCGAACGCCCGGCACGGCCTCCACCGCCGCACTGATCGAGGCGAGGTAGGCGTTCAGTTCGGCAGGATCGCGGTGCTGCTCTTGAATAATCGGCAGACCAGCCGTGAGGACATTCGTCGCGTTGAATCCGGGATCGATGTCGAGCAGCTTGAAGAAACTGCGCATCAGCAGTCCCGAAGCGACCAGCAGCACGAATGCGAGCGCCACTTCCGCAACCACCAGCAGGCTGCGCACACGCCGACCCCGTCTGCCCACCGTCGTACCGTGACCGCCTTCCTTCAGCGCGCTGACCAGGCTCGGGTTCGTGGTCTGCGCTGCTGGCGCGATGCCGAACAGCAGGCCTGTCATGACGGCAACGGTCAACGTGAACAGCAGTACCGACGTATCCATTCGAATGTCCACCGCGGGAGGCAGAGAGTAAGGAGGAATCAACCATTGCATCCATTTCAACATCGCGTAACCAACGCCGACGCCCAGGATGCCACCGCACATGGAAACCACGACGTTCTCGATCAGCAACTGCCGTACTAAGCGCCAGCGACTCGCACCGAACGCGGCGCGCGCCGCCATCTCGCGTTCTCGTGAAATGCTGCGTGCAAGCGCGAGATTCGCCAGGTTGGCGCAACCGATCAGCAACACGAACAGAGTGGCGGCGAACAGCACCGTGACGGCGGTGCGCAACCCCGGGCTGATCAGCACGTCGGCGAGATGGTCGACCGCAATGCCGCGGCCTTTGTTCGAGTTGGGATAGGCGTCGGCAAGACGGCGCCCGATGACGCCCATCTCGGCCCGCGCCTGCTCGAGCGTCACGCCCCGCTTGAGCGTGGCGCTCGCGCCGAGCCAGCGAAAATCACGCGTCATGTTTGAAGGCTGGAAGGCAAGGGGCGTCCAAATCTGGGCTGCGGCGCGATCGAAGGGGCCTTTCGGAAGGACGCCGATGACGGCGTAGGCCTCGCCGTTCAACAAAAGGTCACGTCCCAGCAGTGCGGGATCGGAACCGAAGCGGTTTTCCCAGAGCACATGGCTCAGAAGCACGACGCGATCTTTGCCGACCTGGTCCTCGCCCGGAAGGAACGTGCGGCCCAGCGCCGGCTTCACCCCGAAGATGTCGAAGTAGTGCGCCGAGAGGCGCGCGCCTCGGATCGAGACCGGCTCGCCCCGACCGGTCAACGTTGCACGCCACCCAACTTCCGCGGCCATGTACTCGAAAACGGCATTCTGGTTCGTCCAATCGAGATAGTTCAGGGTAGAGATGCCAGTGGGCCCGCCGTTGGGAAGCGTTTCGAGGACGCGCACGATACGGTCCGATTCGGGATATGGCAAAGGACGGAGTAACACGCCATTCACGAAGCTGAACATGGCCGCATTCGCGCCGATCGCGAGCGCGATGGTGGCAATCGCCACAGCCGAGAAGCCCGGGCTGTTGCGAACCAGGCGAATGGCGTAACGGAAGTCGTGAACGACGCTGGAAGGGCTGGACATGTGACGCGGCTAGCGTCGGGCCGATATCTTACCCGCTCTGCGAGCCAGTGCCGAGCAATGTCGGCTGGGCGCCTCTCTTATCGCGGCAAACGCTGCGGCGGTATTCCCAGCGCCAGAGCGATCTCGCGCAGCTTCGCCTGAATGGCGAGCCCGTTCTCCGGTCCCATGCGGAGCAGCTGCTTCTGTGCCCCGGTCAACGCCTCGTCATGCGGATCCGCGAAGGCATAGCCGATTCCCTGGAGACGCAGACGCGCCGGACGGCTTCGCACCGGCGTCTCGAGCAGCGACACGATGGCACGTTCGAGCGCGGCGTCGAACGACGCGTCTGGATATCCCAGCTCACGATAGGCTTCTTCGATGCGTGGCTTGAGCGTGGCGTACAGCGAAGCACTGCCCTTCGCATCGATCGATGCCACGGCCTGCGCCAGCGGGGTATATCGCTGATAGCTTGGGCCGTCGACGTAGATTCCGCCGTCCCGTTCAGTGACACGAAAGGCGGCAGCCGGTCGAAGCGGCTGCAACAGGTTCGCTGGTGTCTTGCCGTCATTGATACGCAACACCACCGCGGCAAAATTGCGAATCAACCCTTTCGTCGTCAGCCACGCCGCGACGCGAGGGTGCGACGACAGTTTGCGGACCAGGTCCGCCACGACACCGTCGCTTTCGTCCAGCGGCGGAACGACGATCGACACGGCCTCGCCGCCAAGCGGCTGAGCAGCGGCGGCCGCCTGAACCGGGGCCGAAGTCGGGACCGGTTGTTCCGGCGCACGACGCATGAACACGACGTAAACAGCAACCGCGGCAGCCGCGAGAAACAGACCGACAACAATCCGCGTGGCGGTCGAGCGCGGCGGTGAGTGAGGCTCGAACAGCGGCTCATCATCCGGACGGTGGAGGGCTTCATCCCAGGCTTGCGGCCCAGCCTCATCAGTTTTCGTAGAACACCTCTGTATTTGGACGCGACGTGGTGACGTTCAGTCGCCCGCATCCTGCAGCGGCAGCAAAAAGCGCTCCTTCGGAATCGGTTACCCTATGCCCGAACGGTATGTTGATGGCCCGAACACTCGCGTCGATCCTGATGCTGCTGATGTCCCCGGGCCTCATCGACACTTCCGCGGTCAACACCGCCGCCGTCGTCCCCGTCGATCGCGAGGCGATGGGTTACTGGACGCGTTGGCGTGGGCCGTCGGGCCAGGGAACCGTCGCCGACGGTGATTACCCGGACACGTGGTCGGACACGCTCAACGTCACGTGGAAGGTCGACGTGCCCGGCCGCGGACACTCGTCGCCAATCATCTGGAAGGATCACATCTTCCTGACGACGGCGCGCGACAACGGCGTGACGGTTTCGATGCTCGCGTTCCGCCGCAGCGACGGCCGACTCCTGTGGGAAACGAAGGTTCCGACCACCAGCGTCGAACGCACCTACTGGAAGAACAGCCAGGCGTCGGCGACGCCGACGACAGACGGCCGCCGTGTCTACGCGTCGTTCGGCACGCACGGGGTCGCCGCGTTCGAGTTCGATGGCCGCCTCGCCTGGCATCGGAAGCTGGGCGATCTCAGCAACTATCACGGCAGCGCCGGATCGCCCGTCCTCTACAAGGACCGGCTGTTCATTTACCAGGACCACGACGGCTCCTCGACGCTGCGATCGTTCGTGGCGGCGTTCGACACGCGGACCGGCAACGTCCTCTGGAAAACCGATCGCGTGGAGTCGGTCGGGTGGGGCACGCCGGTCGTGGTGGCTGCCGGCGGTCGCGACGAGCTGATCGTCAGCAGTCAACGGAAGGTCTACGCCTACGATCCCCAGACCGGAGAGCAGTTGTGGACCGTGCGCGGCAATACGTTCGAAGTCATTCCGACGCCGGTCGTCGGGCACGGCCTGGTGTTCTGCTCGTCGGGACGCGCCGGACCGACGCTCGCCATCAGGCCGGGCGGGCGGGGCGACGTCACGGACACGCACGTCGCGTGGAGCTCCCCTCGCGGATCGCCGTTCGTGCCGTCGGCACTCGTGCACGGCGACCTGCTCTACATGATCAACGACATGCAGAGCATTCTCACCGCCGTCGACGCG
>Ga0111539_10009493_pt1 | contig 12277 bp, 10 predicted proteins | sample RhiMethybrSRZTD1_FD_79667 | JGI IMG/M metagenome (GOLD analysis project Ga0111539, IMG submission 79667) | Populus rhizosphere microbial communities from Tennessee, USA - Rhizosphere MetaG P. TD hybrid SRZTD1 (version 2) (version 2) | ecosystem: Host-associated > Plants > Roots > Rhizosphere >...
ATTGAAAGATGGTGCTCATACATTTAGGTTATTGTCTGAAGACAAGGCAGGAAATAGAGGCTCATCCCCGGCCCTATTCAACTGGACAGTAGACACAGTACCTCCAACTACTTCTATCACCTCTTCTATGGACGGCAATAGGAACACTGTAACTGCAGGTAGTAATACTACATCTACATCCATGACCTTTGGCTTCTCAGGTACTGATAGGGGTACTGGTGTAAACCACTTTGAATGTTCTGTTGATGGAGCATCATTTACAACATGTACCAGCCCAGTACAATTTAACAATCTATCGGATGGATCTCATACTTTGGAAGTAAGAACTGAAGATAATGTTGCAAACGTAGATGCATCCCCTGCATCGTTTGCCTGGACAATTGATTCGGTACCACCAACTACAGCTATCAATTCTGTTGTTGACAGCAATAAGAACACCCTATCCAACGGTAGTAATACTCGCTCAAACTCTATAACTTTTACATTCTCAGGTTCAGATACAAGTAAAGTAAAAACAAGTAAAGTAGAGGTAAAACGTTTTCAATGCAGCTTAGACAATTCTGATTTTGCAGACTGTACCAGCCCATTCACATTCCCTAATTTGTTAAGTAACGGTCCTCATACATTTAAGGTAAGGGCATTAGATAATTCAGGAAATAATGATAACTCTCCAGAAATCTTTACCTGGAGCGTCGATGCAACGCCACCTGATACAACTATAAACTCTGCTAATGATGGTAATAACAGGACTGTTAGCAACGGTGGTAATGGTACATCTAGATCCATGACGTTTACCTTTACAGGTTCAGACGTAGGTGTAGGTGTCGACCACTTTGAATGTTCTCTTGACGGAGCTTCATTTACAACATGCACGAGCCCTATCAAATTTAGTAATCTTGCAGATGGATCTCATACTTTGGAATTAAGAGCTGAAGATAAGGCGGGAAATGAAGGTCCCACACCAACTGCGTTCATATGGACCATAAATACGACGCCACCAAATACAACTATTAATTCAGTCACCGATGGCAATAAAAATACAGTTACTAACAATAGCAATAGTAAATCAAATATAGTGACAATCGCGTTCGCAGCAATAGAAGCTGTTGCTAATGTGGATCACTTTGAATGCAGTATAGATAACTCTGGCTTTGCTAACTGTACGAGCCCATTTAGAATCCCTAATTTGTTAAGCGATGGTCCTCATACAATTAAGGTAAGGGCAGTAGATAGTTCGGGACATGAAGACCCGTCCCCAGCACTGTACGCCTGGACAGTAGACAGTTCAGCACCAATTACAAATATCACTTCTGCTACAGATGGTAATAAAAACCCTATATCTGCTGCCGGGGGTACACCATCTACAGCCATGATATTTACCTTCTCAGGTACTGATACAGGTGGAGGCTTGGATCGCTTTGAATGTTCCCTAGATGGAGCGTCATTTGCAACATGTGCCAGTCCTATACAGTTTGATGCCCTTGGAAGCGGTGCTCACAAGTTGCTAGTTAGAGCTGTTGACTATGTTGGAAACCAAGGAACAACTCCAGCATCATTCGGATGGAATGTCGATGCGACGCCACCTGATACAACAATAAATTCTGCTAATGATGGTAACAACAGAACATTAACTAGTGGTGGTAATACTACATCTACATCCATGACCTTTGCCTTTTCAGGTTCAGATATAGGTATGGGCTTGGACCACTTTGAATGTTCCCTAGATGGAGCATCATTTACCACTTGTGATACACCACTCCAGTTTACGGACCTATCAATTGGAGATCATTCCTTCGAAATCAGAGCTGAAGATAAGGTCGGCAACAAAGGTCTGATGCCTCCAGTATTCTTATGGACTATTACATCACCTCCACCAACGCCTACACCCCCAATGTCAACTCAAAACGTTACAACACCTCCGCTGTCAATACCTCAAAACGTTACAACGAATACAACTATCGGAGGTAATAAAAATATACTAAGTAATGAAAGTACCCAAATACCAGCCACTGTACAGGGCCCAGATACCAAAGTAGTTTCTGCCATTGATGGAGCTGGAAAGGCAGTAGCTAATGATGGTATCACGTCATCCAATTCGATAGTTTTTGTTCTATCCGCTTCGATTGCTGGTATAGAAAATGGAGCGGCAGGTAGTAATAGCTTTGAATGCTCAATAGACGGCTCGTCATTTTCCACCTGTACCAGCCCTGTACAATATAGCAGTCTTGCAGACGGAGCTCATATACTTGAGGCAAGATCATTTGATAACTCAGGTAACAAAGATCCGTCTCCTGCATCATTTACATGGAATGTAGACACAGTACCACCAGACACGATTATAAACAAAACTACTGATGGTAATAATCGTACTTTAACGGACGGTTCGACGACAGAATCTACTAGCGCTACCTTTACTTTCTCAGGTACCGATACTAGTGTAGAAGAAGGCGAGGAAGTTGGTATTAACCACTTTGAATGCTCAATAGACGGCTCGTCATTTTCCACATGTACCAGCCCCGTGCACTATGATAATCTAGCAAACGGCAATCACATGGTAGAAATAATAACAATGGATAATTCAGGCAATAAGGATCCAACTCCTTCATCATTCACATGGAATGTAAACACAGCTCGAGAGACTGGTAATATTGTAAATAATATCACAGGTGCTCCATCTCCGACTACGAGTCTCCACGACACTGTGATAAACTCTACTACTGACGGTAGTAACAATGTTTTAAATAATGAGACTAGTACAGCCTCCAGTACAATTAGATTTGACTTTTCGTCTATTAACTCAAAGGGAGTAGATCACTTTGAATGTAGTATGGACAGTTCGGAATTTGTAACCTGTACCAGCCCATTTATTTTCCCTAATTTATCTGAAGGTAAACATGTTTTTATGGTGCGATTTGTAGATATCAATGGTAACAAGGATGAATCACCCGCTGCTTTTGTTTGGGAAATAAAAAGATAACATAAACACTAGTTTGGTTTTCATCAAAGGTCTAATAAGTGAGAAATTCCGAGAGACTAAAAGAAATATTACGGTAACATCAAGCTAATTTCCAGTACTAGTTGAAAAAGTGGAATATGGATACTGTAAGGGCAATTAAATTATCTGTTTTCAGAGGGAACACTGATAAATAATTTTTTATCTTAAAGTTATAAGTGTGATTTATATTATGACTTTGATTATGGCTAAATAAATTGCATCAACGTCTTGTAGGGCCGAATCAACGCTTGACATGAGTAATGGGCCGGTGGTCTAGCTTGGTTAAGATACCGCCTTGACATGGCGGGGTTCGAGGGTTCAAATCCCTTCCGGCCCACTCTAAAAGTCATGCTTTTATATCGTAAATGGATTACAAGAAGTGAAAATCTAGTTGGAGTTAGAGTTAAAGCAGGAACAAGCCTTGACCGCGTATGATAACTTTCTATATGCATTAAAGGCAAAGGAAACAAAAAGACAGTATCCCCATAGACTGGACAAATTTTTGGTGTTTCTGTTTTGAGGAGCCGAGCAATCAATTTGTTGGCATAACTAAGTAATGTATTATGTCGTTCACCTATTGGAATCTTTTGATTTTCATTTTCATAATTACCACTATAAGGACTTGAACCGGGACCACGACGAGCATCACCATTCAAATATTCAATTCCAAAACGTTCACAGATTGTGTTAATGTGTTCCTCAATTTGATTATGTAATTTTGGTTCCATTACGGCAAGGTGCCAGTCCCCGACAAATTCGTAATTGCTTCCATTTGTATGGGGTGATGGTGTGACAGAGACAAGAGAATCATTACCCTCCCCTTTCACTTCTATTCTCGGGACATTATCTCCCGAGTTAGAAATTTTCTTTTTGAATGGTTTCTTCTCAGACCATACAAAGATGTGGGCTCTTGTCGAATCATCTAGATGTTGCTCAACTATGAAATGTCCGGTGTCTGCAACTAGATTCAAAGCCATTTGTTGTCCATTTATCTTGCAAAACTCTCATATTGCTAATTCATTGTCGAGATCAATGCAGTTTAAGAACAATCCTTTTTTGTGTTCATTATGCCATACCTGTCCTGCTATTATCATTAATCCATCCTTGAACATATCATTTTTTTTCCAGTAGTTGTGAAGTTCGTCAGGTATAGGGGCATGCTGATATTGCTTCCATTCTACTTTTGGTCTCTTATTCCTAGTATCTGCCGGTATCACGTTGACACCGAACTCATAACGCCAGAAATCAACATAGTCATTAATAGTAGTCAATTCTCGAATATCGACTCCATAATTTCTTTAAAAGAATGCTTGCATTCGGGTTCTAAACTATGTTTTGTTAAGGCTTGTACGATTCTTGTAATATCATTCATTGATGTATTCACTTCGATGCTAGTCAAGTTGGTAAGGCTTTTCTTCTAGTGGACCTGTTACATTTAAGGTTTGAAACGCTGATATGACGGTGGGTGGGTGCGTGCTTGCAGAATAATCCTATAATAAGAAAGTCTAAGAAAGACCCACATGAGAAGTAGGGTCAATCCCTTCCGAGCATTACAACAGAGTTGATTTTAAAATAGAGGCGAAGACCCATGCTGGTGATTTGAATTTATTATGTAGTAGGTCTCCATAATAGAAGTAATATTTTTTGATGATAAAAAAACTGAGTAGGAACATAATTAAATAATAGAAAAACAAGGCAAGTAACAATGACACTTTTTTCTGGTAAGGTCGTGCTATTAGGTGTCATTTCTATTATTATAATTGCGATAACATCCTATGGATTGTTTTTTCTTCTGCAATATGAAAACGAGAAGAATATCAGAGAAAGCATATTTGAACAGGAATTAGATCGCCAATTAAAATCCACTAACTCTATATCTCAGCATATTGGTTCTGATTTGCGGTATATTACCTCTGTGCTTCAGGATTTAGCTGATTCAGTCTATTTACAGAATGAAAATCTCTCAGGAGACAAAGTTGACAAAATAGTAGATGAAAAATTTAGGCAACTAAATTCTGTCACAGAGGTAGATGGTCTCTTGATAACAGACAAAGATGGTATCATAAATGTTCATAAGGCTTCAAAGGGACTAAAAAGTTTTGTCAATATTGACATATCATCCAAAGATTACATGAAACAAACAAAAAGGAATCTTCAACCCGTATACAGTAATGGTTTCACCGGCATCGACGGAAAATATAGAATCGCAATTACCTATCCAATAGTTAGTGTAGTAGACGGTCACTATATTGGAACGGCAATAGCAAACTTACCTACTATTGACTTTTTTAAGGCATATGGCAACGTTGAAAATATAAACTCCCAATTTTTGGTGGCCTTTGATACAAAAGGAAATCTTCTGGCTGTGGGAGCAAGCAAGGATTTAGTAGGCAAAAATTTTTTTGGTAACGAAACGCAGGCCTTTATCAACCACAATGAGGCCCTTAATAACCTAACTCATTCTTTATTAGGTGGAAACAAGGGACATGCGTTATATGACTACGGGAGAGGGGAGAGATTGAATACTGAGTCTCCAATTTTGGTTGGAACTAAGCCTGTATATTTTCTTCAAGTAGTTACCCTTACTGACAGGATATACACAACTATAAATTCCGTATTATTCAGCGAAAGTATTAAGATGTTCTCTTTGCTCACAGGAGCAACTGCCGCTATAATAGTTCTCGTATTTCTTTTAAGAAAATGGTATAGCATGTTGCAAATTGAAGTTCGAAAGAGGACTCGAGATTTGATGATTGCGAACGAATCGCTCAAAAAGAAGGATGAGGCACAGAATCAATTTATCAACATCGCCGCTCATGAGCTTAGGACTCCCATACAGCCCATTCTTAACGGTATTTATCTGCTTCAATCAGCAAATTTGAAATCACAGAAAAGAGTGCAGGTCCTAGATATTATTCAGAGAAATACTAAAAAATTAGGAAGACTTGCAGAAGATATATTGGATGTTACTAGAATTGAGAGCAATAGTTTAAAATTAAAAGTTGAACAACTTAATTTATATGATCTAATTTTAAATACTATTGAAGAATACAAAAAAAATATTCAGTTTATCTACAAGGATTTGATGATAAACTATGAAAGTGCTGTTCAAAACATAATTGTCAATGGTGACAAATTGAGATTGGGTCAAGTTCTCTTTATACTACTTGATAACGCCAGTAAATTTACAAAAAGTGGGTCTATTTTGGTTACAACGCAAATTAAATCAAACACTATACAAGTTATGGTAAAAGATACAGGATCTGGAATAGATCCCGAAATACTACCACATTTATTTACCAAATTCGTAACAAGATCTGATAGGGGGACTGGATTGGGTTTATTTATTGCAAAAAACATTATAGAGGCGCATGGTGGCATTATATGGGCAGAAAATAGTCCCCAGCATCAGGGAGCTATTTTCTTTTTTACGATTCCTCTGGCAAATAATGTCGTTGATAAGGATGGGAATGAAAATGGTAAATTATAATAGTTCTAGGGGGTATTTACATCGAAAATTCCTAATTCATGTTGTCGTAACCATTTCGATTGTTTCCGTTATTGGACTATATGTCTTATTTCATTATGCAGAGGCACAAATTTCAAACAAATCGCTTGAGACTGGTAAACCCTTACAGATAGCATACCTGACAGACGGGTTATTTAGCGATGCCGGATGGGGAGCATTTGGTTACAATGCCGGGCAAGAAATAATATCCAAATATGGTTACGATGTCACGTTCTTGGATAATGTATCAATCCCAAACATAGAAAAGACTGTCAGAAACTATGCAGAAAAAAAGTATGACGTTATCATAGCACAAGGATATGAATGGGGTGACCCAATACTAAAATTATCAAACGACTATCCTAACACAAAGTTTATTGTGTTTACCGGTCTTGTAAAATCTAAAAATGTTGCCTCTATCTTCCCCAGACAACAAGATGCCGCCTATCTTCTTGGAGCCCTTGCAAGTATGCTATCCAAAAACCATACAATAGGTTTTATTGGGGGCGACCAAAAGTATCCTAACTTAAAGAAGATTTATGAAGGTTATAAACAGGGAGCTCTATACATTAATCCGAAATCCAAAGTCCTTGAAAGATATCTTGGAGATTGGGATAATCAAACTAAGGGAAGATCGGCAGGACTGTCTCAAATTAAAGAAGGCGCAGACTTTTTATTGCATGTGGCTGATAACGCAGGGCAAGGTGTAATTCAGGCAGCCAAAGAAAAGGGAGTATATGCATTCGGTGCTGTATCGGATCAAAACAAACTGGCGCCTGATACTGTGGTGACATCATTTATTTTAGACCCAGCAAAGGCATACGACTCGGTTTTTGACGTGATACGTATGAATAACTTTACAGGAACTATTTTTACCCCGGGACTGGAATCGTCAAAGAATTCAACAGCTGAAAACGGAATGATATACATAGCACCGTTCCATAGTTTCCAAAAGAAAATACCTGCTGATATACAAAATAAATTGCTTCAATTGACTCAAGACATCTTGAACAAAAAAATTATTGTTTCTTAATGGTAGTCCTGTTTTAGATTGCAAGTTTTAAATTTTTGTTAAATAACAGGCATAATCTTTTCAACAGTTAATGAGAGGCTTTTAAACGCAGAAACGCTGGTAATTGTCTCCAGGGTTGTATTATTTCTAATTAGGTGGACTGATAACCCTGCACTTGATTAGCCACTTCTTGACACAACTCAGGTAAACCGATAGGTTTTTTAACGAATAGATTTATTATTCCTTGCTTCATATAATCTTGGAATACTTGGTCTTCGTCAACTTCGTAAGCGCTTATAAGTATCGTTCTCACGGAAGGTTTAAGCTGCTTTACTTTTTTAAGCAGTTCCAGTCCATTCAGATTAGGCATTCTTAAATCAGAAATAACAAGAGAGTATTTTTTTTTGTTATCTGTGAAGTGTTCTAGAGCTATGATCGGGTCATTAAAAGTTATAACAGAGACCCCGTGGATACTTGCGGATATAGCATACTGAAAGAGCTTAGTTATATCTGTCTCGTCATCCACAATACTAACAATTTTCTTACTAGAAGCCACTACATCAAACCTCCAGGGTATAACAAGACAACGCTGTAGGGACAGCTTATGCAGCGCAAGTTATTAATAGTTTGACTATTTTCACGGCTATACACCAATATTGATTTGGGTCCTAAGAGGTCATGTTGTGTTAGACAAGACAAGCCTTGCTTCTGATGTCTTCATCAAATACTTCTATCCATTAACCAAATTCGTCATCGTTTTTCAATTTCCTCAAGCATGACAGGCTTCACTAAGACTGATATTTTTTTGTCTTCTAGGAAGGTATTTAGTTTTATTTCCCTCACTAAGGGCTCATAGCCAGTAATGAAAAGAATTGGCATTGAAGGAAACTTATTCAAAATTTCAGTCGCGGCGTCAAGTCCGTTTGTATTGCCAGGTAATCGATAGTCTACTAGGCAAATATCTGGTAATTTTTCACCAAATTCCGACAACACGTTGTTAGCAGTCAAATACGTTGAAACTACGTCATGGCCTCGTCCTGACAGGTAGTCTTTGTAGAGAATAAGAATATCCTCTTCGTCTTCAAGTATCATTATCTTTAGTCTCCTTCCCTTTGCATTACTCATGGTATCACCGTTTTATGATAAGTATGTCACTGGACAACCGATGCGATGATCTCAAACATGTTTAATGGAGTATCAACATGACTTATTAGAGTTTAGACAAATCTAAAATGACCAACGTGCTTGTTGCATTGTATTCCTAAACTACAGAAACTGTTCGAATTTCGATGAACCTATAACGTCAGGCAAATTGAAAAATTTTATTCATTTGTGGATTCTTGACAAGATATACTAGAAATTCTAACTACGACCCACATGAAAAATCAGATCAGTCCCTTCCGATTTATAGCAGAATTGATGATAGCCATTAATATGAAGAACCGTGGTAACTATCCATCGTGCATCAGAATAGATCTCATCCTTTCGTATTCTTCCTCCGTTATCTCACCCTTCGCAAATCTTATTTTCAAAATTAGTAAAGGATCGTCTCTAGAATTTGCTCTTTGTGATTGCTCATTATTCGTTGGAACAATGGCATCAATGATTTTGAACGAATGTATTATGTCCTCTGCAACTGACAAATGATCTAGAAATTGTTCCTGTTTATTGCTATATGATATTTCATATACTCTATTCACTGAGGGTATCCATGTCACCATTCGTTTATACCCTTCCTCTTCAACGTCAATCAATCTCATGGACGGCACATTGGCTACTAATAAATTTGAGAATTCAATTATTGAAGATTTCGGATCATGTTGTACTTCTTTTTTTTCGTCGTCAACAAAACTCTGAAAGGAATTATGTTTAGGTTCTACATCGTTAATATACACAGTCACAAAAGGAGGGCTATTTTCTATAGATAACCGGAATTCAACAACTGTCGCATAGTCCTGCTCCCTCTGATCAAGTTCATCTTTGATCCAAGATTTGGGATATTTAATTGAAAACCCATACTTTTGGTTTTCATAATTTATCGAACCATTTGTGTGATAAGTCTTTGATGTGGTCCGACTACAACTGAGCATCATGCGATAAATCCAACCTTGTATATCCGTCACTCTATCGTCAAAATCTAAAATAATGGCTTTGAGGCCATTTTGATCTTTAAATTCGATAACACTGTAAATGTGGTTTTTTTCCACATGGCACCAACAATAGCAAGTGGAACAAAAACTAGGCCTAAGCCAACAACCCTTTTAGCGGAAATTTTCTTTTCGTCCATATTTTCTATTCCAGTTATCGCGTTGTATGGGACAACAAGATCAGAATTTTCGATTTCTATTCGGTCCTCATAAAGGTATAATCTACAACGTGTAGGTTTCGGATACTCTACATGCCCTCCCATATACTTCAAGTCAAAATATTGAAGCCATTCTGGCAATTCACTCTACCTTACCGAATTTCTAAGTGAACAGTTATATTAAAAACAGCTTATCCCAAATTAGAAAATCTAATAATTTACTTTGCTGAAAAGTCCTCATACGCTGAATGCTCGAGGGGTAAACATCATATTGAGGTAAAGTAAAATTGATGTTATCAAAGACTAGAAATTCTAATTACGACCCGTCTGGAATTCCAGATTCATCCCTTCCGTACCCTATTGAGGCAGGTCCCAATTATTATCTAACTTTTAAGGATATCGATTTGCTTATTGACTTCTGTAACTAATTCATGTGGTTCTACTGGCTTTTGAAGAAGGCCATTTATTATGTTCTTTTTAGTATATTCTTGAATCAATTTATGATCGTATTCAAAATCTGTCGCCAATACTGTTCTTGCTGAAGGATTTAAATCCTTGACAGTTTTTAGTAGTTGCACACCATTGATAACTGGCAATCGCAAATCGGAAATCATAAGAGCATAATCTTTTGTATTGATTTTGAAATGCTCCAATGCATTAACTGCATCTGTAAACCTCAGTACATTAACTCGAGTTGAACATATTGAACTATCAGTTATCTGAGGGTTACCTATCTCGTATCCCACTATACTAATTATCATATCATGATTATCCTTCAAAACAGAAAACCTTGATTCAATTTACAGAGGTCTGCAACTCTAATAAATGTTGGTGTGTATTGTTTAAAATCAATAAATCTACTTATCTTGCGTTTACTTTTGATAATTCAGTAAATAAAGGCACTAATATATTCAAACTCAGACGAAAATCAAATATTTTATAGAATTTTTTCGTTTTTATTCGGATAATATTCTTTCTTCAGGAGACTGTTCGAGGAAGCATTCAAACCTTATTTGAAGGTCAGATGGGAGCAACGGATAATAAGACTCCTTTAGCACCTGTGGACAACAAATGACAGATTTTGATCACTTTGAAGTCACGTTGTTTGGTAAAGACATACGACTTGTCGTTCACAATGGTGAGCAGGCACTCAATGAATTACAACGTTCTTTGGACAATATAGAAAATTTACGTGATCGGTTGAAGGCCAAAGATGAAGACAAAATCCTCAATGATTTGAATTCGTTATCTTCGTAACTCAAAATGGTTGAATCCAAAGTTGGCGAGATATACCGTATACACCACACGCTATACCACGACATTTTACGTCAACAAGGTGAATAGTTAAAGATGAGTGACTTTCTAAGCGGTTGCTGTCGGACCTCAGAACAGGTACGATGAAATTTTAAAGTTATTCGAAAATACTAGATAACGACTTTTTTAAGCAAGACAAAAAGCTAAATACAATCCAGGCAAACCCTAATACATGCAGCTTCGAATCCCTGAACTCTAATTATTACAATACATTAATCATCCGTCGTAAATAGGAATTTTATAGAAATTAGACCAAAACTAATATTAATTTCTATATCTATATTCCTGTGAAGAAAGTTCTCTATATACAGAAACTAGAAATTTTGATTTAGATCCATCTGAAATTCCAGATTCATCCCTTCCTGCACATCAAAATCTTCTCTATTATGGGAGAGAACCGACAATCCTTTTCTATGAGGTTATTGGTTAGATAACATTGGTATCCTTTGCAATTTTTAGGGAAGGAAATAAGGAGAAGGAACAGTCTCAACACGATACTTTTTTATTAGCACCTTTTTTAGCTAAAGATGAAATGCCTTCAAACAGAAACCTTTCGGAGAAATCTGTAGCCCCTGTTTTGGTTCTAGTAGGAATAATGGCAGCAGCATCTTTAACACTATTGTTATTCCAAGCAGGATATGCGTTCAGTAGTAATGTGACTGGCATCGACAGGACAATCCAAGCCACCCCAATAGCAATATCGGATAATCAACCGTCACCTTCGTCATTATCATCAAATAATGCCACCACCTTGGGCAGTAAAATTCTAAATATAAAACTTTTAGCGGATAATTTAGAGAATAGACTTAACAAATCAGCTGCAATTTTAGAAATAACAAGTAAGTTACCAGAAGTAAGAAATGTATCTTTTGCTAGCTCAATTAATAATACTTTGCGTGGTATACCCAAGGATACTGATTTAGCAAAAAGAAACGTAGCACAAGGCATTCTATCAAAGTATAACGACTTTCGTGTTATAGCTCTCCTCATGCCTAACGGTAATATGTATATGGAGGAGCCGTATTCTCGTCAATTAAACCTCACTAAAACAAACTTTGCTTTTAGAGATTATTATAAAGGAGCTGTTAGTACCCATAATACATATCTTGGCAATCTAATCATTGCTTCTTGTTGTGGTCTTCC
>Ga0111539_10009494_pt1 | contig 12276 bp, 10 predicted proteins | sample RhiMethybrSRZTD1_FD_79667 | JGI IMG/M metagenome (GOLD analysis project Ga0111539, IMG submission 79667) | Populus rhizosphere microbial communities from Tennessee, USA - Rhizosphere MetaG P. TD hybrid SRZTD1 (version 2) (version 2) | ecosystem: Host-associated > Plants > Roots > Rhizosphere >...
CCGCCGGCTGCGTCAGGCGCGCGCGACCGAGGAGATGTGGCCGATCGTCGTCGAGGCCGCCGGCATCGTGGAAGCGTCCCGCGTGCGCCTGCGGTCGGAGGGCCCGAGCGTCGCGGAGACGGGAACGTTCAGCCAGGGCTTCGACGAAAACGGCGAGCTCAACGAGACCGTCCCGTTCGTGGTGCCCAGCGGCAAGGGGGTCGAGCACGTGCTGGAGCTGGCGTGGCCTGATGGCCGTCGCGAGGTGGATCGCGACACCGAGATCGCCATCGACATCTTCTGCGAGCACCTGGGCGACGCGCTCGAGCTGCTGAACTCGTCCGGCATCAACGGGCGAGGCGCGGTGCCGCTGTCGCCCCGGCAGCGGGGAAGTCGCTAGCCGCTCCGCGCCGCAGGCTTGCGGCCGATCGTGATGGTGTCGTAGGCGCGCTCGACGGGGAACCCGAGGCGGCCCAGCATGCGCACCCCCAGCGCCAGCGCCTTCGACCGCGCCTCGCGCGACACGCCGGGGATGTATTTTCGAAACGTCGGCTCTTCCAGCGACTCCCAGACGGAGAGGACCACCTCGAGCGCGCTGTCCTCGCACAGCGCTTTCATCCCCTCGGGATAGGCGCGCCAGCAGTCAATCGGCGCTTCGTGGTACGGCCAGCTCACCGGATTGATGGTGATGACCGTGCCGCCCGTCTTGCATACCCGGACCAGCTCCTTCATCCATACCCAGATCTTCGGGACGTGCTCGATGACGTTGCCCGAGAGGATCACGTCGTAGCTCTCGTCGTCGATCGGGAACGAATACGCCGATGTCGCGACAAAGGTGAGACTGGGATTCGGGAAGATGTCGATCGTGTCCCAGGTCAGTCCTCCGCGATCGGCAATCGACCGGTAGGTCGACGGAAACGCATCCGGGCCAATCTCCAGCACGCGGGTGCCGGGCGGGAAGTATCCGGTCGAATACTTCTGGAAGATGAGCCTGCTGTTGGCGTGCATGAAGCGCGGCGACAGGCTACCGCTTCGGCGCGGCGTCCGCTAGACTCCGCGCGCGTTGAGGATCGCGCTTCTCTCGAAGTCCTTCCTTCCGAACGTCGGGGGGATCGAAACCTCGACGGCGATGATCGCCGAAGTGTGGCACCAGGCGGGTCATGACGTCAGGGTCATCACGGCGACGCCCGACGAGCGCCCGTGGACCGGTCCCTTCACCGTCTTGCGATCCTGGTCGCTGGGCGCGCTGGTGCGGGCGTCAACCGAGGTCGACCTGGTCGCCACCAACGGCTACTCGCGCGTGGCGGTTGCGGCGGCGGCGCTCGGTCGCAATCCGATCGTCATCTTCCACCAGGGGTACCAGCTCATTTGCAGCGACGGCCTCGGGTTCCGCGATCGCACCTTCCACGGGTTCCGGCTCGGGCGCGACCTGCAGCTCGCCTTTGCCGCCGGGCCGAAGCAGGGGCTGCGCGCGCTGGCGCGCCTGCCCGTCGACAGCGCCGTCCACGCGTGGCGCGCCGGAATCACCCACGTGGTCCCCAGCCGCCACGTCGCCAAGCGCTTGCGGCTCCCCGGCAGCACGGTGCTCTATCAACCGCCCAACCCCGCCGTCATCGCGGGGATCGAGGCGCTGGGGCCGCAGACGGCCGAAGCACGTTCGCAGGCGCACACGCAGGGCGACATCGTATTTTTTGGACGGCTCGTGTTCGAGAAGGGATGCGACAAGCTGATTCGTGCCTTCGCGCTGTGGCATTCGCGTGGTCTGCCCGGTCTACCTGCCGGCCGAGCCCGGCCGCGGCTGGTGATCTACGGCCGCGGGCCCGAGCTCGGGCTCGTCGAGGATCTGGCCCGCGAGCTGGGCGTCGCGGACGCTGTCGACCTGCGGCCCTTTCTGGGCGGGCAGGAACTGGCGCGCGTCGCCCGGTCCGCCTCGGTCGTCGTCATCCCCAGCGTGTGGGAGGAACCCGGCGCGACGATCGCGGTCGAGCTGTTCGCGTGCGGTGTCCCCGTGATCGCGTCGGCGACCGGCGCGCAGGGCGAGATCTTCGCCGGCCACGGGCGCCTGGTCCCGAACGGGGACGTCCCCGCGCTGGCGGACGCGTTTCACCGGCACTTTGCCGACGGTGCGATTCACCCGCAGCCGACCGGGGACGAGCTCTGGGCGCTGCCGGCCATCACCCGGACGCTGTTAGGCTTGCTCGCGGCCGCCGGGGACGGGGCTCGCGGTTAGTCGCTCCGCGCCGCAGGCGCGGGGGACGACTATTGTTTGTTCAGGTAGCCGATATCCCGCGCTCCGCGCGGGATCGACTAGTCGCTCCGCACCGCAGGCCCGATGTGCGACTATTGTTTTTTCAGGTAGCCGCACTCTCGCGCTTTGCGCGAGAGCGGCTAGTCACTGGACTATACTTTCGCCGCCCGATGTCCACCCGCCGGTTCGCGATCGTCACACCCAATTTCTACCCGCGTGTCTGCGGTATCGGCGACAACTCGCTGCGCCTCGCCCAGGAGCTCCAGCGACGCCAGCACGAGGTGATGATCTTCTCGCGGACGCCAGCCGAGCGTCACCCCGAGGCGGCGAACCTGCCTGTCCACGGCGCTGCCGGTCGGTTGCCGTCCCTCGTAGCCCAGCACCTGGTGGGCGCGATCGAAGGATTCCGGCCGACCGAGATCGTCCTCCAGTACACGAACCAGCTGTGGAACGCATGGCGGTTCGGAAGCTTCGCCCCGGCGCTGTTGATGCGGCGGCTGCAACGAACGGGTGCCCGCCTGACCGTCATCGCGCACGAGCCGTTCCTGTCGTGGCTGTCCCGGCCGGATCTTCTCATCGCAGGCTTGTTGCAGCGGGCCCAGCTCGCGATGCTGGTCCGTCAGTGCCAGCGGTTCTTCGTCACCACCGACACGCGCGCCGGGATCGTCGCGCCGCTGCTGCGGATGGCGGGCGCGGTGGCGCCCGAGGTCATTCGCATCGGTTCGAACGCGTTGCCGATCGAACGCCGGCCCGATCCGAGCGGCGGCCCCAAGATCGGCTTCTTTTCCACCGCCGCCGTCGGGAAGCGTTACGACGTGGTGCTCGATGCGTTCGAGCGGATCGTCGCCGAGATCCCCGCCGCCGAGCTGGTGCTGATGGGCGATCTCGGGCCGCCCCATCATCCGAACGTGCGCGCGGTCCACGACGCGGTGTCGCGCCACCCAGCCGGGGCAAAAATCCGACTCACCGGTCGATTGTCGCTCGTCGAGGTGGCGCGCGAAACGGCGACGCTGGATCTGTACCTGTTTCCGATGGAGACCGGGGCCAACACGCGCAGCAGCACCTTGCCGGGGGCGCTCGGGTCCGGCATCCCGACCGTGGCGGTGCGCGGGGTCGAGACCGACCTGGCGCTGTTCCGCGACGGCGAGAACGTCGCGTTCGCCGATGAGATGACCGGCCCTGCCTTCGCCACCGCCGCGCTCCGGTTGCTGCGGGATCCGTCCGCGGCGGCACGCGTGGGCGAAGGGGGCCGGCGCCTCTACGCCGAGCAGTTGAGCTGGGCGCGGATCGGTGATCGCCTGCTCGCCGATTGAAGATCTCGCCTTGACCTCCGTCCTCGTCAGCCACCCGCACGTCGCCGCCTTCGCGGTCGGTCTGGCCGAATCGCTGGCAATCGAGGCGAAGCTGGCCGCGTTCGTCACCGGGGTCGCGTTCCGCGAGGCCAGCTGGTCCGGGCGGACGGCGGCGGTCCTGGCGCGGCGCTGGCCGGTGCTTCACAACCGGATCCTGCCGGCGGCGACTTCGCAGCACCTGCGCGCCGGGTTCGCGTCGGAGCTGGGGGCGCGCTTGACGGCCCGCGCGCTCGCGCTCGTGGGTCCGCGCATGTCGCTCTACGACACGTTGTTCACGACGCACGATCTCGTCGTGTCGCTCGCCCGATGGCCCCAGGCGGTCACCGCCGTCTACGCCTACGAGGACGGAGCGCTGCGCACCTTCCAGCGCGCCGCGCGCGGCGGCCTCGATCGGATCTGGGATCTTCCGCTGCCTCACTACCGGACGATCGAGGAGACGCTGGCCGCCGAATTTCACCGCTGGCCGGGCGCGGCGCTCGGACCTCCCCATCGCGAGCCAGACTGGAAGCAGCGGCGCAAGGACGCCGAGCTGGGGCTGGCGACGAGGGTCTCGGTGGCGTCTGCGTTCACCAGGGAATCGCTCGCGCGCCTCGACCTCCGGATACCGATCACCGTGACGCCCTACGGATTTCCCGTCGACGCCTTCGCCCCGAAGGGCGGGCCGCGGGCCGGCAAGTTCAGGGTCCTCTCGGTCGGTACGCACGACTTGCGCAAGGGGACGCCGTATCTCCTCGAGGCCTGGAAGCGAGCCGCCATCCCCGACGCCGAGCTGCACCTGGTCGGGCCGCTCCGCCTCACCAAGTCATTCGTCGATGGCTACGCCGGGTGCTTCCAGCACTGGCCGCACGTCGCCAAGGCCGATCTGGGCAACCACTACGCGGCGGCCGACGTGTTGGCCTTTCCGACGCTGGGCGACGGGTTCGGCCTGGTGATTCAAGAGGCGATGTGCTCCGGAACGCCCGTGGTCACCACGCCCTGCGGTGGCGGCCCCGAGTGCATCACCGACGGCGTCGACGGATGGATCGTTCCTCCGCGTGACGTCGATGCGCTCGCGGAGCGGCTGCGGTACTGCGCGGCCAACCGCGATCGCGTCTTCGAGATCGGTCGCGCCGCGCGCACACGCGCGGAACGCTGGACCTGGCGCAACGCCGGCGAGGCGCTCGTCAGCGCGCTGCAGAGCTAGCCGCTCTCGCGGGTAGCGCGAGAGTGCGGCTACCTGAAAAAACAGCAATCGCACACCGCGCCTGCGGCGCGGAGCGACTGGACGTCACGGTTTCACCACCAGCCGTCCGGTGTAGTCGATGCGGGTGAGCATCCCGAAGCCGGGCGTCGCGGCGATGAACTCGTCGGTCGCTTTGCGCGAGCCCTTCCAGTGGCCGTAGTCGTCGACGATGAGCACACCGCCCGGAGCGAGGCGAGGATACAGGTGCTCAAGCTCGTGCCGCGTCGATTCGTACCAGTCCGTATCCAGGCGCAGCAGGGCGATCTGCGACGGCGCTTGCGCGGGAACAGTCTCCTCCACCTTGCCCCGCACGTAATGCAGCCGCTCGGCGGGATATCCGACCTTCCCGAGCGCGGCCTGAACATCCTCCAGCGACGCGTAGCACCAGTACGAGGCCGCGTCGGCCTTGGACGACGCCGCCAGCACGGTGGCGGCGCGCCGTCCCCCCATGTCGACGTCCAGGTCCGTCGGGGGCGACATGCCCTCGAACGTGTCGAAGAGATAGAGGTCGCGCTCGGTGGATCCCAGGGCCTGCAGCGTCCTCGCCGCCGCCATCATGCTGCCGCCCCGCCAGACGCCGCACTCGACGATGGCGCCCGGGACCCGCCGGCGGGTGATGTACCGGACGGCCTCGATGAGGGCGTGGACGCGCTCCGGGCTGGTCATGGTGTAGGGCCTGACGAGCTCGAGCGTATCGAGGTGCGCCTGTTCGAAGTCGGGATACTGCGCGCGGCGGTGCTTGTCCTCGTCGTAGATCTCGACCGCGCGGTCGAGCATGCGCTTGATTTTCTTCAGAGTGTCGATGACGGGCATGCTGGGGCCCCTGTTTACCCCGATGCCTGATCGTGGGCAATGCGTGGGAGGCCGGCCGGGCCGCCCGGCGGTTAGCCGGTCGTCGGCGCCTTCTGCTCGTTCGGACCGTTTCCGTACGTGTAGCCGTATCGGTAGTAGTTCCGGTAGTAGTAGTCGTAGCCGTAGGCCGGGTTCGAGAAGTCGATCGCGTTCACGATGACGCCGAGCAACCTGGCCTTGGCGCTGGTCAGCTGGCGCCGCGCGTGCGCGCCCGAGTCGCGGGTCGTCTCGCCGGCCTTGATGACCATGACGACGCCGTCCGCGAGGTTGCCCAGCACCGCCGGATCGGTGACCGCCGACGTCGGGGGCGAATCCAGAATGATGCGGTCGTAAAGCCGCGCGCAGTCCGCGAGCACGGCCTTGAACCGGTCGGTGTGGAGTAGCTCGGACGGGTTCGGGGGAACAGGGCCGCACGGCAACACGTCCAGGTTCGGGACGTCGGTGCGCTTGATGGCCTCCTCCAGAGTCGCCTTCGAAACAATCACACTCGAGATGCCGGTCTGATTCGGGACGCCGAACGAGCGGTGCAAGCGCGGGCGGCGCATGTCGGTGTCGACGATCAAGACGCGTCCGCCGGCCTCCGCCATGGTGACGCCGAGGTTGATCGCGGTGGTCGTCTTTCCCTCCTGCGGGCTCGGGCTGGTGACGACGATCGTCCGGGGCGGATTGTCCGGCGACATGAACAAGATGTTGGTGCGGATCGAGCGGCAACACTCGGCCGCGACGGATTTCGGATCCAGGAACACGCCCAGATCGCGTTCGCGGACGTCATCGCGAGCCTCTGCCGCGGTGCCGCCGGTCGCGGCGCCGATGACTGGCACGAGACCGAGCACCGGCACGCCCAGGAACTGCTCGACGTCGGCCTGCGTCTTCAGCGTGTTGTCGAGCGCCTCGATGACGAACGCCAGCGCGATGCCGGTCCCGAGGCCGAGGAGCAGACCGAGCAGCAGGTTCTGCACGGGCTTGGGACTCACCGGTGAGCCCGGTACGATCGCCCGCTCCAGGATGCGGACGTTGTTCGTCTTCATCGGGCCGGTGATGTCGATCTCTTTCTGGCGGCTCGCGATCAGGCCGTACATCTTCGTGTTCTGATCCGCGGCCCGCTGCAGCGGCTTGTATTCGACCTCGATCTTCGACAGCTCGATCGCCTCTTTCTTCTGCGACTCCATCATCGCCCGCAGGCCGCGCTCGTTGTCGACGAGGGCCCGGTATGCCTTGTCGAACGTCGCGAGCACACCGTCGATCTCGGCAACGTAGATCTTGCGCGTCGTCTCCATCTGGCTGGCCAGCGCCTTGATCTTCGGATGCTCCGGTCCGTATTTGCTCGATAGCTCGGCGCTCTCCTTGGACTGCTGGATGAAGGAGTCGCGCAGGGCGCGGATGGTGTCCTTCTCGCGAATCTCCGGGATCGTCTCTTCTTCGGCGATGTTCGTGCGCGCGTGTTCGATGATCTTGCGCTTCGAATCGAACTCGAGAATCTTGATGCGAAGCTCGGTCAGCTTGCCGTTGACGCTGGCCAGGTTGGCGCTGAGCATGCTCTGCTTGTCGTCCAGGCTGACCGCGAGCAGGTTGCGATCCTTCTTGAACTTGTAGAGGCTCATCTCCGCCCGCTCGAGCTCGCGCTTGAGATCGCCTTCCTGCTCGGCGAGCCACGCCATCGCCGAGCGGGCCCCTTCCAGCTTGTAGTCGAGGTTGTATTCGATGTACGTGTCGGCGGTGGTGTTCGCGATCAGCGCTGCGCGCTGGGGCTTGCGGTCCGAAACGGTGATGATGGCCAGGCGCGAATCCTTGACCGACCTGACCGTGATCTGCCCGGCCAGCGCGCGCCCGATCGCGGTCAGCTCGGGGGTGGCGGTCCCCGGCCGCGCGTAGTCGGGATCGTAGGCCAGTCCGAGCTTCTCCGCCGTGCGCTGTCCCACGCCCGTCGACTGGATGATTCGATATTGCGTCTCGTAGAACTCCTTGTTGGCCCAGAACGTCGACCCGGACCCGAGCTCGACGACGTCCTTGGAGCCGGGGAGGATCTGGGGCGCCGCAGGATCGATGATCAGCTGGCAGCTCGCCTCGTAGATCTTCGGCTGCCGGTAGGTGTAGACGAAGGCGACGACCGTCGCGACGATGATCGACAGGACCAGGAACGGCCACCGCTTGCGGATGGTGCGCCAGTAGGCGCGCAGATCGAGCTTGGCTTCGCCCAAATCGGGAAGGCTGGGATCGCCTCCGCCCTGTTCTGCCACGGAATTCACGGCCGACCTTTATACCATAAGGCCCCGTTGCCCGCGCTCGCGGGGCGACCAGAACGACTAGAATGCCCGGCGTGATCGGCACCAACGAAGCGGCCGAACGCCGTCTCCTGACCGTGTTGCTGGCGGCGCTGAGCCCGTCCCAGCCGGCCCAGTTGACGGAAGTGGCGGCCGCCGCGGGCGACCCGCTGCTCGCGGTGGCCCGCCGGCACCGGTTGACCCCCCTGGTCTCGGTCCTCTTGTCCTCCTTCTCATCCACGCCAGGCGATGGGTTGCCGGCCGGCTTCGCCGAGGCATGCCGCCGCGACCGGGTGATCACCGCGGCGCGCAATTTGATGCTCGCACAGGCAGCCGAGGAGTGCCTGCGCGCGTTCGCGGCCGCCCGTGTTCCGGTCATCGTGTTGAAGGGGATCGCGTACGAGCGCGCGCTGTATTCGAACGATGGCACGCGGCCGACCGCGGACGTCGACCTCCTGGTCCCCGCCGAGGCGCGGAGGGCGGCGTTCGCCGTGCTGGACCGCCTCGGTTTCGAGCCGCGCGCCGCCGCGCCGGGGTTCGACGACGACGACTATCACGAGGTGGCATGGAGCCGCGCCAACGTCGAGGTTGATCTGCACCTGGCGCTGGCGCCGTACGCGCGCTGCCGGATCGATTACGGCGAGGTGTGGGCGCGCGCGGCCGAGCTCACCGTGGGGGCTACCGCCGCGCGCATGCTCGATCCCGGCCACGCCGCCGTCTTTCACGCGCTCCACATGGCGATCGATCACTTCGACGTGCCGGCTCTTTATCTCGTCGATTTCTCGAGGCTGGTCGCGTCGCCCGCGGCGTTCGAGGTCGCCGAAGCGACCGCACGCGCGTGGGGCTGCTGGCGGCCGTTCGTGACGGCGGCGGCGCTGACCGGGGCGTTTCTGCCGGCCTGGAAGGCCGGGCAGCCCTCTCACGCCGCGCCCGGATTCGCCGCGGAGGTCGTCGAGCACTACGGCCCGCTCGCGCCGCTGCCGCGGCCGCGCCAGCTGGTGCGCAAGCTCGCGCACTTCGACGACCCGCTGACCGCGCTCCGTTACGTCGCGGTGCAGGCGCGCCGCAACGCGCACGAGCTCATCGAGCGCCGCATCCGCAAGCGCTCGGCCCGCGAGCGCCTCGCTCTTTAGCCCGCGCCGAGCGCCGCCGCGACGCGCTCGATCTCGGCTTCGGTCAACCAGGGATGGACGGGGACCGACAGGACCTCGGCCGCCGCGCGCTCGGCCTCGGGAAGCCTGCCACGCGCCCAGCGCGTGTAGGCGGGCTGCTCGTGAAGCGCGCGCGGGTAATAGACGGCCGTTGCGATCCCGGCCGCGTCCAGACGCGCAACCAGCTCGGCGCGCCTGGGCGTGCGCACCGTGAACTGGTGATAGACGTGGTGGCCCCCCTCGAGCTCCGCCGGCGCCGTGATGCCGGGACCGATCGCAGCCCGATATCGGGCCGCATTGGCCCGCCGCCGATCGTTCCAGGCATCGAGATGGCGCAGCTTCACGCGCAACACCGCCGCCTGGATCTCGTCGAGGCGGCTGTTCAGTCCGATCGACTCGTGGATCTCGTCGCGCCGCCCATGCACGCGCAGCCGGCGCAGCCGCTCGGCGAGCCGGGCGTCCGCCGTCGTCACGGCACCGCCGTCCCCCGAGCCGCCCAGGTTCTTGGTCGGGTAGAAGCTGAAGGCGGCGACGTCACCCAGGGTTCCCGCCCCCTGGTCGCCCTGGCGCGCGCCGGCGGCCTGGGCCGCATCCTCGACGATGCGCAGCGAAGATCGCGCCGCGAGATCCCGGAGCGGCGCCATCCGCGCGCACTGCCCGTAGAGATGCACGGGGATGATGGCCCGCGTCCGCGGGCCGATCAGGTTCGCCACCGAACGCGGATCGATCATGAACGTGTCGGGTTCGATGTCGGCGAACACGGGGGTTGCGCCCACCAGCACGACCGCCTCGGCGGTCGCGGCGAAGGTGAAGGCCGGCACGATCACCTCGTCGCCCGCGCCGATGTCCAGTGCCCGCAGGGCCAGCACCAGGGCATCGGTGCCGCTGCCGCAGCCGACCACGTGCGCGGCGCCCAGATACGCGGCCAGCTCGCTTTCGAACGCCTCGACCTCAGGCCCGAGGATGAAGCGTGCGCGGCGGAAAACCTCCGCGACCGCCGATTCCAGCGCGTTGCGCAGCGCTGCGTGCTCGCGATCGACGGCTGCGACCGGGATTCGTGAAGGGCTGGCCGTCGTCACGCTGGCCGCCTGAGCTGGCGCGCCAGCAGATCCGCCCAGCGGTCGTTGATGAGGCGCTTGGCGAAGTGACGACGGTAGGTCGTGAGGGCGACGTCGCGCATCGCGTGCAACCCGGCCGGATTGTCGGCGAGCGCCACGAGCTTCGCCGCCACGTCGGCGGCACGCCCCGGTTCCAGCACCAGCCCGACGCCGTATTCGTCGATCCAGCGCGCGATGCTGGCGTCCGCGGCGCCCGCGAAGATGAACGGCCGCGCCGCCGCCAGCGCCGCGAAGAACTTCGACGGCACGACGATGCCGGTGAAGCCGGGGCGCAGGCTCCCGAGGTGGAAGTCGGCCGCTTCGAACCGGCGCTGGATCGCCGCCTCGTCGGCGAAGGCGGCGAAGCGGACGTTGCTGTCGTCGGGGCGCACGGCCGCCTTCAGCGCGGGCAGGTTGGTTCCCGTGCAGGCGAAGCAGACCGCGATCCGATCGCCGGCGCGCGCCCGGCACGCACGCGCGAGCTCCAGCAGGCTGGCGAAGTCGTGCGGTCGCGACATGCTGCCCGCGTACAGCAGGCCGATGGCTGCGTCGCCGAACAGCTCGCGCCGGACGGCGGCATCCGGTGCGGCGGGCGTCTCGGGCTCGACCAGCGCCCACGGCGTCAACGTCTCGCGTGCCGGCGAGCCGCCGTAGGCCTCCAGGCGCCGGCGCATGCACGGCCCGAGATCGACGACCGCGTCGCAACACCGGTACGCGGCGCTCATCACCGCCCGCGTCGGCGGCGACAGCAGGCGCGTCGCGTTGGTCCATTCCGCCTCGCCCGCGTCCGGGAAGACGTCCAGGCACCAGTGGATGAGCGGCGTGCGCGGCCAGGCCGCCCGCAGCGGGATCGCCAGCGACGCCGCGAACATCGGGTCGGAGCCGATGACCACCGCGTCGAACGGGCCCAGGCGGATCGCGCGGGCGAACCAGGCCGCCAGCGTCCAGGCGCTGTTCCCGAGCCGCGGCAGCGGACGCTTCTGCGTCCACGCCGGCCGGAACACGCGGTGAATCTTCACGCCGTTCCAGATCTCCTCGGACGGGTAGCGCGCCTTTGCGTCGTCGAGCGAGCGGTTCGTCGTCAGGGCGGTGACGTCCCAGCCGCGCCGCGCCTGCTCCGCGGCGAAGTCGGAGAAGAGGCGCGCGCTCACCACCTGGTCGGGGTGGAAGAAGTGGTAGAGGACGAGCAGGCGAGGGCGGGCTGATGGGGGGGCGCCTGACATGGGATCAGCCACAGGCCGGGCAGGTGACGCGCCGTTTGCGGCGGACGATCGTCGCGCCGCAGTCGCACATCTGGCCCGCCCAGCGCGCGGGGACGCCGGCGACGACGGCGTGGGAGGGGACGTCACGCGTGACGACGGCGCCCGCCGCAACGAACGCGTGCTCGCCGATCGTCGTGCCGCAGACGATCGTCGCGTTGGCGCCGATCGTCGCCCCCCGCCGGACGATGATGGACTGCCATGGATGCTTGCGATTGAACGCCGCCCGCGGCGTCCGCACGTTCGTGAAAACGGCCGAGGGCCCGACGAACACTTCGTCGGCCAGCTCGACCCCGTCGTACAGCGATACATTGTTCTGGATGCGGCAGCGGTCGCCGACGACAGCGCGCGCGCCGACGAAGACGTTCTGTCCCAGCACGCAGCCGGCGCCGACGCGGGCGCCGGCCATCACGTGGCAGAAGTGCCAGATCTTCGTGCCGGCGCCGATCTGCGCGGGACGATCGACGACCGCGGTCGGGTGAGACCAGTATCTCTTCACGCGGCCTCGTAATGTACATCCGCACGACCGACGGCGTCAGCTCACCACGATCCCGCGCTGGCGGGCGCGCTCCGGATCGACGGTGGCGAACACATTCGGGTGCGTCGTGCGCACGGACAGATCGCCGGCGGGTGACAGACACGGGAGGCCCGTCGCGTGCCGGCCGGTGCGGAACAGCGAATAGCCGTGTCCCCGCAGAACAGCCGCGATCGCGTCCGCGGAGCTGCCCATCCGCGCGAGGTGTGACGGCTCGACCTCCAGCAGCAGGTCGGGCCGCTGGTCGCGCAGAATCGTGGCGGTGCCCAGCAGCGCCTCGTGCTCCGTCCCTTCCAGGTCCAGCTTGATGAGCGCGAGGC
>Ga0111539_10009495_pt1 | contig 12275 bp, 5 predicted proteins | sample RhiMethybrSRZTD1_FD_79667 | JGI IMG/M metagenome (GOLD analysis project Ga0111539, IMG submission 79667) | Populus rhizosphere microbial communities from Tennessee, USA - Rhizosphere MetaG P. TD hybrid SRZTD1 (version 2) (version 2) | ecosystem: Host-associated > Plants > Roots > Rhizosphere >...
GCGCAGGCCCAGTTCGGCCATCCGTTGAAAGGGCAGTGGAGCGGGCAGTGGGGTCCGGCCAACAGTCCGAATCGCCTCCTGCTCGACCTGCACTGGGACGGGAAGGACATCACCGGCACGATCAATCCTGGTCCCGAAGCGGCCACGGTCAAGAGCGTGACCTTCGACTACACCGATCCGACGGCGTGGGTCGTCAAGTTGACGGCGGAAGGCAAGGACGCTTCCGGAAAGCCGGTGCAGATCAGCGTGGACGGCAAGCTTGAAAACATCGGCGCCTACACGAAGTTGTTCCACGGCACGTGGACACAGTCGGGGAAGAAGGGCGAGTTCACGGTCACGCGAAATTAGCAAGGCGAGCGTAGAGCGCGGGCTTTAGCCCGCGCGTCGGATAGCATGAGGGCCGCGTGCACACGCGGCCCTTTTTCTTGTACGTCGTCTTGCTTTGCCTCGCTGGCTGCCGCCCAGCTGAGAAGACGGCCACGATCAACGAACAGCCGGAGTGGTTTGTCGATCGCACTGAAGAGACCGGGCTGAACTTCACGCACTTCAACGGCATGACGGGGGACTTCTACTACCCGGAAGTCATGCCGCCCGGCGTCGCGCTCCTCGACTACGACAACGACGGCGATCTCGATGTCTTCGTGATTCAAGGAGACATGTTCAGCGGGAAGCTGATGGACGCGGCGGTCTCGCCGCCGAAGAGTCCTCTCAGCTCGCGGCTGTTTCGCAACGATTTGTCGTCGGCCGGACCGGCGGGTCCAAAAGGACCCGCCCTACGGTTCACGGATGTGACCGAGGCGAGCCGCATCGACGTGCGCGGCTACGGCATGGGCGCCGCCACTGGCGACTACAACAACGACGGCTGCGTCGATCTCTACGTCACCAAGCTCGGGGCGAATCAGCTGCTGCGCAACAACTGCGACGGCACGTTCACCGACGTCACCGCCGCCAGCCGCACTGCCGATCCGGGCTGGAGCGTGTCGGCCGCGTTCGTGGACATCGATCGCGATGGCTGGCTCGACCTCTTTGTCGGTCAGTATCTGAATTATTCGGTCGCCGGCAACGTCGTCTGCTACAGCGTGTCGGGTCAGCGCGACTACTGTCCGCCTAACGTCTATCGCGCGCGGCCGAGTCACCTGTTTCGCAACAATCACGATGGCACGTTCACCGACATCACCGGTGAAGCCGGCATGGCGAACGAGTTCGGACCGGCGCTCGGCATCTCCACGGCCGATTTCAACCGCGACGGATGGATCGACATCTACGTCGCGAACGACGGCGCCCCCAATCAGCTGTGGATCAACCAGCGCAACCGGACGTTCAAGAACACCGCGCTCCTGGCCGGCGCCGCAGTGAGCGCCGAGGGACGGCTCAAAGCAAGCATGGGAGTAGACGCCGGCGACTTCGATGACGACGGCGACGAGGACGTCTTTGTCGGCGAGCTCACGGGCCAGGGCGCTGACCTCTATGTGAACGACGGGACCGGTGTGTTCGTCGAGGGCAGCGCGCACGCCGGCATTCGACTGCGCACGCTGCCGTTCACGGCGTTCGGTGCGGCGTGGCTCGATGCCGACAACGATGGCCTGCTCGATCTGGCGATTGTGAACGGAGCGGTGACGCACACCGCCGAAGCGCTTGCCGCCAACGAGCGGTTCCGCCTCCAGCAGCGACGCCAGCTGTTTCGCAACGTCGGCAAAGGACGCTTTGAGGACATCAGCGATCGCGCCGGCCGCGCGTTCCAGGTCGAGGATGTCGGGCGCGGTGCGGCCTTTGGCGATCTCGACAACGATGGCGACACCGACATCGTCGTTGCCAACGACAACGGTCCCGTGCGCGTGCTCGTGAACAACCTGGGCTCACGCGCGAGCTGGATCGGATTGAAGTTGGTGACTGGCAAGCGCGATGCGCTCGGTGCGCGGGTGGCCATCTTCCGAGACGAGGGCGCGAAGCTGTCGCGGCGTGCGCGAGCCGACGGCAGCTACGGGTCGGCGAGCGATCCCCGCGTGCTCGTAGGACTCGGAACGTCGGCGCCGGGCTCAGTGAAAGTCCAGGTCCTCTGGCCAGACGGAGGCTCTGAGGAGTGGTCAGGCCTCCCGGTAAGTCGGTATTCGACACTTGCCCAGGGCAAAGGCACATCAATCAGGCCTTGACGTGTCAGAAATTTAACGAAATTGCCGGAAATGGCCGGTCGAGAGTTGTCCGGCCCATCAATAGTTTCCTTGACAGTTTTTTGAGCGGGCGATTGAATAGCAGGGCCCCTAGTCCGTCAACTACTACACTGGTAGGGACTTGCGGGCGCGGCCGTTAGCGGCGGCCGCTCAGGGCACCCGAAGGCAACGGGTGGGCGCGGGGGCGAAGCAGAGCGTACGAACTTGGAGGGTCAGGTAATGCGTGCAGTTGTTCGGATCGTGCTTGTGGTCGCAGTGGCGGTCCTCGTGCCGACCATCGCGTTCGCACAGGCATCAATCACCGGGACGGTGAAAGACACCTCGGGAGCTGTGCTCCCCGGCGTCACCGTCGAAGCCAGTAGTCCAGTACTCATCGAAAAAGTCCGCTCGGTCATCAGCGACGGCAGCGGACAGTACCGCATCGTTGACCTTCGCCCCGGCACGTACACGGTTACGTTCACGCTGCCCGGATTCAATACCTACAAGCGCGACGGCGTCGAGTTGACCGGCGCGCTCACCGCCACGATCAACGCGGACATGAAAGTCGGATCGCTCGAGGAAACCGTGACGGTGACCGGCGAGAGTCCGATCATCGACGTGCAGAGCGTGCGTCGTCAGACCGTCATCAGTGGCGATGTGATGAAAGACCTTCCCGCGGCGCGTTCGTACGCGGGCGTGATGATGCTCATCCCCTCGACGATCACGCAGGCGGGCGCCAACCTCGACATCCAGGTGACGCCAGGGATGCTCGTGTTCGGCGGCGCGGGCGGGCGCAACAACGAAGCGCGCATTCAGGTGGACGGCCTGAACACCGGTGCGGCGTTCAACGGCGCCGGCGTGTCGAGCTACATGGTGGACATCAGCAACGCGCAGGAAATTGCCACGACGACATCGGGCGGTCTGGGCGAAGCGGAAGTCGGCGGCCCGTCGTTCAGCATCGTGCCGAAGACCGGCGGTAACAAAATCCAGGGCAGCTTTTATCAGTCCAACGTCACCAAAGGCATGGTCGGTGACAACTACACGCCGGAGCTGCAGGCCGCGGGACTCACGACGCCCGGCAAGCTGTTCAAGCTGTGGGACTCGAATCTCGGTCTTGGCGGACCAATCGCCAAGGACAAGGTGTGGTTCTTCTTCCAGTTCCGCGATCAGGGCAGCCACCGGACAATCCCCGGCATGTTCGCCAACAGGAACATGGGCGATCCTACGAAGTGGAACTACGAGGCCGACCGCACCCGTCCGGCAGTGGCGGCGGGCAGCTGGCGCAACGCCTCGATCCGTTTGACCGCACAACCGACGGCGAAGCACAAGTTCAACGTGTTCTGGGATCAGCAGCGTCCGTGTCAGGGCGCAGGCGTCCTGGGCTCAGACGAAGGCTGCCGCCAGTCGGGTGACAACGAAATCATCTGCGGCGCTGCGGGCGCGTCGAACCCGCCGTGCAGCGCGACGGCAGCTCCGGAGAACGGCACGTATCTGAGCGGCTTCGGTCAGCGCGTGCAGCAGGCGACGTGGACGTCGCCGATGACCAACAAGCTCCTGCTCGAGGCCGGCTTCGGCACCTACTGGAGCCAGTGGGGCGGCACGCCGCATCCGGGCAGCAACTTCACGCAGCTGATCGGAATGACGGAGCAGTGCTCGGCTGGTTGCGCGACCAACGGCAGCATCGCCAACCTGGCCTACCGGTCAGGCACCTACCGCCAGAACTTTCAGGGCACGATCGGCTGGCGCGGTTCAGCGTCGTATGTCACCGGCGCGCACAGCATGAAGTTCGGCTATCAGGGCGGTCACTTGATCGACAACCAGTTCACGTACACGAACGATCAGTTCCTGAGCTTCCGCGTCAACAACTTGCTCCCGAACCAGATCACGGAGGTCATCAACCAGACGCCGCTGAAGCAGCGGGTCCGCTATGCGTCGTTCTACGGACAGGAGTCCTGGACGATGGGCCGGATGACGTTCCAGGGCGCGATCCGCTACGACCGTGCGTGGAGCTACTTCCCCGAGGTCACGATTGGCCCGGTTCGCTTCCTCCCGACGGCGATTCACTACGACGAGACGCCTGGCGTGACGGGCTACAACGACATCACGCCGCGCGCCGGCGTGGCGTGGGACCTGTTCGGTACCGGCAAGACGTCGGTGAAGCTGAACTTCGGCAAGTACCTGCAGGCCGCGCAGAACGGGCTTGCGTATGGTGCGCTGCGTCCGAGCGGACGTCTGAGCACGACGGTCACGCGCGCGTGGACTGACGCCGATCTGGACTTCGTACCCGATTGCGATCTGGCAAACCCGTTGGCGCAGAGCCCTGCCACGACTGGCTCGATTGACACGTGCGCGCAGATTAGTGATCTCGGGTTCGGCACCCCGCGATTCACGAGCGATCTCGATCCGAAGCTCGTGAACGGCTGGGGCGTGCGTCCGGGCGACTGGCAGATCGGCGCGTCGATCCAGCAGCAGCTGCTGCCGCGCATCTCTGCGGAGATCGGCTACACCCGCCGCTGGCTGACCAACTTCACCTGGGACAACAACGTGCTTCAGGCGACGAATCAGTTCGACTCGTTCAGCATCACCGCGCCGAACGACTCGCGGCTGCCCGACGAGGCACAAGGCCGTACGATTAGCGGCCTCTACAACGTCCAGCAGAGCGTGGCGTCGCAGGTCAATAACGTCACGATGCTGGCGAGCGATGCCGGCGGCGACTACTCGCAGGTCTACAACGGCATCCTGCTCAACCTCACCGCGCGCATGCGCAATGGTCTGACTTTCCAAGGCGGCTTCAATACCGGCGTCACGGAAATTGACTACTGCGGCGTGCGAGCGGTCTCGCCGGAATTCACCGTGCTCGGTGCGCAGAACCCGACCAACCCGTGGTGCAACACCTCCACGGGCTGGGTGACGCGCTACACCGGACTCGGCTCCTACACGGTGCCGAAGGTTGATGTGCTCGTGTCGGGCACCTTCCGCAGCGACAAAGGCTCGCCGCTGGCGGCGAACATGCTCTTCACGTCGGGCCAGACGACGCTCGGTCGTGCCTTCGCCAACGCCGCTCCCAACGTGACGGTCAATCTCGTTGAGCCCGGCACGCTGTACGGCGACCGAGTGAACGAGGTCGATATGCGCTTCGCGAAGATCCTGCGCTTCGGCCGGACGCGGACCAACGTCGGGTTCGATGTCTACAACATCCTGAACTCGCACCCGATCCTGACCTACAACCAGGCGTTCAACCCGACGATCAACACCGCCAACCCGTCGGCGAACTGGTTGTCGCCGCAGTCGACTCTGCAGCCGCGCTTCATCAAGTTCAGCGCGCAGATCGATTTTTAGTTCTAACGCGTGACAAGAGGGCGGGCCTAAAAGAACAAGACCCGCCCTACGTCTCACGAACCGGCGGGTCCACAAAGCAGGACCCGCCCTACTGCACGAAAAGGACCCGGTCTACACAGGGTAGGCCGGGTCTTCTTCTTTAGACCCGGCGTGTCAGAGATAGAATCAACGGTTCATGGTCATTGATTGCCACGGGCACTACACCACCGCCCCGAAAGAGCTCCAGGTTTTCCGGGATGCGCAGATTGCCGGGTTGAAGGACGCTTCGGTCGTTGTTCCCTCGGGTCCCATCAAGGTCTCCGACGACCAGCTGCGCGAGAGCGTCCAGCCGCAGCTGAAGTTCCAGAGCGATCGCGGCACCGACGTGACGATCTTCTCGCCGCGCGCGTCGGCGATGGCGCATCACATCGGCGATGCGCGCACCAGCCTGGACTGGTCGCGGCACTGCAACGATCTCATTCATCGCGTCTGTGATTTGTTCCCGCAGAACTTCGTCGGCGTCTGCCAGTTACCACAGACGCCGAGCGACCCGCTCGCCAATTGCATCGCCGAGCTTCAGCGCTGCGTCAACGACTACGGGTTCATTGGCTGCAACCTGAACCCCGATCCGTCAGGTGGACGCTGGACCGCTCGGCCGCTCGTCGATCGCTATTGGTATCCGTTCTACGAAAAGCTGGTGGAGCTCGACGTGCCGGCGATGGTGCACGTCAGCGCGTCGTGCAACCCGAACTTTCACGCCACCGGCGCGCACTACATCAACGCCGACACCACGGCGTTCATGCAGTTCCTGACCGCCGATCTGTTCAAGGATTTCCCGACGCTGCGGATGATCATCCCGCATGGCGGCGGCGCCGTGCCGTATCACTGGGGCCGCTACCGCGGCCTGGCGCAGGACATGAAGCGGCCGCTGCTCGCCGACCTGATTCGTCACAACGTGTTCTTCGACACCTGCGTGTATCACCAGGCCGGCATCGACCTGCTCCTCAAGATCATTCCCGCCGACAACATCCTGTTCGGATCGGAGATGGTCGGCGCGGTGCGCGGCATCGATCCCGAATCAGGCCACTACTACGACGACACCAAGCGCTACATCGACGCGGCGGCGATCTCCGACACGGAGCGTCAGAAGATCTTCGAAGGGAACGTCCGCTGGGTGTACCCGAGGATCAACGAACGCATTCCAATGCCGAATGCCCAAGGCTCAATGCTCAATGCCAAATGAGCGCGAGTCTTCGTTGAGCATTGTGCATTCTGCATTGAGCATTGGGCCTTTTTGAGATGAAACCGACTATCGTCAGGAATGTGCCTCGCGCCGATGCCGGCGTCATTGAGAAGCTCGGCGCGCTCGGCGTGGCCACTGTTCACGAAGCACAGGGCCGATCGGGATTGCTCCATCCTTATATGCGGCCGATCTATCCGGCGGCTCGCGTGGCCGGGAGCGCGATCACCATCTCGTGTCAAGCCGGCGACAACCTGATGATCCACGCCGCCATCGAGCTGTGCCGTCCCGGTGACGTGCTGGTTGTGACAACGACCTCGGAATCAACCGACGGCATGTTTGGCGAGCTGCTCGCCGTCTCCGCCCGCGCCCATGGCGTCGTCGGTCTCCTGATCGACGCCGGCGTGCGAGACGTCGCCGACCTGACGACGATGGAGTTTCCGGTGTGGGCGAAGGCGATCCATGCGCAGGGGACGGTGAAGGCGACGGCCGGATCGGTCAATGTGCCTGTGGTCTGTGCAGGGGCAGCCATTGCGCCAGGCGACGTGATCGTGGGCGACGTAGATGGCGTGGTCGTGGTACCGAGAGCCGCGGCGGCGGACGTGGCGCGTGCGGGAGCCGAAAGAGTGGCGAAAGAAGAGAAATCACGCGCACGCCTCAAGGCCGGGGAGCTTGGCCTCGACTTCTATGGACTTCGCGCGAAGTTGGCCGAACTTGGCGTGCAATACCGCGACGAGCCCCAGGGATAGGCCATCTACCGACTTTCCATCATGTAGCGATACCGACTCCGGCGCCTGCCAGATCCATTTGACATCCCTTTGACAACGGCGTAGATTCCGCCCCGAGAGATGGCGTTGATGCGAACGCCCTGCGGCCCGCTCCTGTGGGCCCTTCATCTCTCGTACGCGTGCACTCCGTTTCGTTCGTAACATCTGACCTTCGTGCAGCCGGGTAGCCCCGAGGTGGCCGCAACAATCGATGTGTCGCGCCCTGAACACAGCGGGGGAAATCTAAAGGAGTCTCACTCCATGCGTGTATTGAAGTCTGTAATCCTCGTTCTCGCGGCGGCCTTGCTCCTGCCCTCTGTGGCGGCGGCGCAAGGCACGCTCACCGGAACCGTCAGAGACGGCTCCGGCGCTGTGCTGCCCGGAGTGACCGTCGAAGCGGCCAGTCCCGCCATCCAGGGTGTTGTCCGCAGCGTCGTGACCGACGGCGCGGGCGTTTACCGCATCATCGAACTGCCTCCGGGCACCTACACTCTGTCGTTCTCGCTGGCAGGCTTCAGCAACGTGAAGCGCGAGGGGATCATCCTGTCCGGAACGGCGGTTCTGACGATCCCGATCGACATGCGCGTCGGCGCCATCGAGGAAACGGTCACGGTCACCGGCGAGTCGCCGGTCGTCGACGTGCAGACAGTACGTCGCGAGACGGTGCTCGACCAGGAAGTCATTCAGTCAATGCCTGGCGCGCGGACGGTGGGCAACTTCCTCAACGCGACGCCTGGATTGACGGTTGATGCCAACGGTATCAACCCGACGCCGACGATGACGTTCTTCAGCGCGCGCGGCGGCCAGACGAACGAAGGCCGCATGACGGTGAACGGGCTGACGGTCGCGGCGGCGTTCAACGGCGGCGGCGTCTCGTCGTACATCCTCGACACCGTCAACAGCGACGAGGTCTCGGTGACGGTATCGGGCGGCATGGGCGAGTCGGATACCGGCGGCCCTGTGATGAACCTGGTGCCGCGCGCGGGCGGCAACCAGTTCCGCGGATCGGCGTTCTACAACAGCGCCGGCGACTGGTCGAGGGGCGACAATCTGAACGACGCGCTGCGCGCGCCAGCGCCAGGGCCGAATCTCACGGAGACGCCCGGCATCATCAAGGCGTATGACACCAGCGTGTCGTATGGCGGCCCGATCAAGCGCGACCGCCTGTGGTTCTACGGCAGCATCCGCCAGCTGAACACCGAGACGGCCGTGGAAGGGATCGTCGCCAACGCGAACGCCGGCAGCCTGGCGCGCTGGGACTGGGTCAGGGACGCGAGCCTCCCGGCACGCCAGACCCAGGGCCGCAAGATGTACATCGGCCGCGCCACGGCGCAGCTCACACAGAAGCACCGCATCAACTTCTCGCACGAGTACCAGACGCGCTGCGAAGGTGCGCCCCTGCGGCGGGAGACCGACAGCGGTTGCCACACCCGCGGATCCAGCTGGATTGCCTCCGCTGGCCTGACCACGTCGCCCGAAGCCGCGACCGCCTACATCGATTTCCCGTACTGGCTGACGCAAGCACTGTGGACGGCGCCGCTTACCAACAAGATCCTGCTCGAAGCCGGCTACAGCCGGCTGTCGTACGATCACGCCGGCGGCCCGGGACAGCTCCCGCCGGACGGCATCTTCGACATCGGCGTGACGGAGCAGTCGGCGACGGCCAACCCCCTGGTGGGCTACACCGCGCCCGTTCCCCGCACGAACTACGTGTACCGCGCGCTGTCGCAGTACCAGGACAACTGGAGCAACCCGAATCACTGGCGCGCATCGGCGTCCTACGTGACCGGCTCGCACAGCATGAAGGTCGGGTACCAGGGCTCGCTCCTGATCAACGAGACCAATCGCAGGCGCAACCCGACGCTGCTCGCGTACCGCTTCAATCAGGGGGTGCCCAACCAGGTCAGCGTGGCGATCCCGGACTGGATGACGGCAGACACGACGGAGGTGGCGGCGCTCTTCGTGCAGGACACGTGGACGCGCAACCGGCTGACGCTGCAGGGCGCGCTGCGCTGGGACCGCGCCTGGAGCTGGAGCCCGTCCGGTAAAAACGGGGCCAGTGGCACGTCGGCCCTCAACCCCACCGCGATCCTGTTCGACAAGCTGATGAGCGTCGATGCCTACAACGACCTCACGCCGCGCGTCGGCGTCGCGTATGACGTGTTCGGCAACGGCAAGACGGCCGTCAAGTTCAGCATGGGTCACTACCTCGACGCCGCCACCAACGACAGCGCGTACACGCGCAACAACCCGGCGAACCGCCTCGTCAGCACCTACGATCGCGGTTGGACCGACAGCGACACCGACAAGGTCGTGGACTGCAACCTGCTGATCCTGACGGCCAACGGCGAGTGCGCGGCGCTGACCGGCAACAATCTCAACTTCGGCAACGTGAATCCGACGACCACCGTCAACCCCGCGACGCTGACGGGCTGGGGGGTGCGTGAGAACGACTGGCAGTGGGGCGTGACCGTGCAGCAGGAGCTCATGTCGCGCGTCTCAGTCGAGGTCGGATACGCCCGCCGCTGGTTCAAGGGCGTGACGGTCACCGACAACCTGGCCCGTACCCCGAATGCCTACGACTCGTACGTCGTCGCGGCGCCGAGTGACTCCCGTCTGCCGGGCGGAGGCGGCTACCCGATCCAGCTCTACGTGCCGAACGTGGCCACCCAGAGCTTGGCGGCGCAGAACTACATCACGTTCCAGACCGACTTCGGTCCGGAGCAGACCAACTACTGGCACGGCGTCGACTTGACGCTGAACGCCCGCACCCGCTGGGGGCTGACGTTCTCGGGCGGCACCAGCACCGGTCGCTCAATCACCGACGAGTGCGCGACGACCGTGCTGATCGACAGCCCGGATCCGCGCAACTGCCGCGACGTCGATCCGTTCCAGACGGTGCTGCGCGGGTTCGCGTCTTACACGATCCCGAGGATCGATGTGCTGGTAAGCGGCACCGTAACTTCCCGGCCGGAGGTCGAGCGGGTCGCCAACTTGAACCTGCCGAACACCACAACGTCGGCGGCGTGCCTGCCGAATCCGGCCTCCTGCGTCACGCTACAGGGCCTGCTCGGCCGTCTGCCGGCCGGCTCGATCGCGACCGGCACGACGACGATCGCGCTGCTGGACAACGACCACCGGCTGTACAGCGGCGAGCGCCGGACGCAAGTTGACATGCGATTCGCGAAGATCCTCCGGTTCGGCGGAACGCGCGCCGACATCGGTGTGGACCTGGCGAATCTGCTCAACACCAACTACACGACGACCTGGGAAAACACCTATCAGTACAGCATCGGCAATGCTGGGCAGGGGGGGACCTGGGACAACCCGACGGCAATCTTCGCGCCGCGGTTTGTGCGGTTGAATTTGACCTTCAACTTCTAGGCGAGCCGGTAGCCAGTAGTCGGTAGCCAGGGCGGGTCCACAGAACAGGACCCGCCCTAGTTTTGTACAGCTCGTGGCGTTAGCGATTGCGCGCGGCGAGCAGTCGCTGCGCGCCTCGATATCAACGATTACGGGCGGCGAGCAGTCGCTGCAACATCTCCCGTGCTGGAGCGGAATCCGGCTTCAGTCGCACGGCCGTCTGCGCTGACGCGATCGCCTCGTCAATTCGCCTTTGCAGAGCGTACGCCACTGCCAGATTGTGGTACGCATCGGCATTGAGCGGGTTGATCTCCACCGCGCGCCGCAGGTGTGCAATTGCTTCGTCCACACGGTTGCGCGGTCCGAGGATGACCCCCAGGTTGAAGTGCGCATCCGCATTTTCCGGATTGAGCGCGATCGCCGTCTGGAACTCGCGTATCGCCGGATCCGGCTGTCCCACGGCGAGCAGGCCAGCGCCTAGATTGAAGCGCACGGAGTCGCCTTTCGGTTTCAACTCCACGGCCGTGCGCAGGTGCTTCATCCCCTCGGCGAGATACCCCTGCGCCTGCAGCACCATCCCGAGGTTGCTGCGCACCTCGGCATCGCGCGGATCGAGACGCAGCGCCTCCTCGAGCTGCGCCAGGGCGTCGGCAACCCGTCCCGCTTGCAGATACCTCGTCGCGAGCACGTTGTGCGCGGCGGCAACCTGCGGATCGAGCCTGACGTCCAACTCGGCCGACGCGATGGCGGCCACCAGTGAGCGACGGACGAAATCGGCGTTGAGAACTGCTGCGTCCTCGGCACGACGCGGCACGACCTCGATCCAGAGCTGGCCCATCTCGTCGGTCGAGCGCGGTCCCGATCGCACGCGCTGCGGCGGATCGTTCCGGTTGTTCCGGTTGGCCGCGGAGTTGTCGTAGGTGAACCGCATCGACAGCCGCGTGCCCCGCGGGAGGAACACCGGCGATCGAAAGCGATACCGGTCCTGCCAGCGGAAGTCCCACTGGCGAATCCACAGCAGATCCTGCTGCGAGCCGCTGGGAAGCGTCGCCGTTCCGCGCATCTCCTTCCCGAGATAGTGTGCGTGCGGATAGATGCTCACCGCCTCGACGTCTACCGGGAGCTCGTAGCTGTCCTCCACGACGTAGTTCGGCTCGCCGGCGGGAATGGCGATCCCATGCGCCTCGAGCTTCACGCTGATCGGCGTGCGCGTCGGAGGCGTGTCGGAGAAGAACAGACCGATCGACGGCTGCACCGTTTCAGCCGTTGTACCGGCGATCATGTGGAGCAGCAGCACGAGGTCCGTGCCGGGCTGGAGCGTCCACGCGTTGTCCGCAGGCTCCATCACCGGCACTTTGCCCGGCGACCAGCCGTACACGTTGTACACCTGAGCGGCGTCCATCGTCGCGAAGCCGGGACCAGGATCGACACGATCGAGCA
>Ga0111539_10009497_pt1 | contig 12275 bp, 11 predicted proteins | sample RhiMethybrSRZTD1_FD_79667 | JGI IMG/M metagenome (GOLD analysis project Ga0111539, IMG submission 79667) | Populus rhizosphere microbial communities from Tennessee, USA - Rhizosphere MetaG P. TD hybrid SRZTD1 (version 2) (version 2) | ecosystem: Host-associated > Plants > Roots > Rhizosphere >...
CGCGAAGGAAGCGGGGAAGGGCCTCATCGTCGCCGCGAACAAATGGGACCTGATGAAAGTGACCGAGGGCGTCGACGCGACCAAGGCCTTCGACGAGAACCTGCGCTACCAGCTGAAGTTTCTCGACTACGCGCCGATCATTCACATCTCCGCCGTCACGGGCGAGCGCACGCCGAAGCTGCTCGAGCTCGTCGATAAGGTGGCCGCAGCCGCTCGCACGCGCGTGCCGACCGGCGAGCTCAATCGCTTCATCGAAAAGATCACCACATCATCGCCACCCGTCACCTCGGGCAAACGCAACGTGCGAGTGATGTATGCCTCGCAGACCAGCGTCGCGCCGCCGACCTTCGTGCTGTTTACGAATTCGGAAGCCAAGCTGCATTTTTCCTACGAGCGCTTTCTCGAGAATCGCCTGCGTGAGTCGTATGGATTCTTCGGCAATCCGATCCGCATCCAGGTGCGAGGCCGGAAGAACGCGCGTGGGGACCGCGCCGAGCGTAAGACCGCCGCGGAGCGCGCGCCAGATCGCCGGAAGCCCGTGAAAAAAGGCCCGGGCTCGCAGCCGACGCGAGGCGAGCGCATCCGTGACGCCAAGCGAGGCGTCAAGCGCGGGACCAAGGGCGCGGCCAAGCATGCGAGGCCGGCCCGGCGCAGCAAGCCGGCCGGGAAACGCGGCAAGCGCTAGCCGCCTGCCCTGAGCGAGCAGCTCGGCACCGCGTGCCGACCTACGAGTCGAAGGTTATACTTCCCAACGTGGCTGCTCCAAAACGCGAGCTGTTCAAGGCCGCGGACGTCTGCGAAGTCGTGCAGGTCCAGCCGTACGTGTTGCGGTCGTGGGAGGCGGAGTTTCCGCAGATCGGGCAGGCCCCGCCCGGCGGCGGACCGCGACTGTATCGCCGATCGGACGTCGAGCTGGTACTGCGGATCAAGCAGCTGGTCTTCGATGAAGGGTTGACGCTGTCCGGCGCGCGGCGCCGGCTCGAAGAGGACGGCGACAACAGCAACGGCGCGGCCGTCCTCGTCGAGGAGGTCTTCGGCGATCGCGTTCGCGAGCAGCTGCGGCAGGTGAAATCCGGGCTGAAATCGATCCTCGAAATGCTGTCGAAGGACGGCGAACAGCCGCCAGAATTGATCCTGGTCGCGCCGTCAGCCGCCCGGAAGAAAGTGGCTGCGAAGGCAAAAAGTAAGAAGTAAACTCTTAACTGTCGACGGTTGACTGTCGACTGTTCCTGACGGGATGTAGCGTAGCCTGGTAGCGCGCCTGCTTGGGGTGCAGGAGGTCCCGAGTTCGAATCTCGGCATCCCGACCAACCTTCGCTCGGAACTCAGGCGAAGGTTGCCCACCATAGCTCGCGAAGCGAGCGACGGTGGGCCACCCCTGATGAGTCCAACCGAGCTTCGGTTGGCAAGCCAACCCTGGCGTCTCACTCGACGCGCAGATGTTGCTACTCCCAGCCTCTGTTGCCCGCGCAACTATTGCATCGCGCGCCGGCCGCTGACCAGAGTTTCTTCGAAAACGATCGGCTCGCTAGCCGGCGGCGTGCTTGCACCGATCGAGGCATGCAGAAGAGCCTTCGTTTTGTCTATGTATTGAAAAACGAGTCCCGACCGCCGATGTATTACACCGGGCTGACGTCAGATCCTCAGGAGAGATTGCGAGCTTACAACCAAGTCAACGGTCACCACACGTCGGGCCAGGGCCCATGGCATTTCGATGTTCTCATCGAATTCGCCGACCAAGTGCGCGCGGTCAAGTTTGAGCGATACCTCAAGTCAGGGTCCGGTTGCGTCTTCGCGAAACGACACCTGAGGTAGATCATTTTTTCGCGCCGGTCACCAGCAGCACGATGCCGCCGACGAGCACCAGGCCGCCGAGTATCGGAGGCACGGGAATCGTCTCGCGCGTGTCCGCTGTGGCCTTGATCGGGCCGAGGTCGACGACGGTTTTTTCCCTGGTGTAGGAGATGCCGCCGTACGCCAGGCCGAGGGCGCCGACGATCACGAGGAGCATGCCGACAATCGTTACGGGCTTCATGGAACGTGCCTCCGCGCGACGTAATGCACGAAGCGTTCCGCCTCATCCGGCTCGCAAATGGGGCGGAAGTCGCGCTCGCGGGAAGCGGATGAGTCTCAAGGTGCTCAACGCGCGGTAGACGCGGGGTTAAATTGAGCTACTGCGAATCGTGACGGCGATACGCGAATCCAAGCTTTCGCGCGAAGCCAGGGTCGGCCGCGCCGCTGCCGATGTAGACGCATTGCGCCGGATCGAGGCGATGGCGATGGATTAGCAACACGCCAAGGCCCGGCAGCGGCTTTCGGCACCAGCAACGTGGTGGTCCGGCCGCGTGCGGGCAGTATTCGACTTCGATCGGCAATCCGGCCAGTGCATTCATCCGCGCGAAGACGGCTTCAACATCGGCTGTCGTGCGTGTGCCCGCTGCGATTTCGGGCTGCCACGAAAGAGCGAGGATGAGATGTCCTTCCTCGCGATCGCGGCGGAGCGCGGCTGCCAGTGCTTCATCGATCTCGACATCGTCCGGATCAACGGGCGCACGATGTCCGGTCTTGCTTTTCAGCAGCACATCTTCACACCACACGACGATCGCGCGATTGGTGTAATCGGCAGGCGTTCTCCTGACAAACGGTCTCCCCTCGATCTTCGCGAAGCCCTCGCTTTCGTTGCGCGGCTCGAGCTCGCGCTGATAGCGAAACTGCACGGTCGGTAGAAAGACGGCGACGTCCTGCTTTCGCAGCGAGGCCACCTCCTCGTCTGCCGGAAGACGTCCATAGCGCGACACCAGCCGTGACGCCGCGTTCACCTGCGCTTCGTCGACCGGCGTCGACAGCCAGACACACCGTACTGGGACGCGATGAGCTGCGGCGGTTTGCAGGACTTCCGCACGCGACTTGCGGGAGACGTACGTGTTGTCGAGGACGATGCGCGATGCGCCCGCGGCGAGCGCGCGATCGAGGTCCGCGGTCAGCGAGCGCAGCGTGCCGCCGGTCTCGTCGCGATTGATGCGTTGATAGCCATCCGCCAAGAACTGCTCGGTGAGCGTTGTCTTGCCCGCACCTGGCAGGCCCATGACAATCACGACCTCGGCACCATGCGGCGACGGCGGTAACACTGGACGATCAGCACGCAGCAGGCGCGCCGCGGGAAACGCTTCATCGAGCCATGTGCGATCCGCGTCGGTCAGGACGATCTGTTGCGCGCGCGCCGCCGCGATCGCCGTCTCGATGCGCGTGACCCCGGGCAGGGGAACGATCACGTCCGAAAGGTGAGTGAGCCACGCGATTGCGATGTCGAACGGCGACACGCCGTGACCGGCGGCGATGCGCTGCAGCACCGGATCATTCTTCGTCCGCGCCTGCGAACGCCGTCCGCCGAGCGGACGGTAGGCGAGCAGTCGCAGACTGTTGGCGATGCAATACGCCACGACACCGCTCAGGATCGACGAATCGTTCCAGACGCTGAGCTCGATCTGAATGGCGGCGATGTCGGTGAATCGTCGTGCCTCTTCGATCTGACCGACCGTGACGTTGGACAGACCGATACGGTCGATCAGACCGTCGCGTTGCAGCGCCGCGAGAGCCTTGACGCTCGTCGACAAAGGCGTGCGCGGATCCGGCGCGTGCAGCTGATAGAGCGCGATGCGATCGACGCCGAGTGCCTGTCGGCTGCGCTCGCACGCGGCGCGCAAGTGTTTGGCCCGTCCATCCGGTTCCCATCGGCCGTCCGGCCGGGTCATGCCGCCTTTGGTGGCTACGGTTATCCCTGATCGATCGCCTGACCATGTTGACAGGGCGCGCGCGATCAACCGCTCGTTGTGCCCGATGTCGCGATCATCGAGGCAGTACGCATCGGCGGTATCAAGAAGCGTGACGCCGGCGTCGAACGCGGCGTGCAGCACCTCGATCGAACGATCGTCATCTCGATCGGCATCGGTCGAGAGACGCATGCCACCAATCGCGACTGGCCGCGCATCGTGCATCGCGCCGCCATTTTACGGTCTGCGGGACCGCGATTGACGCGCCGCTCTTAGACGGGGACTTGGCGGCGCTGCAGCGCCTGATAGCCCGCAAACATCAAGAGCAGCGCGAGCGCGATCACGGCCCACTGCGTCAGCGTTGGCACCGACGCCGCCCCGACACTCAACACGAAGCTCGTGACGGTGACGCAGCTGTTGTTCGGGTCCCGCACCTGCACGGTGATGGTGGTGAGACCGGTGACGCCCGCAGTTGGCGTGAGACGGACCGTCACCGCGCCGCTACCGGATGGCTGGGTCACGACTACTCCAGACAGTGGCACCACTCCAAGATCAGAACTCGTCGCCGTGACTTGCAGCGCGCTCGGAATGACCGCGCCGGCCACGGTGAATTCAGTTGTGATGGTTCCGTTGACCACGACGTTCTGCGGATTCATCGTGCTGATGACCGGGGGTGTGCTCGCTGGGTCCGGGCAGCTGCTTTCGGTCGTACCAGGAGGGGGGCTGGGCACGGCCGACGCCGACGAGCAGCCGCCGATGACATTTCCGCCCGCCCCGGCCATGGTGACGGCGCCGGTCGGGCCGGTGCCTGCGAGCGCCCGGCCTGTCAGGTTCGCGCCGGCGCCGACGGTAATGCTGGCGTCGGCAACGACCGTTCCGCGCATGGTGGTGCCGTTGAGTGTGGCGGACGTGCCGATGCGCCAGTAAATGTTGCAGGGATTCGCGGTGCCCACCACGTTTGAATTGACGTTCATGGTCAACGTACTGGCTACGTTGAAGATAAAGATCCCGTTGCCGTTGAGCGTCAGCGTCGTGCCAGCGGGCAGAATGGGTGCGCCCAAGGCGAACGAATAGAGGCCCGGGCCGAGCGCACCGGCGACGGAGAGGTCGTCTGCCAGCACCGTTCCCGGACCCTGGATCTGCATCGCAACGTAGGCGGCGCTGGCATCCGCATGCGCTTGCGAGACGACGTTGTCATTGCTGCCGTGGACGATGAACGGCGGGGTCGTGCGCGAGGGTGGGAAATTGCTGATCGTGGCGTTCGGTGACGAACCCACATCGCCATTAACGACCACGCCGGCACCGGCGGCGCCGGTCACCGCGCTGTTCCCCAGGACGCCGAATTGTTGCGCGGTCCCCAGTGGCGGAGCCGTCTGCGACCACGCCACAGCTGATGAGCCTAACAGCGCGACGAATACGAGGCCGGCCACGAAGGCCCATTTGTTCCGAATCATTCTCATGTCACCCGTCTCCATCTTATGGAACGGCAGACAGACAAGGCTGTTCAATTCCGCACAGTTTGAGAGTGTCGGCTTCGATATCATCCAATCTGGTGCGTGCTCACGAAACTCCGGTGCTTTACTCGGTCGACCTCATCGACTGTGCGGCGCTCACGTCACTGCATACCGACGAAGTCGTGGCGGCATTCGTCTCGGCGCTTGAACACGCCGGCGCGACGGTGGTGGGCATGCTGACGCACGGTTTTCCCGGCGCCGGCCTGACGTGTGTGCTGATTCTCAAGGAATCGCACGCCGTAATTCACACTTGGCCCGAGACGGGCACGGTGAACGTCGATGTTTTTTCGTGCTCGACGCGGCTCCGCAGCCTGGAAGCGATCGACGAGCTCCGCTCGTTCTTTCATGCAGGCGGGATTTCGGTCAAGGAAATCAGTCGCGCCGACGGACATGCTGCAGCTGCGCTTCCGCTCACCGGCACGTAGGTTCGTCTTCGCCGCGATCGCCTACAGTCTTGGTGTATTTGGCGTGCTCAAACTGACGTGGGTCGAGATCCACGCGGTGCTGCCGTTCACGCAGTGGCAAGGCCGGGTGGCTGAGGGCGCGATCGGCGCGCCGGCGTTACCCATCGACGTGACCCTCGCCTGCAGCGGCGTGGACGCGTTTGCGCTTTGTGCCGGTGCGATCCTCGCGTATCCGGCGTCATGGCGGCAGCGCCTCGGAGGGACGGCGATCGGCTTCGCGTTGATCCTCACCCTCAACAGCATTCGGATCGGCACGCTCGGCCGCGCGGCGGCGTCGCCGCGACTGTTCGAAACCCTGCACGTCTACGTGTGGCCCGCCGTTCTCATCCTGGCGATTGCCGGCTACGTGTTCGGTTGGATGCAGCGGGTGAATCCGCATCCGCTGGTGACTGCCGATCGCGACCGCGAGGTCGTGCCGCCGGGGGTTCCGTTCGCGCTGATGGCGTGGGCCGTCGTCTTCGTCATCCTCTTCGTCGCCGCGTCACCCCTGTATCTGCACAGCACCACGGTGCTGGCCGCGGCGGCGTTGATCGCTCGCGGCGCGGCGACCGCACTGAGCGCGTTCGGCATCGCCGCCGCCGCCCACGGCAACCTGCTCTGGACATCGAAGGGCGTGTTCGAGGTGACGCAGGAATGCATTGCGACACCCCTCGTCCCGTTGTACTTCGCGGCGGTGATGACCTACTGCACGCAGTGGCGTCGGCGTGTGCTCGCCGTCGTTGCCGCGGCGCCGCTCTTTGCCGGGCTCGGCATTGCCCGCCTGCTGGTGATGGCGTTACCGGCCGCGCTGGTCGGATCGCCGCTGTTTCTGATTCATGCGTTCTACCAACTGCTCTTGGCGGTGCTCGTGGTCTTTGGCGCGGCAGTGTGGCAGCGCCGCGCGACGGCGTGGCGGGTAGCCGCGATCGGCTGTCTGTGTGGTGCCGCGCTGGCGTACTTGCTCGGTCCGGCGTACGCCGCAGTGCCCGCACTGTTCGCGATCGATATTCCCTTCAACGACGCGCAGGGTGCGATGGCCTCGCTGCCGTCATTTCAGACCGGGCTGTACGTGGCGCTCTCGATCGCGACCATGACTGTGTTCGACTGGCGCGCGCTCATCACGGGCCTCGGCCGTCTTGTGGCGGTGCAGGCTGCGGCCTTCGGCGTGCTGGTCGCGGTCTCGCGCCATAGCGATCTCACGCCGCACATCCGCGACGTCCGCGCCTGGGCCATCGCCGCGCCGTTGGCAATCATCGTCATAGGACTGGTAGCGCATGACCCGCGCGACTGAAACGGCCGTCGTCGCAGGGCTTGCCGCCATGGTCACTCTCGCGATCGCGACTCCGGTCTTGCGCGCGCCTTCAGAGCGCATCTTTGGAATGGAAATCGTCGGCCGCCATTACGACCCATTCACGGTGATGGAGCAGTTCAACCGGCCCATTGGCTGGACCGCGTTCCTGCAGCCGATCACGGATCTGCCAGGCGCGTGGCTCGCGACGTATCTCGGGCCGGTTGCGTCATACAACGCGCTCGTACTGCTCAGTTTCCCGCTGGCAGCCGCCGCGACGTATCTCCTCGCACGCCACTGCGCGCTCGCACCCGTGAGCGCGATGGGAGCCGCGCTGGCGGTCGCCTTCTCACCATTTCACCTCGCCCACGCCGCCTACCATCCACACGTGGCGCAGTTGCAGTGGCTGCCGCTATATATCGTGGCGTTGTGGCGTTGTCTTGACCGGCCCACGTGGGGCGCGGCCGGCCTGCTCGTCTTGGCGATCGCCACTGTGACGCTCTCAAACTTCTATGGGGGGCTTATTGCCGCCGTGATCACGCCGGTCGCAGTGGCCGCGTATTGGTTTTTCAAAATGCGCCGCGATCTGGACCCGCTCCATCGCCTGGCCCTTACGTCGGCGGTGCTCATCGTTGCGGCAATGGCGGGCGCTAGCTACGCCTTCTACGTGGGCGGCGACGTGATCCGCGGCGAGTCGACGTTCGATATCAGGCGCGGCGATCTTTCGAAGTACGGCGCCAGCTGGTGGAGCTACCTCGTGCCGCCGGTGGCGCAACCGTGGTTTGGCGAGATGGCACGCGGCGCACGGGGCGGGCGCGATGCTGACCCAGGGTTACTCGAGCAGCAACTGAGCCTCGGGTGGGGATTGATCGCACTCAGTACCGTTGCCGTGGTCGCCCGGATCCGTCAGCGCCATCACGACGCCGCACTCGCGGCCGTTCCCGTTCTCGCGGCCGTCGCAATTTTCGCGCTGCTGTGTTCATTCCCTTCGACGACGATGCTTTACGAGGCGTTGCCGATGTTTCGGTCGTACGCGAGATTCGGCAGCGTCGTGCAGTTGATGACGGCGCTGCTTGCGGCTATTGGTGCGGAGCGGTTGTGGCAGCTACGCGCGCGACCGGCGCGGGTCGCCGTGATCGCACTCGTTTTGCTGGCCGCGGTCGAGTACGCGGTCTGGCCGCCAGCGCTCTGGCGTGATGTGCTGCCAACCGCCGCCCATCGCTGGGTTGCGCAACAGCCTGCGTCCACGCGTGTGCTCGATTGCTATCCACACACACAGGAATCGCAATCGGTGCAGTGGCTCACTCAGGGCCGCGTGATTCTGCGCGCGCGGGCTATTGGCGACTGCCGGGAGCCGGGCGTGATCGCGACTCTGTCGGCCACCGGTTTTACGCATATGCTCGTCCGCCGCAATACGCCCGAAGGGCAATGGTTTGAAAGTAAGCCGCCGCCCGACGGCCTGCGGCTGTCGGCGCGGTTCGCTGACGCGCAAGTGTTTGCGGTGACCGAACCGCCGTCGTTGATTCGGACGGTCCGGGCCGACGCGTTCTACCCGGTTGAGTTCGATGATTGGTGGACGTGGCGCTGGATGGGATCACAGGCGTCGTGGACCGTGGTGAATAGCAGCGCGCGATCCCTGATGGCGTCCCTCGATCTGGAGACCAACGCCTTTCATGAACCGCGCCGGCTGACGATCGTGTTGGACGGCGCCGCCGTGCAGGATGTCGTCATCGATCCGCAGCGCGCCATCCGGCGCATCGGTCCGCTGATGCTCAGACCTGGCGATCACACGCTGACCTTTCGCGCCACGGCCGCACCGCGAGTGGCGGACGATGTGATCCACAACGGTGACCCGCGGCCCCTGTCGGTCGCCTTTGGCGACTGGCGCTGGTGGGTGGATGGTGGCCGCAAATGATCGTGCGCGACCGTCCGGAGATCACGGACGCGTCCTCGTACCAACAGTTCTGGGCCGGGGTCGGTGAGCGATTTCCCGATCTTGGCGGGGCCGCCTCGACCGCATATTACGCCGCGAGCGAGCAACGGCTGTTCACGGAACATCTGCCGGCCCTCGACGGTCTGCGGATTCTCAAGACCGATCTCTGGGACGAGGCGAAAAATACGCGCATCCTCGCGTGGGCGACCGAACGGGGGGCGCGCGCCTTCGGCATCGACATCTCTGCGCCGACCGTGATGCAGGCTGGCCGCGCATTTGCGCCAGGTGGGTTGCGCGCCTGCGTGTCGGACGTTCGGACGATTCCATTCCGCGACGCCAGTTTCGACGCGATCTATTCGATGGGGACCATTGAGCACTTCGCCGAAACCGAAGCGGCGATCGTGGAAATGGCGCGCGTCCTCAAGCCCGGCGGTCGCGCCATCATCGGCGTACCGAACAGGCACGACCCGTTCCTGCGGCCGGCGTTCGCAGCACTCCTCCAGGCCACCGGCCTGTACGCGTACGGGTTGGAAAAGTCGTACTCGCGGCGCGCGCTCCGCGAGATGATCGAGGGCGCCGGCCTGACGGTGGTGGAGGAGACCGCCATCCTGTTCATACCCGGATGGTTGAGAATCCTTGATCTGGTCTGCCACGCGTGGTGCCCGCCACTGGCGGTGGTGACGGGAGCGTGCGTATGGCCGTTCGTCATGCTCGATCGCTACGTGCCGGCGGTGCGGAAACACGGTTACCTGCTGGCCACGGTCGCGACGAAGACCTGATGATGCAAATCGAGGCATCATTGCCTGAGTCATGCGACCGTCTGTCAGAACCGCGATGCAACTGGCGCTGGTTGTCGTGGCCGCCGCGGCCGCATTCCTTCCACCAGGCCCATTAGCGGTCGAGCGCCTCTATGCGAAGTGGCTCTATCCGATCCTCCAGGCGAATCTCACCTCGCTTTCCAATCGATCGCCGATCGCGCTGTTTGATGTCGCGATCGTCGTCTTCATCCTGATCGCGATCGGCATCTGGACCTGGTCGATTCGGATGGCGCGCCAGAGGCAGGTCATTCGTTCGCTCTGGCGCGGGTTGGTCGCGACGTTGACGCTGCTCGCGGTCGTCTATCTCTGGTTTCTCGCGTCATGGGGATTGAATTACGCGCGGCCGCCGCTCGAGACGACGATGAAGTACGACGCGTCGCGCATCACGCCGGAAGCCGTGCGCGCGCTGGCGGAGTATTCGATCGATCGCGCGAACGAAACGCACGCGGCGGGACACGCTGCGGGTTTCCCCGCGATCGACGCTTCACCGCAGGCGCTCATCGTCGCGCTGCATCAGGTTGAGAAAGAACTGGGTCGGCCGCGCCCGACCGTGATCGCGACGCCGAAGTGGTCGGTGTTCTCGCCGTTCTATCGCGCCTCTGGGGTGAGCGGACAACTCGGACCGTTTTTTCTCGAGACCCTGCTGAATCCGGATCTCACCGGACCCGAGCGGCCCGCGGTGCTGGCGCACGAGTGGGCGCATCTTTCGGGATACGCGCCGGAGTCGGATGCGAGCTTCGTGGGCCTGCTGGCCGCCCTGCGCGCCGGCCCGGCGGCGGAATACAGCGCGTGGCTCGATCTGGTTTCCGAGTCCGTGAATCAACTGCAGCCGGTGACGCAACGCCTCGTGCTGCAGAAGCTCGCGCAGGGACCCCGCGACGATCAAGCGGCCATCCGCGAGCGACTGAAAGCGCTCGTGCGTCCCGTCGAACAGGTGGCGTGGTCGTCCTACGATCGCATGTTGAAATCGCAAGGTGTTGAGGAAGGAATAAAGAGCTACAGTCGAGTGATACAGCTGCTGATTGGGACGGACGCATTGCAGGTCCCAAGTACCAAGCCCGCCTCCGCCGAGGCTTCGGCGGACACACCTAAGAGCCCATGAAGACCCGAGTCATTGAAGTCGATCGCGAACGCCCGGATCCCGCCGCGATCGAAGAAGCCGCGCGGTTGCTGCGCGACGGGAAGCTCGTCGTGTTTCCGACCGAAACCGTCTACGGCCTCGGCGCGCATGCGCTCGATCCGATCGCGGTGCAGAAGGTCTTCGACGCGAAGGAACGCCCGGCGAACGATCCGCTGATCGTCCACCTCGCCCACATCGGCCAGGTGAATCAGTGCGCCGTCGGGATGCCCGCCGGCGCGCGCAAGCTCGGTCTCTCGTTCTGGGCCGGACCGCTGACGCTGATCCTGCCAAAAAAGCCCGAGGTGCCGGACATGGTCACCGCGGGACTGCCAAGCGTCGCGCTGCGCGTGCCGTCGCATCGCGTCGCGCGCGCGTTGATGGAGATGGCCGGCATTCCGATCGCCGCGCCGAGCGCGAATCGCTTCTCGAGGCCGAGCCCGACGACCGCCGCGCACGTCATCGACGATCTCGACGGCCGCGTTGACTTGATTCTCGATGGCGGACCCACCGACATCGGATTGGAGTCGACGATCGTCGACTTCACCACCGACCCGCCGGTGCTGCGACGACCGGGCGGCATCACGTTCGAGCAGGTGCGCTCGCTGGTACCCGAAGTGATCGTGCAATCGGGCCAGTCCGGGGCCGCGGACCCCCAGAGCGCTCCGGGCCAGATGACCCGCCACTATGCCCCTAAGGCCGAGCTCACCTTGTATGAGGGCCCGAGCGAAGCCGTGATTCGTCGCGTTGCGGCAGACCTGCGGTCGGTGACGGCGGCGGGCGATCGCGTGGGCGTTCTCGCGCCGGAAGAGGACCTTTCGGCGCTGGCGCCCGAGATTGCGGCGCGCGCTTCTTCGGGACGGATTGAGACGATTCCATACGGGTCCAGAAACGATTTAGAACGATCAGCGCGCGAACTCTATGCATCGATTCGGGCACTGGATGCGACCGGTGTTGACAGGATTTTTGCAATCGGTGTCGGGTCCGAAGGCCTCGCCCGAGCCATCCACGACCGGCTCATGCGCGCCGCGGACGGGCGAATAAGACAGGATTGAGACAGGATTGAGACAATCAGTCGAGACCGAAACCCGACCGACAGCAGCGTATTACGTCCCGCTGGATGGTGCTATCATGCGCAGCTAATTGGGGCCACAGAAGGCAAGACCAGGGCCGCAGAAGGCGCAGAATCCACAGATCTGGGGAGATGGCTCTATGAGTGAGCAGAGCATGTCCGAAACACCTGGCGTCCAGCCCGGAGTTTCGCGGCGCAATTTCATCAAGGGCGTGATCGCCGCAGGCGCGACCGTTTCCGCGTCCGCGTACCTTTTCCGCACCAACGTGATCGGCCAGAACGACGGCATGGCCGGCGCGGTCGAGCGTTTGATCACGCTC
>Ga0111539_10009499_pt1 | contig 12273 bp, 8 predicted proteins | sample RhiMethybrSRZTD1_FD_79667 | JGI IMG/M metagenome (GOLD analysis project Ga0111539, IMG submission 79667) | Populus rhizosphere microbial communities from Tennessee, USA - Rhizosphere MetaG P. TD hybrid SRZTD1 (version 2) (version 2) | ecosystem: Host-associated > Plants > Roots > Rhizosphere >...
ACCCGTCGAGGGTGGACCGTTGGGCGCCCTGCTCGCCCTCGGGCTCGGTGGTCTCATCTCCGCGCGGCGCCGCAACCGGCGCAAGTCCGACAGCTAAACCACAGCGGTTCGGCAAAGCACGTGACCCTCTCGCGCAAGCGAGGGGGTCGCGCGTTTTTGTGGCCGGCATCGTGCTACGGTCCGCGCGATGAAAACGGCAGGAAATGCCTCGCGGATCGTCTTATTCGCTCTATCCGTGACCGCGGCCTGCGGGCCGAGTCGGCCAGCCTCCAACGCGAGCTGCCCGGCAAACACCGGTTTCCAGCGATTGGTCGATGAATTTTTCGACGCGCAGTTTGCTTTCGCGCCGACCTTCGCCACCGCCTCCGGAGTCCACGACCGCGACGCCAAGCTCGAGGATCGATCGGCAGCCCGCATCCGCGCCCGCATCGACGAGCTCAAAGGCTTCCGTACGCGGTTCGCGGACGCCGTCCGCACACAGTTGTCATTCGACGACGCCATCGACGCCGAGATGCTCGCCAACCAGGTCGAGGCCGAGTTGCTCGATCTCGAGACCCTCGCGCTCTGGCAAAAGAACCCCATGCCTTATGCCGGGCTCCCTGGCGAAGCGATCGACGTGCTCATGAAGCGGGATTTCGCCCCCAAGGCGGAGCGGCTGCGCGCGCTCATCGAACGCCTGCGCGCGGTGCCTGCAATTTATTCCGCGGCGCGCGCCAACCTGCGCGAGCCTCCCAAGGAATTCACGGATCTCGCCATGCGCATGGCCAAGGGTTCGATCGGCTTTTTCGAGCAGTCGGTCGCGCAATGGGCGCACGACGCGGCTGGTTCCGACACCCAACTGCGCGCGTCCTTCGATCGGGCCAATGCCGAGGCGCTGGCGGCGATGCGAGCCTTCGCCGCTTGGCTCGAAACCGATCTCGCGCCTCGTTCGCGCGGCAGCTACGCCATCGGCGCCGAGCATTTCCGCGCCAAGTTGAAATACGAGGAGATGGTGGACGAGCCCATCGACGCGCTGCTCGCACGAGGCGAAGCACAGCTCGCCAAAGACCGCGCGGCGTTCGTCGAGACCGCGCGGCGTATCGACCAAAGCAAAGAGCCGGCTCAGGTGATGAAGCGCCTGACCGACGATCATCCGACGGCCGAAGATCTCATCCCTTCGATCAAGCGTTCGCTCGAGAGCGCGCGCCAGTTCCTCGTCGCCAAAGACCTCGTCACCATTCCGTCGGAAGTCAGGCCGCGCGTCGAAGAGACGCCCCCCTACGCGCGATCGGGTGGCTTTGCCTCGATGGATACGCCCGGGCCCTACGAGTTGCGCGCGACGGAAGCCTTTTACTACGTGACGCCGGTGGAGACGGATTGGGACGAGCGTCACCGCGAAGAACACTTGCGCGGCTTCAATACGTATTCGGTCGCTTCCATCAACGTCCACGAGGCCTATCCCGGTCATTTCTTGCAATTCCTCTACGCGCCGCGCTTCCCGACCAAGACGCGCAAGCTCGTCGCCGCGAGCACCAACGCCGAGGGGTGGGCCCATTACGCAGAGCAGATGATGGTCGACCAGGGTTTCGGCGAAGGAGACCCGCGCATCCGCCTGACGCAGCTTCAGGAGGCTCTTCTGCGCGATTGCCGCTATGTCGTCGGCATCAAGCTACATACGAAGGGCATGTCGGTCGAAGACGGTGCGCGTTTCTTCGTCGAACAAGGCTTTTTCGAGCCGGCCAACGCCTACGAAGAAGCGCGGCGCGGCGCCTACAACCCGACCTACCTCTACTACACGCTCGGCAAGCTCGAGATTCAGAAGCTGCGCGACGAATATCTGGCGCGCTCCGGCGGCAAGAATCTCAAGGCGTTTCACGATGCATTCGTGGCGCAAGGGGGATTGCCGTTACCGCTCATGAGACGCATCTTGCTGCGTTGAGCTCGCCTGACTGAGCGACCGAGCGGGCCTATTGCGAACATGGGACCGTAGGCGTAAGTAGGCGCCAACCGCTCGCTATTCGCACATTTGGCTTACTCGCCACCGGTTCATTGGCGCCGAGGTTCGGCTGGCATGCACGGTTCGCTCAGCTACCTTGATGCCGATGCGCCTGTCGTTCCTTTCGATCGGGCTCGGGGTTGCGCTCGCCGCATGCACGTCGCGATCGCCCAGCCCGAGCGGCGGCGATGGGCAACGCGCCGCCGTGACGAGCAGCGCGGCACCGACGGCGACCGCGGACACGCGGAGCTTCACCGATCTCATCGCCCGCTCGATGCCGAGCGTGGTCTTGCTGCTCAATACGCATGCCGACGGTTCCATCACGTACGGCGCGGGTTTTCTCGTGGGACCGGGTCTCGTGCTCACCAGCGAGCACGTCGTGGCATCGGCCACCAAGCTCGGCGCCATGCTCTACAAATCGGGCCGCACCAGCTACACGCCGATGGATGGCGGGCTTTCGCGCTTTCTCTTCGAGAACCAGGCCGACATTTTGAGCGTCCGCCAGGTGCGCGGCGACAGCACGAGCGACATCGCTTTGATGCAGCTCGATGTCGACACCTCCGGGTATCCGACCCTCCCGATGTCGCAAGACGACGTCAAAGCCGGCGAGCGGGTCGTCGCCCTCGGGCATCCGCAAGAGCTCGTGTGGTCGTTCACGCAGGGGATGGTCGGAACGATTCAGCAGGGGGCCATTCAACACGATGCTTCGATCAGCTTCGGATCGAGCGGCGGCCCGCTTCTCAACCTGCGCGGCGAGATCGTGGGGATCAACATCGCCAAGGTCACGAGCGAGTCCCCTGGTCTTTCGTTCGCCCGTCCGATCGCGCTCGCGGGGCGCTACCTCGGGCCCGTCGCGTCGCCCGTGGCGCTCGACCAATCTACGCCCGAAGCCGCCGCGCTGAGCTGCTGGCGTGCGCAAGAGATCGGCCGCGTCGAGACCGGCGACTGTTTCGATTGGGATACGAGCTACGAGGTGTTCCGCGCCGTCGCCGACGACGCTGTGGCCATGGCCGCGCCCAAGGTCCAGGCGCGCCTGCGCGCGGAAATGGAATCTCCTGGGTTTCGCGATCGCTGGATTCAAGACGGAAAGCGGCACGCAGCTGCTTACTTCGTCAATGCCGATACACCCGAGGTCGAAGCGCCCCCGCTCGACGTCGTCCCCGCTGCCCTCGCGCAAGCGAAAGCCGCTGCCGAGCGCGAAGAAGAAAGCGAGCTGCGCGAGCACCCCGAGCTGCGCGGTCTCTACGCGGAGCGAAAAAAGCCGGCATTTTGGCAGTCGCGCCTTCGCCTCGGCATCCGCGTCGAGCGCACCTTCCCCATCGACGATCGTCGCGCGTGGGTTGAGCTCGCGGGGCGCAATCCCGACGGCTCCATGTACCGGATCTCCGAGCTGTACGTGAAAATCGGCGAGCGCTGGCTGCAGCGGCTTCCCCCGCTCGAAGACGACATGGCGGCGCTCCCGCGGTCGTTCGCTCCTTCGATGTGTACCCCCCTCGGTCACCGCGCGCGCAAGCTCGATAAGTTGTTGCGCGACCCAGGGAGCTTGCGGGCGGCGCGCGCCGTGCCCCCCGCCGTCCAGTTGCCCGTCGTCAAGAAATCGGAATCGGGCGTCTGCACCGCGGCGCTCTGCGCCGGCAAGACGGGCGGCGCGACGTAGACCACCGGCCGCGCGCGCGGCCATGCTACATCTGGGCGGCGGATGCTGCCCGCTTGGTCACGCCTGCTCGCGTTGCTCGCTTTGGTAGCGTGCCTGGTGTCGAGCCGTACGGCGATTGCCGCGGGCGAGCGGGTGCGCGTCGTCTACTGGGAGAAGTGGACCGGCTTCGAAAAGGACGCCATGCAGGCGGTCGTCGACGACTTCAACCGCTCGCAAGACGGCATCTTCGTCGAATACGTCTCCGTTTCCGACATCCGCGCCAAGACGCTGATCGCGACGGCCGGTGGGGACCCGCCGGACCTCGCCGGGCTCCAAGACGAGTGGGTCGACGACTTTGCGGACAAGAACGCCCTCTTGCAGCTCGATGAGTTTACGACCGGCACCGGGATCGTCGCCGAGCGGTACCTCCCCGTGTACTGGGACATGGTGCACTACCGGGGCCATCTGTGGGCGCTGCCGTCGGCCCCCGTCATCGGGGCGCTCCATTGGAACAAGGATCTTTTCCGCGAGGCCGGGCTCGATCCGGAGCGGCCGCCGCGCACCATCGCCGAGCTCGATGATTACGCCAAGCGGCTCACGCGCCGCAATGCGAAGACCGGTCGGCTCGAAGTCATGGGCTTCCTGCATTCCGAGCCGGGGCACTGGCCTCAGATCTGGGGCTATTTCTTCGGCGGCTCATTGTGGGACGGCCATGATCGTCTGACCTTCGATTCCCCCACCAACGTCCGCGCCTATGAATGGGTGCAGAAGTATGCCCGCGAGTATGGCCCCGGCGAGCTCCAGACGTTGCGCTCTTCGTTCGGCCCCGTCACCTCCGCGCAGAACGCGTTCTTGAGCGGAAAGGTGGCCATGGCCCTGCAGGGCATTTGGGTCGCGAGCTTCATTGCCACTTTCAATCCCAAGATGGAGTGGGGGGCGGCGCCGTTTCCCTCCGCGACCGAGGGGGGCGAGCCCATCGCGCTCGCCAACTCCGACGTGCTCGTCATTCCGCGGGGCGCGCGCCACGTGCGCGAAGCGGCCGCGTTCCTCGCTTACATGGCCGAGCAGAAGCCGCTCGAAAAACTGTGCCTCGGGCAACGCAAGAATTCGCCCCTCGCCGACGTCAGCGATGATTTCTTTGCTCGGCACAAGAATCCGTACATCCGGATGTTCCAAGCGCTCGCGCAAAGCAAGAACACCGTCCACTTTCCGAACTTGAGCGTGTGGCAGCAGTATCGATTCGAGGCGTTCAACGCCTTCGAGCGCATTTGGCTCCTCGAGGCGACCCCGGCCCAAGCGCTGGGCGAAGCGACGGCGCGGGCCCAGCGCGCTTGGGACCGCGAGCGCGAACGCCGCGCTCGGATCGAAGAGAGCGCCCCCTCTCCCTGGATCGGCCGGGCCCCGTTTCTTCTCGTCGCCGCGGTGGCGGCCGTCGTCATCGCGTTGGCCAAGCGGGAAAACGACAAGACCAAGCATCTTACGGCCGGTCGCTCGGCGCGCGCCAACGCGTCGCTCGCCAAAGGCCTTGCTTTCGTATCCCCCTGGCTAGGTGGGCTCGCCGTCTTCGTTCTTTATCCCATTGCTTCTTCCATCGTCCTCAGCTTTTGCGATTATTCGGTCCTCTCCGAACCGCGCTTCGTCGGCTTCTCCAACTACAGTGACCTCGCGACCGACGACGTCTTCTGGACGGTCCTGAAGAACACTGCGTACTACGCCTCTTTCGCGCTGCCCTTCGGTCTCTTGACGGCCTTATTTTGGGCGCTGTTGCTTAGCAGCAGCGTCCGTGCGTCGAGTCTGTACCGCACGCTGGTCTTCTTGCCGTCGCTGACGCCGATCGTGGCGAGCGCGATGGTATGGCTCTGGATCCTGAACGCGCAGTTCGGCGTGCTCAATCACGTTCTGTCGTTTCTCACGTTCGGGCTCGTCGAGCACGTGCCCTGGCTCAAGGATGCGCGCTTCGCGATGCCGGCCCTCATCTTCATGAGCTTGTGGAGCGTGGGGCACACGGTCGTCATCATGCTCGCCGCGATGCAAGAGGTGCCGACGTCGCTTTACGAAGCGGCCGACATCGACGGCGCCACGCTCTGGCAAAAAGTGCGGCACATCACCGTGCCGATGATCGCCCCCGTCCTCTATTTCAATACCATCCTCGGGATCATCGCCGTCGTGCAGGTGTTTGCGACCCCCTTCATCATGACCAAAGGGGGCCCCACGCGAAGCACCTATTTCTACGCGATGTACCTGTACGAGAATGCCTTCGTCTTTCTCCGCATGGGGTACGCCTGCGCGATGGCGTGGATTCTCTTCTTGGTGATCCTCGGTTTGACGGGGCTCGCCCTCCGTTTTGCACGAAGCGAGGCTTGACGATGGACCCTATCGACAACGTCGCCGAGCGAACCGTCACGCCGTTCACCAACACCTTCCGCCAGCATCGCTGGACGGCGGGGCTCGTGCACGCGCTGCTCATCGGCGGTTCGCTCGTCTTTCTGTTTCCCATGCTGTGGATGCTCTCCACGTCGCTGAAACCCATCGAAGAGACGATGACGTCACCGCCGGTGTGGATCCCTTCGACTTGGCAATGGCAGAACTACGCTGCGACCGTCCGTTACATTCCTTTTCTGCGCTACACGCTCAACACGGTCACGGTGGCCGTGCTCGCCGCGATCGGCACCGTCGCTTCGAGCTCGCTGGTCGCCTTCGGTTTCACCCGCTTGGAATGGCCGGGGCGCCGCATTCTCTTCGGCCTCACCCTCGCCACCATGATGGTGCCCTTCCCGGTGCTGATGGTCCCGCTCTACGGGGTATTTCGGAACTTGGGTTGGATCGGCACGCTCCGCCCGCTGTATTTGCCGTCGTTCTTCGGAGGCGCTTTCAACATCTTCCTCTTGCGTCAGTTTTTCCAGCGCATTCCACGGCACCTGGCCGAGGCCATGACGCTCGATGGCGCGTCCGAGCTCGTAATCTTTTGGAAGATCTACGTGCCCCTCGCGCGCCCCGCGCTCGCCGTCGTCGCTTTCTTCCAGTTCATCTACTCGTGGAACGATTTCTTGGGGCCGCTCCTGTACTTGCTCGCTCAGGATACTTTTACATTGCCCCTCGGTCTTCAGGCGTACCAGGGGCAGCTCGCGGGCGCCGCTTGGCACTACTTGATGGCGGCCTCGGTGATGACCACGCTCCCCATCGTGGTCCTCTTCTTTTTCCTGCAGCGAGCCTTTTTGAAGGGGATCACGGTGATGCAGAACGTCGAAGCATGAGCGCTCGGGGCGTCCCTTGACTTCCGCGCGCCGAGCTGGGTACGGCGGGCACATGCCCACCGCTCGCCCCGCCGTGCTCGCCGCCGTCCTCACGTTCATCGCCGGATGCGCCCGGCAAGCCGCCGCCCCGGCGGTTTCCGCTGCCCCCGGCGCGGGGCCCGCGACGTCGAATCCGTCCCTCGAGCCCGCACCGACGTCCCCCACGCTCTCCAGTGCCAGCGCCGCGGGGCCAGGGGGGGGCCACACGGCGTCCCCGCCCTCCGGCAGCGCGCCGCACGCCGCGCCGCCGCCGGTCTTGCTCAAGGTGGGGCGTCTCATCGACGGCATTTCGGCCGCCCCCAAAGAGAACCAAGCCGTCCTCGTCGTGGACGGGCGCATCAAGAACGTGGGAGCGGCCGCCGCGCTCGAAAAGGAGGCCCCCGCAGGGACGAAGGTCATCGATCTCGGCAGTGCGACGGCGCTGCCCGGTCTCATCGACGCGCACACGCACGTGCTCTTGCAAGGCGACATCACCGCAGCCGACTACGACGCGCAGCTCTTGAAAGAGAGCATCCCTTACCGCGCCATCCGCGCCACCGTCGCCGCGCGAACGGCGCTCATGAACGGCTTCACGGCGATTCGCGACCTCGAAACGGAGGGGGCGATGTACGCCGACGTCGACGTCAAGATGGCCATCGAACGCGGCGTCATCCCCGGCCCGCGCATGTTTGTCTCGACGCGCGCCTTCGCGCCGACGGGCATGTACCCGCTCTCCGGCTACTCGTGGGAGCTCAAGATGCCCGAGGGGGTGCAAGTGGCCGACGGCCCCGACGCACTTCGCAAGGCGGTGCGCGAGCAGGTCAAGTACGGCGCCGATTGGATCAAGTTCTACGCCGATCGACGCTACTACCTGCCCCCCGAGCGCGGCTGCAAGCACCTCTTGTGCAGCTGGGTCAACTACACCGACGAAGAAGCGAAAGCGATCGTCGACGAGGCTCATCGGCTCGGAAAGAAAGTGGCCGCGCATGCCATCGGTTGGGACGGCATCGACGCCGCGCTCCGGGCGGGGGCGGACACCATCGAGCACGGCGACGGGCTCGACGACGGGCTCATCGATCGCATGGTGCAAAAGAAGGTGTACTGGTGCCCGACCATGTACGTCGGTGCCTACGTCGCCGAAGGGCGCGGCGGCGTGTGGCCGAAGATGGTCGAGCTCGAGCGCGAAGCGTTCAAAAAGGCGCTGAAAAAAGGGCTCCTCATCGCCTACGGAACGGACGCCGGCGGTTACGCGTGGACCGAGAACCAGGCCAAGGAGCTCGGCATGATGGTGAAGTACGGCATGAGCCCCATGGCCGCCATCCAATCGGCCACGGTGGTCGCCGCGCAGCTGCTCGACCAGCGGCGCGATATCGGCAGCATCGAGCCCGGGCGCTTTGCCGATATCGTCGCCGTGACCGGCGATCCGTCGAAGGACATCAGCGAGCTCGAGCGCGTCACCTTCGTGATGAAAGGTGGCGTCGTTTATAAGGGCGAGAAGTAGCTACGCCTGGCGCACGCGCGGGCCGCGGATACGTGCGACGACGCGCTCTTGCTCGATGGCATCGGAGATGCGCGCGTTGATGGTGCGGCGGCGGTGCCCGCGACGGCGCATGACGAAACGTTCGGCGTGCTGCACGATGGCGGTCGCGACGTCAATGCCGCTGGCGCGCTCGATCCCCTCGAGCCCCGGCGAGCTGTTGATCTCGAGGATCTTCGGCCCGTTGGTCCCTTCCAGCATGTCCACACCGGCGATTTCCAGCCCCATCGCCTTGGACGCCGCCACGGCGGCGAGGCTGTAGCGACGGTCGAGCTTCACTTTGATGCCGAGCCCACCGCGGTGGAGGTTCGATCGGAATTCGCCCGCCTTCGCCGTGCGGCGCATGACCGCCACGACGCGCGAGCCGACGACGATGGCGCGGATGTCGCGCCCTTTCGATTCGCGGATGTACTCCTGCAGCACGATGTCCTGCCCCATCGCCCACAGCGTTTCGAGCAGGGACGCCACCGCTTGAGGCGTCTCCGCGATCATGGTGCCGATCCCTTGGGTCCCTTGCTGCAGCTTGACGATCGCAGGGCAGCCTCCCACGAGCTCGAGCGCAGCGTCGAGACCGGCCGGCGAACGCGCACAGACTGTGATCGGCACGTCGATGTTGCGGCGGGTGAGCAGCTGCAGCGCACGCAGCTTGTCGCGGCTGCGCGCGATGGCGACGGCGGTGTTGAGGACGGGGACCCCCATCATGTCGAACTGCCGCACGACCGCGAGCCCGTAGTTGGTGATGCTCGCCCCGATGCGGGGGATGACGATATCCGTGCGCTGCACGAGCGCCCCCGACAGATAGAGCGCCGGCTTGCCGCGCGATACCACGATCTGGAAATCGAGCGGGTCGATGACGTTGACCTCGTGCCCTCGCGCGCGGGCCGCCAAGACGATGCGGCTCGTCGAATACAGCGACGCGTTGCGCGAGAGGACGAGCATTCGCATGGGGAGGGAAAGGTAGCCGATTGTCCGTGCCCTGTCAGAACATTGCTTTCCGGGGCGGGCAAGCTCCCCGTCCTTTGGTAAAGTCCGAGGATGTTCCAGCCCTTTCGTGAAGAGCACGTGCAGTTTCGCGCCACCGTGCGGGGGTTCGTCGAGCGGGAAATTCGCCCCTACACCGAGCAGTGGGAAAAGGATCGCCTCTTCCCCAACGAGGTCTTCAAGAAAGCGGGCGACCTCGGGATCTTAGGCGCCCACTTCGATGAAGCGCAGGGCGGGGGAGGCGGCGACTACTGGTTCTCGGTCGTCAAGGCGGAGGAGCTTCCGCGCGGCGGCTCGGCGGGAGTCTCCATGGGGCTCTTGGTACAGAGCGACATGGCCACGCCGGTCATCGCCGACCTCGGCACGCCGGCGCAGATCGACGAGTTCTTGAAGCCAGCACTGCGCGGCGAAAAAATTGCAGCCCTGGGCGTCTCCGAGCCGGGGGCGGGATCGGACGTAGCGGCCATCCGCACCGTGGCGCGGGCCGATGGTGACGACTTTGTCATCGACGGCCAAAAAACGTTCATCACCAACGGCACACGTGCGGATTTCGTCACCCTGCTCGTGAAGACACAGCCCGACGCGGGGGCCCATGGGTGCTCGTTCTTTCTCGTCCCCACATCGCTCAAAGGCTTTTCCGTCTCCAAGAAGCTCGAGAAGATCGGCAACCACGCGTCGGACACCGCGGAGTTATTCTTCGACGGCGTCCGCGTACCGCGCCGCTACATGCTGGGCGAGCCGAACCACGGCTTCATGTACCTCATGCAGAATTTCCAGACCGAGCGCCTCATCGCCGCGGTCGGCGCCGCGGCCGGCACCAAGCTCTTGCTCGACGACGCCGTTTCGTACGGTCGCGAGCGGTCGGTCTTCGGCAAGCCGCTCATCAAACGAGAGATCTGGCAGCATCGCTTCGTCGATCTCTATACCAAGGTCGAGATGCTGCAGGCCTTCGTCTACAAGTGCGTCGATCACTACAATGAAGAGCGCTATGTGAAGAAGGAGCCGATCTCCATGGAGACGGTCAAGCTCATCTCCATGGCCAAAATCGCAGCCGGCGATCTCGCGAGCGAGGTCACCGACGCATGCCTGCAGTTTCATGGCGGGTGGGGCTACATCGAAGATTTCCCCATCGCGCGCGCCTACCGCGATCAGCGTCTCCTTCGGATCGGAGGGGGCACGTCTGAGGTGCTTCGCTATTACTTGGCCAAGCTGATGGGGTTCTAGCCGCCGCTAGGCGCCACCCCGTCCGCCCGCCGTATGCGTGGGGAAGAGCTCGAACTGTTCGCCGCGCTGCTCGCGCTCTTCGATGGGATCGGTGCACGCCTCGTCGTCGTTGGCGGGCGAGTTGACCCGCGGGCTCACCGGCCGCGCCTGCAGCACGAATCCCGGAGGGTCGCGAAGCATCCGATTGAGCTCCTCGACGTCGTCGAATGCCGGATCGAGCCACCGCTCCCGATGCGTGGTCGCGAGCAGCACCGGCATCCGCTGATGCACCGCGTCGACGGGCGCAAGCGCCGGCCGCGTGATGAGCGCGCAGGTATCGAGCGGTCGCCCCTGCTCGGGAGCCGCGGGCTCCCAAATCGCGGCAATGCCGAAGGGTCCAGCATCGGGGCGCGCGAAATAGTAGGGAAAAGATTGCCGGCCCGCACGGCGCCACTCGTAGAAACCGTCCGCGACGAGCAGACAGCGCCGACGTCGAAATGCCTCCGCAAAAGGGGCCCGCTTGGCCAGCCCCTCGCTCCGCACCATCACGACGGCGGCCGAAGAAGAGGCGGAAGGCTTGCCCGAGATGCCCCAGCACAGGAGATCGAGCGCGGGTTCTCGAGCATCGCCGACCAGACGTACGGCCCACACCCCCTGGGACGGGGCGACGTTGAACCGGGGCTCGAGCGCGGGCGCCTTTTCGAGGATGCTGAATTCGGCGAGGGCGCGCCGCGGATCGCGGATCGTGTAGCGACCGCACATGGAGATGCAGCGTAGCAGACCCTCCAGGGGGGGCCCGATCGCGCAAGTCAGGGGCATGAGCCCGTCCGACGCGAAGCGTATGAGCAACGGGCGACCGCTGCGTGCAGGCCACGCCGTTGCGAGCAAGCGTACACGCTATCGGAAAAGCGCGATCTTTCGGTCGCGATGCCGCACAACATGCGCCAATCAACGTCGCGGCGCCGCCAAAGCGAGAATGCGGCTTCACGATGGCTCGATTGTCCATCGAAAAAGCGAAGACAAAGGGCTTGAGAGCCATGGTTGATCATGGCAGGCTGGCGACGGTCGCGTTACATCATCGGAAATAACCGTTCGAACCTTTCGAGACTAGAGTGCCATGACCTTTGCCAATAAGACTCGATTCCATCGAAGCGTTTTTGCTCTTCCGCTCCTTGCGCTCCTCGCTTTGTCCGCGGGATGTGGCGACGAGGGTGGTGGGACGAGCAGCGGATCATCGGGCGGCTCGGGCGGATCCGGCGCCACGGGCGGAGCAGGAGGATCGGGTGGTGGCACCGGTGGGAGCGGCGGCGCAGGCGGGTCCGGCGGCGCCGCGGGCAGCGACGCCGGTGGCGGCAGCGGAATCTACGGAACGTTCATCGTCAGCATCCTCGACGAGCCGCCGCCCGCCTACACCAAGCTTCTCGGCCAAATCTACGACGGTCCCCAGCCGCCGCTTCAAGTCCTCAAGCTCGATTCCGAGGAGCAAGGCTGCCAGCTCATGGTCCCCAAGAATCCGTTCTGCGCCGGCGGGTGCACGGGCGGCGTTTGCATCGACGAGAACACTTGCCAGATTTTCCCCGGCACGGTGAACGTCGGAATCGCGACCGTCAGCGGCTTCAAAGGGGGAGACCTCATGATCACGCCGACCGATCGCGGCAACGTCTATCAG
>Ga0111539_10009500_pt1 | contig 12273 bp, 10 predicted proteins | sample RhiMethybrSRZTD1_FD_79667 | JGI IMG/M metagenome (GOLD analysis project Ga0111539, IMG submission 79667) | Populus rhizosphere microbial communities from Tennessee, USA - Rhizosphere MetaG P. TD hybrid SRZTD1 (version 2) (version 2) | ecosystem: Host-associated > Plants > Roots > Rhizosphere >...
GAGGTGCTGCTCCAGGCGGACCTGGCCCCGGCCACCTCCGCGACGGGCCGCGCCGGCCCGCGCCCGCTGGTGCTCGCGGCCGTGATCGGCTTCGGCGGCGCGGCGGCGGCCCTGCTCGCCTGGCTCCTGCAGGGCTGAGCACGAGGGCCGCCCCCGGCGGCCCGCGCATCCGGCGATAGGCTCCGGGCCATGGATTTTGCTCCCTCCGACCGGGTCGAGGCGCTGCTCGACCGCGTCCGCGAATTCATGGAAGAGCACGTGGACCCCGTGGAACGCGAGGCCATGGATGCGCTCGACGCCGAGGTGCGGCCGGGCGTGCCGTATCCGCAGATCCTGGTGGAGCTGCGCGAGCGCGCGAAGGCCGAGGGGCTGTGGAACCTGTTCCTGCCGGACGACCGCTTCGGCCCCGGGCTCACCAACTGGGAGTACGGGATGCTGTGCGAGCTGATGGGCCGGAACGGCGTTGCGCCGATGGTCTTCAACTGCGCCGCTCCCGACACCGGCAACACCGAGATCCTCGCGGAGCACGGCACGGACGCACAGCACGAGCGCTGGCTCCAGCCCCTGCTCGACGGCGAGATCCGCTCATGCTTCTCGATGACCGAGCCCGAGAGCGCCGGGTCCGACCCGACCGGGCTAATCTCGCGCGCCGAGCTCGACGGAGACGAGTGGGTCATCAACGGCCACAAGTGGTTCACCTCGGGCTACAACGGGGCCGCGCTGGCGATCGCCATGGTGGTCACGGACCCCGACGCGCCGCCGCACAAGCGCGCGAGCATGATCCTCGTGCCCGTGGACACGCCCGGGTTCGAGGGCGTGCGGCCGGTGCCGGTGATGGGGCACGACGAGGGACCGGGCCACTGGGAGGTTCGCTACGAGGACTGCCGCGTGCCCGCCGACAGCGTGCTCGGCGAGCGCGGCGCCGGCTTCGCGATCGCGCAGGACCGGCTCGGGCCGGGGCGGATCCACCACTGCATGCGCGCCATCGGCTCGGCCGAGCGCGCGTTCGAGCTGATGTGCCGGCGCGCGCACGACCGCCAGGCGTTCGGCGGGCCGCTCGCCGAGAAGCAGTTCGTCCAGGACTTCATCGCCACGTCGCGCATGGAGATCGACCAGGCGCGGCTGATGGTGCTGCACGCCGCGTGGCGGATGGACACCGAGGGCAAGCGCGCCGCGCGGCAGGACATCTCGATGATCAAGGTGATCGCGGCGCAGATGCACCAGTCGGTGCTGGACCGCGCGATGCAGGTGCACGGCGCGCTCGGGATGTCCGACGACACGCCGCTGGCTGCGGCCTGGCGGCAGGGCCGGTGGCTGCGGATCGCCGACGGTCCGGACGAGGTCCACAAGATGGTGATCGCGCTGCGTGAGCTGAACCGCTTCAAGCCGCGCGAAGTCGTCGAGGCGTGAGACTTAGCGAGGAGCAGGAGGCGTTCGTCGCGGCGATCCGCGACTTCGCCGAGCGCGAGAAGTTCGACCGGCCGGAGCACGACGGCCACTCGCCGGAGGTGGCCGCCCGCATGGGCGAGCTGGGCTGGTACGGGCTCCAGATCGCCGAGGAGTACGGCGGCTCCGCGGGCTCCTTCCTCGACGCGACGCTCTTCCTCGAGGAGTTCACGCGCGGGCGGATCCCGGTGGCCGGCTACGGCGTGACGCTGATCGTGGTGGGCGCGCTCAACCGGTTCGGCACCGAGGAGCAGAAGCGCGAGCACTTCGGACACGTGGTGAAGGGCGGCACGCTCGCCATCGCGATGTCCGAGCCGGAGGCAGGCTCGGACGTGGCCGCGCTGAAGACGCGCGCCCGGCGTGACAACGGCGAGTGGGTGCTCGACGGGGCGAAGATGTGGTGTTCGTACGCCCACCGGGCGAGCCACATCCTGATCGTGTGCCGCACCGGTGCGGGGGAGCGCCACGAGGACATGTCGATGATCCTGGTGCCGCGCGACGCGCCCGGGATGACCATCACCCCGATCCCGACGCTCGGCGGCGAGGAGACGAACGAGATCCACCTCGACGGCGTGCGGGTGCCGGAGGACGCGCTGCTCGGCGCAGAGGGCGGCGGCTGGACGCAGCTGATGGCCGGCCTCAACTACGAGCGCACCATCCTGGCGGCCACCTCGCTCGGCCTGGCGCAGCGTGCGTTCGACGACGCGCTCGCCTATGCCAAGGAGCGGCGCCAGTTCGGCCGCCCGATCGGCTCCTTCCAGGCGATCTCGCACCGGTTCGCCGAGCTCGCGACGGAGATCACGCAGGTGCGCCTGCTGGTGCGGTGGGTCGCGTCGCTCACGGACGAGGATCCCGGCCGGATGCTTCCGCAGGAGGCGTCGATGGCCAAGCTCGCCGCCACCGAGCTGGCGAAGCGGGTGGCGCTCGAGGGCCTCCAGATCATGGGCGGCTACGGGTACGCCACCGAGTACCCGATGGAGCGCTACCTCCGGACCGCCGTTGTTACGACGATCTACGGCGGCACGTCGGAGATCCAGAAGAACATCATCGCCAAGACGCTCGGGCTGTAGCCGTGGAGGACGCGACCGCCCGCCTCCTGAGGGCCGCGCGCAACCTCGGCCAGACGCTCGATCCGAGCAGGCTGCTCGTGAGGGTGTGCGAGGAGGGGGTCCGGGTGCTCGGCGGCGAGCGAGCCGACGTGTACCTGTGCGGCCCCGAGCTGCGCCGCGAGGCCACCTACGGCCGCCCCGCCCGGGCGATCGGCGCGGCGGCCGGGGACGTGGCGGCGGCGGTGGCCGAGCGCGGCATGCCAGTGTCCCTCGGCCAGGCGGCGGCCGTGCCGCTGCGCTGGAACGAGGAGATGCGGGGCGTGCTCGTCGTCGAGCTGGGCCAGGGCCGCGAGGCCGGCCCGGCGGAGATCCGGGTCTTGGGCGAGCTCGCCGACCTGGCATCGGCGGCGTTCCGGAACGCGAGCAAGCACGCCGAGCTGGCGCTCGCGGCGCGTACCGACGGGCTGACCGGGTGCCTCAACCACGCGGCGATGCAGGACACCCTCAGGCGCGAGGTGGAGCGCGCATCGCGCACGCGCGGACGGCTCTCGCTGGCGATCGTGGATCTGGATGACTTCAAGCAGGTGAACGAGGAGCACGGACATCAGGTGGGTGACGAGGTGCTGCGCGTGGTCGGCGGCGCGCTGCGGGACAACGTGCGCACCTACGACACGGTCGCGCGCTACGGCGGGGACGAATTCGCGGTGATCGCGATCGACGCCGATGAGGCTGCCGCCACCGAGGTGATGGAGCGCGCTCTCGCCGCGATCAAGCGTGGGCTTGACGACCTCGGCGTCTCGTCCGGCGCGACGGCGGGTGTGGCCGAGTGGACCGCGGACGAGTCACCCACGATGCTCATCGCCCGGGCCGACAGCTCGCTGCTCGAGGGCAAGCACCGCGAGGCCAAGGGCGGCGTGGTGCGCGCCTCAGGAGGCGGATAGCGAGTCGAGCTCGGCTCGCCAGTCCCGCTCGACGGCCGCGAGCGGGCGGTCGAATGCCTCCGCCAGCACGCCGCGGGCACCGCGGTCCTCGAGCCTGCTGATGGCGAGCGCCGCCGCCGCGCCGGGCCCGGCCTCACGCTCGAGCAGCGAGAAGATCGTGCCGCCGAGGAGCATTGCGTCGCGGGCCGATGGCGGGAAGTCCGGGCGGCCCTCCTCGCGGAGCCGGCGGACGATCGCGGGACGGAGATAGGGCGTCTGCCCGGAGAGCCACACCGCCGCGCCCTCGCACAGCCACGCCCACCGCACGTAGGAGCGGAACGCGGACGGCGAGAACGGGGGAGGGAGGTCGGGGTTGTTCACCCCGATGACGAGGTGCGAGTACTCGTGGAGCGGCGACAGAAGCAGCGCCTCTCGCGAGCCCGCCACCTTCGACGCGCGCCGCTCGAGCGCGGGCGGTGACAGCACATGGATGTCCGCCTCCGTGAACCACCCGGCGTAGTAGCGGCGGCTCGCGGGCGCCGCGACCATCCGGGCGAGCGGGAGCCATGGGTGGGCGAAGGTGAGCGCCCACCCGCGCGGGTGCAGCACGACCGCCACCTCGTCCGGCACGCGATCGAACAGCCCGCGCACCTCCTCGCGAAACGCCTCGAGCGACTCGAGCACAGCCGCCGCCTCGGAGCGCTGGGACGAGTCATGGCGAGCGGAGAACGTGGGCGATTGCGACTCCTCCCAGGGCACGGCGCGACACTCTCGCACGGCCTCCACCCAGAGGGGTCAGACCCCTTAACAATGCGAAGGGGTCAGACCCCTTAACAATATGAAGGGGTCTGACCCCATCTCGTTGGACCTCTCTGCGCTTCTCGCCCGTAGTCATTCGGTGGATTGCGTGAGAGGCTCGTCCATAGCCATGTCCGGCGACTCGCCAGCGGCGTTCGTGCCGGCGGCATCGAGGCCGGGTTTGCTCGCTCGCGCTGAACCCGCGTCGCGGCGACAGGAGCGGCGGCTCGTTCGCGATGTGCAGCGAGGCTCGGCGGCCGCGCTCGAGGAGCTGTTCCGGCGCGAGTGGCCGCGGGCGTATCGCGCCGCCTATCTCGTGGTGCATGACGCGGCGGCCGCCGAGGACATCGCGCAGGAGGCGTTTCTCGCCGCGGTGCGGTCGATCGACCGGTTCGACCGCCGCAGGCCGTTCGGCCCGTGGATGCACCGGATCGTCGTGAACCGCGCGATCGACGTGACCCGGGCGCGGGCGCTCCGGCGCGAGGTCGATGCGGCCGCGGCCAACTCGGCCGAGGCTCCGCCCGACCAGCCCAGCTCACCGCTGCCCGATGACGTCGTCACCGCGCTCGGCGAGCTCAGCCCGGAGCATCGCGCGGTCGTTGTGCTCCGCTTCGTGTGCGACTACACGCCCGGTGAGATCGCACGCGCGCTCGACATGCCGCGCGGCACCGTGAACTCGCGCCTCCGGCGCGCGCTCGACCGGCTCGGCGAGGTGATCGAGCGATGAGCGCTGCGGACCCTCTCCGCGACCGCCTCCGCGAGCAGCCGCTCCCGGGCGAGGCCGACGCCGCCGCGCGCAGCTGGCCGGTGGTGGAGGCGGCGCTGGCGGAGCGCGCACCAGCCCCCCGCCGGAGCCGGGTGACGATGCGGGTGGCGCTAGTCCTGGCACTCCTGTCCATCGGTCTGGCGACCGCCCTGTCCCCGGCCGGGGCGTGGATTGGCGACCGGTTCCGGGACGAGCCCGCAACGACGAAGCCCGCGTTCGCCGGTCTTCCGCCAGGCGGCTCGGTGCTCGCGATCTCGGGCAGCGGCGCCTACGCCATCCGGCCGGACGGCAGCTCACGGCGGCTCGGCGCGTTCTCGGCGGCCGGGTGGTCGCCGCACGGGCTGCACGTGGCCGGCGTCGAGGGTCGCAGGCTCGTGGCCGTGGACGCGGCCGGAACCGTGAAGTGGACGCTCACCAGCCGCACGCCCGTGGGTCATCCGGCGTGGAGCACCGGGCTCGGCTACGCGGTCGCCTACCTCGAGGGGCGGTCCCTGAAGGTGGTGGCCGGCAACGGCGACCCGACGACGAACCGCGTGCTCCGCCGCGACGCTGCCCCCGTTACGCCCGCATGGCGACCGGACAGCGACCGCGTCCTCACCTACGCCACCAGAGCGGGAGCGCTCGCGACCGTCGACGTGCAGACCGGGCACACCCTGTGGACCGCGCCGGGCGCGGCACCCCGCGTGCTGGCGTGGGGGCCCGGTGGACGGCGCCTCGTCGCACTCCGGTCACGTTCGGTGACGGTCCTGGACGGGAGCGGGCGCACCCTGAGCACGATCTCGCTGCCCGGCGTGGCACGCGCCTTCGCGCTGCACCCGTCCGGGAAGCGGGCGGCCATCGTGGTCGGCAGGCGGGTGCTCGGCCTGCGGCTGGCCGATGGCGAGACGCGGCAGCTCTTCCAGGGCGGCGTTGACGGGATCGCCTGGTCGCAGGACGGCCGCCGGCTACTCCTCGGCTGGGGCGACGCCGACCAGTGGCTCCTGCTCGGCCCCGGCGGCCGCATCACCGCGCTCCACGGAGTGAGCGAGGAGCTGGGCGCGGCCGGCGGCTTCCCGCACGTGGCCGCCTGGTGCTGCGCCCGCTAGCGCGGCGCCCTCTTCTGGATCTCGACCACCTGCTGGAACGTCGGCCGGTTGATCCAGTGGATCAGTGGCTGGTTGATCGCTCCGACGGGCCGCTGGCGCACGGCGTCGTAGCACCACTGGTTCGAGGGCATCTCGTAGTCCTCGCACGTCTTGTCCTTGTAGAAGGCGCCCGGGTCCTGGTTGAGAGCACGCCTCAGCGAGGCACGTAGCCGCGACTGGCACTTGTGGCGCGTGCCCTGGCGCGACTTCGAGCCGCCGCAATAGACCCGCGACAGTGGTCCACGCACCCGGCGGCCCAGCAGACGCCGCAGGTCCTTCTGGGCGTAGCCGTACCAGCCCATCTGGTACGCCGAGCCGTGGTGCTCGCCGTCCAGGTTCGGGTCGTCGTCGAGCGGCTCGAGGCTCTGGGCGCGGCGGTACAGCTGCGCGCCCATTGAGGGCATGAACTCGGCGCGGATCCACTTCGCCCACCAGCGGTCGAGGATCGAGACCGCCTCCGAGTGCTCGTAGGTGCCGTCGTGGTTGCGGTCGAGCCGGTGCCCGCCGGAGCGCACCCAGGCGCGCAGCACGCCGACCGCATGGCGGATCCGCGGGTTCCGCGGATGACCCAGCATCCGGAGCGCGTACGGGAGCACCTTGGTGGCGCGTAGATCGACCGTGCCGGCGCTCTCCATCGCGTCGATCAGCTGCGGGATCGACATCTTCTTGGAGCCGCCGATGCCGCTCTTGATCCGGTCGGACAGCGACTGCGACCGGTAGATCGAGCCGTAGCCGAAGTTGTCGTCCGCCGCACGGGTGCCTCGCGCCTGCTTGTTGTTCCAGTTGGCGAGGTAGGCCTGGTCGGTGACCTGCGGATGCGTGCGCGGCGGGTAGTACTTCGCCATCGACAAATTTGGGTCCCAGTTCTTCCACTCGAACCGCGAGCTCACCGGGAAATTCGTGCTCGTCCGCGCCGGCCGCACCGGGTTGTTGCCCGAGTTGAAGTACGCGATGTGGTCGCGGTCGATGTAGAACCAGTTGAAGGTGAAGCCGATCTTCGAGGCGGCGCGCTTGAAGTCGGCCGGCCCCTTGATGGAGTTCGGGTCGTTCAGCGCCACGAACCCGAGCGCCGAGTCCGCCTCGTGGTTGTAGGTCACGCGCAGCTTGGTGAACGCCACCGGCTTCCCGTGCACCGTGCCGCGCGCGGTCACGAGGCCGAGGTTGGTGCGCTCGGCATGGAGCGTCTCCGACCCGGGCGGCGTGTCGTCGGCCGCGCTGGGCGTCCAGCTGTTCGTCTTCTCCATCACGTCGATGGGGAGGCACTGGCCGTGGAAGCGGTAGTGCGAGGAGTCGATCGTCGGCTTCGACCCGTCCGGCTCGCACAGCGGCACGGCGTAGGTGTCGATGATGTCCTGGCCGGCCGAGGTGGCGCTCCAGGCGTAGTCGCGCCCGTGGCCCAGCAGCACGTAAAGACTGATGCCGGCGAAGGTCGCGCCGCGGGCGTCCATGCCGGGCCCGTGCACGTCCACGTCCATCAGAAGCTGCGGCGTGTAGTAGGCCGTCTGCGGGCCGAAGACCGCGATCGGGTGGCCCGTCTTCGACTCGCGGCCCGAGACCATCAGCTCGTTGGACATCCCACGAGAGGCTCCGAAGATTCCGCCACCCGGGAGCGGGCTCGCGGAATTGGAGATCTTCAGGCGCTTCACGGTGCCGCGGTCCGGCATGGCAACGCCGCCGCGGCGCAGCTTGCGGGGCTCGGCCCGGTACGGGAACCGCTTGCCGTGGACGGTCACGGGCGCCTCCGGGTCCTCGGCGGAGCGCAGATCCGCCCACACGCGCTTGCCGCCGCGCTTGCCGAAGCGCTTCTGGGCCTGCTGCAGCAGCAGCGCCGAGTCGAGCTCGCGGCCGCCGCCCTTCCCGAAGATCCCGCCGATGAGGCTGGCGGTGGCGATCACGTCGGTGACCTTCCAGTCCTCCGGCCCCGGCTTTCCGATCGCGGCGTACTCGCCCGGCATCTTCAGCGGGTTGATGCGCGCCTCGTCGATGTAGGCGTTGATGCCGGCCACGTAGTTCGTCACGTCCTCCCGAAGCGCGGCGCCGGCGGCGCCGTACACCTCGTCCGCCAGGTCGTACTGGCGCTGGAGGTCCTCCTCGCGGTACGGCGCGAGCTCCCACTGGGTGTGGTCCTGGGCGCGGTTGCCGGCGCTGCCGCCGGCGAACGACGACAGCTCGGCGCGGCCCGCGTGCCTCAGCGCGTCCATGGTGAACAGGCGGTCCTCGGCGCCCACGTAGCCGAGCCCGAACATCGTCGCGGCGCGGGTCTTGCCATACACGTGCGGCACGCCGAAGGCGCTGTCCCGGACGATCGTCACCTGGTCGTTCCCCGGCGGCGAGTAGATCCGCTCGGCGCCGTCCTGCTTCACGCCGAAGGTCGCGTCCTTGAAGTACTTGGGGATGTCGGCCCTCTTCAGGCCCGGTGCGGCATACACCAGGTCGCCGTACATCTTCAGCTCGTCGGAGGAGTGCTTCGGGCGCGGCGCGTTCGGGCAGTTCGTCTTCGGCGGCGGGCAGGCGGCGAAGAACTGCGCGAGGTCGGTGGCGTTGGCGAGGCCGTTGGCGCCTGGCGGCAGGATGTTCCAGAAGCCGCCGCCGTCATTCGTGCCATACGGCTGGACGGGCGTATCGGCCGGCAGCCCGGGCAGGCCGGGCAGCTGCGGAAGGCCCGGGACCTGAGCGGTGGCGGGCGTTGCAATGACCATGGCGGCCGCGAACCCTGCGATCGCGACGCAGATTCTCCTCCCCATGGCGGGGCAGAGTACGACGCTTTTCCGCGGTGCGCGCCGGTTCTATGCGAGGACCGGCACGGCGTCCGAGGCGATCGCCTCGATCTCCTCCGAGGCCCGTTCGAACTCCTCGTCGGAGAGCACCGGTGTGCCCTCGAACGGGAGGTCGCGGTACAGCTCGAGCCACGAGCGGCAGCCGTGGTACTCCGGCCGCACCTTGACCGTCACGGGCCGCGGGATCCGGAACGTGCGCAGCACCATCACGTGGAGCGGATGGCGGCGCTTCCAGGCGAGCCGCTTCTCCGCGTAGTCCGTGGTCCACACGTAGTACGGCGACAGCGCGTCGATCGCCCGCGGGTCGGTGATCAGGTAGCTCGCGGACACCTCGGCCCACGCACGGATCCGCACCCGCTCGGGCTGCGGGATGCCGCCGTCCTGGAGCAGCGCCTTGGCGGGCGGCTCGTCATCGGGCCACACACCCTCCTCGAGGGCTCGCGCGAGCTCGGGCACGTGCGACGGGCGGACCAGGTCGTTCCGCTGGTGGTCAAAGGTCGGATATAGGAAGAAACGGTCGTGCTCGATCTCGAAATGCTTGTTCTCCTCACGGATTCCGCCCTTGCGGAGCGTGATGAGCTGCTCACCCTCGGCGAGCGCGCGGACCGTCACAGCCCATTCCTTGAAAGCGACTGGCATAGGTGAGAAAAACCTCCAAAACGCCGCGTCGAGGCATCTGCATCCTCATGGGGCGGGACGCGGGGCGCACATTCTTGCGAACCAGCGCCCCCGTTTCAAGGGAAATCCCCGTTTTCAGCTATTCGAGTGCCCGAATCACGGCAGCGAAGTCCTCTTCTCCGTGTCCCAGCTCCGCGGCCCGCGCGAACAGCGGCTCCACGAACGAGCCCAGCCGCAGCTCCACGCCTAGCTCCCGGGCCTCGTTCAGGCAGTGGCGCACGTCCTTCAGCATGTGCTCGAGCTTGAAGAGTGGGGTGAAGTCGCGCTCGAACATCGGCTTTCCCTTCAGGCCCAGCACCGTCGAGTTCCCGGCGCTGCCGGCGGCCACCTCGAGGAATGCGTCGGGGTCGATCCCCGCCTTCTCCACGGCGAGCACCGACTCCGCCAGCGCCACCGCGTGGACCGCTCCCATGGTGTTGGTGAGGAGCTTCGCGAGCTGCGCGTGCCCGCGCGGGCCCACGTGGACGATCCGCTCGCCCATCACCTCGAAGAGCGGCTTTGCGCGCTCGAAGTCGGCCTCCTCGCCGCCCACCATGATCGTGAGCGTGCCGTCCTCGGCCTTGGGCCGGGAGCCGGAGACGGGCGCCTCGAGGAACGCGACGCCGTCGTCGGCCAGCCGCTCGCCGACCGCCCGCGCCGCAGTGGGGGCGATGGTCGACATGTCGATCGCCAGGGCGCCCTCGGCCAGGCCGTGGACGGCCCCGTCCTCGCCCAGCAGCACCTCCTCGACCTCGGGGGCGTCGGGCACCATCGTGATCACGGTCGAGGCGCCCTCGGCCGCCTCCCGCGGCGAGCCGGCCGCCGTGGCGCTCTCGTGCTCGGCGGCGAACGCATCGGCCTTCTCGCGCGTGCGCGTGTAGACGGTCAGCTCGTAGCCGGCCCGCGCGAGGTTCGCGGCCATCGGGCCGCCCATGATCCCGAGCCCGCAGAAGGCGATCCGGCCCTGCTCACTGTCTCCCATATCCGCCACCTCCGGGCGTCTCGATCCGCAGCCTGTCTCCCGGCCGGAGGGTGCCAGACGCCTTCGCCGGCAGCTCCTCTCCGTTCAGCAGGTTCCTACCAGGCGCGCCGTCCTCGCCGCCGTCCGCCCCCGGCGGCGTGTGCCGGCGGCGCTCGGTGATCAGCGAGTAGCGCATCTCGGCGAGCGCCTCCAGCTCCCGCACGACGCCGTCGCCGCCGCGGTGACGGCCGGATCCGCCGGAGCCGCGCCGGAGCGAGTACTCGACCGCCCGGAGCGGGAACTCCAGCTCGAGCGCCTCGACCGGCGTGTTCAGCGTGTTCGACATGGCCACGTGCACGCCGCTCGGGCCGTCGGCGTCCGGGCACGCTCCCTGGCCGCCGCCGAGCGTCTCGTAGTAGGTGAAGGCGTCGTTTCCCAGGGTGAGGTTGTTCATCGTGCCCTGGCCGAGCGCGTGCCCGAAGGCGGCGAGCACGAGGTCGGCCACCCGCGACGAGGTCTCGACGTTCCCGGCGGCCACGGCGGCCGGCGGCCGCGCGTTCAGGATCGAGCCCTCGGGCGCGGTCACGGTGAGCGGGCGGTAGGCGCCGGCGCAGGGCGGGACGTCCGGGTCCGTGAGCACCCGAAGCGCGAAATAGCAGGCGGACAGCGTTACGGCGAGGGGGCAGTTCAGGTTGCCGCCGTGCTGCTCGGCGGAGCCCGTGAAGTCGAGCTCCATCCGGTCTCCGTCGACCCGGGCCTTCACCTTCAGCTCGAGGTCGCCGTCGCTCGCCTCGAGGACGTCCGTGGCCGGGTGGACCCCGTCGTCGAGCTCCTCGATGCGGGCGCGCGTGCGGCGCTCGGCGTAGTCGAGCGTCTCCTCCAGGCCGGCCCGGAAGGTGTCGAGCCCGAACCGGCCGATCAGCGCGGCCACGCGCTCGCCGCCCGCGCGCCCGGCGGCGAGCTGCGCGCGGAGGTCGGCCTCGCGCTGGCGCGGGTTGCGCATGCGGCCGGCGAGATCGCGGAGCACCTCGCCGGTCAGGCGGGTGGGCGGGATCACGACGCCCTCGTCCTCGAGAGTGCGCGAGAACGCGGGCATGCTGCCTGGCTCCGCCGCGCCGACGTCGGCGTGATGCGCGCGGCTGGTGGCGAATCCGGCGAGCTCGCGCTCGTGGAAGAGCGGAGTGATCACCGTGATGTCGGGCAGGTGGGTGCCGCCCCGGTACGGGTCGTTCAGGATCCACGACTCGCCCGGCCGCTGCTCCTCCCCGAGCACGGCCGCCACGGCCGACGGCATCGCGCCGAGGTGCACCGGGATGTGCTCGGCCTGCATGACCATCTGGCCGTCGGAGTCGAACAGCGCGGTGGAGGCGTCCCGGCGCTCCTTGATGTTCGCCGAATGGGCCGAGCGCACCAGCACCGCGCCCATCTCGTCGCACGCGGCGCGCAGGCTGCCGAGCAGGACCTGCAGGGTGATGGGGTCGAGGCTCATCGTTCCATCACCACGAGGTCCGCCTCGGCGCGGGCGTGCCAGCCCTCGGCCACGACGAGCGTCGAGCCGGGCAGCGGCACCACCTCCGGGCCGTCGATCCGGTCGGCCGGAAGGCCCTTCCACTCGGCCGGGCGCGGCTGCGCGCCCGGGAGCGCGACGGCCACGCGAATCGTCACGAGCTCGAGCTTCGCGTCCGGGTCCGCGTAGCCGTACCGGTCCTCGTGAGCGCGGTCGAACGCCCGCCGCAGCTCCGCGGGATCCGGCCGCGGGTCGCCGTCGATCGGAA
>Ga0111539_10009503_pt1 | contig 12272 bp, 12 predicted proteins | sample RhiMethybrSRZTD1_FD_79667 | JGI IMG/M metagenome (GOLD analysis project Ga0111539, IMG submission 79667) | Populus rhizosphere microbial communities from Tennessee, USA - Rhizosphere MetaG P. TD hybrid SRZTD1 (version 2) (version 2) | ecosystem: Host-associated > Plants > Roots > Rhizosphere >...
CAGGAGTATTTTGCCGACGGCCTGACCGAGGACATCATCACCGGGCTTTCGCGCCAGCAATGGTTCTTCGTGATCGCGCGCAATTCGTCCTTCACCTACAAGGGCGAGGCGGTCGACGTGCGGCAGGTCGCGAGCCAGCTCGGCGTGCGCTACATTCTCGAAGGCAGCGTGCGCCGATCAGCCAGCCGGGTGCGCGTCACCGGGCAGCTGATCGACGCCACCGCCGGCAATCATCTGTGGGCCGACCGCTATGACCGCGAGCTGTCGGACATCTTCGAGCTGCAGGACGAGATCACCAACCGGGTGATCGATTCGGTCAGTCCGCAGATCCTGCTCGCCGAGGCGGCGCGCGTGCGGCGCAAGCCGCCGCAGAGCATCGACGCCTGGGACTTCGTGATGCAGGCGCTGCCGCACATGTGGCGCATGACCACCGAGGAGTACCAGCGCGCCCAGCACCTGCTGCTCGAGGCGCTCGCGCTCGACCCCGACTACGCCCATGCCTACGCGCTGCTCGGCTGGACCTATGTGAGCATGTTCAACCTCGACACCGGCAAGCCGATCCACGAGTTCACCGAGCGCGCGCTCGATGCCGGCATGCGCGCGGTCGAGCTCGACGATCAGGATCCGTGGGGTCACCTGGTGCTCGGGCTCGGACATGCGCGGCGGCGGCATCCCGAGCAGGCGCTGGCGCACCTGTCGACCGCGATCGCGCTCAATCCGAGCTTCGCACTCGGTCACGCGGGGCTCGGCTACGCGCTGGCGGTCGGGCGGCAGCCCGAGCGCGGGCTGCAGGTGCTGGAGCAGGCGCACCGGCTCAGCCCGCGCGACCCGTTTCTCGCGATCTACGGGCCGACCGTGCGCTACATGGCGCTGTTCGCGCTCGAACGATACGAGGAAGCCATCGAGGTGTGCCGCACGACCGCCGCGTCGCATCCGAATCATGCCGGAGCCTGGCGGTTGATGACGGTATCATTGGCGCTGCTCGGGCAAATCGACGAAGCCAAGGCCGCGCTTGCCCATACGCTCGCGCTCAGTCCCGATTTCTCGCTCGATCACGTCGAGAAGAATACGGTCTATGCCGACCCGGCGGATCGCGCCCGCTTTCTCGAAGGGCTGCGTCGGGCGGGGTTGAAAAGCTAGCTCCAGCGCATGATCCGGAAGGTGATTCCGGATTTCCGGAATGAATGCGCGCCAACGCAAGAAGCCGACGCTGCGCAATCAGCCCGCCTCGCATCATGTGCGGGGCGGGCTTTTGCGGATTTCCCTGACGCTCGTCGATACGGTTCCGGTTGCGCCTATTGCGTGACCGGCAGCGGCCCGAAGCCGGCCATGCCGTTGGAGTCGGTGAAATCCCAGGCGTTCTCGGCGGGGCTCACGTGATTGCGAATGGTCGGATCCTCGAGCAGGAAGCGGACATCCGGAAAGATGCGCCGCGCCTGCGGCGCTGCCGGATCGCTCGCCGGCGCGGCGGTGTCGAGCGCCACGACGATTGCGGGTTCGGACTGCTGGGCGTTGGCCGCGCCGATCGCGGTGACCAGCACGATCGCGACGGCGGGCGCCCAATAGCTCAGACGCGAGAACAGCCAGGCGACTGCGGCCCCGATGGTCCCGCGGATGTAAAGGCTCCGTTCGCGGCGCACCCAGACTGTAAGCGCAACCGAGTCGACGAATCCTCGAGAACGCAAGAACTGCGCCCGGCGGTCGGCGGACGACTGTTGTGAGAGGGCCGTTTCGCGTTGCTGCATCGTGGACATGACGAGGTCTCCATCTCGGGGGCTGCAGGGCGATTGCGCGCTCGGCTTGGATGCGTCGACCATGCGCGAGGCCGGCCCCGAGATCGTCGGGATGGAAATGAAATGTCTTGAATTGTTGTGAAGGCGGGCGCGACGCCGGTTGCCTTTCACGACGACACGGGTGCGCGGGCCAATTCGTCAGGAGGCGACGCATGGGGCGACATCGCTGCCATCTCAAAGTTTCGCTTATGGCCCTGATTTGGAAATGTAATCAGCGCCAGCAGAACCAGTCGGGCGCTCAAGGCGACCAACGACTACATGGGTGTGGCGATCCAGCATCGTCACGTGGATGGAATCAAAGCGTTGACGGACGCGGCTCGCCGAGGCGAGCGAACGTCCGGAGCATCGGTTACCGCCGCATCGCGGTTCGGCCAATCCATCACACAAACCCACAAAATGCCGCGACGCGAGTTTCGGCGACCTTACGATCCGCGCCCGATGGCCGGAAACTCTGCGCAGTGGAGACGAAACGCATCGAGATCTTCGGCGGCTTCTAGGACGAAGCCAGACTCCATCACCGCAGCCATTTGGGATTGTGACCACATGCAGCACGTGCACTCCGGCTTTCCGATTCGTCTCGCGACCGAGAGGTTCGATGCTCCAGCGCCTGTTGGACAGAATCCCGGCCAGCATGGAGCTTCGGGCCTGGAAATCCGCGTGCTCGGCGCGTTCGGGGTGTTGCGCGACGGCGCTCCGGTGCCGTTGCCGCCTTCGCGCAAGACACGCGCCCTGCTCGCCTATCTGGCGGTCGACGGCCGCAAACATCAGCGCGAGCGGCTCTGCGAGCTGTTCTGGGAATTGCCGGACGATCCGCGTGGCGCGCTGCGCTGGAGCCTCTCGCGCATCCGCCAGGTGCTGGGCGGCGATGAAAGCGTGCTGAAGGCGGATCGCAACACGGTTCAGCTTTGCCTGGAGAACATCGGTTTCGGCTACGCCAGCATACGCGGGCTGACCCAGGTCGATCTGAACGCCTGTCCGCTTGCCGTGCTGGAGAGCTGCGCGGCGCAATTCTCCGGGCCGTTCCTCGCGGATCTGTCCCTGCCGCGCTGTCCCGAATTCGAGGCCTGGCGCGCGGCAATCTCCGACGAGGCGGACGTCCTGCACATCCGGCTCCTGCGCGCGCTGATCGAGCGGACCGGCGCGGAGCCGGAACGGGCGCTGGCCTATGCGCATCAGTTGCGGCGACTTTCCCCCGACAACCAGAATCTCGCGCGGGAAATCGAGGTTCTGGCGCGGGCGGCGCGCCAGAACGCCATGGCGGCACAACCTGCCGCCCGCGCACTGCGCGTTGCCGGAGCGCGGCCGGTCGAGTTCATGCGCGATCGCGTCGCCGACACGACCAGCCGGGTGCTGCCGCTGCATCGACCGGGCCTTCGCGCGCGGACCTAGCGACCGCATTCCTCTCACCACTTCGTCCTGCGGCGTGTTCGATCGGATTGTCCGTGGCGGACGACCGAAACGACTTCCGATCGATCCATCGCGAGATCCTTCAGCGCCACGTCCGACAGGATGAGCAGCTCGCGACGCGCGCGCCGCTCGTCCAGCCAGCGCCTGGCGCGCGCCAACATCGTCCAGTGCATGTTCATAGCCATTCCTCAATGTCTCTTCGCAAATGCGTCGACCCATGCGGCTGCAGTCCGCGTCGCGCGATGACGCGTGTTCAATGCGCGGTGTTCAGTCGGCTGGCCGGTGGGTTCGCCGCTGCCGCTCGACGCTGCGGACGAGCACCGGAATCTCGTGGCGCGAGACGCCGATGTCGGCGAGGGCGCGGTCGTCGAGCGCCGCGAGCAGCTGCTCGTGGCGGCGCGCGACCAGCTCGACGCTGGCCGCCCGCAACATGCGGCCGCACGCGGACAGCGCGTTCCGCGGCGCATCGCGAAGTGCGGCCGCGAGGTGATGTCCGCGCCGGCGGCGCAGCTTCAGGTACAGCCCGAGCGGCGACTCGCCATGCAGGTCTTCCTGGTCGAAGGTCATCGTGATCTCCATGGATGTGGCTGCGCTCCTATTGGAAGCGGCAGCGGTCCTTTTCGATCGGTCGATGGATGCGGGCAGATGAGTCGTCACCGAGGCCCAAGGTCCCGGCGGCGGCGATCTGGAAGTTCGCGAAATAGATCATGATCACGATGAACGCCGCGATCATTCCGCTCAGTGCGGTGCCGATGACGGCGAGAAGGAAGGAAGACGCTTTCGAGCGCAGGCTGGCATTCATGATGGTTGCTCCGTGGCCGTGCAGGCTTCGGAGTGCTGTATGCCTGTGCCGTCACGATGCGGCATCAACCGTCCGGTTGATTCCGCCGCCGCTTGAAAAATTCCACGCTCGCTTAAACGCTTCGCGACACGATCGCATCTTCGTGTCACACGCTGCGGAATCAAAAAGGCACCGGCAAGTGCCGGTGCCTCTGCTTTTGCCGAGCGCCTTCGTCCGCGCGACTGCAATCAGCTCTTCTTGTAGAATGCGTAGTCGGCCGAATAGGGCACGCTCAGGAATGCACCGGCACTGTCGCACGGTCCCTTGGCGACGCCGCCCCTGGTGTTCAGCCGCTGGATCGAGGTGATACCGGCGAGCAGGCCGTTCCCCTTCTGCGATACGACCGCAAGCTTGAGCAGCGGAATGTCCGACTGGCTCGCGCCGGGCGCGCTTGCGGCGACCTTGGCGGCGACCGCGCTGCCGTCCGCGAGCTCCCAGGTCGGGCCCGCATAGTGACGACCGAGCGTCTTGCCGTTCGACAGCAGCGTCGCGACCGGCTCGCGGAACTGCCAGGCGAGGGCGCCGGAAGCATCCGCCTTGCACTCGTACACCTGCGCGCCCTGCGCGTGGATCGTCGTCACCAGCGTCTCACCGGCCACCATGATGGCGTCGGCTTGTTGGGCCGCAGCGACGATCGGCAACACCGCCAAGGCGGCAACAAAGGTGCGAAGAGGACCTGTAACTTTCATCGGGGCTGCTCCGTTCGGGTTTGGCTTGAACAAAAATCTTGTTGGCGCCGGGGTGGCGGAAACCATATCGCGTCCGGCCTGCCTGCGCTCGCCTGATCACCGATCCACACGACAGGGCGACGCCAGGGCTTCGCGCGGGCGGGGCACTGCTCCACACTTTTCAGGATCATGCGCTATGCGACCAGCGGGCTGGCAAATCCCGCCACCAGCTTGACCAGCTCGGCCTGGCGCGAGGTGCCGGTCTTGGCGAACAGGCGATGCAGATGGGTCTTGATCGTCGATTCGGCGACGCCAAGCGTCGCAGCAGTCTCGGCGACGCCGCCGACCTGCACGATGGCGAGCAGCGTGCGCAGCTCGCTCGGCGTCAGGTCGAACGTCTTGGCGATCACCTCGGACGGCGATCGGGTGTTGAGCTCGACCTTGTGGACGAAGGTCGCGGCGACCGCCGAATAGCGCGTGCCGGCGCGGCGCCGCGCGCCAGAGGTCAGCGGCAGGACATGCGCCACGTAGCGCTCGCCGTCGCGCGCGGTCAGCGGAATCGAAATGCCCTTGGTGCCGACCGCGACATCGCCGTTGCCGGCGGCGCCGAAGACCTCGCGCAAGGCTTTCTGCGAGCCGGGGCTGCGCGCCGCGAGCCGGCCGTTGGCGAGGTGCAGGACGTCGCGCATGTCGAGCATGGAGCGGCCGCTTTCATTGGCATGGATCACACGGTCGCTTTCGTCCACCAGGAACACGCCGGCGTTCAGGCCATTGAGCGTATCGGCCAAGGTCGCGGCTTCCATGCTTTTCAGGTCGGTCACCTGCCCGATCAGCACGGCGCGCCGGATGTGCGGAACGATCAGTCGCATCGCCCGGCGCGTCGCGTCGTCGACGATGCCATCGCGCTCATGGCGGAAGATGCCGAGCATGGCGACGCTCGTCGCCGACTTCTCGATCACCGCGCAGGCGAAGTCGACCAGCCCCTGGGGCCGCGCCCATTCCTTGTGGAATCGCGTCTGGTGGAATTCGTCGAAGGACAGGATGTCGACGGTGCTCATCGGCTCCCCGACCTCGGCCATGACGTGACCCATGGTGAATGGGTCGAGCTGGGCGTACTTGTCGAAGTACAGCTGCTTGTAATACGGGTCGATACCGCCGTCGTCGTAGTAGACGTTCAGGCTCTTGCGGACCGCGTCCTTGGCAAAGAGCGCCGCCGAGCTGCCGCCGATGAACGCGCGGACCTTGAACAGCGCGTGCTCCCACAGCGAGGGATCGAGCGCGGCATCGTAGATCTCGCCGATCAGGGCCGAGAGGCTGTCTGCGCGATGTGCGTTGTGGCGGCGCGGCGGGAAGGCGCAGCTCTCGAACGCGTCGTCCGGCTCCGGCGCGATCATCGGCGGCGCGCCTTCCGGATGAATAATTGGGTTATCGTGGGATATTTTGAGAAACTGATCCAATGTCCTGGTGGCCTGCCGCTCATACACGGCCGGCACTCCTCCTTGTTGACGGGCGCAGCAGATGCGGCACCGAGTGCGATTGACCAATAGTTCGCTTCTCTCTGTCGCTTCAGCCCCGCGTGACCACGATCTTCGTGCGCATGCGGGGCGTGAAACCTGCCTCTTGCGCCTTTTGGACCGACGCTGTTCAGACCGTAGCGCGCGCACGTGGACGTGAGCGTGATAGCGATCGTGTGAATCTGCGTGGATTCGGCGCAATCGGGGCCATCGGCCGCCGAACCCGCAGCGCCTGCCGGGCAAAAGGGCGCGAGCCGCGCCGCGCCTTGGGCCCGTTCCATCATTCGGTGGACGCGGCGCCCGCGCCCCGCGGCTACATGCCGGCCGAACGTCCATCAACGACCAGGAGCCGGCATGCATGCCCCCGTGTTGCCCCACCGTCGAGACCGCGGCGCGGTCGGCAAGCCGCCCGCTCATTCGCCATCCGTGGATCGCGTCGTCCTGATCCCCTGCTCGGCGAGTTCCGCGCGGCAGTGGGACGCCCTCGTCGCCGAGCTCGCGGACTTCCAGGCCCTGGCGCTCGATCTCTACGGTCACGGAAAGCGGCAGCGCTGGCAGGGCGAAGGCGCGCTCAGCCTTGCCCAGGAGGCGGCAGCCATCTGGAATGCGGTCCCGGCGGGCGAGCCGTTCCACCTGGTCGGCCACTCATATGGCGGTGCGGTCGCGCTCCGATTCGCGTTGAGCTTTCCGGAACGCCTGCGTTCGCTGACCCTGATCGAGCCGAGTTGCTTCCACGTGCTGGTTGATGAGATCGAAAGTCACGCCCACGCGCTGGCCGAGATCCGGTCCGTCGCGGGAGCGATCAGCTGCGCGGTCCTGTCCGGCGACTTTCGCGGCGGCATGGAGACTTTCATCGACTACTGGGGCGGAGCCGGTGCCTGGAAGCGAGCGCCCGAGGAGAGAAAGGCGCAGTTCGCCAACCTTGCCGTCTGCGTCGCGCATCACTTCTGCAGCCTGATCGGGGAGCCGACCCCGCTCGCGGCCTGCATGGACCTTCGCGTTCCGACCCTCGTGTTGTGCGGCACGAAGTCGCCCGGCCCCTCGCAGTTGATCGCGCAGCTCGTCGCCGAAACGATCCCGCACGCGCAGCGCCGCATGATTGCGGATGCCAACCACATGTCGCCGATCACGCATCCGGACGAAGTGAATCCGCTTATCCAGCAGCACCTGCGGTGCCATGCTCAGGACGGCATGCGGCCGTTCGGTTCCAGGCGCTTCGCATCGATCAGCGGCGCATCCGTGCGGGCGTTTTGAGCGGACCGGTCTGCGCAATCGTCGAGCAATCCAAGCGCCGCGACGCGGGAAAAATCCCCGGCGATCAGCCGGTCGCCGATATCCCTCCGGTAGCGGACATTCGGAATCGTGACGCGCGCCGCCAAGGCATTGGCGCGCTGCTGCGCTTCCCGAATCGATGAACCACGTCCCGTGACGACCAAGGTCCACCCATAGGCCCCGCTGGTGACGAGCTGGCCGTTCTGCAGGCCGACTTCGCCATAGTGAACGTGCAGCAAATCTTCGGGGCTCAGATCCGGGTCGAACAGAACCGGCATGCCGACCGGCACTTTGACGTCGGGGCGCGCGTAGGGAAACGGCGGTGTGCTCAGGACCAGGCCGGCGGCGAATCCCGGCCAAGTGACGAAGTTCCCGGCTGACCGCGTCACCATGGCGCGAAACAGCGCCGACCACGACGTGCGCTGCAGCGGATCCAGTATCGCATAGCCCGGGTAGCCGAACCTGCAGGTGAATTCGAGCGGCCAGACGCCGCGATCGTTCACGATCGTGTTCAGATTGATGTAGCCGCAATAACCATTGTCGCGCAGCAGGCTTTCCATGCGGCCGAGCGTGAGATCATGGAAGCGGGCGGTGCGCTCATAGGTGACGATCGTTCCCATCTCGCCGGTCAGCTCGCCGAGATCGCCAGGGAAGAACCGCTTGTGCTCCCAGTCGAGGCACGAAGGCGCGAGGAATTTCTCTCCGTCGAAGTAGGCACCGACTCCCATTTCGACGCCTTCAACATGCTGCATCAGGATGAAGCTTTCATTGCTCCCCTGCGGCGGCAGTCCGACCAGAAAGGCCCGCACATCGCGTCCGTCATCGAGCTGGCCGACGAAGGTTTCATAGGCCTCGTTGAATTTGACGACATAGCGCCCGGGATGGTCCTGCACGAAGCGGATGGCGGCGGCGCGCTCCGAGAAGGTTGTTACCGGACAGATCGACAGACCGATCGCGCGCAGCACGTCCTGCGCGTAGCCGCGATCGTTCTCCAGCCGATCCCCATAGGCGCTGCCACCGATGACGTTGAAGCCATCGTGGCGCAACGCATCCTGCAGGCCGCCGCGCTGCTCGGCGACATTTTCGAACAGGATGATGCCGTCGTCGCCGGCGCCGCGAATCCAATCGAGCTCGGTTTTCCAATCGGCGACATGCGTAACCAGCCCGGCCAGCGTGCCGTGACAGAGCGGATTGGCGACGTGAACCTTGACCTCATGGCCCTCGGCGAGGAGGCGCATGTAGAGCGCGCCGAGATCACAGGAGTCCCCGATCCCAAGAAACCGCATGCTCTCCGGTCAACCTTCAGGCGGCCTTGCTGCTCGGCTGGTCCAGTCCGAACTCGTGCCGGTAGCGGTCGAACGAGCGCGCGCCATGCCACAGCCGCATGACCGCGCCCTCGCCGATCGCCCGCGCACGTCGCGGCTCTTCGGCGACGAGCGAGCGAATGACCTCGCTATTCCATTCCTCCGAATGCTTCACGTCGAGCACCGCGTGCAGCGCGAAGTAGTGCCGTTTCTTGGCCGGAATGGCGAGGCGGCGCAGCCCCTTGTCGACGAAACCCGCGCGCGTGGGCGCCGTCATCTCGATCACGCCCAGCGCGCCGACCGAATGATACGCGTAGCGGCGGTGATGCGCCAGCGCGATCATGGTGTTACCGAGCGCGAGCGATTCCGGCACGACGGTTTCGGGCGTCGGGGAGAGGCCGAAATAGCCGGCAAGGCGCTCCAGCATCGGACCATGCATTCCCTTGGCGCGGCCGCGGCCCATCTCGTCCCAGAAATTGCGCGCCATCTCGAGCTTGGCCTGCACCGGCATCTTGTCCTGGGTCATTGCCAGCAGGTCCTCGAAGCCTGCTTCGCCCGCGACCTCCTGCAACAGGAACCATTTCATCTGCTCGACACTCGCCGCGGCGGCAAGCCAGGGAAACAGCGAATCGCCCTGCCCCGGACCGGTCTGCTTCAGCCGTTCGAACCAGGCCATGAAGCCCTCGGCGTCGGACGGAATGTCGGCGACCAGCGGCGCGATCGCCATCTGCTGCGCTTCGATGAACGCGATCTCGGCGCGCGCTACCGCCTGCTCGCGCGCAAGCTCGTCGGGCGCGCGCTCGTCGGGAAGCGCCGGTTCAAAGCGCGTGGCGTTGTAGCTGGTGAGCCCGACCTGAAATTCCGCAAAGCGCGGCCCGGTCAATTCGCCCGCCCAGCGGGTCCAGGCAAAGTCTGTCACGCTCATGATACGCTCCTTACATCGCGATGGTTGCGGCGACGACCGCAATCCGATCGACCCGGTCGTATGGGGCATGCTCGAGCTCTTCGCCGAACACATCCGGATCGATCTCCTCATAGGTGAACCGCACCGCCCGATGGCTCAGCCGGTCGCGCAGCGTGTCGTGGACGGCATCGACGCCGTCGACGATCGCCGAGCCGGTGTAAAGAACAAGCCGTCCTCCGGGCGCGAGGCGCTCGACGCCTTCCTCGGCTATCCTGACACTGAGCGCGGAACCGAATTCGCCGCCGCCGTGCCGGTAGAGTCGCGCCAGCGGATCGACCAGATAGGGCGGATTGGCGATGATCAGGTCGAACGCGCCGTCCAGGCCGTCGTAGAGATCGCTTTCGATGACCGCGACATGTGCGACATGGTTCATCGCGGCATTGATCCGGCTGAAGCGCAAGGCGCCATGATTGATGTCGGTCAAGGTGATGCGCGGGGCGGCCTGACGCAGCAGCGATGCGGCGTAAAGCCCGCCAGCGCCGCTGCCGGCGCCGACGTCGAGAATCCGCATCTGCGGCCGCGTCGCCAGCGTCACGATCGCTTGGCCCACCGCGCGGGCAAAACGATAGGTGTCGGGACCGAAGAAAACCGCATCGGCCTGCGCGGTCGGGAAGGCCGAATGCACGAAGATCTGGTCGCCCAGCGTGGAAAACCGCACCGCGCTGCGCAGGCGGCCGGCGGCATCGACCAGGGCGTCCGCGGCGGAGAGGCCTGCCAGGAGGTCGTCCGGCAAGTCTGCCGCGGTAAACGGCAGGCTCCAGCCGAAGATATCCCGCAGCGTCGGCGGCCGCTGCTGCGGCCGCGCCTGGACAAGCTTGTGGCTCGCGGGCGTGATGGTGGTGAAGCGATAGCCCTGCGCCAGCAAGTCCTGCCCGAGCCGGACCAACGCCTGATCACGCCGGTCTGGCTCACCGGGGAGGCGGGCGGGGCTAGCCTCTGACACGCTTGGCGCAACACGGCCGGAGTCGTCGAAAGCACGGACCGATGCGAGCATGACTCTGTGGGCCAACCGAAAAACTGGGGTGAAGTCAGCCTCTTAATGCTTCAATGCGGCCGAGGTTCCCTCCCGCTCGAGGCGCCGGCGCTCGGAACGCTAGAAAAACGCCTGGATGCCGGTCTGCGCGCGTCCGAGGATCAGCGCGTGGATGTCGTGCGTGCCCTCATAGGTGTTCACCGTCTCGAGATTGGTGAGCACGCGCATCACGTGGAATTCGTCCGAAATGCCGTTGCCGCCGTGCATGTCGCGCGCCATGCGGGCGATCTCGAGCGCCTTGCCGCAGTTGTTGCGTTTCATCAACGAGATCGCGGGCGGCGCCGCCGTGTGGGCTTCCAGCATGCGCCCGAGCCGCAGCGCCGAATGCAGGCCGAGCGTGATCTCGGTCTGCATATCGGCGAGTTTCTTCTGAATCAGCTGGTTAGCGGCAAGCGGGCGATTGAATTGCTTGCGGTCAAGCACGTATTGCCGCGCGCGATGCCAGCAGAACTCCGCCGCCCCCATCGCGCCCCAGGCGATGCCGTAGCGCGCCATGTTGAGGCAGCCAAACGGACCCGCGAGGCCTTTGACATTCGGCAGCAGGTTCTCCTCCGGCACGACGGCGTTCTCCAGCACAATCTCGCCGGTGACCGAGGCGCGCAGCGACAGCTTGCCCTCGATCTTCGGCGTGGAGAAACCTTTCGTGCCGCGCTCCACGATGAAACCGCGGATCGCGCCGTCGAGCTTCGCCCACACCACCGCAATGTCGGCGATCGGCGAATTGGTGATCCACATCTTTGCGCCATTGAGCGCATAGCCGCCGGAAGCCTTTTCGGCGCGCGTCACCATCGAGCCCGGATCGGAGCCGTAGTCCGGCTCGGTCAGGCCGAAGCAGCCGACGATCTCGCCGCTCGCGAGTTTGGGCAGCCAGCGCCGCCGCTGCGCTTCCGAGCCGTAGGAATAGATCGGATGCATCACCAGCGACGACTGCACCGACATCGCGGAGCGGTACCCCGAGTCCACGTTCTCGATCTCGCGCGCGATCAGCCCGTAGGCCACATAGCCGAGTCCGGCGCCGCCATACTCCTCCGGCACGGTCGCGCCGATCAGCCCGAGCGCGCCCATCTCGCGCATGATCTCGCGGTCGAAGCTCTCCTCGCGATAGGCCTTCAGCACGCGCGGAAACAGCTTCTCCTGCGCGTAACCGCGCGCGGTGTCGCGCACCATGCGCTCTTCTTCCGAAAGCTCGCCCTCGAGGTCGAGCGGATCCTCCCAGTTGAAGTCGGCGTCCTTCAACGAGATGGCGGGCTTGCCGACGTGCTGCTCGGCGACCGACATGGCGCGGCTCCTGACATGATTTCGGCCGTCATCATAGCGTGGTGGGTCGGGCGGCAAGCATCTTACCCCCGCAACCATACCGCGTCCGCACCCAGTTCCGGCCAGCCGATCGCGCGGCCGGCCTTGGCGGCAGCTTCCGCTCCCGGCAGCTTCGCGTCAAAATTCGCCGCGATGATGCGGTTTCCGGTGTAATCCGCG
>Ga0111539_10009505_pt1 | contig 12271 bp, 10 predicted proteins | sample RhiMethybrSRZTD1_FD_79667 | JGI IMG/M metagenome (GOLD analysis project Ga0111539, IMG submission 79667) | Populus rhizosphere microbial communities from Tennessee, USA - Rhizosphere MetaG P. TD hybrid SRZTD1 (version 2) (version 2) | ecosystem: Host-associated > Plants > Roots > Rhizosphere >...
CACGCGCTCCGGCACCACCGCGCGCCAGCTCGCGAGCCGCCGCCAGCCGGTGCCCGTGTACGCGTTCACGCCCACCGACACCGTGCGGAATCAGCTCGCGATGGTGTGGGGCGTCCAGAGCCTAGTGGTCCCCGGCGCCAGCCACACCGACGAGATCATGGAGCAGGTGAACCACGCGATGCTGGAGTCGGTGCGCTGCGCGACCGGCGATCGCGTGGTGGTGGTCGCGGGAACGCCGCCCGGCACGCCGGGCAACACCAACCTGATCCGGGTGCTCGAGCTGCGCGCCGACGGCGCCGTCAGCGGCTGATCGTCAGGCACGCGCCGCGGACGTGAGCTTCGCGGCGAGGTCGCGCACCGCCCGCGCGCGATGCGAGATGTCGTTCTTCTCGTCTGCGCTCAGCTCGGCGAGCGTCCATCCGTCGGGAAGTGCGAACACCGGGTCGTAGCCGAAGCCGCCGGTGCCGCGCATCTGCTCGAGGATCCTGCCTTCGAGCACGCCTTCGCCGATCACCTCGCGCCCATCCGGGAACAGCGCGACGCACATCGTGCGGAACCGTGCACCGCGCCGTTCCGGCGGCACGCCCTCGAGCCGATCGAGGAGCAGGCGCACGTTGTCGTCGTAGGTCGCGCTGGGCCCGGCGAAGCGCGCCGCGTGGATGCCGGGCTCGCCGCCCAGCGCCTCCACTTCGAGGCCGGTGTCGTCGGCGATCGCCGGCAGACCGGTCGCTGCGAGCGCCGCGCGGGCCTTGATCCGTGCGTTCTCGAGCAGCGTCTCGCCGTCCTCGACCGGCGACGTCGCGTCCGGAAAGTCCGCGAGCGAGCGCAGCGTGATCCCGGCACCGGCCAGCAGCGCCTCCAGCTCGCGCGCCTTGTCGCGATTGAAGGTGGCGAGGACGAACACGGTCATCGCCGGTGCCGTGGCCTACTTGTCCGCGGCGGGCGGCAGCGGCAGCAGCCCCGAGTCGCCGAGCATCCGGCGCTGGAGCGTGATCACGCGGCGAACCCCGCGCCGCGCGAGCCGCAGCAGCTCCTTGAGCTGCCGGTCGTCGAACGTCCCGGTCTCGCCGGTGCCCTGCAGCTCCACGAAGCTGCCGGCACCGGTCATGACCACGTTCATGTCGACCTCGGCGCTCGAGTCCTCGGTGTAGCAGAGGTCGAGACACGGCACGCCCTTCACGATGCCGACCGAGACCGCGGCGACCGTGTCGCGCAGCGGCGGCTTCTTGAGGTCGTTGCGGTTCGACAGCTTCACGAACGCGTCGTGGAGTGCGACCAGGGCGCCGTTGATCGCGGCGGTGCGGGTTCCGCCGTCGGCCTCGATCACGTCGCAGTCGAGGATGATCGTGCGCTCGCCGAACGCGGTCAGATCGGTGATCGCACGCAGGCTGCGCCCGATCAGCCGCTGGATCTCCTGGGCGCGTCCGCCGGTCTGACTGGTGCGCGGCGTGCGCTCGCCGGTCGCGCGCGGCAGCATCCCGTACTCGGCCGTCACCCAGCCCTTGCCGGTGTTCCGCAGCCACCCCGGCGCCCGCTCCTCGACCGACGCAGTGCACAGGACCCGCGTGCGCCCGCAGCTCACCATCGCCGAGCCCTCGGCGTGCGGCAGCACGCCGCGCTCGATCTTGAGCGGGCGCGGATCGCCGGGCGCGCGCCCATCGTCGCGCGCGAACACGGGAGCATCGGGGGTGCGCGATTCGTGCGCGCGAATCGCGGCGGGCTTGCGGGTCATGAGGTCCTCACGGGTGGGCGCGCTCGAACCACGGAACGTCGGTCTGATCGACGACATGGACCGGCGGCAGTTCGCCGCCCAGGAACGTCTGGGCAATGCGCTTGAAGTTGCGGGGCTCGTCGCTGAGGAAGAACCGGTGCTCGGGATGCCCGTGCGCGGCGAGCTGGCCGCGCTGATCGAGCAGCGTGGCCAGCGATCGCGCGGCCTCGGCGCCCGAGTCGATCAGTGTCACCGCCGGGCCCATCAGCTCGTGGATCATCGGCGCCAGCAGCGGATAGTGGGTGCAACCCAGGATCAGGCTCTCGATCGTGCTCGCGCGCAGCTCGCGCAGGTACTCCTCGGCGATCAAGCGGGTCGCCGGATGGTCGAGCATCCCCTCCTCGGCGAGCGGCACGAACAGCGGGCACGCTTGCGAGATCACGTGCGCGCCCGGCACCAGCCGGTCGATCGCATGCGGATACGCGGCGCTGCCGACCGTGCCGACCGTCCCGATCACGCCGATCTGTCCGTGCGGGCTCGCCGTCACCGCCGCCTGCGCCGCCGGCTCGATCACTCCCACCACCGGGATGTCGAGCTGGCGCTGGAGCGCGTCGAGCGCGTGCGAGGACGCGGTGTTGCACGCGACCAGCAGGCACTTGACGTCCTGCTTCACCAGGAAGCGCGCGATCTCGAACGAGAACCGGGTGACGGTCTCCTTCGACTTGGCGCCGTAGGGAACGCGAGCGGTGTCGCCGAAATACAGCACGGTCTCGCGCGGGAGCACGCGGAACAACTCGCGGACCGAGGTGAGACCGCCGATTCCCGAGTCGAAGACGCCGATCGGACGCGGATCGTGAGTGTTGGGCATGACCGCGGGCACGCTACTAGGGCCAGTCGGCAACGTCCAGCGGGCGATCGAGCGGCAGATGCCCGCCGAGCGTGGCGATCGGACGACCCGCGCACACCACCAGCACGCGCTCCACTTCGGGCAGGTTCGCGGCCAGCGTCCGCACCAGCGATGCGATCGCCAGGTACTCGGCGGTGGCCCCGCCGCGGAACCCCTGGCGGAACGAGCCCGACAGATCGACCGTGAGCAGACCGTGGTCGTCGCGGTACACGCGCAGCACCGAGGTTCCGGCCGGCAGCGCCGCGACGCCGCGTCCGCGCGGGCCGCGGTCCAGCTCGCTCACCAGCATGACCACCTGGTCGCGGAACGTCGCCGGCTCCACCACCTCGCGCTCCTCGCGCACCAGGCTGTCGCCGTTGGCGGCGGCGAAGTACAGCTCGACCGACCGCACGCCGGCGCGGGTCGAGTCAGCCGCGACCGTCGGACGCGCACGTCCCGGTTCGCGCTGCATGCCGATCCAGAACGCGGCCAGGACCAGCAGCGCCAGCACCACCGAGAACAGCATCGCCCGTTTGGCCGCCCGCCTCATTCGTGCCTCTGGTAGGCAGCCACACCGTCGGTGATCGCGACCGCCAGCTGACGCAGACCTTCCGCCTGCGTCACGCGCTCGCGGTCGCCGGGCGCCGTGAGGGTCGCGCACTCGAGCAGAATCCCCGGCGCGTTGACGCCCAGCAGCGCGGTCGGCATCCGTTCGCGCAGCCGCGTCGGTCCCTGCCCCGCCAGCTCGAGCGACGACAGCACCGCCTCGGCGAGCGCACGACCCTGGACCGCGTGACGCAGCGTCACGTCCCGCCACGGCAGCATCACGAGTCCGGCGCGTGGCCGCGCCTCCTCTCCGCTCTCGGCGCGCGACGCATAGGTGGCGGACGCGCAGTACGCGGTCGCGCCGCGCGCGCGGGCGCTCGAGAACCCGTCGAAGTGGAGCGACAGCACCAGATCCGCGTGCGCGCGGTTGGCGATCTCCGCGCGCAGATCCGCGGGCGGCGCGGAATCGTCGGTGCGGGTGAACACGACCCGCGCACCCAGACGCCGCTCGAGCTGCTCGGCCAGCACGCGCGCGAGCGCGAGCGTCAGATCCTTCTCGTGCACGTCCTGCACCCGGGTCCCGGCATCGGCGCCGCCGTGTCCGGGATCGAGCACGATCACGTTCACGCGCCGGGGCCCGGCGGGATCCTCGGGGGCGAATGGATCGCCTCCGCCCGTCGCACGTGCGAACACGACCACCACCTGGTCCCGCTGCTGGTCGGCGATCAACCGATAGGAGCCGGCCGCGCGGTCGACCGCGAACTCGAACGCGCTGCCACCGGCAACCGAGATCACCTTGAGCGAGCGCACCAGGCCGTTGGGCGGCAGTGAATCCGGAACGCTGCCCGTGAACAGGCCGCCGAGCCGCACGCGGAACGCGTTGCGTCCGCGCGCCGCCACCACCGCTTCATCGGGCGCATCGGCCGGGAACACGATCCGCGTCTCGTCGGCCGTCACGGTCACGCGCGGCCCGCCCACGCGCCCACTCGGAGGCAGGACCAGGATGCGCATGCGCCTCGCGTCGTGGAACAGCCGCGGCCACCCGTCCGACGGATTCAGCCGCTCGACCAGCGACACCGGCACCAGGAACTCGCCGCCCGAGGCACGCACCGGGCCGCCGAGCCACGTGGTTGCATCGTCGACCACCGCGAACGGCGAGTCGAGCGTGAGCACGATCACATGCGGCCCGGTCCGCAGCTCGAGCCGCTGGACGTCGGCACGCCAGTACTTGGTGGCGTCGAGCAACCGCGCGAGATCGTTCGCCGCGACGTAGTCGTCCCCGCCGACCAGCTGAACCCCGACCTGGTCGGGCTCCTCGCCGCGCGGCGGCGTGCGCCAGTCGGCAAGCGCGACCAGCGGGGCACACGCGCACAGCAGGATCAGCCAGCGCTTCATCGGTCGCGCGCGCGCCGCGCTCGATCCATCTCGCGCCGGGCGTCCTTCTCGGCCATGGTCGCGCGCTTGTCGTGCGTCTTCTTTCCCTTCGCCACGCCCACCAGCAGCTTCGCGTAGCCGTCCTTGAAATAGAGCTTGAGGGGAATCAGCGTCTGGCCCTTCTGGGCGACCGCCTTCGCGAGCCGGGCGATCTCGGCGCGATGGAGCAGGAGCTTGCGGCGCCGGACCGGATCGGCGTTCCAGCGGTTGCCCTGCAGGTAGGGCGGGATGTGCATCTGGAGCACCCACGCCTCATGGCCCTCGACCGTCGCGTACGCCTCGGCGAGGCTCGCCTTGCCCTGACGGAGGCTCTTCACCTCGGTGCCGGACAGCACGAGTCCAGCCTCGACGGTCTCGAGGACGAAGTAGTCATGGCTCGCCCGCCGGTTCTGCGCGATCAGGCGATCGGGCGATGATGGATCGTTGGGCATCGGCGGGACATGTGTGGTGCGGAAGGGGGGATTTGAACCCCCACACCCTTTCGGGCGCTAGAACCTGAATCTAGTGCGTCTGCCAGTTCCGCCACTTCCGCACGGCGAAGTCGGGCGGGGAATATAGGCGGGCACGCGCGAGGGGGTCAAACCGGTCTCGCGCGCGCCCGTCGCGCCCTTCCTCAGCGCACAGCTGCCGCCCAGTAGACGGTCTGAATCTCGTCGCCCGCGAGCAGATGGGGGTCGGTGGTCGAGATCCGGAGCTTCCAGCATGCGCTGGTGGTGGTGGCCAACATCGACCCGAGCGACCCGCCGCTCTCCCAGAGTTTGTTCCAGTCCGAGACGCTGAGCACACACGGAGTCACACCCGGATAGGTGATTCGCTGGAACACGCTCGTCGCATCGTCGCTGGTGGCCTTCACCACACCGGCCGGATCGATCAGTTCGAGCGTGATCCGGTGGTGCAGCGGTACGCCGCTGCTGGTGACCGGCTCGGGCCACCACAGCGCAACGTCGATCGTGCTGCCGGTGGTGAAATTCCCGTACAGGCTCTTCGTGATCTCGACCCTGGCAGGATCGGGGTTCACCGCCGGATCGACCGCGATTTCCTCCTTGCCCACCCACCGCAACGAGGTGGCGGGCTGGATCGTCAACAGCCCGGAACCGGCCTCCGAAGTGAACCTCTCGGTGCTGAGATTCCCGGTCAGACTGCCGGCGAGAATCAGCTGCGCGTAGGTGTGGCCGGGATCGGTGGCGGAGGTCTTGGTGCTGACCACATCGCAGAGCAGAGCCGCAGCGCCGCCGACGAAGGCGGTTGCGCCGCTCGTGTACGAGAAGAACATGACTCCGTTGTCCTCGCAGCGCGAGGTCGTTTCGGTGTTGGTCGGCCCCAGGATGTCGGGCTTGTATCGTCCGTTGACCGGGCCCTGCGTCTGGGCCGGTCCCGCCGTGGCAACCGCCCACCCGTCGAGGTAGCGGGCTCCCACCCCGATCACGGTCCCCTCTCGCGCGGGACATGCCACGTCGGTCCCCACTTCGTCGGAATTGCCAGTGGCCGCGATGACGGCACAGCCTTCGGAGAATGCTTTCGCAGCGGCGAGATTGATGGGATCGAGATCGGTTCCGATCGCCTGCATCTCGGCGACGATGACGGGCGCCGAACGGGTGACCGCGGTCTCGAACGCGCGTATCACCGCGCACGCATCGAGCTCTTCGGAGTCCTTGCCGGGTTTGTTGCATGAGCCATGGCAGTCCTGCTTGTACACGGCGTACCAATCAAGTGTCGCTGCCGTGAGGCCCGTGAATTGAGCGTCCTTGGCCCCGTCACCGATCAGAATCCCGGCGGTCCCGGTTCCGTGTCCTTCGCCGCACACGTCACCGGGGTTGCCTTCCGGACAGGTCGTGCACTTGGTGGGATCGGTACTGCAGCCCACCGGGCACGATTCGACGCATGCGTACAGCTTGCCACCGCCCGCGGCGCTCGTGGCCAGTCCGGTGGCCAGCATCTGATGATCCTCGCGGATCCCGGTATCCATCACGGCCAGCCACAGGTCTCCGTAGCCGGCGCTGCGGAGATCGGCGGCGGCGATCAGCTTCGAGGCTGCGGCGATGTCGTTGTCGGAGTTGCTGTCCGAGCACATGGGATCGGTTGGGGACGTGCAGCCGGGTGCAGTTTCGCCCGCAAACCGGGGGCGCACCGACACGACCCGCGGTGAAGCTGCGAGTTGCAGGATGCGGGAGAACTTGACGTCCAGGACGTAGCCCTGGATCAGCCAGAACCGGCTGCGGAACAGGGGATTGGCGCGATTCCGGATGTCGGTGGAGTCGGCCGAGTACTGATCGTCCCGGGCGTTCCGGATCACTGCGACCAGGCTGTCCGCAGAGGCCCGGACCTTCACGTTCATCGAATCGTCATGAGAAAGGTGCGGATCGCCGCGCGGGAACATCGGCAGAGTGAACGTGTCCTGCAGGGCAACGATCACCGTCAAGTTCGAGTCGGGTGGGATCTTGTGGTGGACCCACCACTCGCGCAGCGTGGGCTGCAGTTTGTCGAGCGGACGCTGCTGCGCTGCGCGGGGGACCGGGGACCTGCGGCTCGGGCGGGGAATGGCGGCGACGGAACTGGATCCTTCGAACAGCTTGATCGACCGCACGGTCCCCGCTGAATCCGGGCCGATGAGCCAGCTGCTCCCGACCGGATCGCGGCCAATGGATCGAAGCGGCAGGGGCCGTGGCGCTGAGGAGCACCCGGCGAGGACCGCCGCAACAAACAGGCAGCAGACTGCGTTTCGAGCGGCCAGCAACATGACACGTCCTTTCGGATGGACGATGAAATGTTCGGGGGAAGACCGCCGGCGGTGCGAGCGGGCGCTTCCCGCCCACCCCGCCGGGATCCGATCGATCAACCGCCGTTCACGATCACGGCCGGACCATCCGGTCCGCCGGTTCCCGCCGAGGTGTCGTAGACCACCCGTGGAATGATCGTGTAGTCGTAGCTGTCCTGGACCGCAGTCGTCAGAACCGTCAACTCGGTGCTGTATCCACCCGCCGGCACGAGCAGGTCCACTTGTGGCTCGGCGAATGGCCAGCCGACGCTCGTAAACCGGATCGCGTGGTCCACGCTGTCCTTGTTGCGCCAGCGAATGCGATCCGACGATGCGCGGTGCAGAGTCTCGCTGTGATCCCCCAGACGCTTCTTGGGATCGATCGTCACCGTCGACAACTTGCTGCGTCCGGAGCCTCCCGGGGGCGTCATCACGACCTCCTGATTTCCGCCGGCATCCTGTGTCGCCGGCTTCGCGTGCGGCCCTCCTCGTGACACGCCACCTGGCGCGTCGCCCGCGGCCCCGGAGAGCACTGGAGCGCGCGGGGAACTACGAAGTCGCGGCTCCTCCCCGCTTCGATGCCGATGCCACGATCGCCCGGAACTCGGGGTCATCGCGCACCTCGGCAAACTCCGGATCGCGCTCGAGCTGGCGAACGCCGAGACCGAGTGCGACCGCTTCGTGCAGTCGTGCGAAGGCTTCGGAGCGCCGGCCGAGCTGCAGGAGCACGTGCGCCGCAGAGCACAGGACTTGAATGTGCCCGGGTGCCAGCTCCAGAGCGCGCGTGATCGCCTGCTCGGCGCCCGCTGCATCACCGGTGCCCATCCGCCAACCCCCGAGCCGCGCCCATCCTTCGGCGTTCTGCGGATTGCGGTCGAGCTCGTCGCACATGAGGGCGATCGCACGCTGGAGAGCAACCTGGGCCCGCTCACCACCACCGCCGCCATGAATCCAACGCAGCGCGTTGCCCAGATTCCCCCAGTACATCGGACGCAGGGGCATCATGGCCGCTGCCCGCTCGAATGCCTCCACCGCCTCGCCGTGGAGACCGAGGTAGTAGAGAGCCGTGCCGAGGTTCGAGTACGCGACGCCGCTCGGCATGTGTTCGATCGAGGTTCGAAACGCCGAGGCGGCGTCCTCGTGGCGGTCGAGGTGGAAATACGCCGAACCGAGGTTGCGCAGGCCTCGGGCGTTGTCGGGCGTGAACTCGATGACCCGTTGCCAGCATTCCACCGCCTGCTCGTAACGGCCGTGGTGGAAGCAGATCACGCCCATCAGATTGTGGCCGCGCCAGTCGCGGGGACGCAGCTCGATCGCACACGCACACCGTGCCTCCGCCTCGTCGTACCGTCCGAGGGCCTGGTCTGCGGCGGCCTGAACGAGCCAGCCCTCATAGCGATAGGTCTCCTGTTCCACCAGTTCGCGCACGGTCTCGAGGGCGGCCTCGGCACGCCCGGTCGCAAGCTGCAGCTCGGCGACCGCGAGCTGAACCACGGGAAGGGCGGGGTCCTGCTCCACCGCCTCGCCAACCTGTTTCGCGGCCTCGGCGAGCCATGAACGGTCCAGGGACAACTCGTGTTTCGCGAGGCATGCGCGGCCATAGGTCGCGCGAATATCCGCGCGCTCCGGTTGCCGCGCCGCCAATTCGCGGAGAATGCCGATCGCGGCGTCGACTGGTGCGTTCTGATCCGAGCGCTCGAGGTTCCGCTGAGCGATGCGCAGCTGATCCTCGTCGGCGCGACCCGGCGGCTTGGTGGTGGTTCGAGCCATCGACCGGACGCCCAGCGCATCGCGAACGCTGGCGACCACCGCATCCTCGAGATCGAACGGCTGCACTGCCGATCCATCCACCACGTCACCGGCGCGCTGGAGCCCGCGCGCGACGTCATGGACCGACCACGTCACCCGCACTCGAGCTCCGGCGCGCCGAACCGATCCGCGCAGAACGCAATTCGCTCCCACACGCTGCGCGAGCTCGTGATCATCATCCATCGACTGGTCGGCGGGAGACATCGCGACCACCCGGACGCGGGTGTCATCACCGATCGCTGCGGCGATCGTTTCGGGAAGCCGGCGCGCAGCCGCGAGCAGATCCACGTCGGTCTCTGCGGCCTCACATGCGAATGCCGGAATGGTGAGGAACATCGGATAGGGCCAGGTCTCCACCAGATTGCCGCGCAATCCGGCGGCGCGATCGACCGGCACTGCCGCCCCGTTGGCGACCGACGGGTCGTCCGCTGCCGACGACTCGGCGCGGCGCGCGAGAAACGGCCTCAATGCCTCGGCGAAATCGCGCATCGACGCATAGCGCGCCGCGGGTTCGCGGGCGAGGGCGCGGCGCACCACCGCGTCGAGCGCCTCGGGAACCTCGGGCCGCAGGGAGCGCGGCCCCGGCGCGTCGAGATTCAGTTTCGCGTAGATCAACGCGTCCGTCTGCTCGACCTGGAACGGGTAGCCGCCGGTCAGCGCCTCGAACAACACCACACCCAGGCCGTAGACATCCGCGCGCGCATCGAGCGTGGTGTTCTGGAGGGCCTGTGGCGACATGTAGGCCATGGTTCCCATCGCAGTCTCGGACGTCGTCACCCGGGACAGGCCTTCGACCAGCGCGAGACCGAAATCGAGCACGAACACACGGCCGTCGTTCCCGACCATGATGTTCCGGCCGGTCACGTCGCGATGGACCACGCCGTGGTCGTGCGCGTGGGCCAGAGCATCCGCTGCCTTGTGAGCGATGCGCACCGCTTCCGGGATCGGCATCAGCCGGCGGGACGCCAGGTCGCTCACGGTCTCGCCTTCGATCAGGACGAGCGCGATGTACGCGATTCCGTCGCGCTCGTCCGCATCGAGCACCGTGACGATGCCGGGATGGGACAGGAGGGATCCGGCCTTGGCGTCGTGGACGAACCGGCGACGAACCTTGGACGAGCCGAGCGACTCGTTCAGAACCTTGAGTGCGACGTCGCGGCCGAGCAATTCGTCATGCGCGCGCCACACCGTCGCCAGGCCGCCCTGCCCGATGCGGGAGAGAATGCGGAAACGTCCAAGACGTCGTCCGGCCAGCGACGACGCTTCCGAAGCGGACACGGCCGTGAACCTCGTCGGAAGGCGGCGACAGGAGGTCCCGGAGTCAGGCCGTTTGGTCTGGATTCCGGGCGTGGAGCCTGGGGGCGCCGTGGAACTGAGGCTAAGCCCCTGCCCTTCCTCAGGCAACAACTGCATGAATTCCTGCCGTCTGGCCGCTTCGTCTCACCCATCCATACGAGCCGAACCCGGGAACGGCGGGTTCGGACTGGTCGGGGTTCAGCGGCGAGCAGGCGTTGCCGGAGGGGCGACGGACGGCGGAGTCGCGTCCTGCGCGATCGCCTCGTCGAGCCCCTGCCCCCGTTTCAGGTAGAGAATCGAACCTTCGTCGGCGAGCACCCGCGCCCACCTCGGGTCGCGATCGAGGAACGCGACCAGGCTGTCGCAGAAGATGTAGCGATCGAGCGCAACCGCGTCGAACTGGAACTCGTCATCGAGCCGACGCCACGAGGCTTCGTTCGCCGACGCGTAGAAATAGAGGTCGAGCAACTCGCGGCGCGGCACGGTCTGGTGAATGTCGATGAACGGCTTGTGACCGCGCCACAGCAGGAAGCCGCCGAGCTCGAAGTGATTGACCGGCGGCTTCGCCGGCGCGCGCTTCTCCAGGTATTCGGCCAGCGCCGGCCACTGCACATGACGATCGATCGCGAACCCGAGCGCCGGCTCGCTGCGGCTGAGCGTGGGAATCGCCAGCGCGACACACAGCACGGCCGACGCAATCGCGGGCGCCGTCGACGGGTTCGCGGCACGTGCCTGCGCTGGTGCCGTCAGCCACTCGCTGAGCGCGCGCGCCGCATACGGCGCCATCACGATCGCGTACGCGCCGACGAACCGGCGCGCACCCCACGCCAGCACCGAGAACACCACCAGCAGGACCAGTTCGACCGGGTCGCGCCGCCCGTGCACGAATCGCAGCAGCGCCAGCAGCGGCCAGATCACCAGCGCAATCGGCTCCAGCTCGCGCCAGCGCAGCGACGCCCACGACGGCTGCAGCTCGACGATCGCACGGAACATGATCTGGTCGCGCCCCTGGAGCGCGAACCCGATCGGCTGCCACAGCGTCTGCCAGCCCCACGGATTGATGAACGAAACCGCGATGCACGCGAGCAGCGCGAGCCACAGCCTCCCGGCGCCCGGCTTGCCAGCGCCCCGCGCGAACGTCGCGACCAGCGCATGGACGCCGAGTACGGCGAGCCCGAGGAACCACGTATTGTGCACGTTCGCCCATGCGAGCGAGGCGAGCGGCAGCAGCCACGTCCGATCGGGCCCGCCCTGCCGCCGTACCTCGAGGACCCAGACGAACAGCGCGAGCAGGATCGCGGCGAGCGTCTCGGGACGCGGCTCCATGCGGTCGCGTGCGGCGACTGCCGCCAGAACCGCGATCGGCGCGGCGGCGGTCCAGGTGGCTCCGAGCTTCCGTGCAGTCAGGAGCGCGAGCGCGAACGGGACCAGCGCAGTCCACCACTTCCACACGATCAGTCCGACCACGCCGAGTCCGGCGTAGAACGGCCACAGCAGCGCCTGGAATCCCCACGCGTAGTTGAGGTCGGGCAGCGGCGGATTCGCCCACGTCCACTGGTGTGTGAGCGGCACCTGGTGGGTGCGCCAGATCTCGCGCCCGATCGTGAGGTGCTGCCAGAAGTCGGTGTCGTTGACGCGATAGCTCGCGACCAGCAGGACCATCAGCGTGGCGGTCGCGAGCAGCAGGAATGACGCGCGGCGCGTCATTGGAAGCGCGCGCCTAGCGCGCGCGTTTGCGGGCCAGCACCTTGTCGGCGGCGGCGACGATGTCCCTGGCGCGCAGTCCGAACGCGTCCATCAGCTCGGACGGCTTGCCCGACTGGCCGAACCGGTC
>Ga0111539_10009506_pt1 | contig 12271 bp, 12 predicted proteins | sample RhiMethybrSRZTD1_FD_79667 | JGI IMG/M metagenome (GOLD analysis project Ga0111539, IMG submission 79667) | Populus rhizosphere microbial communities from Tennessee, USA - Rhizosphere MetaG P. TD hybrid SRZTD1 (version 2) (version 2) | ecosystem: Host-associated > Plants > Roots > Rhizosphere >...
AGCCGAGAAGGATGATGTGATTGTGGCTGTCGATGATTCCAGGAACGGCGGTGCGGCCGCGCAGGTCGATCTCCTGCACGCAATCGTCGTCGCTATCGTGCGCGCCGCGGCCGACGGCGGCGAAGCGGCCGTTCCGGATGAGCACCGAGGACACGATCCGGTCCTTGGCGTCCATCGTGTGGATCTTGCCGTTGACGAGTCTCAGCGCCTTGTTGCCGGCGCAGCGTTCGTTGTCGCGGTCGTCGTTCGCCGATGCGTGCACAGCGACGAGCAACGAGGCGAAAGCACAGGCGGCACCGGTCGCGAAGCGCAAGCGCAGCCTCGAATCGAAGCCCATGATGGTCCCCTCCTCTGAAAAACGGTGTTCCGAATTGGTCCGGGAACGTGCGTTCCCGCAAGCACATCTATACGCGCGCCGCGTGAAAAACTAAAGCACTGTTTCTTGCTGCGCCCGCGAAGGAACGCGAGTGGGAAGCGTCCCGCGAATTGCGTCCCGCGAATTACATCCCCGAGGTTACGCCGCGAGCTCGAGGAATTCCCAGCCGTCGGCGTTTGCCGGAGCCTTGGCTCCGGCGAGGAGGACGAGGCTCGGCAGCTCGCCGTCGGCGCCGTGCAGGCGGTAGCGCTCGCGGTCGAGGAGGGTGTGCCAGTCGCCCTTCGCGTTCTGCACCGAGCGCCAGCCCTGCCCGGCATGCAGCGCGATGCAGGCGCGCTCGGGCTCGGCGAGGACGAGCCACGCGCCGCCCGCCGGGATGGCGCCGCGCCAGCGGTTCGCAGCCTCCATGAGCTCGGGCTGGGCCGAGACGAGCCTGGCTTTTCCGTTCTTCGGGAAAGCCGCCTTCAGAGCCTCGACCAGCGCGGTGTCGATGGCGCTCGCGAGGCGCAAGGCGCCGCGCGGCGCCTCGGAGGCGCGCAGGGTCCAGCCCTTGGCGCGCTCGCCGTGGATCTTGGCGAAGTGGTGGCGGAGGTACGCCTCCTCCTCGGCGGGAGTCGAGAGGCCGTCGCTCCAGGGAAGCACCGCGTAGCGCACGAAATGGTTCGAGAGCACGGCCGTCACGCGGCAGGGCTTGGTCCACTCCAGGCTCTTCAGCGCCGCCACCGCGCCCTGCCATGGCTCGGCGCCGGCGGCCGGGTCGGCCACTACGCTGCGCCCGCCGGCGAGCACCTCGTCCGGCGTCAGAACCACGCGCAGCTTGTCAGGAAACAAACGTGACACGGTTGATCTCCTGCAGCGTGGTGCTGCCCTTGCGCACCGCGTCGAAGGCGGCATCGCGCAGGAGCCGGGTGCCGGAGCGCTGCGCGGCGTCGCGGAGCCTGCGCACAGGCGCCCGGCTGGTGATGAGCTCACGCAGCTCGTCGTTCAGGATCATGAGCTCGGCGATGGCCATGCGTCCCTTGTAGCCCGCGCCGCGGCACTCGCGGCAGCCCTTGCCGACCACGAACTTCCATCCGGCGGTGCTCTCCCGGGTCAGGCCGGATTCGGCCAGGGCCTCGTCCGAGGGCACGTCCGCTTCGGCGCAGTGCGGGCACACCATGCGCACCAGGCGCTGCGCGAGGATGGCGTTCAGCGCCGAGACGAAGCCGTAGAGGTCGACGTTCATGTGCATGAAGCGGCCGATGACGTCGAACACGTTGTTCGCGTGCACCGAGGTGAACACCAGGTGGCCGGTGAGGGCCGACTGCACCGCGATGTTGGCGGTCTCGGGGTCGCGGATCTCGCCCACCATGATCTTGTCAGGGTCGTGGCGCAGGATCGAGCGCAGGCCGCGTGCGAACGTGAGGCCTTTCTTCTCGTTCACCGGGATCTGCAGCACGCCCGCGAGCTGGTACTCGACCGGGTCCTCGATGGTGACGATCTTGTCCTGGCCGCTGTTGATCTCGGTGATCGCGGCGTAGAGCGTGGTGGTCTTCCCGCTGCCGGTGGGCCCGGTTACCAGCAGCATCCCGTAGGGCTCGCGCGACAGCCGCCGCAGGCGCCGCACCTCGTCGGGCTCGAAGCCGAGCGAATCGAGCGAGAGCTGCTGCTGGGTCTGCTCGTAGAGCGACTGCTTGTCGAGCACCCGCAGCACCGCGTCCTCGCCGTGGATGCTGGGCATGATCGAGACGCGGAAGTCGACCGCGCGGCCGTGCTCAAGCGCCTTGAAGCGCCCGTCCTGGGGCACGCGGCGCTCGGTGATGTCGAGCTCCGCCAGCACCTTGATGCGCGCGATCGCCTGCTCGGCCTGCGCCGTGTCCTGGATCAGCTTCACCTGCGAGAGGATCCCGTCGATGCGGAACTTGATCGCGAGCCCGGCGGGCAGGGTTTCGAGGTGGATGTCGCTCGCGCCGAGGAGGAGGGCGTCGCGCAGCGTGGAGCGCACCAGGCGCACCACTTCGCTCGACTCGTCGCCGATCGCCTTGAGAGAAAGGTCCTCGATGCGGCCGCTCTCGGCGGGTCCCGCGGCGACCTGCGCCTCGACGTCGTCCAGGGCGCGCATCGATTCCTCGTGGGAGGCGAGGAAGGCGATGAGGTCGCCGCGATGCACCAGGCACCAGTTGAACGGCTCGGCGATGCGCTCCTCGGCCCATGCGTGGAGCTCGCCCGAGAACGGGTCGTCGAAGGCAAGGAGGAGCCGGCCGTCGGCGGAGCGCAGCAGCGCGCAGCCGCGCTGCGAGCACTCGTTGAAGGGCAGCAGGTCGAACGCGGGCGTCGCCTCGCGCAGTTCCGCCATGCTCATGTGTTCCAAACGAAGGGTTTGAGCAAGACGAGCGGTGAACGCGTCGGCATCGCCCTGCAGCGACTCCTCGAGCACGTCGACCAGCCGCCGCCGCGAAGCGGTTGCGAGCTTGCGCGCCTGGGCGATTTCCCCCGCCGTGATGGTCACTGGATGTTCCCCGCGAGCTCGAAGATCGGCATGTACATGAGGATCACGATCGCGCCGATGACCAGGCCGATGATCGCCATGAGGATCGGCTCGAACAGGCGCGTGAACCAGTCGACCCAGCGAGACATTTCCTCGTCGTGGAAGGCGGCGATCTGCTCCAGCATCTCGCCCATGTTGCCGCTCTTCTCGCCGACGTTCAGCATGCGCAGCGCCACCGGCGTGGTGAGGCCGTTCGCTTCCATGGATTGCGACACGCCGCGGCCCTCGCGGATCGCCTGGCTCGCGCGCACGAGGCGCTCGCGCAGGAGCGGGTGCAGCAGCTCGCCGCCCATGTCGAGCGCCGCCACCAGCGGCGTGCCGCCGCGCAGCAGCATGCCGATGGTGCGGTAGAAGCGGGCGAGCTGGTACATCTTGAGGCGCTCGCCGAGCGCCGGCAGGCGCCACAGCGCGTCGCCGATGGCGGTGCGCACGCTTGCAAGGCGCAACGCGTAGGCGCCGAGAAAGATCAGCCCTCCGAGAACCGAAAGCACGACGGGCGCGTGCTTGTCCACTGCGCCGCCCCACGTGAGCAGGAGCCGGGAGAAGAGCGGCAGGGCGCTGCCGCGCTCCTCGTAGATGCGGCCGAAGCGCGGCACCACGTAGAGCAGCAGGAAGAGGCTGACGATTCCGCCCACCGCGATGAGGAGCGTGGGATAGATCGACGCGTTCACCACGCGCTTCTTGATCGCCTCGAGCTGGGCGGCGTAGGCGACGTAGCGCCCGAGCGCCGGGGCGAGGTCGCTCGTCTTCTCGCTCGAGCGCACGGTGGCGACGTAGAGCGGAGAGAAGGTCTGCGGAAACTCCTCGAGCGCGCTCGAGAACGTCTGGCCCTCGCGCAGCACCTCGCCCAGGCGCTCGATCACGCCGCGCCAGTCGCCGCGCTTTTCCTTTTGCGCCAGCGTGTCGATCGCCTCGGGCAGCGGCAGGCCGGCGTTCAGCAGCACGCGCAGCTCCTGGCTGAAGAGCGCCACCGGGAAGCGCTCGCCGCCCTTGCGCCAGGGCAGGCCGAGCGAGCCCTTGGCGCGCACGCTGAGCACGGTGTAGCCGCGCCCTTCGACCTGGCGCACGGCGGTGACTTCATCGGGGGCCTGGAAGTCGAGCGCCTCGACGGCGCCGCCGGGACCGATCGCCTTGAGCTCGAAGCGCATTTCGCCGCGGCGCTAGTGGTTCGTGAGGTCGGCGTTCTCGCCGGTGCCGCCGGGCTGGCCGTCCTTGCCGTAGGAGAGCAGGTCGAACTCGCCTTTCTCGCCCGGGATCTTGTACACGTAGGGCCGTCCCCACGGATCGGCCGGGATGTCCTTGCGCAGGTACGGCCCGTTCCACTTCGGCTCGTTGGCCGGCTTGACGACCAGCGCCTTGAGGCCGGCCTCGTTTTCCGGGTAGTGGCCGATGTCGAGGCGGTACTGGTCGAGCGCCTTTTCCAGCGCGTCGATCTGTGCCCGGGCCGTCGCGACCTCCGACTTGCCGACCTGGCCGAAGTAGCGCGGCGCGACGAAGCCGGCGAGCAGGCCGATGATCACCACCACCACGAGCAGCTCGAGCAGCGTGAAGCCGCGCGTGCGCAACGACAACGATTCTGAAGCTCGAGCCTCTTGGGGGCCCATCGACTTTCCTTTCCCAACCGGTATGTTAGACGAGAAACCGCGCCCGGAACGACGCCGTCGGCGATTGTCGGATTTACACGCCGGCGATCTTTGCGCGCTGGAAAAGCCTATTGCGTCAACGCCGTTTCTGTGCTCTTGCGCTTTGCTGAAAACTCGCGCCGAAAAAGTCCGCTGCGGATTGGGACCCAAATTGGGTGGCGGCCCACTCGTTGGGCAGGACCCAAATTCATTTTCATCGCTCATGAACCGATGAAGGAGTCGAATTTGTACTGAGCGCACCGTCGCATATCGTGGCCTGGGAGGAGGAGCCATGAAAAAGCACGGAATGTCGCGCAGGAATTTCCTCAAGGGCAGCGCGCTCGCCGCCTCTGCGGGCGGGCTGACCGCAGCAGTCGCAAGCGCGACGGCGGGCGGATCGTCCGAGCGCGGCGAGGACCTGGTCCTGGTGAACGGCCGCATCCACACCATGGACGACCAGAACCGGATCGTCGATTCGGTGGCGATCCGCAACGGCCGGTTCGTCTCGATCGGGCACGACTCCGGATCGCACGGCGGCAAACGCATCGACCTGCGCGGCCGCACGGTGGTGCCGGGCATCATCGAGAGCCACACGCACTTCGTGAGCCTCGCCAACCGTCCCGGCTACCACGTGGCGCAGTGGGAACTCGCGAACAGCATCTCCGAGGTGCTTGCAATCCTCGCAGAGCGCCGCGCGCGCGGCGACGTGCCGCCGGGCGCTTTCATCACCGCGATGGGCGCGGGAACGCCGCGGATGTTCGCCGAGAACCGTTTGCCGACGCTTCAGGAGATCGATGCAGCGGTCTCGGATCGGCCGGTGTTCCTCTATCAGGGCGGCGGCGGCCCGGCGCGCACCAATTCCCTCGGCAAGGCCTTCTTCGCCACGGTTACGAATCCGACCGTGACGGTCGGCGCCGACGGCACGATCGCCGGCGGCAATCCCAGCCAGGCGAATGCCGCGCTCTATCACCTGCGCATCCGGCAAACGTTCGACGACAAGAAGCGGAGCGCGCTCGACGCGCAGGCCTACTCGGCGAGCGTCGGCATCACCGCGGTGCTCGACCAGACGCTGGTCGCGAGGGCCGACGGCACCCTGAACCCGGCGCTCTACGACCCGCAGCCGACCGACGCGCTCTTCACGCTCAACCACTACCGCATGTACGACGCGTGGCTGCAGCTCGAGCGCGAGCATCGCAACCTCATCCGGCTGCAGATCAACTTCCTGCACAACCAGGGCTTCGATGCCCGGTTCGGCGCCACGATCGAGAGCCAGCTTCCCGAGCTGCGCGAGCGACTCAAGAACCAGTTCCCGTTCTTCGGCAACGACATGGTGCGCACCGGCGCGATCGGCGAGTGGGCCGCGCCCTTCGCGCTTCCGAGCAACCCGAACGGCTTCGCGGTGTGGGTGGAAGCGCAGCGCCTCGTCGCCAAAGCGCGCTGGCGCAACGAGAATGCGCAGCCCGGCACGCCGACGAGCAGCGACGCGATCGAGCAGGTCGTCTCGACCTACGAGCAGATGGACGCCGAGCAGATCGCCGCCGGCTTCGCCGACGGCATCAAGAGCCTGCGCTGGGGCTGCAGCACTCCGATTTCGCGACGCCTGCCCAGCTCGCGCGGCTGAAGGCGCTGAACTGCGGCGTCTCGATGTCGGGGTTCCGCTGGCTGGGCGGCGTGCCGCGCGCCGACGGGCTGCCGGTCGGACCGCTCTATCCGCAGATCCTCGCGAGCGGCATTCCCGCCGGCATGCACGAGGACGGCGTGCATATCGCGCCGCACAACCCATGGTTCGCGATGCACTACGCGACCACGGGCCTGAACGTCCCATGGCTCTCGCAGCAGATCAACCCCGGGCAGCAGATCACCCGCCAGCAGGCGCTCCACGCCTACACGCGCGGCAACGCGTGGTATCTCAACCGGGAAAACGAGATGGGGTCGATCGAAAAGGGCAAGTTCGCCGATCTCGCGGTGCTCGACCGTGATTACTTCACCGTGAGCGACGCGGACATGAGGAAGATCCGCCCGATTCTCACCGTCGTCGCCGGCAAGGTCGTGCACGACTCCGGTGTGCTCAGCTTCGACCGAAATGACGAGCGCGACGACGACGATGACGACGGCGATCGCGGCCACGGCAAGGACCGGTGACGCGTGGGATGAAACCCACGGTCGGCTGCATTGTTTTTCTTTTTGCACGAACGTAAGGTGCGGTAGATAAGCGCCGCACGGCGTAGATAACGAAATACAGGAGGAGCTCAGAATGAAGTCCATCATCCGCGCGCTCGCGCTCGGCCTTTTCTTTCTTTCGCCATTCACGTCGCCCGCCGCATTGGCGGAATCGTTCTGCGTTCCGGGCCCGGGCGACATTCCCGAAACTACGCTGCAGGGCGGCCTTACCAACGACAAGCTCAACGCGCCGGGAGGTTTTCAGGGCGAGCAGTGCGGCATGCGCCAAGTGGGATACGAGCCCCTCGGGCTGCGCGGCAGCTTTGGCGATGTCCAGATCATCGGTCACTGCGCCTATGCAAGCATGCGCGATCCGTCCAACCTCGCGCTGCCCACAACCGGCACGGCGGTGGTCGACATGCGGATTCCTTCGGCGCCGGTCTGGACGCTGACGCTGCGCACCCCGGCCATGCAACGTGCCTACTCGGCGCTCGAGATCCAAAAGGGCATCATGGTCGGCGCGTTCAAGGACTTCGGGCCCAACGGCACGAATCCCTTCGACGTCTATGACGTCTCCGGGGACTGCCTGAATCCCCGCTTCATGGCGACGACCAACACCGCTTCGGGCAACCACGACGGCTGGCTTACGCCTGACACCAACACGTACTACGGCATCCCGTTCGGCGGCCAGACCATCCAGCAGAACCCGAACCGCATCGACGTGCATGTCATGGATGTCGCCGACAAGGCGAATCCGAAGCAGCTCCTGAACTGGAACCGGCTGCAGCTGCCGGAGGAGGTCCAGGCGCGCACGCTGCCGACCCGCAATTTCCACGACATCAGCACGAACGAGGACGGCACCCGGCTCTATCTCGCGCTCTACGGCGGCAACAACGCGCTCGGCGGCTTCCCTGCCGACGGCTCGGGCCGCTGCGCCAATGGCCTCCTGATCCTCGACTCCACCGACGTCGCGCTGCGGCGGCCGAACCCGAAGCTGAACTACATCAGCTTCCTCTCGTGGTGCGACCAGCAGATCGATCCGGACTATGGCGACGGCTCCACCGCCGCGGCCCACGCTACCGAGTACATCATCCACGAGAACGGCAAGCCCTACATCGTTTCCACCGACGAGTCGGCCGCGGGCCTCGACGGCGGTTTTGCGGTCACCTGCCTGCAGCGTACCTACTCGCGCCTGATCGACATCTCGGATGAAACGGCGCCGCGGGTCGTGGCCACTTTCAAGCCGGATGTCCACAAGCGCGAGAACTGCGAAGCGAAGGCGGACGGCACCCCGCCGAGAATCCTGGCCGAGCAGATCAATGCTGGCATGCTCCACTACATCGGCTTCGACAACCGCCAGAAGATGCGCCTCGTGTACTTCGCCGGCGCGAACCAGGGCATCCGCGTGGTCGACTACCGCGACCCGCAGCATCCGAAGGAAATCGCGTACTACAAGGCCCCCAATGTCGCGACGACGCGCGCGGGCGAGAACGACTTCACCCGGCCCGATCCGCGCTACGACCCGGCGGCGTGCCTGATCTACACCGGCTGGAACCAGGGCGGGCTGAGGGTTCTCGAGCTCACCAACCCCGCGTACAACGAGTGCATGCGCCGCACCGTGAGCGGCGGCGGCTTCCTCGGCACCAGCTCCGGCCGCGGAAACTCGCGCGTCGACTTCGAGGTCGAGGCGAAGCGGGATGGCGACGGTATCAAGGGGCGCGTCGAGTTGAAGGACAGCGACGCCGACGTGAGAATCCGCGTGCGGGACCTCACGGTGCTCAACGGCGTGCGCGACGCCTGCGGCGGCGTCCTGCCCGCTGCAGGGTCGGTGCAGCTCGAGGGAACGGGAACATTCAATGACCAGCCGGCGACGTTCCGGATCTGCGTTCAGGACAACGGCGAGGGCAAGAACGCCGCGTCCGATCTCTTCCACGTCGCGTGCACGAGCGGCTGTACCTACAGCAAGGGCGGCGCGCTGAGCGGCGGCAATCTGCAGGTGCGCCAGCCGCGCGACTGAGCGAATCACGCCGAGTGTTGTAAGCTCCGAAGGCCGGGCGCTGCCCGGCCTTTTTCATGAGAAGAAGAGGCTTCCTCCTGGCGCTCGCCGCGGCGCCGCTCGTTGCCCGCGCGGCGGAGCCGCCGGGCAAGGCGTTCGAGCTCGCCATCGTCAAGGGGCGGGTGGACGGGGCACAAGAGACCCTCCGGGTCAGGAAAGGGGACAAGGTCGAGCTGCGATGGACCAGCGACCGGCGCATCGCTCTGCACCTGCACGGCTACGACATCGAGACCACCGTGACGCCGGGAACGCCGGCCGCGATGTCCTTCCAGGCGAGCATCGCGGGGCGCTTCCCCGTGTCGGAGCACGGTCACGGCTCGCGCCACGAGCGGGCGCTCTTGTACTTGGAGGTGCTCCCCTAGCGGCCGCGGCACACGGCTTCGGCCAGCGCTTCGACCTGCCGCTGCCGCTGTGGCTCTGGGTGACCGGGGCCGGGGCGACCATCGTGCTGACGTTCGCCGCGATGGCACTTTTTTTCTCCAACACCCAGGTCGTCCCGCGCAGGGCCGGGCCGAGGATCTTGTCCGTTTCGCCAATAGTGACCCGAGCGATCCGCGCGGTTGCGCTCGCAGTCTTTGTCCTCACCGTCCTTGCCGGGTTCATCGGCGCGCAGGATCCCTATCGCAACCTCATCACCACGATGGTGTGGGTGACGTGGTGGGTGGGGTTCGCGTTCGTGTGCGCGCTCGTCGGCGACCTTTGGGCGCTGGCGAGTCCTTTGCGTATCCCGTTCAAAGGATTTTTTGGATATCCAAAGCGGCTGGGTGCCTGGCCCGCCGTGGTGCTGTTCTTCGCCTTTGCCTGGGCCGAGCTCGTCTGGCGCGACAAGGACGTGCCGGCTTATCTGGCGAGCGTTGTGCTCGCCTATGCACTGCTTACTTGGATCGCCGCGGCATGTTTCGGCACCGAGGCCTGGCTCAGAAACGGCGAGGCCTTTTCGATCGCCTTCGGCGTCTTCGGGCGCTTCGCGCCGCTGCACGGGCAGGATCGTGCGCTGCGCCTGCGCCTGCCCGGTGCGGGACTGATTGCGGACGAGCGCGTGCCGGTTTCCATCGCGGTGTTCGTGCTCCTCATGCTCTCGAGCGTGACCTGCGACGGCTTCTTCGAGACGCCGCTCATGCGCAGCCTCGAAACCGCGGTGCTCGGCTCGCCGCCGCTCGCTGCGGCGCTTTTCGCGGCTTCGGAATGGGGCCTGGACGAATCGCAGCTCATCGCGAGCGCCACGCTCGCCGCCTTTCCCGCGCTCTTCGTCGCGGCGTTCTGGCTCACCGCTTGGGCGATGCTGCGCGTTTCAAAGCAGAATCGAGGCGTACGTGAAACGGCGTGCGCGTTCGTCCTCACGCTCGTGCCCATCGCCGTCGCCTACCATCTCGCGCACTACTTTTCGCTTCTCGTGACGGCGGGGCAGTTCATGATCCCGCTCGCTTCGGACCCTTTCGGCTTCGGCTGGAATCTTTTCGGCACCGCCGGCTACAAGGTCGACCTCGGCGCGGTGAGCCCGTACGTCTTCTGGTACGGCGCGGTGGTCCTCATCGTGACGGGACACGTCATCGCCGTAGTGCTCGCGCACGTCGAGGCGCTGCGGCTTTTCGGTAGCCCGCGAGCCGCAGCCGCGAGCCAGGTCCCGATGGTGGCGCTCATGGTCGCCTACACCATGCTGAGCCTCTGGATCCTCGCCCAGCCGATCGTCGGCTAGCGCGGCGCCGCGCCTTGCGTGCGCTGACCCTGGGAGCGCGCCTGGAAGCCGGCATCGCTCGTCGACCAGTGGAAGTGCACGATGCGGAAGAGCCCGCCGCTGCGGCGCAGGATCACCGTCTCGAGCGTGACCTGGTCGATCGGGGTGCCGTCGGCCTGCTTTCCCGTGACGCGGTAGGTGCTAAGTACCCAGCGCTCGTTGCCTTCGCCGCCGACGCGCCGGGTCTCGAGCTTCCACTGCGACGCGACGGCGAGGTCCATGTCGAAGGGCAGGTGCGTGAGCGCGTAGGCCTCGGCCGTCGGGTCGACGCCGCCGAACTCGTACACCACGAGCCCGCGGTCGAGCAGCGACAGCGCGGCCGCGGTGTCCTTGTTGCGAAGCGCGGCATGGAAGGCGTCGACCGCCTCGGCCGGAAGGCGCGTGCCCTGGGCCGCAGCCGAGCCCGCCACGAATGCCAGGACGAGGCCGAGCCGCCTCATCGCTTAAGCTCGATCTCCTCGACGACGAACACGTCGCGCACCGCGATGCCGTTGAGCGGCCCTTCGGCGGCACTCACCGTGATCTCGGAATCGGTGTTGGACTGCACCTCGAACGCGGCGGAGAAGCGCTGGCCGGCGAGGAAGGTCAGCCGCCACCCGCGCAGCTCGCCCGGCGGGTATGCCTTGGGCGTGCTCGCCGGCGGCCCGATCGGCGTGCCGCGAAACGTGTAGATGCGGCCCTCCGCGTCGGGCTCGCCGACCGCGGTGATCATCCCGGCGAGGCGCTTCAGCGCCGGGTCGACCCGGACGACGTCGTCGTGTCCCGCCTGGGCGAAAGCGATTCCCGATCCGAGGACGGCCGCGGCGAGCCGCGTCGCGAGGCGCATCGCGCGATCTTAATGCACCTCGTCAATTGCGACCTCAAAGCTCTAGAACTTGTTTCGAGCGCACTGTCACAGAACTGCGTCGGACGGAAATAGGCCCCGGGTGGTAGGGTGTTCACGGTAACGCGCACCAACACGCGCATTCAAGGGGAGTCACACTATGACAGCGTTCAAGCGCAGCACGCTCGCGGCATCCCTTGCCGCTCTCACCTTCGGTCTCACCGCCACGGCGGACGACGGCAAGCCCGACAGTTTCCGCGCGCGGCTTTCGAGCTACAACGAAGTGCACTTCATCGCCGGCAACGCCGCCGCTACCCCGGTCGTCCCGCCCGCCTTGCGGGGCGCGATCTCGAGCGTCGCGAGCGGCAGCTTCCGCGCCGATATCGACGACCGAAGCAGAGTCATCGACTACACGCTCAGCTATAGCGGCCTCGAGAGCGCGGTCCAGCAGGCGCACATCCACTTCGGCCAAAGGCACACGGTTGGCGGCATCGTGGTCTGGCTCTGCCAGACCGCGGCGGTGCCGGCTCCGGCTGCCGTGGCCGGCGTGACGCCTATGTGTCCGCAGGAAGGGACAGTCAGCGGGACGATTGGTCCGGACCAGGTCCTCACGGTCACGGGGCAGGGCATCGCCGCAGGTGAGTTCGATGAGCTGCTGCGCGCGATTCGCGCGGGCGCCACTTACGCGAACGTGCACACCGCCGTCAATACGCCCGGCGAGATCCGCGGCCAGCTGCGCCACGGCGGCCGCGGCCACGACAGTCATTGAGCAAAGAAGAAGGGAGGCTCTCGGCCTCCCTTTTTTTGCGTCGCCTTATCGTTTAACGCCGCTCACGGCGCAGGATCGATGCACTTGGGCTGCGCGGGCGGCGTGGGAGTATCGAACGTGGTGCACAGGACGTTGCTGTCCCTCGCCTGCTGCACCACCTGGACCCAGTCGTCCGGGAAGCCGGCGGGGATCGAGCCGGTGCA
>Ga0111539_10009507_pt1 | contig 12271 bp, 8 predicted proteins | sample RhiMethybrSRZTD1_FD_79667 | JGI IMG/M metagenome (GOLD analysis project Ga0111539, IMG submission 79667) | Populus rhizosphere microbial communities from Tennessee, USA - Rhizosphere MetaG P. TD hybrid SRZTD1 (version 2) (version 2) | ecosystem: Host-associated > Plants > Roots > Rhizosphere >...
AATGCCAGCTCCGGACGCAAAAGGATCCTGCGAAGTTATGGTGTCGAGATCGTGGAAACCGACCCGATGCTTTCGACAGACGGCGCCCAGCTAATCGCACGCGAGCTCTTTGCTGAAAACCCGGAACGATATTTCTATCCGGATCAGTACAACAACGACGCCAACTGGCTGGCTCACTACGAAACCACCGCCAACGAGATTTGGGAACAGACTGAAGGTCGGGTCACGCACTTCGTAACCGGACTCGGAACTTCCGGGACGTTTGTGGGCGTGTCGAGACGTTTGCACGAATTAAATCCGGACGTAAAAACGATTGCGGTCCAACCGGCATCGCCGTTACACGGTCTCGAAGGTCTTAAGCACATGGCCACAGCCATCACGCCCGGAATCTTCGATGAGTCACTCGTCGCCGAAACGCTGGAAGTTGCTACCGAAGATGCGTTATTAATGACCAGTAAATTAGCCCGAGAAGAAGGATTGCTGGTCGGCCCGAGTTCCGGAGCCAACGTTTTTGCTGCCTGGCGAGTAGCAGCATCGTTGCGGGAACCGGCTGTGGTAGTGACCGTGCTTTGTGATGGTGGCGAGCGCTACTTCGACCAGGATTAGCCAATGAGCAGCGATACCAGGCGCGATATCACGACAAAACTTGTACACAGCGGAGAACGGCGAGCGTTGCCCGAGGCGATGCCCGTTTCGACTCCGATCTATGCCTCCGCAACGTTCACCTACGAGACGATGCAGGAGATGGATCAGGTCTTTGCCGGAGAGAAGCAGGGATATGTCTACACTCGTTACGGCAACCCGACGACTGCGGCACTCGAAGAAGCTGTGCGCGAAATCGAAGAAGGCGCCACTGCGTGTGCCTATTCAACCGGCATGGCAGCGATTCACGCGGCGCTGGTCGCGTGTGATGTAAAAGCGGGATCGACAGTCCTGGCCTCACAGGATCTTTACGGGGCCACAATTGGCTTGCTGAACAACGTCCTTGCGAATTTTGGCGTTAAGACTGTGCACGTTGATTTCAGCGACATCGCAGCGGTCCGTGAAATGGCGCGCGAGGTTCGGCCGCAAGTCTTGATTGCGGAGACGATTTCAAATCCGTTGTTGAAGGTGTGTGATATCGAAGCGTGTGTCGAGATCGCGCGTGAGAATGGCGCGCGCTTGATTATCGACAACACGTTTGCGACTCCTTACCTGCGCCAGCCATTGAAGCTGGGCGCCGACATGGTTGTGCACAGCGCGACGAAGTATCTCGGCGGCCATGCTGATACGATGGGTGGACTGGTTGTTTCCCGCGACGAGTTTGACAGTGCGGCGCTCGTCAGCGTGATGAAGGTGGTGGGCGGTGTGCTAGGTGTTTGGGACGCGCACGAGATTTTGCGCGGCTTGAAAACACTTGCTGTGCGGATGGATCGTCAATGTGAAAACGCGCGGGCACTGGTCGGTTATCTGAAGGAGCACAAAAGCATCGCACGCGTTCATTTCCCGGAAATTGGCGCGCTTGTTTCGATTGAGCTTCGCGACGACACGCAGGAAGCCGCATTCCGGTTTATGGATCGGTTGAAGCTGATTCTCCGTTCTACCAGTCTCGGAGATGTTTTTACGAGTGTGCTGCATCCGGCGACTGCTTCGCACCGTGATCTAATACCAGCGAGAAGACGAGAGTTGGGGATTGTTGACGGACTCGTGCGCATCTCTGTTGGGATCGAGAAGATCGACGACATCATTGCCGATATCGAACAGGCGTTATCCACAGATTAATGATCAGCATTTCGGAACAACTGCTGGAAAACGTTCGAGAGCATGGGATACGCGACTATCCGTACGAGTGCTGCGGTTTGTTGTTGGGTCGTTACGAGGCAGACGCGAAGGTTGTTAGAGAGACCTATCCGATCTCGAATGCGCGCGAGGAAAGCGCGAAACGGAACCGGTTTTTGATCCAGCCGGAGGAGTTGATGCGCGGTGAACGATACGCGCGTTCAAACGAGCTCGAAGTAGTTGGTTTTTATCATTCACATCCGGATTCACCGGCCCGGCCGTCACAGTACGACCTGGAACACGCATGGCCCACTTACTCCTACATCATCGTTGCGACGAGCGAGGGCCACAGCGGCGATCTTTATTCATGGGAACAGGAACCGGATCGATCAAAATTCAATCCGGAAGAAATCCGCATAATCCGCGGCTAACAAAGTCTGAGGTTTAATCATGCCAGTCACAATCACAATACCGGCGCCGTTGCGACAGTTCGCCGGCGGCCAGTCGCAGATCGTCGTCGAAGCAAAAACTGCAGGTGAGGCTCTCGATCTGCTCACGTCAACGCACGCCGCATTGCGCCGGCATCTGTTCAACGATCAGAACGTCCTGCGCAACTTCGTTAACGTCTATCTCAACGACGAAGACATTCGCCACGCCTCGGGTCCCGCGACACCCGTCAAAGACGGCGACACGATCATGATCGTTCCTTCGATCGCGGGTGGAGCAGTGATCGAGTCGGAAGTCGGGCAGACTCTTCCGGAACTTTCAAATGAGGAGATCCTGCGTTACAGCCGTCACTTGATCATGCCTGAGGTCGGCATGCAAGGGCAGCGGCGACTGAAAGCAGCCAGTGTTCTGATGATCGGAACCGGCGGGCTCGGCGCGCCGGTGGGCATGTATCTCGCGGCGGCTGGTGTGGGACGGATTGGCATCGTCGATTTTGACGTCGTCGAAGAATCGAACCTACAGCGCCAGATTATTCACGGCACCAAAGATCTAGGCCGGCGAAAGATCGAATCTGCGCGCGATCGACTGCGCGACATCAATCCGCACATCGAGATCGAAACGCACGAAACGCGGCTGACCAGTCATAATGCAATGCGGCTCTTCCGCAACTACGACATCATTGTCGACGGCACTGACAATTTCCCCACGCGTTATCTCGTTAACGATGCGTGTGTACTGAGCGGCAAACCAAACGTCTACGGTTCGATATTCAGATTTGAAGGACAGGCGAGTGTCTTCTGGGCCGAGAAAGGCGCGTGTTACCGGTGTCTCTATCCCGAGCCGCCGCCGCCCGGTCTCGTGCCTTCATGCGCCGAGGGCGGTGTGCTTGGTGTTTTGCCCGGTATCGTGGGGGCGATCCAGGCTAACGAAACAATCAAGATCATTCTCGGGGCGGAAGACTTGTTGATTAATCGTCTGTTGCTGTTTGACGCCTGGCCCATGAAGTTCCGCGAGTTCAAATTGCGTAAGGATCCGAAGTGTCCGGTTTGTGGCGAACAGGCGACTATCAAGGAGCTGATCGATTACGAGGAGTTTTGCGGAGTGGCAGCGCACCAGGCGCCGCAGCCGGACGCGAAGCTCGAGGAGATCACGGCCACTGAGCTCAACGCGCGGCGTTTACGTGGCGAGAAGATCCAGATTATCGACGTGCGTGAGCCACACGAGTTTGAGATCGCGCGCATCCCGGGGACGAAGTTGATCCCGCTGGGTCATGTCGTTGGTCGTATGAACGAGATCGATCCTGAGATTGACACGATCGTTCATTGCAAAGGCGGCGTGCGTAGCGCGAAAGCGATTCAGGCACTCAAGCGTGCAGGGTATTCAGGACGCCTGATTAACCTGAAAGGCGGCATCACGGCCTGGTCCGAGGACGTCGATCCGCGAGTTGCTAAGTATTAATTTGGAGTGCGGCGGCCTGGCGCCGCTTTGGCCTCGATCAAGCGCGATCGATAACAAAGCGGCGCCAGGCCGCCGCACTCCAAGGAGCGGTTCATCCCACCTGACGCGCGGTTTGCCGCGACATTTACACAACCCGGAACAAATTAAGACCAACGTGTGTAGGCACGCACTAGACTGTTCAAAAATCGTTCTCGCCTGGAGGTAAAGATGAAGAGAAGAGAATTCATGAGTCATAGTGCGGGTTTAGGATTAGTTATTGCCACCGGATCTGTTCCAAACATACTTGCGATAAGCTCAGAGAAAGCCAGTAAGCTCACCGCTCCTGCGAAAGGAAAAATTCCGGTCGCTTTCGCAATCTCAGACGGCGTCACGGTGATCGACTTCGCCGGTCCGTGGGAAGTCTTTCAGGACGTCATGATCCCACAACGCGGTCAGGACATGGACGAGCAAATGCCCTTTGAGTTGTTCACAGTATCGGAAAAGACCGAGCCAATCGCCGGCTCCGCGGGGCTCAAGCTCGTACCGGACTACACCTTCGATTCGGCGCCGCAGCCTAAAGTCGTCGTGGTACCGGCACAACGAGGATCGCAGGCGCTCCATGCGTGGCTGCGAAAGATGTCGACCTCAACCGACGTGATCATGTCCGTGTGCACCGGCGCTTTTCAACTCGGCAAGGCCGGATTGCTCGCGGGCAAGGATGCCACTACACATCACGAGTTCTTCGATCAATTCGCGAAGGCGTTTCCGGACGTCGGGCTCAAGCGTGGACTGCGCTTCGTGGAGAACGAGCGTGTCTCAACGGCAGGTGGTTTGACTTCCGGAATTGACCTCGCGCTACGCGTCGTAGAAAGGTACTTCGGTCGCGAAGTGGCGCAGACCACGGCTACGTACATGGAATATCAGAGCAAAGGATGGATAGTATAGGTCCTATATGTCCTATAGGACTTATCTGAAGACGTGGCTGATCATCATTGCTGTCTGGGCAAGCCTTGGGTTGATCTGGGCCGGGCCCATCTATTTCGAGATGAAACCGATGGGCCACACCGCGTGGCGCATCTTCACCTGGGGCATCCTCACGTGGCTGGCATGGGCGCCGCTGACTCCAGTGATGAGCTGGGTTGCCGGCAGGTTTTCACTTGTTGGTGAGAATTGGTCGCGCAATCTCGCCGTTCACCTGCCGGCGTTTTTGTTGATAGCTGCCGCGCATAGCGCCGCCGCGACAGCCTTAATCCTAAGTCTCAACCCTTTTGACGAGCCGGGTCTCAGGACTTTCTGGCCCAGCTTCATCTCGCGCACGATTGGTCAGTTAGGTTCCGATCTACTGATCTATGCCGGCGTGGTCGGAATCTGTTATGCGCTCGACTATTACCGCAAGTATCGTGAGCGCGAATACCTGGCGACCCGACTCGAAGCGCAGCTCGCACAAGCACAGCTCGAGTCGTTGCGAATGCAGTTACATCCTCACTTCCTCTTCAACACGCTGAACGGCATCGTGGGTCTTGTGCGTGACAACAAGAATCAGACGGCTGTCAACATGCTTGTCGGTCTGAGCGATCTGCTGCGTCACACGCTCGAGCATTCCTCGAAACAAGAGATTGAATTGAGACACGAGATCAGTTTCATCAAGCTGTATCTCAGCATCCAGCAGATGAGATTTTCCGATCGGCTGCGTATCCAGTACGACATCCATCCCGGCACAACGCGCGCAATGGTTCCGAATCTGATTCTTCAGCCGCTGACGGAAAACGCCCTGCGACACGGCATTGCTCGGAGTGCGGATTCAGGCATGGTCGGGATCAGTTCTGCACTCGAAAACGGCCATGTGCGTTTGACCGTCTACGACGACGGGGCGGGGTTACCTGATGACTGGCAAATGAAAGGCAGCGCCGGAATCGGTTTGGCAAACACTGCCGCGCGTTTACAACAGCTCTACGACGACGACCATCAGTTTGATATTCGGAATCGAGCGGCGGGAGGAGTTGAGGTTGTGATTGTGATTCCCTTAAGAGCGCAAAGCTAACGGGTTATTGGACAGGATTTACAAGATTGAACAGAATTTACATGATAAATCCTGTCAATCCTGAAAAATCCTGTAAATCATGTGAAGCTAACCTCGGAATAAATGCCGGCAAAGATCAAAACGCTGATCGTCGACGACGAGCCACTGGCGCGCCGTAATCTTCGTGTGTTGCTGGAACAGGATTCACAGATCGACATTGATGACGAGTGTCGCAATGGACACGAGGCTGTCAAAGCCATCAACACACACGCACCCGATCTGATCTTTCTCGACATCCAGATGCCCGAGATGGATGGTTTCGATGTGCTTGCGCGTGTCGGACCCGAACAGATTCAAGCCATCATCTTTGTCACCGCATTCGATCAGTATGCGTTGAAAGCCTTCGAGGTTCATGCGCTCGACTATCTCTTGAAGCCTTTTGATGACGAGCGATTCGCGCGGGCACTCGAACGCGCGAAGTCACAGATTGCGGCGAGCGAGATCGACAAGTTGAGCCAGCGCCTGCTTGCCCTGCTCGAGGATCGCAAGAGCGAACGCAAACGTTCGGACGACGAGCCGCAGTTTCTCACGAGGCTGATGATCAAGACTTCAACTCGGATGATGCTGTTGAAAGTCGAGGAAATCGACTTCATCGAAGCAGACGGCAATTATGCGAAGTTGCATACGGGACGCAAAACGCATCTGCTTCGTGAAAAGATGAACGATCTGGAAGGACGGCTCGATCCGGCAAAGTTTGTACGTATCCATCGTTCGATCATCGTGAATCTGGATCGCATCAAGGAGATGCAGCCACACTTCAACGGCGACTACATCGTCGTGCTCGATGACGGCAGACAATTAAGACTTAGTCGCAGTCGTCGGGAGAATCTTGAATCCCGGCTAAAATTTAGCCACGGATAAAACGGATCTGGTTACGGATTGTCTTCCGAGGTTCGATATTTTTCCTTTTCTTTCTCACGCTGCAAGTAGGGAATACCTTTTTCCATCCACTCGGGAGCGGGGGCGCCCTTCAGGAAGTGATCGAAAAATTCCTGGAGGCGACGCGTGTAGTCTTTCTGGTTGATGCGTTTCCGCAGACCGTGTTTCTCACCGTTGTAAGTGAACATGTAAGCTTCCTTGCCTAGCCGTCGCAGTGCGAGGAAGTACTCGATTCCCTGGTACCAGGGCACCGCATCGTCTTCGTCGTTGTGAATCATCAGCAGCGGCGTCTCGACTCGATCCGCACGGAAGATTGGTGAGTTGTCGAGATAGCGCAGCGGATATTCCCAAAGACTGCCTCCGATGCGCGATTGCGAGCGTTCGTACTGAAACTGGCGGGGCAATCCGGTGCCCCACCGAATGCCGCTGTAAGCGCTCGTCATGTTTGCGACGAGTGCGCCGGGCGCCGCCGCTCTGAAACGGTTAGTCTGCGTCACCATGTACGCGATTTGATAACCGCCCCAACTGTGTCCCTGGATGCCGATCGCTTTCTCGTTCACATAACCACGGTCGACCACCGCCTGAACTCCCGGCAACACACATTTCAACGCGCTCGGACCCGGGTAACCGATCGTATAGACGATGTCGGGCATGAAGACGAGATAGCCGTTGCTGACGTAGTAGGTCGGATTGATCGACGTGCCCGGCGCCGGATTGCGGAACGTGTGCAAGCCCTGCGAGAGCTTCTCGTAGATGTAGACGATCATCGGATACTTCTTCTTCGGATCGAAGTTATCCGGTTTGAGAAGCAGCCCTTTCAAAGGCACGCCGTCTGAGTTTTTAAAACTCACCAGCTCGCCGGTGCCCCAGTTGTATGCAGCGCGTTGAGCGTCGCCATTGCTGACGCGCTTCAGCTCTCTGAAGGAACTATTAGTCACCCAAATGTCGGGAAACTGATCGAACCGCGATGCAGTCATGATCATCACGTCAGCATCTTTCGCTTTCGCCGGGTTGTTGAAATCCTTCGCTGCCATGAGGAGTTTCTGAGGCGGCGCAGTGCTGTTGACCTTGTCGCGGTAGAAACCGGAATCATGCGTCTCCTGGTTTTCAGCCGAGAGCAGCATTGGTTTGTCCGGATCGATCCAACGCTCGCGCGGGTCGAGCCGGACGTAGCGCAGGGCGGTTGATTCCTTGCGACCGACACCGTCAGTCAGATTTTTTGCCCCACTGCCGTCTGGAGAAACCTGCCAGATGTCGTAACGGTCGTAGAGCAGGAGGTCTGCGTCGTCCTTGGTCCAACCGGCGACTCCGTAAGAGCCAGGCGTTGATGGCGTGTCGTTCTCTTCGTTGTAAAAGTTGACCGCGATGTTCCTGGTCAGGTTCGCAGTGGAGCCGTCGGCGACGGAGTAGGAGTACCAGTCTTTGCCGTCGAAATAGACTGCATACTTCGCGTTGGGTGAAAGAGCGACGAAGCTACGTTGTTTGGTCAATAGTGGTTTGCGCGAACCGTCTGCGGTGTTGATGAGGTAGTAATCGGTGAAACCCGGATCGTAGTCGGAGATGGTTCTGTATTTACGATTGTCGGCGCCGATGGCATAACTACCGTCGTTCGAAGGCGAGATGTTTTCCATCGTCTCGTCGGCGAGCTGGACGAATTTCTTCGCCTGCAAATCGTAAACTGCGCGATACGATCGATTGCGATCCTGCTCGGCGCGGATCCTCTGAATCGGTTGCACGTAATCGTCTTTCCAGTGCCAGAGATCGACGAGCACTTTTTCATCGGCCGGAATTTCTTCGTCCGGATTCTTTTCGGGCTCAGGCGGCGGCGCCGTGCCGAGGAACAGGTGACTACCGTCAAGCGAGAAACTGAGATTGGCGCGCTCGCTGACGACGAATTCCTTGCGGAAGCCCGGTGAGCTTACAGAAACGACCTCAGTCGCCTGGGGATCTTTGCGGTTCCACTGGTAAACGCGAAACTTCGGTTGTTTCGCTTCTGCGTCTTCCTTGTCGCTGATGAAGGCGAGCTCCGTGTTGTCTTCATCCCACGTCAGACGCTGATACTTTCCCTTGCCACTGAGAAGTGCGATCGGTTCGCTTTCGCTGTCGGTTGTTACAGCATAGACGCCGTTGCTGTCTTCTTTTCGCGCTGAGGTTGTGAAAACGAGTGTCTTTGCGTCTCTGCTGATGGTGTAATCGAGGACGTCGCTGAACTTTCGCTCGTTTGCCGTGGACGTGTTACGGAGCACGAGTTCCGTTCCGTATTCCTTTTTCTTTCCACGAGCGGAAGAGCGGGGTGGTGTTGGAGCAGCAGGCGCAGCGGCAGGAGCAGTGGCTTCGCCTGATGGACTCGATTCGGGCTTTGGTGGCGCAGCAGGTTTCTCTTCGGGCTTGGCCTCCATCAAGTAAGCAAAGTAGCCTGTGCCGTCTTCCGGAACGCGGAAGGATTTCACTCTTTCGACTCGCGTCACCGTGCCGTTTGAGAGATCCATAATGCCGAGACCGGTCTTCGGCATCTCTTCCGGTTTCTTCTTTTCTTTTTTGGCTTTGGTCACCTCGGCTTTCGTCGGCTCAGTGCCGAAGATCACGAAGCGACTGTCGGCCGTGAAAACCGGTCGCAGCAAACGCGCCTGCTCGGCCTGAAACTCAGCGATGTTTGTGCCCGGATCGTCGGGCGGCGGCACGGGTGGACGATATCCGCGTGGCGCGCGCCAGTCGACGCCGGTAGCGATATTGCGCACGATTATCTCGCCGTCGCCATCCTGCGGCACGTAAGCGTAAGCTACAAACTTGCCGTCGCGGGAAATCTGTTGCGCCGAGATAGAGCGCCACGAATCATAGTCCTGATGCGTGATTGGACGTTTCGCTGTGGCCGGGGCGGTTTGCTGCGCAAAAGCCTGAGTTGCTAGCAAGGCCACAGTGCAAACCAAGGCGACAGTTCGCTGGAGCTTCATGGGTTACCTCACAAATTGTAGGGATACAAATAAAACGCGGATGACGCAGATCAGAACAGATCTGCGTTATCCGCGTCAATCAGCGACGGCTGGTTTCAGAAGAACAGCGAGTACAACAAGCGGTTTGGTGAACCCGTGCCGGCGTTCGTCACATGGTTCGTGGTCGAGCCGTTGACGATCGCGTTGCGAGTGGTTGTTGCTGATGCACCCGGACTGAATTGTTTGTAAAGCGCTGCCACGCCGGCGACGTGCGGTGAAGCCATCGAGGTTCCGCTCAACGTTGCCGTTGCCGTGTCAGAGCTAAACCATGAAGATAGAATTCCCGAACCTGGTGCGAAGATATCCAAACACGTGCCGAAGTTCGAGAAGGATGAGCGTGCATCGGTTGTTGTCGTCGATCCGACGGTGATTGCGTTGGCTGCACGAGCTGGTGACGTGTTGCAGGCGTTGGCGTTGCTGTTACCGGCAGCTACTGCGATCGGCACGCCCGAGTTGGCGAGGTTATTGACTGCCGTATCGAGTGCGCTTGAAGCGCCGCCACCAAGACTCATGTTCGCAACCGCTGGATTGATGTGATTGTTGGTGACCCAATCGACACCCGCAATCACACCTGAATTACTTCCGGATCCATTGCAGTCCAGCACACGCACACCGCGTAGTAGCGCACTCTTCGCCACACCATAGGTTGAACCACCGATGGTTCCGGCGACGTGAGTGCCGTGTCCGTTGCAGTCTGCACCGCTGCCGCCGAAGGCGTCGAAGACGTTTGAAGCGCGCCCGCCAAACTGAGTGTGGGTCGTGCGAATACCGGTGTCGATCACGTACGCGCGAACGCCGGAACCGGTCCAGTTATAGGTGTAAGTACCACTCAGCGGCAGGTTCCGCTGATCGATGCGATCGAGACCCCACGGGGGATTGTTTTGAGTCACGTCGGCAGTGACTATACCGTCTTCCTCAACAAAGGCAACGCGGTAATCCTGGCTGAGTGCTTCCGCTTCTTCGGGCGTCATTTCCACGGAGAAGCCATTGATCGCGTGCTGGTAGACCTGCTTAAGCTGGCCTTTGTGCATGGCCGACATCTCTGCCGCGATATACGGGGCAATTGAGAATTTTCCTCTTTGGCCGACCCAGTCTTCATCGAGCACTACGATGTAATTGTTTTCGATCTTATTTGCGTTTTTGCGAAGCTTGTCTTTTCGGCCCTGGCTGCTCGCCGTTGGTGACGAAAGGAACACAGCGGCGCAAAGGCCGGCAAAAATAAGTAACGCGCAAACTTTCTTCATACTCTTTTCCTCCAGTAAGTAAGGTTGGGGGTGTGGGCGCCGCCCGCAACGGCCGCGAGAACGAGCGGGAAAGACAACATCGCGGATTTCATAAAAGCGAAGCGCATATGTACTTGTGCTTACCTGGGAGGAAAACGTATGAACCTGAAGATAAAACTTCTCTTAAGGAGTAGCTGTCTGGGACGGAGGGGACGCAGTATGGCATTAAATTTTTTAATGCGCAAGAGACTATTTGCTTCACCGGATTGGCAAGATTTTCAGGATTTACAAGATAGCAGTGAATCCTGTAAATGTTGTCAATCCTGAAATTCTGTCTAAAGTGAATGAGCAAAAATCTTCGTCTCCCCAGGACTATGCTGCTAATTCTTGTGCTTGCCATCAACGTATGTGCACAAGACGGACTCAATGAGTTTTCCTTCGTGAGTTGGATCAATCTCGACGCTCCACCGGGTCGGGAGTATCTCGCGACTGACGACATCATGCGATCGTTGCCGGGTTGGAAGCGTGACAACTTAGGCAATCTCATCCTGCGCAAAGGCAGTGGAAGCCCGCGGCGCGTGGTTGCTTGCGCGCTCGATCGTCCAGGCTTCGCCGTGACCGAAATCACCGGCGACGGATACCTGCGTCTACGCGAAGCAGGCGCGGGTCGTCAGCATCCGCTCTGGATTCAGTTTCACGAAGGACAACGAATCAAGGTTATTACGCGAACGGGCACTGTTCCCGGAGTTGTCATCGTAAAGAGCACTCACTTGCAACGCGGCAGGGTGACTAATGCGCCCGTTACGACACTCGACGATCTATGGGTTGATGTTGGAGCTTCATCCAGGGCTGAGGTGCAACGTCTCGGGATCGAAATGCTGGATCCCGTGGTGCGTGACTCTGAGGGGTGGCCGTACGCAGGTTTCGTCGCGGGTCCAATGGCCGGGATGCGAGTTGGTTGTGCGGCAGTAGCGCACGCAGCGCAGGGAAAAGTTGATACCGGCGAAACGATCTTTCTACTCACTACGTTGCGCAGCTTCGGTCATGATGGATTGGAAGCAGCGTTGCGAGCAATCGGGCGTGTTGATGGGGTGACGCTACTGGAGCAGGCTACGGAAGGTCCTAATAGTTCTGAAGGCTTCAGTCAAAGACTGGTTGAGAAGCCGCTGTACCTTCCGGAATCTACCGGACTCACTTCAGTCACAATACTCGCGCCCCGTGTTCGTTTTCCGGGAACGCTTGTCGAAACTGTGCAAGTTGCCGATGCTGAGAAGCTATTTACTGTGGTTGAAAAGGTCGCAGGCGTCAGCTTTGAACCAACACGTCGATTTGTGTCGTTTTCGCTTCACCCCTCGCCGGCATCACGCCGGGATGCGTTTTCAGTAACTGCAAACCTGCTGAAGTCGTTGGCGGACGTCCCGGCAGTGTCGGGCCACGAACGACCAGTTCGTGAAGCC
>Ga0111539_10009508_pt1 | contig 12270 bp, 8 predicted proteins | sample RhiMethybrSRZTD1_FD_79667 | JGI IMG/M metagenome (GOLD analysis project Ga0111539, IMG submission 79667) | Populus rhizosphere microbial communities from Tennessee, USA - Rhizosphere MetaG P. TD hybrid SRZTD1 (version 2) (version 2) | ecosystem: Host-associated > Plants > Roots > Rhizosphere >...
CGATGCCGGACCAGGCGACCAAGCTGGCCAACGTGCGGAAAAGCGTGCTGGACGCCGTGCTCGCGGACGGCGCGAGCCTGCAGAAGAAGCTCGGCGCGGCGGACAAACAGCGCGTCGAGCAGCATCTCCAATCCGTCCGTGACATCGAAGCGCGGCTGGTGACGACGCCGCCCACGATGCCGCCGACGATGTGTACCGGCCCGACCGCGCCGACCACCCCCAAGGACACCAAGAGCGAGGCCCCACCCGCGGTGAACACCGCGATGGCCGATCTGTCGATCCTCGCTCTGGCCTGCGACAGGACGCGTGTGTTGACGTTCATGTTCTCGCTGCCTGCCGCGCACGTCTACTACCGGCACCTGACGGACACGAGCTCGGACATGAACGCGGACTTTCACGACACCATCTGCCACGGCGACGCCGGCGACATGTCGAGTCAGCCGCGGGTCGACAAGGGCGTCATGTACGCGATGAACTGCCTGAAGGAGTTCCTGACGAAGATGCAGGCCACGCCCCACGGCGCGACGAACCTGCTCGACCAGGCGCTGGTCTACGTGACGTCCGATAGCGCCTGGGGGAAGACGCACACGAAGACCGAGTGGCCGGTGCTGCTGGCGGGGAAGGCGGGCGGTAAGTTGAAGGGCGACGGACATTTCAACTTCCCGAACGACAACCTCAGCAAGGCGCTGTTCACGGCGGCTCGGCTGATGGGCTCGACCGCGGCCGACTACGGGCTGGACGCCGGCAAGGTGACCGCCCCGCTCACCATCACCTGAACGCGCGTCACGCGCGCGAGGCCTCGAACGTCAAGACGTTCTCGATGAGGCCGCGCCCGGTCAACGGCGAAACCAGGTGGGGCTGCGGCGCGCTCTCCCAGGCGCCCATTCGAAACCCGACGGCGCCAGCCAGCTCGAAGATCTCCTGACGGGCGTACCAGCGCGCGATGCCGAGGGCGTCGGGTCGGTAGATGAGCGGGCCGTGGTTGATCCACCGACCGCCTGGCACGAGCAGGCCGTGCACGCGACGCAACACGGCGTCGAGATCGGTCGGGACCTGATCGATGAACCAGGGGGTGACGACGGTGTCGAAGGTCTGATCCGCGAACGGCGGCTCGGTCCCGTCGGCCAGGAAGAAGTGGAACGCCGCCGGGTCGAGCGGGCCGGAGGGTGCCGAGAGTGCCCAGGCGCGGCTCACGGGGTCCACCTCCGGCGCGTTCACGCTGGTCTCGGTGAGGCTCACGGCGGCGCCGCGGATTACCGGCTCGGCGACGGCGAGCAGGAAGGGGTCGATGTCGACCACGGCGGTCGCGGTGGCGCCGCACTGAACGTGAAGGTCGTAGGCCAGCCGGCAGCCCCCCGCGCCGAGGACGAGCATCCGGCCGAGATCCTGCCCCCGGGTGATCCGCCGTATCGCCGCGAGCGATCGGTCGTTCTCTTCGTCGTGTCCGTCCGACCAACCCCAATCCCGGAAGAGGCAGCTGATGTAGTCGCCCGCCCCGCGCGGCAGCCCGACGCCTTTGCGCGGCGGCAGCGGATCGCCGATGGCCGGCACGAGAACCGCCGCGACATCCGCGACCTGCTCCGCGATCGCGCGGGCGAGCGCCTGGAACCGCGTCCGCGTCGCGCCGCCGATGCCTGGTTCGGCCGCCTGGAGCTGGAGGTGATGGTTCGTCTCGCTCGCTTGCTGGATGATGAGCCCGAGCTGCATGCGCCAGTGCTCGACGTGCGCGGAGGGGTCCGGCAGCAAGACCCGGATGCTGTTCAGGCGCGGATAGGACTGTCCGCAAGACACGCAGCCTGTGGCGCCGTCGAGCCGGGTCCGACAACGGGGGCAGACCGCGCAGTCGGCAATTGCCTGCGTCACACGTCGGTTGGTCTGCGTCAGGTCAGGTCAGGCCGGTCGGCGCCTTGAGGGCCGCGGAGTCAATGCCCGCGGCGCCGAACGTGGTCCGCGTGTCGCCGTACACGTTCAGGATCGCGGTCAGGAGCTTGTTGTGCGGCACCCCGCCGCACTTGATCCAGCGCCCCGTCTTCACGGTCTTGCCGTCACCGCCCGCGAGCAAGAACGGCATGTTGTTCTTGCCGTGCGAATCCGGGACCGACAGCTCGCTTCCGAAGAAGATCAGGCTCTCGTCGAGCAGCGTGTGCCCGCCCATGTCCACCTGCTGCATCTTCTGAATCAGCGAGAGGTGCATCTGCGAGTACCAGGTCGCGATCTGCGCGCATTCGGTGGGTCTGAAGCCGCCGTCGTGCTGATAGAAGTGGTGGTGCTCGCTGAGGTTCAGCCAGGGGAACGTGTGCTTGGCCTCGGTGTCGGTCCACTGCAGGGAGATGACGCCGGTTTTGTCGCAGGCCAGCGCCATCACCATCATGTCCATCATGAATTGACCGACGATCGGAATCTTCGTGTCGGTCGTGGTGTCCTTGATGCTGCCGTCGTCGGCGGAGTTGAGGCTGCTGGTGGGGTTGTAACCCGCGGTGTCCACCTTGGTCGGCTGCTTGCAAGCCGACATCGGCGGAGGCGGCGTCGTGGTGATCACGATCCGCTGCTCGAGGCTGCGGACCTGGGTCAGATGCTGATCGAGCCGGGTGCGGTCGGCGGTCCCGAGCTTCGTCTTCAGCCCGTCGTACCTCTTGTCGACGTAGTCGAGGATCGACTTCTTGCGCATGGCCGCGATCGCGTTCGGGTCCGTGCCGCCGGTCCCGCCGCCGCCCGTGATGCTGCCGAACAGGGTGTTGAAGATGTCCTGCGGATCGAGCCGCGGCGGACGGGGCCCGTTCGGCGCGGCCGCGTCGAAGTACAGCGCGTTCATCGGCGAAAGCTTGCCGTGCGACTTTCCCGTCGCCCAGCGCACGGCGAACTCGAGGCTGGAGTACGGCTTGCCGGTCGACAGCCGGGACGCGAGGATCTGGTCGATGGAGGGCGACTTCGGGTAGTTGAGGGCCCCGGGCTGAATCGCCCCGGTCAGCCAGCCGACGGCGCCCCCCTGGTGCACTTCGACGTTGTACTTCGACTGGTCGCCGCTGGTGAGGTTGAGGCCGTCGACGATGAGGAGCCTGCTCTTCACCGGGTCGAGCGGCATCAGGATCGGCGACATCGTGAAGGCCGTCTCGCTGCCGGTGGGCGTGTACTTGTCGCCGTTCGCACCAGCGCGAACGGTTCCGCCCGGCTGATACACGGTCACGAACCGCTTCAGGGGCACGGACGTCGTCTGCGCGCTGGCGCGGCGCCCGTGGCCCATCACCTCCAGCCACGGCAACGCGATGGCGATGGTACCGGCGCCCTTGATGACCGTTCGACGATCGAGCTTGAACGACATGGTCGATTGTCTCCTTATTCCGCCGCGCGATAGAGGAAGCCGTCGCTCTGGGTCAGAGCGAGCAGGAGCTGCTTCACGTTGTAGTTGGCGCCCGTGAACGCGGTCTGCACCGCCTGTTGGTTGCAGCTGTCGCCGCTCTCCAGCGATCGGCCGTAGGCGAAGCGCATCCAGTGAGAGGCGAAGCAGGTCTCGATGTCCGGTGACGTGGCGAGCAGCTTCACCAGCTCGACCCCGTTCTGCGCCGTCCCGCTGACGCCTGTCACCGCGCCACTGGCGTCGATCGGCGTGTCGTAGGTGATGTTGGTCATCCGGTCCGTCCACCGCTCGCTGGCGCGGTAGAGCCCCACCGGGTCGTAGTTTTCGAACGGGAGCCCCATCGGATCGATGTACTGGTGGCAACTGGCGCAGAGGGCGGAGGCGGAGTGTTTGGAAAATCGCTCGCGCGCGGTCTTGCCGCTGTAGGGATCGACCGGCATCGGCGTGAACCCGGTCGGCAGCTCGATGTTCTTGCACATCAGCTTGTTGAGAATGAAAACGCCGCGCAGCACCGGGTTCGTCAGGTTGCTGGTCGTCGAGCCCGCGGCCATTCCTCCCAACGTGAGCAGCCCCAGCCGCTGGCTGGTGTTGAGGTTGACCTTCGTGAGCGCCGTGCCGGTCACGGCGGTCGTGCCGGACGCAAAAGTGGAGGCGCCGTAATAATTGAACAACGCCTGGTTCACGAAGGTGTAGGGCGCGGTCAAGATGGCCGGCCAGCTGCCCGGCGCGTGCGGCGGCGCGGTCTGCGCCGTGTTCTCGTAGATCTCGTGCTCGAGAAAGCGTTGCACCTCGGTCCGCATCGCGGCGCCGATGCTGCCCGACCAGGTCGGAAACAGCGCGGGGTCACGGGTGAGACCGGACAAGTCCGGAATGGGCAGCAGGTTGTCGAAGAAGAACGCCACCGTCGGATGCGACTTCTGATCGTTCAGCAGCTTCTGGGCCTGCTGCAGCACGCCCTCCTTGGTGTCGAGCATGCCGGCATCGGCGGCCTGGAACAGCGTCGGGTCCGGCATGGTCTGCCAGAACATGTACGAGAGGCGCGTCGCCATCTCGCGGCCCGCGACGCGCTTCACCGCCGTGTTGCCGGCGACGGCCGCGCCAAGCTCCACGCGATAGAGGAACTCCGGGGCCTGCAGCAGCGCTTCGATCGTCGCCGCCACGCCCGACGCGAACGTGATCGTCGTCGAGAGGGCGCGGACGTTTTTATAGAGCGTGACCAGCTCGTCGATCTCGGTCGTCGCGACCGTGCGCCGCAGGGCCCGCGGCGCCAGCGAGGTCGCGATCATGCGGGCGCACGCCTCTTCGTTGGCCGCCGTCACGTTGGTCGCGCAGCTGTGCAGCTTCCCGAGCGCGGTCGCGTTCGCGGTCGCGCGCGCCGCGATCGCCTCCGCCACGGTCTGGTACTTCTCGACCAGGACATCGTTGGGTGTCTGCTCGTCGGCGTCGTTGCCGAAGGGGTTCTGCTTGCTGTCGACCTGCGCGGGCAGGGCGCTCCCCGGGTTGGTCGTGTCGCCCAGCAGATCGCGGACGGTGTTGTTGTATTCGTAAGTCGTCAGGCGGCGCAGCGGCGATCGGCCGGGCGCGATTCCATTGCACTGGACCACGACCGTCGAGCCGCCCGTGCCGGTCACGCTGTCGCCGCCCGTGCCGGTCGCGGTCGTTGCGCCGGTGCCGCCGGTCGAGCCGCCGGCGGAGCCGCCGGTCGGGCTGCCGGTACCGGCGCTCCCGGTCACGGACGCCCCCGCTGTTCCGGCGGCGTTCTCGTGGGGCGGACCGATGTTTCCGACGCAGCCGGCGACGGCGACCATGCCGGTGAACGCCAGCAGGGCCCCGGCCGACGTTCCGCGCCACGATGCACGTTTAGCCATGCGACACCTCGACATAGACTGCTCGCTCTATGCCTTGTTTGTTAAACAAACTTTACTTAGCCGCGCGTGCCGGCTTTCCTCAGGCAGGACGCGGGTTTCCTGGAGAGGCGCAACGGCCACCTTTCATGACAAGAGAGGTCCGTGTAAGCGTAGGAACCTGGATCAGGGGCCGAGCGTGGTCGGACCGAGCATCGCTTTCCAGAAGCGCCCGGTTGCCTCGGCGCTTGCGTTCTGCGTGACCAGCCAGGCGGCGCCGTTCGGATTGGCCACGAGATCGGGCCCCGCCGTCGCGCCCGCACCGACGAGCGCGGTGGCGGAGACGCGTACCACCTCGGTCGCAAAGCTCGGCACGCCGACCGCGGCAACGGCGACCTGATCGGCCGCCTGGGCCAGGCCCCAGATCTTCGGTTGCTTCGCGGCGATCCAGGCGCCGAAGGGGTTCGCGGGCAGCTCCGACAGACGCGAGGCGGGGACGTCCGTGAGCTGGTCGTAAAAGGCGCTCACCTGCACGAAGCGAAGGCGCGCGGTGACGATGGCGTCCGCCCAGGGATCCATCTCTCCGTTGGGCGCGGCCATCGCCCCGCCGGAAGCGGTCGTCGTACCCAGCGAGGAGACCACCACGACCCGCTCGGCGACGGTCCGATCGATCAGATACGCGTCGGCGACGTCGGTCAGGCGCCCGCCGGTGACGACGACCAGAGGCCGATACGGAAGGCTGAGGCGCGCGGAGGTGTCGACGATCAGGCGCGCGCCTTCCGAACGGTTCGGGGCGGTGTCATCGATGTTGCCGCTCGCGGGTCGGACCAGCGCGGGCCCGATGCTGGCGGTCGGATCGGGGATGCCGCCGAAGCCGCTCGCGCTCGCCGCGGCGACGAGCCCGCGCCAGCCCGCGATGTTCGCGTCGAGGTCGGGCCAGGGCGCGCTGGTGTTGACGACGATCCCGGCGAGCTTCGGGCCACCGCTGTTCGCCAGCACGATCGCGTACTCGCCCTGCCAGTTGTCGTCGGCGCCGTCGTTTGCGAGCACGATCGGATTGCGCTCGTCGACCGGGAGCAGCCCGTGTGGCGCGCTCGAGCCCAGGTTGCGGGTCTCCGCGCAGCTCATCGCCGCGAGGGCGAGAGCCGAAACCAGGGCGTTCTTTTCACTACAAAAGCGGGTCACGTGTGCAGTAGGGGGCATGATAGCAAGGGTCTCGACTGCGCTTTCCGCGTTTGTGACGGCGGCCGTACTTGCCGCAGCTTGCCAACCCGGCGGGGGCGACGGCGGAACGGCGGGCAGCAGCGGCACGAGCGGCCGCGCGGGAACCAGCGGCGCCGCGGGTGCCAGTGGCGCCGCGGGTACTGGGGGCGGCGCCGCCGGCTCGACCGGCGGTTCCGGCACCGGCGGTGGCGCCGCGGGTGCCAGCGGAGGCGGCGGCGCGGCGGCGGGTACGAGCGGCGCGGCGGGTACGAGCGGCGCGGCGGGAACAACGGGCGCCGGCGGCAGCGCTGGAAGCGGGGGCAGGGGAGGGGGCGCGGCGGGAACGACCGGCGCCGCTGGAACCGGAGGACGCGGCGGGAGCAGCGCCGGCACCGGTGGGACCGGCGGGACCGGCGGGACCGGCGGCGTCGTCTGCACGACGCCGCCCCCGACCGGGACGAGCTATTCCGTCGACGCGACCGGTGTGACCTTCACGCTGAACCCGGGTCGGATGCGGCTCCAGGTCTGTCAGGCCGACATCATCCGGATCACGTACACGAACGCGTCGTCGCTTCCCAGCAAGACGTCGCTGTCCGTCAACGCCAGCTGGGGCACGCCCAGCTTCTGCGTGACCGAGGCGGCGGGCGTCCTGACCATCACCACCTCTCGCATGAAAGCGAAGATCACCGAGAGCACGGGCCTCGTCAGCTACACGGATCTGAACGACAACGCGCTCGTCTCGGAATACAGCAAGAGCCTCACCGCGGCGACCGTCGAGGGCGTCGCCACCAACACGGTCGCCGCCGCGTTCAACTCCCCGACGAACGAAGCGCTGTTCGGTCTCGGCCAGCACCAGGACGGCGTGATCAACCGCAAGGGATCGACGCTGCGCATGCTCAACGCCAACACCGAGATTCAGATTCCGGTCCTGGTCTCGAACAAAGGTTACGGGCTGCTCTGGGACAACTATTCGATCACGAACTTCGCCGGCAACGTCAGCGGCAACACCCGCTACAGCTTCAGCGCCGAGGCGGGCGACCTCGTCGACTACTACTTCTTCTACGGCCCCACCATCGATCAGGTGATCGCGAACTACCGGACCGCCACCGGCCCGGCGCCGATGTTTCCCAAATGGGCCTACGGTCTGTTCCAGTCGAAGGACCACTACCAGAGCTCGGCCGAGCTGACCGCCGTTCAGAACGGTTATCGCAACAACAACATCCCGGTCGACGTCATCGTCCAGGACTGGCAGTACTGGAGTCCCGCCGTGTGGGGCTCGCACCTCATGGACGCGGGCCGGTTTCCGGATCCGGCCGCGATCGTGCGGCAGCTCCACACAGCGAACATCCACACGATGATCTCGATCTGGCCGCTGTACCAGACCCGATCCAACGGTGTGGCGACGGTCGCGGGCGAGCTCGACAACTACAACGCCCTGAGCGCGATCAACGCGCTCTATCCGACGACGACGGCGAACGGCACGTACCACTTTTACGACACGTTCAACGCGGCGGCCCGGACGCTCGTCTACCAGCAGTCGTACGATCGCCTGATCGGCAAATATGGCTGGGACGCGATCTGGGCCGACAACACCGAGCCCCAGAGCTATCCCGAGGGCGTGAATGTGCACGCGGCCAACACCGCGCTCGGGAAGGGCGCGCTCTACATCAATGCTTACCCGCTTCAACACAACAAGGCGGTCTACGAGGGCTGGCGCAAGGTGGGGCCGAACAACAAGCGCGTCTACATCCTGACCCGCAGCGCGTTCGCGGGCCTGCAGCGCTACGCGGCGGCGTGCTGGTCGGGCGACATCAACGCCAACCAGAGCGTCTACACCGCGCAGATCCCGGCGGGCTTGAGCTTCGCCATCTCCGGGATGCCGTACTGGACCACCGACATCGGCGGCTACTTCGGAACCCCGAGCGAGGAGCTCTTCACCCGCTGGTTCCAGTTCGGGGCCTTCAACCCGCAGTTCCGCATTCACGGACAGGCGCCCAAGGAGCTGTACGGTTCGCAGTGGAGCGCGACGGGGAAGGCCAACATGCTCGCCGTCGACAACCTGCGCTATCGCTTGATGCCGTACATCTATTCGCTGGCCTGGAAGATCACCAGCGCCGGCTACACGATGATGCGCCCGCTGGTCTTCGACTTTCAGAACGACACGATGGTCTACGGCATCAAGGATCAGTTCATGTTCGGGCCCGCCCTGCTGGTCAGTCCGGTCACCGCGATGGGCGCGACCAGCCGCTCGGTCTATCTGCCGGCGGGGACCTGGTACGACTTCTGGACGGGATCGACGACGGCGGGCGGAACCACGGCGACGGCGAGCGCGCCGTTGAGCCAGATCCCGATCCACGTGCGGGGCGGTTCGATCCTTCCGATGGGCCCGATGATCCAGTACGCGACTCAGAGCATCGACCCGCTGGAGATCCGCGTCTACGCCGGAGCAGACGCGTCGTTCACGATCTACGAGGACGAGGGCGACACGTACAACTACGAGATGGGCCAGCACGCGCAGATCCCCCTCACCTGGAACAACGCCGCCAAAACGCTGACCATCGGCGCGCGCACCGGCAGCTACACCGGAATGCCGACGACGCGGACGTTCAACGTCGTGTTCGTCGGCATGAACCACGGTAGCGGCCTCGCTGTCACGGGGACGCCCGACCAGGTGGTCCGGTATGACGGCACGCAAGCGGTGGCGACCGCGCCGTAGCGGCGTGGCGGCGTGGCGGCGTGGATTGACGAGCAGGACTATGGAAACTGCACGCCGGCGTCGACGCCGAGCGCGGCCGCGAATCGCGGCGCGGTCCAGACCGGCACCTGGTCGAGGCTGCCCGTCCAGCGCGTCAGGTTCACCAGGCCGTCCGCGTGGGCGCCGAGGAAGGTGCGGCGGCCGAGAGGCTGGGTGATTCCGACGCGCGCGCCGACCTGGACGATGAGTACGGTGGCCGAGGTGGGTCGGTCGATCTCCCCGGCCATCCGGACCGCCCCCGCGTTCGCCACCAGACATCCGTTCCATCGCGTGACAGTCGCGCACGCGGCAGTGCTGGCGAGCAGGTGCTGCTGCGTGAAGCCGTTGCCGTCGGCACGGCGGGTCGTCGCGGGCAGGCTCACGACGGCGGCGAGCTCGACCGAGACGTGCTGCCAGGCGAGCGCGCCGACCAGACGCGCGAGCATGACCGGCGCCGACGACATCCCGAGTCCGACGGACGGTCCGGCACCGAGCGCAAACACCGGCCGCGGACGGCCGGCTGTCGGGGGCGCGGCATCCGCGGTGCCGCGGGGGATGGTCGGCGCCTCCGGCGACGGCGTCGTTGCGCTGGGCGGCTCTGCGATGGGCCCGACAGGGGCAGCTCCGGGCGGGGATCCCGTCCCGGCCGGCGGCACGACGTTCGCGTCGGGAGCTGCGGTCGCCCTTGCCAGGAGCTGAATCTGCACCGCGAGCGCAAAGCCCATCGCGCGCACCAGACGCGGACAGTCGGTGCTCACCGACGGGAATGTCTGCTCGCCGGCCCAATTGCCGCTCGAATCGCGCCATTCGAGGCGCCCGTCGATGGCCTCCGTGCGCGGCTCGATGCGGACCAGCACGCGCTCGGGCGCGCTTTCGCTGAAGGGGTCGTAACCCAGCCGGGCGATGACGATGGCCTTGAAGTCCGCGGCGTCGGGACAACCGGGCCCGGCCGCGTATTCGAGCCGGACGGTCAATGGCGCTGCGCGGGCTTCGCGTCCAGACAGCGCCAGCAACGATAGAAGGACTGCGCCGGCCCAGACCAGCCGGCCCTGGCGTCTGATGATCACGGCTTCGCGGCTTCCGAGCCTCCGGCAACCCGCGGCAGCAGAACACTGCGGGGAAATTGGATCGCGAACGCAGCCGCTGCGCGATGCGCTTCGTCCGCACGGCCGGAACCCGCCAGCGATCGCACGCGCAATGCCTCCCGCTGCTCGGCGAGATGCCCGTACGGGAATCGGCGCGCGTGCTCCGCGATCAGCGTCAGCGCGGCCGAGAAGTCGCGGCGCGTGTACGCACCATGAGCGCGCTGAAGCAGATCCAGCTCGGCGGCGAACGGGTCCGCTTTCGCGCCGGGACGCGACGGGCGGGGCGGCTTGGGCGCCGCGATCTGGGCGTCGGGCGCGAGTGGTTGGCTCGCCGGGGTGCGGACGCTCGTCAGCGGCGCGTTCGGCCCCGGGACCGCACGCTCCGGCCCGGCGATTTGCGGCGCGCGCGCGCGCTGGCTGTAGAGCGCCGCCACCGCGCCGACCGCGCCGGCGGCCATCGCGACCGACGCCGCGACCGCGATCCAGACCAGGCGGCGACCTCGCGGTGCCCGCGCCCTGGGTGCCGGCGGGAGATCGCGCGCGGGAAAACGCGGGGTCGCCCCTCCCGCGGCGAGGGTCGCGCGCGCGCGCGCAAGCACCCGCGCACGCACCTCCGGAGGCGGCTCCCGCTGGATCTTGCACGGCGTGAGGAACGCCTCCAGCTCCGGATCGAGGTCGGAACCGTGGCGCTTCATCTCCACGACCCCTCCTTCAGCAACCGTCGAACGGCGGCGGCCAGCTCTTTGCGTCCCTTGTAGAGCCTCGCATACACCCCGAACTTCGTCATCGAGAGCTCGCGGGCGATCTCGATGACGTCGAGACCTTCCAGGTCGTGCTTGATCAGGACGGACCGGCGCGACACGGGAACATGGTCGAACGCCGCCCACAGCAAGGCCAGCGATTCCTGTCCTTGCAGCCACGCCTCCGGGGTGGGAGAGCCGTCTTCCGGGTCCATCTCCGCGTATGGAGCTTCGCGGGCCCGCCGCCGCCGATGCGTGCGGATGACGCGGAACGCCACGCCGAACAGCCAGGGGCGAAGCGAACGGGTCGTGTCCAGCGTCGGCCAGCTGCGGTGGAGCGCCACGAAGATCTCCTGCAGCAGATCCTCGATGTCGCCCGGTCGTGCCCCCAACCGCTGCAGCGTCCCGAACATGTAGTCCAGCTCGCGATCGAACGTCTCGAGGCAGTCGCCCTTTGGCGCCGGCACGGGGGTGGGGGAACGGATCAGGCGGAGCGAGACCATCGAAGGAGTACTGTCCGGACCGCCCGATTTTTGAGGGAAATCGACGCCGGCGCGACGGCCTGACCGGCGCGGCGTGCCGGGATGGAGGCTCAGTTGACCCTCAGCAGCGCGGCGGACTCCCCGATCTTGTTGCCCTGCGCGTCGACGACGTGGAGCTTGTAGGTGCCCGCGTTTGCCGGCACGGCGATGGAGGTGGCCGTTCCCGACGCCTTGGTCATCGTCGCGCCCGCGACGAAGGTCGTGGTTCCGGCCGGGGCGAGCCAGACCGCGTTCGCTGCGTTGCCGCTGCTCCGGATGCCGATGGTGCTCGTCCCCCGCGCCAGCGCACAGCTGGCCGGGAACACGTAGTCGTGGGTTGCGACGAGCGCCGTCGGCAGGATCGCGCGGTATGCGTCCTGAATCCCCGAGTTGAGGCAAGTGGTGTACTGCGTTGCGGGCCAGACGTTGTCCGCGACGGCAACGGGCGGATCGATCGTGCTGGTCGGCGGGTTCACGCCCATCTTGTTCACGGTCGCGTACGTTCTCCTGATCGTGAGATCGTGTTTCGCGCCGAAGTCTTCGCAGTTGATCGTGTATTTGACGCCCGGATCGATGTCGAGGACGTTGTCGTTCTCGGTGATGTAGGCGCTGCCTTCGTCGTTGTGCAGGCCGTAGGTCGGCCCCGACGTCGCGGCCGGGATCCCCTTGACGTAGTTTCCGTTGATCGTCGTGCCCGGCATCTGTCCCAGCGTGTAGACCGCGCCGCTGTCATGCAGGCGGTTGAGCGTGTTGACCAGCCGGTTGTTGTTCACCGAGTTGTTCTTGCA
>Ga0111539_10009511_pt1 | contig 12269 bp, 10 predicted proteins | sample RhiMethybrSRZTD1_FD_79667 | JGI IMG/M metagenome (GOLD analysis project Ga0111539, IMG submission 79667) | Populus rhizosphere microbial communities from Tennessee, USA - Rhizosphere MetaG P. TD hybrid SRZTD1 (version 2) (version 2) | ecosystem: Host-associated > Plants > Roots > Rhizosphere >...
AAGACGACGAGCGTGCCGAAGCGAAGCGGGTGCTCCGCGCGCGCGAGCTCCGACTTCAGCGTCTCGAGCCCCTTGACCACCGCGCCGTTCAAATTCGTCGATGGGTCGCGCGGCTGAAAGGAGGCGAGCGACTTGATGCCGCCCTTGGCGGCGCCCCCCGAGCTCGTGAACCCCACGATGGGATAAAGGTCGGTGCTGCCGTCGAACGCGTACACCGCGACCTTTTGGAACTTCTCGACCTTCTCGGTAAACTCACTGGCCGCTTCGACCACGGCCGGCGCTTGCCCTGATTTGGAAATGCTGCCGCTCATGTCGACGAGAAGCAGCGTGTAGTGCGACGCGGCGACCGTCGGATTCAGGATGGTCTGTTTGCTCTCGAATTCGGAGATGAGGCTGTTGTCTTCGTAGATCTTGAAATTCTCTGCTTTGAGGCCACCTACGGGAGACCCGTCCGAGCGGTCGACGCGGAAATAGACGGCCACGTTCCCCGGTTTGGCGGTCGCCGAGCGGACGAGGTGGACGTCGAGCCCGGAGCTCTTGCAACCGCCGAGCACCAGCAAGGCGAGGACGAGAAGGGCGCTTCCATGAGACGGCGCAACGCGGGTGGCACAGTGTAGGCAGCTTTTCACCCATACTAGTCAACGCCCCTTGGCCCCCAGCGTCAACGTATTCGGCCAAAACGGCCGAGCCGAGCACCTCCATCGTGCTTCACGCAGCGACCGCGCTGATGTGTAGGTGGGGCGCGGTGCGCATGGCGGAGGATTGTCGCTAACCGAAGCGCGTCTCGCTCCAAATACCGATAGAAGCTCGCAGCAAGAAATTCCATTTTTCTTGCGATGGCAACGCGAGCGGAACGGGCACGTTATCAAATGGAAAGATCGAAGCCGAAGCGACCCAAAAGGCCGCCGCGGCCTCGTCGCGACGTCGGCGTGAACACCGCCCTTCCGGGAGTGAGCGCGACCGACCGCCGAGCGGGCGACGGATCGAGCGGAACGCGCAATTTGAAAAAGGGGGGCTCGTCGCGCTCCTCCTTCAAGCTCGAAGATTCGAACGGGCAACCGTCGCGCAAATCGACGCGTGGCTCCGCCAACCGCGTGAAGCAGAACAGCAACCTCACGCGCCGCCAGAAACGCCGAATACGCTCGCCCGCTGCGATCGCCTTGCGCTCGGCGTCGTAACGAAGAGAGGAACTTAAGATCCGGATGAGCGAGGCGTGCGCAGCTCAGCTCGCGCTCGCATGACTCCGCTTTGCTCTCGCGCATTGCATACGGCTGACACGCTGCCTTGGCACGGTGTGTGAACCTGAGGAATCGACCTTGGGTCAATCATCGCAAGGGAGGTGAACGATGAATCGTCAGCACGCTTGGATCCCTCGTTCGTTTGGCGCAGTCGCCATCATCGCCGGCGCTGCAGCCTTGGTTGGATGCGGTTCCGACAGTTCCTCGACATCGGGCAGCGCGGGCCCGTCGGCGCCTACGGCCGCTGAGAACGATCATCCGCCGCCGCCTCCTCCTCCGCCTCGCCCTCAAACGAAGGAAGCGTGCGACGCGTGTGGCGGACTTTGGGCTGTGCACGGAATCGAGCCGGCGCAGTCGTGCATTTGCCGCACCCGCGACGCGGGCCAACAGTGCGGAGACGGTGCCGATTGCGAGGGGCAATGCCTCGTCGACGAGCAGGCCGGCTTTCAGGTCATGGAAAAATCCAGCCCGCCGCTCGGCTATTTCATCGGCACCTGCTCTTATTACGATACGACCTTCGGCTGCAATTGGATCATCCCTCCCGATATCAGCGACTTGCTCCCGTTGCCCGCCGACGAGGCTGCCGTAAAGCTCTGCATCGACTGAAGCCAGACCGATCCATAGGCTGAGGCTGGATCGTCTCGCTTGTGCGAATTCGAACGCGGTGGGGGGACCATGGTCGCAGCGCGGTTCAGCGATCCGCAGCTCGCACAACATCGGTCCTCGAGCTCACACAACCCAAGTCGCGCAGTTCCGGACCTAAGGCCGGCTGGTGAGACGCTCAAGCCGAGTACCATGGGCGACGGAACTTGTACGAGGTCCTTCGCGGAAAAAAGCAAAATGACCGTGCTCGTGATCGACGATGACGACGATGTGCGCGAGGGCTTGCAGAGCTTCCTCGAAGCCGAGGGCCACGCCACGGAGGGCGCGTGCAACGGGCGCGAGGCGCTTTCGCTCCTCCGCAAACAAAACGAACCTCCGCGCCTCATTCTTCTCGATCTCATGATGCCGGTCATGAGCGGCTGGGAGGTGCTCGTCGAGCTCGACGTCGATCCGCGGTTGCGCGAAATCCCGGTCGCGATCATGAGCGCTCATCCCTCGGCTCGAGGCTCGTCGGCTGACGGCGTCGCGCGCGCGGCGGAGCCGGAAGTGGGGACAATGACGCGCATGCTCTTGCCCAAACCGCTCGATCTATCGCGATTGCTCGCCATTGCGCGGGCCGCGAACGTTTGAAGGCGGCGCAGCGCCGTAGGAGGCGTCAATGGACTTGGAAATGCCGAGGCGAAGCTTGATCGCCGGTGCGAGCGCGAGCCTCGTAGCTCTGTCGTGCAGCGGCGCGAGAGGACCGGACGCAGAATCGCCGAGGGATCGCGAGGCGAATTCCGCCGCGCGGTCACCCGTTCCGCAGCGTCCCCTGGGAAGCACGGGGGTCATGGTCTCCATCATCGGTCTCGGCGGATACCACATCGGACTTCCCCGAGAGGATCGCGACGGCATCCGACTCGTGCGCATGGCCATCGACAACGGGATCACGTTTCTCGACAACTGTTGGGACTACAACGAAGGGCGCAGCGAGGAGCGCATGGGCAAGGCGCTCGCCGACGGTTACCGAAAGCGCGCGTTCCTCATGACCAAGGTGGACGGTCGAACCAAGGACGCGGCCGCTCGCCAGCTGGAGCAGAGCCTGCGGCGACTCAAAACCGACACGATCGACCTCGTGCAGATTCACGAAGTCATCCGCGCCGACGACCCTGCGCGCTGTTTTGCGGATGGGGGCGCCATCGAGGCGCTGATCGAAGCGCGCAGCGCCGGCAAGCTGCGCTTCATCGGATTCACCGGCCACAAGGATCCGTCGATTCACCGGGCCATGCTGGAGGCGGGCTTCGCGCGCAACTTCAAGTTCGACACCGTGCAAATGCCGCTCAACGTGATGGATCCGCACTATCGCAGCTTCGAAAAAGAAGTGCTCCCCCTGCTCGTTCAAAACCGGATCGGCGTGCTCGGGATGAAGGCGATGGGCGATGGCATTCTGCTGAAGAGCAAAGCCGTTACGCCGCAAGAATGTCTGCGCTACGCCCTTAGCCTACCGACGTCGGTGGTCATCACTGGATGCGAGAGGGTCGACATCTTGCAGCAAGCCATCGACGTGGCGTCGCGCTTCGAGCCGATGACCGACGAGCAAAGGCAGGCACTTCTGGCGCGCACCGCGCGATTCGGTAAGTCGGGCGAATACGAGCTCTTCAAAACCTCGGAGCGCTTCGACGCGACGGCCCAGAACCCAAAGTGGCTCGAGTCAGCGCTCTAGGCCGAGGCCGCGCGATCACGCAGTGTGACGTTCGATCAGCTTGCCCAGGCGGGGCACGGCGGCTTCGACGTTCTTCTTCGCCGTGCCGCGGAGCTTGTCGTACGTGCCCTTGACGACGCCGCTCTTCGAGTTCTGCGCCTTGGCGTCGGTGATGGAGAGCAGCGCATCGGCCACCCGACCGCCGTTGCTCATGAAGAAATCGCCGACCGGCCGCCCCGACGACTTGGCATCGGCGTAAACGGGCTCGAGCACGCGCGCGAATTCGGGCAGCAGATCGGTGACGACGTGTTTCACGAAACCGGGCTTGATCCCTTTGATGGCGCTGTACCCCGCCTTGATGGCAATCCCGGAGAGGCCGCCTTTATCGGACACCTCCTGATCGATGAGGGTGCAGCAATCGTCCACCACTGCCGTCTTTTTCGCGTCGCTCGTCAGAACCTCTGCCAAAGTCGCCATCTGCTCGATCCTTCCGTGGCCGCGATCGAGAACAGGCGATCTCGGCTTGGGGCGCTTTACCACATCTCGGGCGAAGTTCGAACTCCGGCGCTGCCACCCGTTGAAGGGGCCCATTCCCTCCCGCAAATTCGAAAATTGATTGCACGATTATTTTTGTCCTAGAGGGCAAGAGGCGGATCGCCCGGCCCCCGCTCTGGTGAGTCGAGTCAACCGCGCAGTCTCGTTGATCGGCCGAAGGTCGCATGCACGAGCTCGATGCGTACGCCTTGCGCACAGATCCGACCGCAAGGAGTCGGCCCCATGCTTGCAACCAGCCGAACCGGTCTTTCAAGGAGGCTTCCTATGACGCTTAGGCGAATCCAGGGTGTCTGTGCATTGGGACTGGCCTGTGCGGTCTCGACGGCTTGTAACAAGAGCAACGACCGCCCCACGGTCTCTGCCGCCGAGCAGCGGCGCATCGACGAGCGGCGCGCAGAAGAGCGGCGTGCCGAGGAGCTAAGGGCCGAGGAGCGAAAGGCAGAGGCCGAAGAGCGCAAGGCGGAGCGCGCCGCCGACGAACGCCGCGCGGCGGAACGACGCGCCGAGGAGAGAAAGACGGAAGAGCGGCGCGCCGACGAGCGCCGCGTGGAAGAGCGTCGCGAGCGCCTCGCCAGCTCTGTCGATCCTGCCCTACGATCGACGCCGGCCTCGGCGGTGACCGCGCTGGCCACCGAACGCTGCGATCGCGAGCTGCGCTGCAAGAACATCGGCGCCAAGGAGAAGTACAAGACGCGCGCGGAGTGCGTGGCCGAGATGGAGCGCGACAAGCGCGACGACATCAACAGCGACGTCTGCCGAGGCGGTGTGCGGCAGAAGGAGCTCGGCGATTGCCTGCAAGCGATTCGCGATGAATCCTGCGGCAACCCGCTCGACGCCATCACGCGCCTCGCCGCGTGTAGGACGGGCAACCTGTGCGCTAAGTAGAGGGCGCGCGCACGGGGGAAAAGGTCGGACGCTGCCGGTGGCGTCCGGCCTTTTCTTTTCTCCCGTGCCAGCGATACCCGGTGACGTCGGCGGCCTTGCCCGCGTCCTGGACTTCGACGAGGTACCTCCAGGCATCGGGCTGACTGCCGTCAAGATCCGTGAAGCCGTAGATCTTGGCGAGCTGGCCGCTGGAGAGCGATTGGCCGTTCCAGCGCGCTACGTTGGGATCTTGCGCGAGCGCGGTCACCGCGCGGCCCACGAACGCCGGGCTTTCGGAGATGGCGAAATGCGGCTGGCGCTTCGTCGCGTCGTGCCAATTGGCCTCTTTGACGCCGTAGGCGTCGAGCATCGCTTCCGATCGGAGCCAACCCGGCGTGAGCGACACGGCGGTCGCCCCGTGCGGCGCAAGGTCGTGCGCGAGCGAAAAGGCCATGCGATTCACGGCCGCTTTGGCCAAGTCGTAGAAGAACGAAACGCGATAATTCTTGGCGTTGTATTCGTTGGTCCCGTCGTTCACCTCGACGACGAGCCCCCCTTTATTCTGGATGAGCAATGGCAAAGCGACGTGGCTGGTGATGGCGTGCGTGTCGATTGCCAAGCGCAGCGTGCGAAGTCCGTAGTCGAGGTCGGATTCCCAGACGGACTTGTTCCACTCCATCTTGGTGGCGCCCCAAATGTCGTTGACCAGGATGTGCAGCTTGCCCTGTTCGTCTCGGATCCGAGCCGCGAGCGCGCGCACCTCGTCGGGGACGAGGTGGTCGACCCGAACGGCGATCCCGCGCCCCCCTGCCTCGTCCACGAGGGACGCGGTTTCTTCGATCGTTTCCGGCCGGTTCATTTCCGACTTGGCCGATCGCGTGGTCCGCCCCGTGACATACACGGTGGCGCCCGCTGCGCCGAGTTGCACCGCGATGCCGCGCCCCGCTCCGCGCGTTGCACCCGCGACCCATGCCACCTTGCCCGCTAGCGCTCGTGCCATGCGCGGCACTTTACCCCGCGTTCTGCGACGGCGCCCTCCGGAAGAAGTTCACGGAGCGACAGGGACGACCGGTGGGGGGATGGCCGGGCCGAGCGACGGCTCGTGCGACCTTTCGCCGTGCCGGTCGCGCGCGATGAGCAGATAGATGGCCGGCACGAAGAACAACGTGAACGCCGTTCCGACCGCCATCCCGGCGACGAGAACGAGCCCGATGCTATTACGCGCCGCGGCGCCCGGCCCCGAGACCAACGTCAGTGGAAAGTGCCCGCACACCGTGGCCACACTGGTCATGAGCACCGGACGAAGACGCGTCACGGCGGCATCGTGCACGGCTTGGAGCTTGGGCAGCCCCTGTTCCTGCAGCTTGTTGGCAAACTCGACGATGAGGATGCCGTTCTTCGAAACGAGTCCCACCAGCGTGACGAGACCGACCTGCGAATACACGTTGAGCGTAGTGGTCCAGCCTTCGGTAAAGAAGTGGATGTTGGGATTGGGCATTTTCAAAAAGGCAAGCATCAGCGCGCCGAACATCGCAAGCGGCACCGAGCCGGCGAGGATCACGAAAGGGTCGCGGAAGCTGTTGAACTGCGCGGCGAGGACCAAGAAGATGAGCACGATGGCGAGAAGAAATGCCGGCACGAACCGGTTGGCCTCGGTGCGAAGCTGGCGCGACTCCCCCGTGTAGCCGAGGGTATATCCCTGCGGCAGGATCTTGGCCGCTTCGCCTTCGAGATACGACAGGGCCTGATCGAGCGGGCGCGTGGCGACGCCGCTCAGCTTGACGGAATTGAGCTGTTGGAAGCGGTTCAAGGAGCGGGGTACGACCGAGTCCTTGATGGGGGCAATCGACGCGAGCGGGATGAGCTGCCCATTCGGCCCCGTGACGTGGAGGTCTTCGAGCTGCGCGGTGTTGAGGCGCGACGTTCGTACGACTTGCGGGATCACCTTGTAGCTTCGCCCCGCGACGCTGAAGCGATTGACGAAGTTGCCCCCCAGCGCCGCGGAGAGATCTTGGCCCACGGTTTGGAGATCGATCCCGAGCTGCCCCACCTTGTCGCGGTCGAGCTCGATTTTCGACTGCGGCTGGTCGATCTTGAGATCGATGAGCGGGGGGAACGCAAAGAGGCCGCTCTTCGTCGCTTTTTGCTGCAGATCTTCGGCGAAGCGCAAGATCTCCGAGTTTTCCGCGGTCGACGCGATGACGAACTCGACCGGAAATCTTCCGCCGCCGGGGAGCGCGGGGGGGAGAATGGGAAAGGTCCTGATCCCGGGCACGGCGCCGACCTTGCCCTGCGCTTCGGGGAGGATGGCGAAACCGGAGCGGTGGCGCTCGTCCCACGATTTGAGCCCGAGACCCCAGAACCCGCCGTTGGGGAACGTGATCTGAAACGTGAAGCGCGATTCGGGGATCGTCATGAGCGCCTTGTTCACTTCGCGCGCGGAGGCGGCGACGTAGTCGAGCGTCGAGTTGGCCGGCGTTTCGACGACGCCGAAGATCACGCTTTGATCCTCCGTCGGCGCGAGCTCCTTGGGCGCTTGCCAGAACATGACGATGGCGAGCGCGCTGACCACGATCCACGCGACGTAGATGGGGCCGCGCGCGCGCAGCGAGCGAGTGAGCAGACCGGCGTAACCGGTTCGAACCCGATCGAAGACGCGCGTCACCAAACGCGCAAAAGCGTGCTCTTCGCCGGCCGGCCGCAAAAGGCGCCCCGACATCACCGGCGAAAGGGTGAGCGCGACGACGCCCGAGATGGCCACCGCGCCGGCCAGCGTGAGCGCGAACTCGCGGAAGAGCGAGCCCGTCAAACCTCCCTGAAAAGCGATGGGCACGTAGACGGCCGCCAGCGTGATCGTCATGGCGATGATGGGGCCGACCAGCTCGCGCGCGCTGGTGAGCGCGGCGTCCATGGGGCGCATCCCTTCCCGCACGTGACGAGCCACGTTCTCGACGACGACGATGGCGTCGTCCACGACGAGACCTACCGAAAGAACGATCGCCAAGAGCGTGAGCAAGTTCAGCGAAAAGCCGAACACCTGCGCCAAGAAGATGGCCCCCACGAGGGATACCGGGATCGCCACCACGGGCACGAGCACCGAGCGGAGCGATCCGAGGAAAAGAAAAATGACGATGACGACGATGAGCAGCGTCTCCGCGAGCGTGCGCTCCACGTCGCCGATGGCGCTCTCGATGTAGGCCGTGGCGTCATAGGCGACGGTCGCCCGAATCTGCTCGGGGATCTCGCTTTTGAGCGAAGCGAGCTCGGTGCGGACGCGCCTGACGACGTCGAGGGAGTTGGCGCGCGGAAGCGCCCAGATGCCGATGAAGACGGCGGTCTCTCCGGTGAAGTTGACCGCCGTGTCGTAGTCCTCGGCGCCGAGCACGACCTCCGCGATGTCGCCGAGACGCACGAGCGCGCCGTCTTCTTCGCGGATCACGAGCTTCTGGAAATCGCGCACCGTGCGAAGGTCGGTGTTGGCCGCGAGATTCACTTGCACCAGCGACCCTTTGGTTTGTCCCACCGCGGCCAGATAATTGTTGGCCGCGAGGGCCCGCCGCACTTGCGTGGGACTGACGTTCAGCGCCGCCATGCGGTCGGGCTTGAGCCAAACGCGCATGGCGAAGGTGCGCGCGCCGAGGATGTCGGCGCGCTGCACCCCCTCGATGGCCGAGAGGCGCGGCTGGACGACGCGCACGAGAAAGTCGGTGATCTCGTTCTGCTTGAGAAACTCCGAAGAGAAGCTCAAGTACGCGGCGGCGAATTGGCTTTCCGTCGATTCGATATTGAGGATGGGGACCTGCGACTCCGGCGGCAGATCGCCGCGGACCTGGTCGACCTTGGAGCTGATTTCGGAAAGCGCTCGGTTGGCGTCGTAGTTCAGGTGCAAGCGCGCGCGAATGGTGGAGAGGTTCTGCGTGCTCTCCGATTCGAGGTAGTCGATGCCGTCCGCAGCCGCGATCACGCGCTCGAGCGGTGCAGTGATGAACCCGCGCACGAGATCGGCGTTGGCCCCCACGTATGCCGTGGTGACGGTGATGGTGGCATTTTCGCTGCGCGGATACTGGCGCACGGTGAGCGTGCGTATGGCCTGCAGCCCCGCGATGAGAATGATGAGGTTGACGACGATGGCGATGATCGGACGCCGTACGAAAAGATCGGTGAGCTTCATCGCGTCGACCTTTCCGTCGTCATTCCTCGCGCGGAAGCGGCGCTAGAGCGGCGTCCGGGGCCAGCGCGTTGTTAACCGTCACATGAGACCCGTTGCGCAGCTTGAACGCGCCGTCGCTCACCACGGTCTCCCCCGCCGAGAGCCCCGACGTGATGGCTACGAAATCGCCGTAACGATCGCCGAGGCGTACGAACCGCTGCCGCGCGATGGTCGCTTTCCCCGCATCCCCCTTTTCTTCCTCAAGGACGAAGACCGAATCGCCATAGGGCGCGTAGAGAACGGCGGTCTGCGGAATGATGAGCGCCGGCTTCTCGTCGCGCGCAAAAACTTCCACATTCACGAACATGCCCGGTCGCAACGTGCCGTCGTCGTTGGCGAAGGTCGCACGCACGCGCAAGGTGTGCGTTTGAGCGTCGACCTCGGAGTTGATGGTCGTGATCTCGCCGTCCCACTTCGCGTCGCCAAAAGCGTCGCTGCGAATGCGCGCGTGCTGCCCGAGCGTCAGCTCGGCCAATGCTTGTTCGGGAAGCCAGAACTCCGCATAGATGGGGCTTACCGATGTGAGAGACGCGATGGGAACGCCCCCCGACAGCACTTGTCCGAGCTCGACCTGCCGGATCGCGATGCGGCCGTCGAAAGGGGCGCGGATCACCTTCTTGGCGATCGTTGCACGCAAGTTCGTAACATTGGCTTCTGTCTGTTTGAAACGAGCCTTCGCCGCGTCGACATCCGAGGGGCGATTGGCCCCCTCTTCGCTCAGCTTCTGCTCTCGTTCGAGCGTCGTCTTGGCCAGCGCTGCGTCGGCGTCCGCGGCGGCGAGCTGCGCTTCTTCCGCGGAGGTGTCGAGCCTCACGAGCACGTGCCCCGTTTTGACCGACGTGCCCGAGTCGAACGCGACCGCGCGCACGGTCCCCGGCAGCTCTGCGCCGAGCGTCACCGCGCGCACGGCGACCAGCGTGCCGACGGCGTTCGTCGTAGCGCGTCGCTGAATCATTTCGGCCTTCGCCGAAGCGACGACCTCGGGCGGTTGAACGAACGACTTTCCACTTTCGATCATCGCGCCGATCTGAGCGGCTTTGATGCCGGCAACGACGCCGAATACGATGAACAGCGCCACCATCGAAGTCACCCACACTTTGGTTCTGGCCTTCATGAGCGCCTCGTTCGAAAAGGGCGGCACAGGCGACAATGACCGACTCCGGCCATACCGGGAATCCCGGAGTTGACAGGTGCCGCTGCCTGCATCCGTGCGTCAGAATGAACGGGGTCTTAGACCGTGAAAATTGCTCCTAAGCCGGAGCTTTTTGTGCACATCACCGAGCTGCGGCAAAGGGGCTCGGACGAACGGCGTCGCTCTTCGGAACAGAGAGCCTTTCGCTGACGTCGGAGAGCCTTGGACCCATAGCGGAACGGCGGGCGATGCCGAGTTTTTGAACGCGTGGAGGGAGGTTGGCATGGGGCGCGTAACGCTGGGTTTGATCGGTCTCACGTTAGGGGTGTTGGGCTGCTCTTCATCGAGCGGACAGGCGCCCACGGCTGCCTCGCCCGACTCGGCCACGCTGATGTCACCGAGCAGCGTGGTTCAGGCCACCGTCGACGGGCCCCGCATTTTTGGGCCTCAAGTCGAGCTGGCGCGTGACCAAAACGGACTGCGCGGTCACGGCCCACTCGGTGTCGTCGATCTGCGCACGGCGAATGGGAGCATTCGCGGCGTCGTCGGTGGGGGACCGACCGAGCTTTATGTCGAGCCCGACGGCGACCACGGTTTTTCCATGCGAGGCCTCTTCAGCGGCGTGCTCGGCGACCTCCAGGTGAAATCCGATCGCATTCAAGGTCAGTTGGGGCGATGCCAATACAACCTGCGCCGTCAGGCAGTCGACGATGGCGCGGCCTACAACGGTCAGCGCGTTTGCGGTCGCCGCTATATGGAATCGGCGACGTTTACCCTCTCTCCCGGTATCGCGGCGCTCGAGCCGGTCGACCGTGCTGCGTTGATCGCGGTGATGCTCGGTCGTTGAGCGCCGCTGTACGTTTGAAAAGGATACGGATCGGCGGCGAAGCGCGCAGTTCGCGGGTGCATCTTTGCGTGGTCCGCGGTACGAGAGAGTATGGACCTCCGACGAGTCCGGGCGCGGATACTCGTTGTGGCCGCACTGCTCTGCACGGGGCGCGCATGGGCCGATGCACCTATCGAGCTCGTCTACCTGCGATCGGGTAAAGCCGACGTTTGCCCCGACAAGGGGGCGCTCGAAAAAGCGGTGGGAAAGCGCCTCGGATATCAGCCGTTTTTCGCCGCCGCGCAGCGAAAGCTCATCGCCGAAATCTCGAGCAAGGGCAACGTGCTTCAGGCTCGCGCCACCCTCGTCGATCAGGATGGCGTCGTTCGCGGCAATCGCCAACTCACCGCGCCGGTCGGAGACTGCGGCGAGCTCATTATGTCGCTTGCGTTGGCCATCAGCATCACGCTTGACCCGATGAGCACGGGCGCACCGCAGCCGACACCGCCCCCCGCGGCGAACCCTGCGGCATCTGCGCCCGCCAGCAATGCCGAAAGCGCGGGCGACACTCAGGGGGCGCCGAATGGGTCGAACGAAACGAACGCGTCGAAGGCCGACCCGTTCCCGCCCGATGCAGTCGCGCCGCCCAAAGACCGCGATGTCGACATCGCGGCGGCCGAACCTGTTTCGTCCGACCATAGTCTCAGACTCGCCGCGAATCTCGGCGCGTCGGCCATGGTGGGGTCGTTGCCAAGGCTGGTGCCCGGATTTCGCGGGGGGCTCGAAGCGATGCGCGACGGCGTCTCGTTGGGCGTCGAAGTGACTGGTACGCCGTCGGTCTCTCAGCCGGGCGAAGCAGGAACTTATGCCAACATGTCGCTCCTCTTCGCTTCCGTCGTCCCCTGCGCCTTCATCGGGCGCGTTGGCGCATGTGCAGCGGTGTCGCTGGGGCGCTGGCACGGCGAGGGGCGCAACGTGCAAGCCGGGCGGGACGAGTCCGAGTTTTATGCGTCGGCCGGTCTTCGCGTCGTGGGTCTCGTCCCCGTGACGGGCCCACTAGCGCTACGGCTTTACGCCGGGGGTGGCGTGACCTTCACCCGCCCCTCGTTCGAGCTCCTCGGCGCGGAGGTCTGGCGCCCCCCTTCGTTCGCCGCCGAGGG